>Ga0187865_1000265_pt1 | contig 75011 bp, 60 predicted proteins | sample June2016WEW_11_1_2_FD_132989 | JGI IMG/M metagenome (GOLD analysis project Ga0187865, IMG submission 132989) | Peatland microbial communities from SPRUCE experiment site at the Marcell Experimental Forest, Minnesota, USA - June2016WEW_11_100 | ecosystem: Environmental > Terrestrial > Soil >... | reverse complement strand
GGGCTGGGGCGCCTGCCAACAATGGCACAAGGATACCTTCTGGCTCTGCGCGTTCACGGCGTTCGAGCTGGCCCGTGAACCCACAGTGTCAAGTGTGGGATACTGTTAGCGCAGAGCGGGTGGTATCAGGAAGCTTCCCAGAGGGAGGCAAATGGTTGAAGCCCAAAGGGCGCCTGGACAGCAACGCCGCAGCGTCAGAGCCCTTTCGAGTCGCGCCGCCTAAGGCGGCGGTTTGCAGGAAGGCAAATTAGCGAATTCGGTGCAATCCGCAGTTATATTAATTATTCTAATCATATAATAAGACTATTGAATAGCACATCGGACTGTAATTATCATTTAGCAGCTTCGGAGACGGGTGATTTGTGCAGTGGCCTCGATTCAAGGGGGATGAATGTTTCAGCGAAACCTTACAGTGCAGTCGAATATCGAATCGATTCTTCAGGAACATCGGATCTTTACACCTCCGGAAGAGTTCTCCCGCAGCGCTCACATAAAAAGCATGGACCAGTACCGGGAAATGTATCGTCTATCGCTGGACAATCCCGAAAAATTCTGGGGCGACGTTGCAAATGAGCTGCATTGGTTTAAAAAATGGGCGAAAGTCCGTGACTGGAATCTACCGTTTGCAAAATGGTTTCTGGATGGCCGGACCAACCTTTCATATAACTGCCTGGACCGGCATCTTTCCACGGCGCGCAAAAACAAGGCGGCGCTGATCTGGGAAGCAGAGTCGGACGGAATCAGGATCCTCACATACCAACAGCTTCATTATGAAGTCTGCAAATTCGCCAACGCCATGCTTTCGCTGGGAATCCAAAAAGGGGACCGGGTGGTCCTTTATATGGGGATGGTTCCCGAACTTTCGATCGCAATGCTCGCCTGCTCCCGGATCGGAGCTACGCATTCGGTTGTTTTCGGCGGATTCTCGGCCGAATCGCTGCGGGATCGGATTAATGACGCCCAGGCGGTTGCAGTCATCACGCAGGACAGCTCCCTCAGGCGGGGAACCGAAATTCCGTTGAAACAATACGTGGACGAAGCGCTGCAACACTGCCCTACGATCCGCAATTGCGTCGTTTATCGTCGGACCGGCGCTCCAATATCGATGCAGCCGGGAAGGGATCACTGGTGGCATGAACTCAGGGAAGCGGCCTCTTCGAGGTCAGAAGCTGCAGAGCTGGACTCTGAACACCCCCTCTTCACGCTTTATACCAGCGGAACGACGGGAAAGCCAAAAGGGATCGTTCACACCACGGGCGGATACATGGTCTACGTGTATCTCACGACGAAGTATGTGTTTGATATCAAGGACGAAGACACCTATTGGTGCACGGCAGACATCGGATGGGTCACCGGACACAGCTATATCCTGTACGGTCCGCTTCTGAACGGAGCGACGACCTTGATGTATGAAGGCGCTCCCAACTACCCCAATCCGGACCGCCTCTGGAGCATCGTCGAAAAACATAAGGTCAACATTTTTTACACAGCGCCCACGGCAATCCGCGCATTCATCCGCTGGGGAGACGAGTGGCCGAAAAAGCACGACCTTTCCAGTCTCCGGCTGCTTGGAACAGTAGGGGAACCGATCAATCCCGAAGCGTGGATGTGGTATCACCGGGCGATTGGGAAAGAGCGATGCCCGATTGTCGACACCTGGTGGCAGACTGAAACCGGCGGAATTATGATCACTCCCTTGCCCGGTGCAACCCCCACAAAGCCTGGAACCGCAACTCTTCCCTTTTTCGGAATCGCACCGGACGTGGTCGGAAGCGACGGGAAGTCGGTTCCGCCGAATTCGGGCGGATTCCTGGTGATTCGGGAACCTTGGCCCTCCATGATCCGGACAATCTGGGGAGATGACGAACGCTATAAGCAACAGTACTGGTCTCAAATCGACGGCGTTTATTTTTCCGGCGACGGAGCGCGCAAAGACGAGGATGGTTATTTCTGGATCATGGGCAGGGTAGATGACGTCATTAATGTGGCCGGCCATCGTCTGGGCACCATGGAAATCGAGAGTGCGCTCGTTTCGCATCCCAAGGTCGCGGAATCCGCGGTTGTCGGGCGGCCAGACGAGCTGAAAGGGCAGGCGGTTGTCGCCTTTGTAACCCTGGAAGGAAGCATTCGGCCCAGTGAAGGACTCAAAGAGGAGTTGCGCAACCATGTGACCAAAGAGATCGGAGCGATTGCCAAACCCGATGACATTCGCTTCACCGATGCTTTGCCCAAGACACGTTCGGGAAAGATCATGCGCCGCCTCCTCCGCGAAATTGCGGCCGGAGGCGCAATTCAGGGCGACATTACAACCTTGGAAGACCTGACCGTGCTGGAGAAACTGCGCTCCGACCAAGAATGAGAATTGACGATTGACGATTGACGATTGACGATTGAAAAAAGAGCTGTGGTTTCCAATCGTCAATCGTAAATCGTCAATTCATTTAAGCGCGATCAGTCCCATTTTGAGCAGCTTGTCGATGACCTGCAGTATTTCCAGCTCCCTCAGAGGTGAAAGCATCACAATCGATTTGATATCCCAGGTTCCGTTGATGCGTGATGCGATGAAGCCCTCCTCGTGCGTCAGGTGGTAGCGGGTCAATGATGATTCCGGAATGAGGAAATACGGAGTCTTCCCCGCAGGAATGGCCCCCCGGTAATATTCCTGGCAGAGAGCTTTCTCTGCCTGTTCGATCTGCTCCGAAGCCCAGGCGTTTTGTGGATCGAGCCGGATTACTTCCTGAAACACGGAAATCGCATCCTGATATTGCTGGCTCTGCATCAGCTCCAACCCCCTGTTGAACAGCTTTGCCGGACTTTCCGGTTCTGCAGGAGGACGAATGACTTCATTGATTTCGATGAGATTCATTTTGTATAGCTGAAAAAGCCCGTAATTGACCAGGAAATCCGAACCATGGAGTTCGAGCATGATCTCGGAAATGGGCTTTTTCAACGTGAGGAGATAGAGCAGTTTCTTTTGCAGCGGCGTGAGGCTGAGGTTTTTTACCTCGGCATCGGAGCGCAGCGAGGGGATCACATCGTTATCGGGGAATACGGATCGGATCCGGCCCCATTCATCCTTGCGCCGGATGCCTTCGAACAGGAGCGAATTGATCTCGATTTTGATCAGGATCAGATCATCGAGATTCAATTCCTGGGATGTAAAATGGAAATATCCATCTTCCCACAAAAAGAGGTCATAGATGACTTCCTCGGTGCGCGTAATGAGTGCCTTCTCCACGTCCTCCCTTGAGACCATATTTTCTTGAACGAGGATTTTGCCCAGTATGACTCGAGACTGCAGATGGAGTTCGAAAGCCTTTTTCAGCTGGGATTCAGTGACTTTTCCCTGAAAGAGGAGGAATTGGCCGAGTTGCTTTGTCGGATCATTGGAACGGGATGAGATAATTTTTCCATCCTGCAAGTAAAGATAGACTTTTGTTTTGTCTCGAACGAAAGCGAGCGTCCCCGTTTTTCTGCCGATGGTAACCCACTGCAGGACCTCCGGCAGATCCATTGTCTTCAGTCTTCCGGAGAGTGACATCTATCCTCTCCCTCCCCTGGTCCGGGTGCCGGTCTCATGAGTCCCCCGAACAATTTATCGGCTCAATGCAACACATCCATTCATGAATTGAAACAAACCCTGAATAAGATAGAATATTGTCCCCGGAATCAGAGCATGATCTTTTCCGTGGTCAAAGGAGTCTGCCGGTGGCGATGACATATGCGAACCAATTGACGATACTTCGGATGGTGTTTGTCCCCTGCTTTGTCATTCTTGTCATCTATGGACATCCCCGATTGGCAACCATCGTTTTTCTGCTTGCAGGCATCACGGACGGGCTTGATGGTCTCCTTGCCAGAAAACTGCAACAAAAAACGGTCTTGGGATCATTCCTGGACCCAATGGCAGACAAAATCTTATTGACCGCCGCTTTTCTCACGCTCACGATCCCTTCCCTGCCGCTCCCGCTGCATATTCCAACTTGGTTGACGGTTTTGACGATCGGCCGCGATGTTCTCATTGCACTCTCCGTGCTGGTCATTTATCTTCAAACCCAACACACCAGTTTTCCGCCCAGCCTGCTGGGCAAATGCACCACGGCCGTCCAGCTCCTGATGGTGGGAGTGTGTCTGCTCGCAAATTTTGAGCTGAAGCTGGCAACCGCGTTTTTTGACGCGGCGAAGTACTGTACTTTGGCCTTCACACTGGCATCCGCTCTGCATTACTCTTATAAGTCCGTGAAGATCTTCGCGTCTTATCAGGCAGCCGGGGATGTTGAGAAAAGGGCTCAAAGTTAGGGAAGTTGAAGCGGGATCGGTTGCGCAGGAGATCGGCCTCGCACCGGGGGACCAAATCCTTTCCGTCAATGGTCACGAGATCCTGGATGAGCTTGCGCTTCAATTCCACCTGTCCGAAGACTCCGTCGACCTTTTTGTCAGAAAAACAGATGCGACAGAAGAGCATATCACGGCGGATCTTTCGGAATCCGTGGCTCTGGGGGTAAAGGTCGAGGATTTCCGGACCCGCGTCTGTAATAACGCCTGCCTGTTCTGTTTTGTCGGCCAGCTTCCGCCAGGTGTCCGCCCGGAACTTCGGATAAAAGATGACGATTACCGGCTGTCATTCCTGCACGGTAACTACATCACCCTGACGAACCTGCCTGAAAAAGAGCTGGACCGGATCATTGAGCAGCGCCTGTCTCCACTGTATGTGTCGGTGCACGCAACCGATCCGGACCTGCGCACCCGCATGCTGGGGCGCAGAAAAGTGGACAATCTGGACCGAAAGCTCGAAAAGCTGATCCAGGGAAGGATCCAAATCCATGCCCAAATCGTGCTGATGCCCCAGGTCAACGACGGGGTCCATTTGAAAAAAACGATATTTGATCTGTACGACCTTTATCCAGGCATCCAATCTATTGCAATCGTGCCGCTGGGTCTTTCGGATCATGGAACAATTAAAGACCGGTTTCCGCCGGTTACGCCAGCTTTCAGCCGCGAGCTGATCAAGCAGGCATTGTCGTGGCAAGAGCTGTTCCGCGAGGAGACCGGCAGGACTTTTGCCTATCTTGCAGATGAGTTCTACATTCAAGCCGGCGTGGATCTTCCCCAAAGCGGCTATTATGACGATTTTGCCCAGATCGAAGACGGCGTGGGAATGGTCCGCAATTTTCTGGATGAATTTGAGATCGAGCTAAGCCGGAGCCGCAGATCCAGACTATCGCTGAACGGTACACTCGCGACCGGCAAATTGTTTTTCCCGTTTCTGCGGCATTCCATTGAGCGATTTAACGATAAATTCGGGTCTTCGCTGAAAGTCTGTGAAGTGCAAAACAGGTTCATGGGCAGGCGGATAACGGTGGCAGGATTGCTGGGAGGACGGGATTTCCTGGCAGCGCTGAAAGGCCGCGACATCGGTTCTTTTCTCGTCATACCGCAGGAGGCAATTTCGCGGGTTGACGGCATCCTGATAGACAACCTCTCGCCCGCGGATCTATCCAGGCAGCTTGGGAAACCTGTTTATCCAAGTGGACGCACGGTGCGGGAATTTTTCCGGCTGCTGCTGCGGCTGAATAGGCAGTGGGCAGTGGGCAGTGGACAGTAGACCGCTGGCTGTGCAGGATTTGGAATGCATATCAACTGTCCTAAATCCGAACGCGCTGCCGACTGCCCACTGCCTACCGCCCACTAAAAGCTTGTAATGAGCACCGCTCTCTAGCAGAATCTAGAATTTACACAGGGGAGACAAAGGTAATGGCCAGAATTATCCAGGGAAAGCTGGATGCAAAAGGTAGTCGTTTTGCAATTGTCATTAGCCGGTTCAACTCGCTGATCAGCGACCGGCTGCTCTCCGGCGCACTTGATGCTTTGGAAAGACATGGAGCGGCGCCGGACGACATCAGCATCGTGTGGGTTCCCGGAAGTTTTGAGATTCCTGTCATTGCAAAAAAACTTGCGCAGTCTCAGAAGTATGATGCAGTGGTCTGTCTCGGAGCTCTCTTGAGAGGGGAAACGCCTCATTTTGAGTATCTCTCGTCGGCAGTTACCAAGGAATTAGGAGAGATCGGGTTGGAAGCCGGTATCCCGGTGATCAATGGAGTTTTGACCTGTAACACGATGGAACAGGCGGTCGATCGGGCCGGCCTGAAGACCGGGAATAAGGGATTTGATGCCTGCGTAGCTGCGATTGAGATGATCGAATTGATGAAGCAGCTGTAGGCATCGTCATTGGGGCACTATCCGGGTGAATCGTATCCATGGGACTTCGCAGAGTTGCGCGCGAGTGTGCGCTTCAGATGCTGTACGAACTGGATGTCGGCAAGCACCCCAAGGATGAAATTCTGCGCATGTACTGGCAGATGAACGAGCATCCTCCAAACGTGCGCGATTTTGCCGAGCAGTTGTTCGTCGGAACCGTCCAGCGGCTGAAGGAAATCGACAAGGTAATCCAGCAGCATACCAAAAACTGGCGGCTCGGCAGAATGGCGGTTGTAGACCGGAATGTTCTCAGGCTCGCGGTCTTCGAGTTCCTTTCGGGCGGCAAGACTCCTGGAACCGTGGTAATCAACGAAGCTCTCGAGATTGCACGAAAGTTTTCAACTCCAGAATCCGCCCAGTTTGTAAATGGAATTCTGGACAGCATCAAAAATGAACTGATGGATAAGGGACGAAGGAGTAATGGAAAACCTGACTAATCTCGTGGAGCAGCGCCGTTTCAAGTTGGACGAGCTGAAACGTCTGGGCTACGATCCGTACCCGCACAAATTCGATTACACCCATACTTTGGGTCAGATCCGGAAATCTCTGGACGGAGTCGGCGGTCCTGAACTTGAGGAAAGAAAAGAATTCGCGCGGATTTGCGGCCGCATCCTGTCACTCCGCCGTCAGGGCAAGGCAGGATTCCTGGACCTTTCCGACGGTGAGAACAGGCTTCAGGTTTATGTTCGCCGGGATTTTGTGGGACCGGATAATTTCGAGCTGTTCAAACTCTTTGACGTGGGGGACATTGTCGGCGCTGAAGGAACCGTTTTTCGCACGCACACAAACGAGCTCACGATTTCGGCAAGCAAGATCTGCCACCTTTCAAAGAACCTACTGCCCCTTCCAGAGAAATGGCACGGTCTCACGGATGTGGAGACCCGTTTCCGTCAGCGGTATGTGGACCTCATCGTCAACCCGGATGTCCGCTCGGTTTTTGTCAAACGCAGCAGGATCATTCGCGAGATCCGGAGCTTTCTTGACGAGCGAGGCTACCTGGAAGTGGAAACCCCTGTTCTCCAGACCATTGCTGGGGGAGCCATAGCCCGTCCGTTTCAAACCCATCACAATGCGTTGGATATTGAGCTCTACTTAAGAATCGCGCTGGAGCTTTATCTCAAGCGCTTGATCGTGGGGGGGATCCCGAGAGTTTATGAACTGAGCCGGATTTTCCGGAATGAAGGAGTTTCCACACAGCACAACCCCGAGTTTACGATGCTGGAATTCTATCAGGCATACAGCGATTATCGGGACCTGATGAATCTGACCCAGGAAATGATTTCGCACATTGCCGAAGTGATTGCCGGATCACGCCGCGTGCAGTTCGGGGAACACATTCTGGATTTCGACAAGTGGCAGCGCCTTTCGATGAAGGAGGCAATTCAGCGATTCTGGCCGGATTCACTCTCCACGCCTTCGGAACAGGACTTGCTTTCGCTGGAAAAGCTTCGATCGCTTGTGAAATCAGTGCATGCACACTTTGAGATGACGGACGGCCCAGGCAAGCTGTCAGTCATTCTGTTCGAAACCGTTGCAGAAGATCATCTGATTCAGCCGACAATCGTCTATGACTATCCGACCGAAGTCTCCCCTCTGTCCAAAACCAAAGCGGACGATCCGGCAACTGCGGAACAGTTTGAGATCTACATTGGAGGGATGGAAATCGGCACTGCATATTCGGAGCTGAACGATCCGACCGAGCAGAAAGCGCGCTTCGAAGAACAACTGCGTGCCAGAGGCCGCGGAGACGAGGAAGCGCATGACATGGACGCCGATTACGTCCGTGCGCTCAGCTATGGCATGCCGCCCACGGCAGGAGAGGGAATTGGGATCGACCGTCTGACGATGGTATTGACCGGTTCTCAGTCGATCCGTGACGTTATTCTATTTCCCTTGCTTAAGCCGGAACCGCCGCCAGAAGATTGAACAACCGTTTACGCGTTTACGGGTTCACGCGTTTACGCGTTTCTTGTTGATGACGAAGACGATAACGCAGCATCCCATTAACGCGTAAACCCGTAAACGCGTAAACCCGTAAACGCAGCCTATGAAATTTGAACTGTTTGTTGCTCTGCGATACCTCCGGGCAAAACGCAAACAGACAATGGTGTCTGTAATATCAACCATCTCAATTCTGGGTATTACGGCGGGCGTGATGGCTCTGGTCATTGCGCTGGCGCTCTCCACAGGGTTCAAGGAAGATATCCAGGGCAAAATTATCGGCGCAACCTCAGCCATCAATCTGCTCCGCATCGACGGCGCCTGTATTCTGGATTATCAGGAACTCCAGCGGAAGGTCGGCGCCGTGCAGCACGTAACCGGCAGCGCACCGGCCATTTTCAATCAGGTGTTCATTTCCAGTTCCGCCCGCAACCAGGGCGCCAGTCTGAAAGGGGTCGATCCGGCGCGCGAAGGCCAGGTCTCGGATTTCTTCTCTCGCATTGTCGCGGGAAGCCCTCATGTCCTGGACAAGCGGGAATCGACCGTATCCGGGGAGAGCCCGCGTTCTCTCGAAAATATCCTGATGGGAAAAGAAATGGCTCGGGCGCTGGGAGTGAACGCAGGAGACAGTGTGAAGGTCTTCTATCCTCTGGGAAGGATGACTCCGCTTGGAATGACGGCATCGGAAAAGACATTGCGGGTTGCCGCAATTTTTGAGTCCGGATTGTGGGATATCGATTCGAATTGGGCCTATATCAACATTGATTCCGCCCGGCGCCTTCTCTCTTTCCCTTCGGATTCGGCATCGGTGATTCAATTCAAAACAGACGATCTCGACAACGTCGAGGCCATTGCAGACGACATCCGCAGTAAAGCAGGCCCAGGATTTATTACTACTACCTGGATCGAACTCAACAAGCCGCTTTTCTCCGCTCTCAAGCTCGAAAAGCTCGCCCTGTTTCTCACGATAGGACTGATTGTATTCGTGGCTTCCCTCAACATCGTAACGACTTTGATCATGATGGTGCTCGAGAAGCAGGGGGATATCGCAATTCTCACGGCGATGGGGACTACGGCCAAGACCATTCAGCGGGTGTTCATGCTTCAGGGATTGATCATCGGATTAATTGGAACAGTTCTCGGCGACGCGCTGGGAATAGCGGCCAGCTGGATTCTGAACACCTATAAGCTGATCCGGTTGGAGGCAGAAGTTTACAGCATCCCCTATGTTCCTTTTCATGTGAAGATTTGGGATTCCATTCTGGTTTCCCTGACCGCCATCCTGATCAGTTATCTTGCAACGATCTATCCGGCTCGCAGCGCCGCAAAGCTGGATCCGGTAGAGGTTCTTCGCTATGAGTAAGATCCTCGAAGTCCGGGATCTCTGCAAGGGCTATGACTCGGGCGACCAGAGGCTGGAAATCCTGATTGGACTCTCGTTCAAGGTTGATGAAGGGGAGATGATCGGGATTACAGGAGTTTCGGGTTCAGGCAAATCCACGCTCCTGCACCTTCTCGGCGGAATGGACCGGCCGGACCGGGGATCGATTCGGGTTCTCGACAGGGAAATTGCCGATCTCAGCCCGTTCGAATTATCCGGATTTCGGAACCAGACCATTGGGTTCGTGTTCCAGTTTCACCATCTCCTCCCGGAATTCACGGCTCTCGAAAATGTCATGATGCCGTTGCTGATTGGCGGCGCGCATTTGCCCCAAGCGCATAAACCTGCAGAAGCGCTATTGAAAGAAGTCGGTCTGGAAAAACGAATGCATCATCGACCCGGCGAGCTGTCGGGTGGGGAGCAGCAGCGGGTTGCGCTTGCCAGGGCACTGGTGGGCAGGCCGCGCCTGCTTCTGGCGGACGAACCCACGGGCAACGTCGATCCGCAAACGGGGGAGGCCATCGGCGCACTATTCCGGGAATTGCATGCGAAACATGGCCTGACTTCCATTATCGTCACGCACAACGAAAAACTCGCCCGGATCTGCTCGCGAACCTTTCGCCTGGAAAAAGGCCAACTAAATGATGAATTACGAATGACGAATGACGAATGAACTCATTCGCCCTTGTCATACCGGAAGTTTGTGCAGCTACATCCAAACCGTATGCTTTCATTCGTAATTCGTCATTCATAATTCGTCATTCATAATTCGTCATTCAGTTTGGATCTTTACAGCCTTTCAAATCTGTCCCTATAATAAGTTGTAGTGTTTTGCATGTGAGCGCTATTTTATGTTCGAGAAGTATACTGAAAAAGCCAGAAGAGTCATATTCTTCGCACGTTACGAAGCAAGCCAGTTCGGCAGCCCGTATATCGAAACAGAGCACTTGCTCTTGGGATTGATCCGGGAGGACAAGAACCTGACCACCCGTTTCTTCCCAAAAGCAAATGCGACCATCCAGGATATCCGCAGGGAAATTGAAGGACGCACGCTGATTCGCGAGAAGGTGTCAACCTCAGTGGAGCTCCCTTTTTCCGAGGAGAGCAAACGCGTTTTGAACAGCGCTGCCGAGGAGTCGGAGCGCTATTCCCACAAAAACATCGGCACGGAGCATATCCTGCTTGGTTTGCTCTGCGAAGAGAGATCCATTGCAGCCGAGATTTTGCGCGAACATGGACTGCGCCCGGGGATGATCCGTGAAGAGTTAAGCCGCGGTTCAACCGACAAGCATGCGCAAAGCCGGTCAAAGGAACCATTGAGCTTACTGGAGTTTTCCAGAGATTTGACTGAAGCGGCAAACAACGATGCCCTGGATCCGTTAATCGGCAGAGAAAACGAAATCGAACGAATGATCCAGATTCTTTGCCGCAGAACCAAGAACAATCCGGTTCTTATTGGCGAACCGGGCGTCGGCAAGACTGCGATCGTGGAAGGATTGGCACAAAGGATTGTAAGCGGCCAGGTTCCGCCTCAACTGGTGGACAAGAAAATACTGGCGCTGGATATATCTCTCATCGTAGCAGGAACCAAGTATCGAGGCCAATTTGAGGAGCGGCTGAAAACGATCCTGAAGGAGCTGGTTGAAAACAGGAATCTGATCGTTTTTATCGATGAACTGCATACGCTTGTGGGCGCCGGTTCGGCCGAGGGATCGCTGGACGCCGCCAATATACTGAAACCTGCGCTCTCTCGCGGGGAGATTCAGTGTATTGGATCCACAACACCGCATGAATACCGCCGTTCTATTGAAAAGGACCGTTCGCTGGAACGACGATTTCAGGCAATTAAGGTGGCGCCGCCTTCCGAAGTCGAGAGTGTTACGATTCTCCACGGCATAAAAGAAAAATACGAGACTTTTCATCAGCTGAAGTATACGGACGAAGCGTTACAGGCGTCGGTTTACCTTTCCAATCGCTACATTCCGGATCGGTTTCTGCCGGACAAAGCCATCGACGTCATCGATGAAGCAGGAGCCCGGGTTAAGCTGCGAACGACATCGTTGCCTGAAGAGATGGTGAATATCCAGAGGCGCATCCGTGTAATTGACGGCAGAATCGAGAATGCCATTACTGCGCGGGAATTTGAAAAAGCGGCGCGCTACCGCCTCGAAGAGGACATGGAGCAGGAGAATCTCCAGGTCATTCGAGAGCGCTTGAAGCTGAAGACAATCGCACCGCTCAAGGTCACCAAGGAAGACATCGAGGAAGTTATCGCAAAATGGACCGGAATTCCGATGTCTTCAATTCATGAAGAGGAGACGTCGAAGCTTCTCAGAATGGAACAGGAGCTGCATAAACGGCTTATCAGCCAGGACAGGGCCATCAGTGCTCTCAGCAAGGCAATTCGGCGGACTCGCGCAGGGCTCAAGTCTCCCAAACGTCCGGTCGGTTCCTTTCTTTTCCTGGGCCCGACAGGCGTCGGCAAGACGGAAATGGCGCGATCGCTGGCCGCATTCCTTTTCGGAAGTGAAAACGCAATGATACGGCTCGACATGTCGGAATACATGGAGAGGCATTCCGTATCGAAGTTAATCGGGTCGCCTCCGGGATATGTGGGCCATGAAGAGGGTGGTCAACTGACTGAAAAGATCAAGCGGAATCCATATTCCGTGCTGCTGCTCGACGAAATCGAAAAGGCACACCCGGACGTATATAACATTTTGCTGCAGGTCTTTGAGGATGGACAGCTTACCGATTCCCTCGGGAACACCATCGATTTTAAAAACGCGATTATCATCATGACCTCAAACATCGGGGCCCGTTTTCTGGAAAAGCGGGGGCACATGGGATTTCGTTCCGGAACCGATGCGGATGCCAAGAGAACGGAGGAGCTGATTCACGGAGAGATCAAACGGATATTCAATCCCGAATTTCTCAACAGATTGGATGAAATCATCCTGTTTGAATCGCTGTCGGAGGAAGACCTCGAAAACATCGTGGATCTTCTTATTGGCCAGGTAAATGAAGTGATGAAGCAAAAGAAGCTTTCTATCGTGCTTCACCCCGAGGTGCGCAGGTGGATCGTGAATAAAACCTGTCATGACCGTTCTTACGGCGCGCGCCCCTTGCGCAGAGCAATCCAGCGTTATGTCGAGGATCCACTGTCGGAAGGAATTATCCAGAATCGAATCAAGTCCGATTCTACGCTTGAGATCTTTCTTAAGGATGACGATCTCTACTACGTTCACTCCGGAGAGCCCGTAATGTCCGGAGAAAAACTGGGATGACCGTTCACGCGTTCACGGGTTTACGGGTTCACGCGTTTAAAGGCTGAAACACTCGATTTGGGAAGCAGAATGCCAGGAGCCGAAAGGTTCCGGGCTTTTTTATTTTAATGTGGCATTCGCGACACCCCCGTTTTGAAACGCGTAAACGCGTAAACCCGTGAACGCATAAACGCGCAAACGGGGAACGCGAAAAAAAATGAACGCTCTGAAACCGGCGGAGTCTATACCGGAGATTGGAGGCTCCCCGGATCAGAAAGAGGGAAGGTCTGCCTGTTTTACAAACGGCCCGACAACAGCGTTCTAATAGACTCGCGCTGGATTTCATCGCCTGTTTTATCTAAGATAGGGGTTCATTTTCAGTTTTTGCTGGAGGATAGATGGACAAATCGGTAAAGCTCGGAATTAGTATTCTCGGAATCCTCATGTTGGGCTCCGCCGTCTATGCTCAACAGCGACCTGTGACTACGGTCCAGCAAGTTATTATCCGTGGCAATCATCGCATTCCCGAAGAAACTTGCCTCTTTTATATTCAGTCCAGAAAGGGTGAACCCTACGACGAATCACGTTTGGAGGCCGACCTGCGCGCCCTTTATAAGGCCAATTTTTTCGAAAACGTTGAAGTTCTTTCAGACGACGGCGATATAGGCAAGATCATCACGTTTGTAGTCAAAGAAAAGCCGTTGATCCGCTCGATTGAATACGCCGGTAATCACTCTTTTACTGAATCCAACATCCTTGACGCCTTTAAAGAGAAAAAAGTGGGACTAACCGTCGACAGCCAGTATGACCCAGCCAAGTTGAGGGCTGCCGAACGTGCACTGAAGGATTTGATGATCCAGAACGGGAAACCCCTTGGAACTGTCCATACCGAAACTGAGCCTATTCCTCCTTCCAGTGTGCGTGTCCGGTTCGTAATGGACGAAGGCGCAAAAGTTCGAATCGGGCAGATCCGTTTTGTCGGGAACAAAATATTCGGCGATAATCAGTTAAAAATTGCACTAAAGCTCACCAAAGAGCACGGCGTATACACCATGTTCAAAGGCACTGATAAATACAGTAAGGAAAAACTCGATTTTGACATGGATTCAAACTTGAAAGCCTTTTACACGGAACATGGTTACATGCAGGTCCAGGTTGGGGAGCCCCTGGTCCGGATTTTCCAAGGATCTCGCGGTATGATACCGTTGATTCGCAAAACCCCCGAGCAGTTTTACATTGAAATACCGGTCGAAGCCGGGGATCAATACCGGCTCGGCAAAATTGAAATTCAGAACTGCGTGATTTTCCCTGACTGTCAGTCCTTGGCCAATTCCTTTGGCATGAAAAAGGGGGACATTGTCAATAACAAGAGGATTAAGGACACTCTCGAAACCATAAAGAAGTTATACACAGCTACCGGCTACATTAACTGGTCCTACATTCCTGAACGGAATTTTGACGCCAAAAACAAGACAATGGATTTGATTCTGAACTTCCAGCCGGACAAGCGGTTCTATGTACGACGTATCGAGTTCGAGGGAAATACCAAGACGAAAGACAAGGTCATCCGCCGCGAGTTTCTGCTGCAGGAGGGAATGGTTTTCAGCAGCTATCTCCTGGATAACTCGATTATGCGTTTGAATCAGCTCGGATTTTTTGAAAAGATCGAGGAGAAAGACTACGACGTGAAGCCTGACGACAAGACCGGCCTTGTGGACGTGTCGATTAAAGTGAAGGAGAAAAGCCAGCGATCTATAGGTTTTACGGGAGGAGTCAGCGGGATATCCGGCAGTTTTCTTGGAGTGAACTACTCGGACAACAATTTCCTCGGCACGGGTGATAATCTGGGAATCAACATCACCGGCGGCACGCGCGAAACCAATTTTACGGTCTCGCTCACCCAGCCTTATTTTCTGGATTCGCCCTGGAGCATGGGCATTTCGCTCTTCGACACACGTTTCCGGTACGATACCTACAGTGCCTTCGGCGTGACGACCACTTCGGGCAACCCGACGGAACTGTTTACCCAGAAGACAAAAGGCGCAACCATCAGCACCAGGCGCCATTTGGGACATACATTGTGGACGTTCGGCGGCAGCTACACGTATCAGGACATTGGCATCAGCGATGTCACACCAGGGTTTGAAGCTTACGCGTACGGTCAGTTTGCAGGATTCGCGCCCGTAACGAATTCTTCTTCAGCCTTGAATGGATTGATTCGCAGTGAAATCTCACCCTCGCTGAGTTACAACTCCACGAACAATTATTTTAATCCGACTAAAGGCTCGAGCCTGAATCTGTCGGCTGGAGTTTCCGGTGGAATCCTAGGCGGCGATTTCAAAATGGTCCGGCCTAGTGTTGAATATCGTCACTTCTTCCCGGATAAGTGGCTGACTCATGGTCGTAATGTATTCGGAATCCGTTTAATCGGACAATATATCCAATCCTACGGAAACTCGAGTGCGCCCTTCTTTGATCGATTCTTTGTCGGTGGAGAAGATACCATCCGCGGTTTTGATATCCGATCCATCAGTCCCCTCGCCATCAGCTCGACACCGCTGTACGATTCCCAAGGCCATGAGATAATTAATCTGAAGACCGGACTGCCTGCAACAAGTAGTTCCATCATTCCCGTGGGCGGGGACACTATGGGCATCCTGAATTTTGAATATCGCATCCCGATTGCCGGCCCGTTGTCGCTGGCCGCGTTTTATGATGCAGGATTGAATCGCGTCTCCAGAGAGTCGTCTCTCGGAAATTTCGGTGCCGTCAAGGTGCAGGTGGTCGACTCTACAAACGATGTGGTGCGTGGCTCGACCGGGTTGGAGATCCAGTTCATCCTCCCGGTTGTAAGTGCACCTTTCCGGCTGATTTTTGCCTATAACCCTCAAGTTCTCGATACGTCCGTGATGGTGGGATCCAGCCTGATGCATATAAAAGAACCTCGCCACGACATCAAGTTCACTGTCGGACGCAGTTTCTGATTCCTCTTTGTACCTGAAGGGAACTGTAGTAGATTTCGTACTTTTAAACGATACCCGAAAAGCTTCCGGGTGATTCGAACAATTCGGCTGGAAGAGCCCGGGCCGAATTTCAAAGGAGAACAGAGTCAATGAGTCGACTAATTTTGAGCATTCTTTTCGCCACCCTCTGGATACCGCTGCTCGGAATGGCCCAGACCTCGCAAACGCCGGCTACTCAGACGCCCGCCGTAGTTGGCCCGGCAAAAATTGGATGGATGAATCTCGACAAGGCGTTTATGACCTGCGACGAAGGAAAGGCCATCGTTGCGGACATCCAAAGATACATGAAGGACAAGCAGGATGAATTGGACAGATTGCAGTCGGAGTTGCAAAGGCTAAAGAGTCAGCTGGAAGTCCAGGGTCCAAAGTTGACGGATGAGGCACAGGCGGATCTGCAGGCACAGGTCGAGTCGAAAGAAACGGCCGTACAGCGTTTCCAGCAGGATATTCAGAAGGAGCTAGACAACAAGAAGCTCAAAATGCAGCAGTACCTGGCAAAAAGAATGCAGCCGATCATCGAAAAGGTGGCCAAAGAGAAAGGCATCAGCGCGGTCTTGGTTTACGATCCCCGGCGCGATGCCTGGGTGGACCCGTCGATGGACGTGACAGACGACATTGTAAAAGCCTATAATCAAGCCTATCCGCCAACCGCAGCCAAAGCCCCTGCAGGTCCGGCGACCTCCACACCTCCAGCACCAAAGAAACCTTAGTCAAACGGGAATGGATGATCTCAGGTCTGCAGGCTCGATCTCTTCCGAAATAGAGCCGGATTCTGCAGACCTGAGAACGGGCAATGTCCTTTGAAAAGATGATGGAAAGCAGATTCTCCGCTCGAAAGATCAATGAAATTCTTAAGGTTCTCCCCCAGCGATATCCGTTTCTGCTAGTCGATCGTATTCTCGAGACGGACGGTCTGACCTATATGGTGGGGCTGAAGAATGTCACGATCAACGAGCCATTTTTCCAAGGTCATTTTCCCGATCATCCCGTCATGCCCGGCGTCCTGCTGGTTGAAGCAATTGCCCAGGTCGGAGTCATACTTTTGCTCGGCGGCGATCAAAGCAGGAATTCCAAGCTGGTATATTTTTCGGGAATCGACAAATGCCGCTTCCGTCAGCCTGTGATTCCCGGGGACCAACTCAGGATTGAAGTGAGGGTTTTAAAGCAGCGCAACCGCTATTTCAAAATGATGGGGCAAGCTCTGGTCGATGGAAACGTGGCGGTTGAAGCGGAGCTTTCGTGTTCGCTCGTCGATCGACCCTGATACTGTATTGACGATTTACGATTGACGATTGACGATTAAGAAACCGAGTTAGTGCTTTTCAATCGTCAATCGTAAATCGTCAATCGTAAATTCAACAAATGTCCATACACCCTACGGCCGTTATTGACAGTTCGTGTGAAGTTTCCCCGGAAGCCAAGATCGGTCCCTACTGTGTGGTCGGACCGAATGTGACGATTGGGGCGGGAACCATTCTGGATTCGCATGTTTGCATTCATGGCTGGACCGGCATCGGGGAAAGGTGCCGTTTTTATAGTCACAGTTCGGTCGGAACCGATCCGCAAGACCTCAAATACAAGGGGGAACCGACCTATCTCAAAATCGGCAATGATAATGTATTCCGGGAGTTTGTAAGCCTGAACCGCGGAACGCGGGGAGGTCATGGAATTACCGTTATTGGAAACAATAATTTTTTGATGGCCTACAGTCACATCGCCCATGACTGCATCGTGGGAAACAACGTCATCATGGCAAATGCCGCAACGCTCGCCGGACACGTTACGGTCGGAGATCATGCAACCGTTGGAGCATTTTCCGCCGTGCATCAGTTTTGCAGGGTTGGGCCGCATGCGTTCATCGGCGGATTCTCAGTGATCACGCGCGACGCACTCCCCTACATCAAAACCGTCGGAGCACGCAATGAGGCCAAAATTTATGGAATCAATTCCATCGGGTTGCAGCGCAAAGGCTTTTCAGCGCAGTCCATGGCCGAACTGAAGCAGGTTTACAGGATTCTTTTCCGCTCCCAGATGAATACAGGCGACGCGCTGGTCAAAGCCAAAGAGAATCAGTGGGCTTCGCCGGAGGTTGCCACTCTGATCGAGTTCATCGAGAGTTCTGAGCGGGGATTTGTCCGCTAGCCAAAAACCGTTTACGAGTTTACGCGTTCACGGGTTTACGCGTTGGTATGGGTTTCCGTACGTTAGCACTTTAACGCGTAAACGCGTAAACGCGTTAACCCGTAAACGCGTTTACGGTTTTCCATTATGGCTGAGAAAGAAAAATACGGCCTGATCGCGGGCAACGGTCGTTTTCCCTTCCTCGTTCTGCAATCGGCTCGAGATCAGGGCATTGATGTTGTGGTCGCGGCGATAAAGGAAGAAACTTTTGCCGAGATAGAATCCTGCGGGTTCCCTGTCCATTGGCTCGGCTTGGGAGAATTGGGAAAGCTGGTCCGCTTATTCCGGAGCTCCGGCGTCCAGAAAGCCATCATGGCCGGGCAGGTGAAACACGCACAGATATTCGGCTCCGCTTTCCCCGACCTGACCATGATTCGAATGCTGGCCGGCCTGAAACAGAAAAACACCGACGCGCTCATCGGCGGCGTTGCCCGCGTTCTCGATGATGCGGGCATTTCTCTGGTCGATTCCACCATTCTATTGAAGCCCTACCTGGCAATTGAAGGAACTCTGACGCGCAGAGGACTCAGTAAAGCCGAAATCGCCGACGTAGACTACGGACGCCCCATTGCCCAGCGGATCGCCTCAATGGACGTGGGGCAGACTATTGTGGTGCGCGATCGGGCTGTAGTGGCAGTCGAAGCCATGGAAGGCACCGATGCCGTGGTTTTGAGAGCGGGGGAACTCGTTGACAGAAAAGACTTGACCGTCATAAAAGTCAGTAAGCCGAAACAGGATATGCGCTTTGATATCCCGGTAATCGGGCTCTCAACGCTGAAGACTATGATTGCAGCCGGCGCAACCGCGCTTGTGATTGACGCCGGCCGCACGCTCGTGTTTGATCGTGACGAGTTTGTGAAGGCGGCTGATGAGCACGATATCGCGGTGGTAGCATTGGCGCCTTTAATTGACGATTGAAGATTTACGATTGACGATTGAAAAGCGCTTGGTTGGTTTTCAATCGTCAATCGTCAATCGTAAATGAGGTAATAATGGATAAGGTTCGAGTCGGGGTGATCGGAGTTGGCGCTTTAGGTCAACACCATGCCCGTGTGTATGCCTCTTTGTCTGAAGCAGACCTGGTGGGAGTAGTCGATCCCTTCCCCGGTCGGGCTGAACAGGTTGCCGGGCCGCTTGGCACAAAAGTATTCTCCAAATACTCGGATCTTTTTGACAAAGTGGATGCTGTAAGCATCGCCACCCCTACCGTCCTCCATGCACAGATCGGAGAGGAATTCCTGAAATCGGGAGTTCACGTTCTGGTCGAAAAGCCGATCGCCCATGCGCTTGAAGACGCCGATCGACTGATTGAAGCCGCACGAACGAATAATCGCGTTCTGCAGGTCGGACATTTGGAACGTTTTAACCCGGCAGTCGTGCAACTAAGAGAAATCGTGCGAAAGCCCCGTTTCTTCGAAGCGCATCGAATGGGTTTGTTTTCGCCGCGCAGCCTCGATATTGACGTGATTTTGGATCTGATGATCCATGACTTGGATATTATCTGTCTTCTGGTGCCGTCTCCGGTCGTCCAGGTAAGTGCAGTGGGGATAGCAATTTTGAGCAACCGGATCGACATCGCAAATACACGGATACATTTTGAAGACGGATGCGTCGCTAATGTCACCGCCAGCCGGGTATCGATGGAGAAGATACGCAAGCTTCGGCTGTTCCAGAAACGGGAATACATATCCGCGGACTATACCCGTCAGGACGTAGCCGTGTTCAGCTTGAATCATAAGCCCGGAGGGGGTTTCCCGGAAATCGTGAGCCGGAAATTGACTCCTGAAAGAAAAGAGCCTTTGCGTGAGGAATTGATTTCTTTCTTGAGGGCGGCACGAGGACTGCAACCGGTTGAATGCGCCGGCGAAGATGGACGAAGGGTCCTGGCGCTGGCTCTACAGATTCTGGCTCAAGCCGAACGAGCCCAAGCCCTTGAAATTGACAGATCTTAGTTCCGTTCTCTATACTTGGGGCAACGCCTTGGTGCGGAGAGATATTGATGTTTGAGTTTGCCATTTCCCGAAACCAGCGACGGCGGCTATCAAAACGCATTATTGGTTCTTACATCGTCAGCTGCCTTCTCCACCTCTTGTTTATTCTGCTGGTCATCCGGTTTCCGCAGTTTTTTCAGGGCGGGAAGTATCATCATTTTCACCCTCTTTCGGCTATAGCAAACCTCCTGGGATACAAAACAGCGGACGCCGACGAGGACAAGAATTGGCGGACGGTTGCGGTTCTGCGGGGTCCGATGATGCAGCCATCGGCCGCAACTCTCAAAAGGTACCTGCATGATTGGGATAAAAAGGGGTCAGGCTCACCGCCGGTTCGCATCCGTTGGGGCAACGAAGAAAAGACCCTGGAGAACGCGCCGCCCATGCCGAGAATTCGGCAGGAACCGAAACCAATTGCACCCGTTGCGCTTCCTTCGCCTAGCGAGGGAATGGCCGGCAGCACTACCGGTACAGCAAGTGGACAGCCCTCGGGCGGGAACTCGGGAGATGCCGCTTCAGGCTCTTCAGCCGCCATTCAGGCTGATTCGAATTCGGGGAAAAAGGGAACGGTCAACCTACCACCGCCTGCGCCCGCACCAAAAACCGATACTGCGAGCAATAATGCTCCCAATGCGATCCCAAACGGTGTCAAATCGCCTCCCAACAATACCAGCCAATCCTCTGGTAAGGTGTTTGAGAACGAGCAGAAGGCAATCCAAAGCCCTGGAAGCGGTATTTTTGATACCAAGGGTTTTGCCATGGGCGACTATGTCAATCTTATAACCGCCTGCATCAAGGGGAAGTGGGAAATCCCTTCAAACCTCAGGAACTCGCAGGGACACACAACCATCGTCTTTTATATTGCCAAAAACGGCCGCTTTACAAATGTTCGAATCATAGAACCTTCAGGAAACAGATCCCTGGATATTGCCGCCTTGAAGGCTGTATTAGACTCCGATCCAGCGCCGGCATTGCCAAAGGGCTTTCCTGGAGACCACGTTGGTGCTAAGTTCGTTCTTTCTTACAACGAGCCCTGAATAAAAAACCAGGATCCAGAAGTCAGGAGTCAGAATCTTAGGAGTCGGACATTCTGACTCCTGACTTCTGTCTTCTGCCTTCTTGAGGAGTTGAAGCGTGAATCGCCCGAGTCTTCGAGTCGTGGGATGCATCCGCAAAGCCACTCGAAGGCTGAAGCGCTTAACCCCCCGGCTAATCTTGCCTGTAATTCTTGCTGTCCCGATTATCCTTTCTGTTGCGTGCGGGAAGCATAAGGCTCAGGTCAAAGTTCCGCTTCCTCCAAAGTCACCGGCAGCGCCTGCTTCAGCCCAACCGCCCGCAGAGGACACGGCCTCCCGCAAAATGAGTCCGCAACCTCCATCCTCCGCAACAGAACAAGCCGGTTCAGATTTCAACTTATCTTCAGGCCCCACGATCCGAATCGGACTGGCTATGGATGCAAAAGAAATCCGTATTTCTTCAAAGGCCGATTATTCCGTCACGGAAAAAAGGCCGGAAGCCTCCCCGCAACTCGTGCATGGGGAGATTCAGGCCCGTGTGGAGCAAGAGGTCGATGAGGATTCTGTTTATAGAATCCAGGTCGCAGCGTTCACAAAGATGGACCCGGCGCTGGACCTGGAAAAAAAATTATCCAGGAAATTCGACCAGCCGGTGTTTATTCATGAAAACGGCGAAGCGGGGTTCAAGTATGTATGGATTGGCGAATTCTCTTCCAAGGAAGACGCGCGATCTTTTCTAAAGACCCTGGTCAGATCGGGCTACTCTGATGCTTTCGTCGTCAAGGAAACCGTTGCAACAGAGGGAGGCAAATCAACACTGGCTTTGCGCGGTCCCGGGAATCTGTTCCGTTTGAGCGGCGCCGGTTTTCTATTCCAGCCGTCCTCCCGCACCAATTTCATTTCGATTGATGGAAAACCGTATCGGGGCATTGTTGACCTAAGCTTGAACAAGAACGGCCGGATCACGGTTGTCAATCAGTTGGGAATGGAAGAATATCTTCTGGGTGTTGTTCCCGCGGAAATGAATCCCGCATCCTATCCGGAATTCGCAGCCCTGGCCGCCCTATCCATCGCTACCAGAACTTATGCGCTGCACAACCTGGGCAGGTTCAGTTCCGATGGGTTTGATTTGAGCAATGACACAAGAACGCAGGTCTACGAAGGAGTGGCTGCAGAAAAAGATATCACCAATGAAGCAGTGCACAAGACGTCGGGACTCGCCATTTATTATCAGGATAAGCTCATCGATGCCATGTATATGTCCACCTGCGGCGGTCGAACCGAGGACTATGCCAATGTCTTTGACTCGCCCCCTGTCCCCTATCTGGTAAGCGTTTTCTGTGCGATTGAAAGCGGCCCCGAAAAGGGAGAAGCCATTCTCCAGGGGAAACACGATTTGGACCAGATTATCTGGGCGGACGATGCGAGCGTGGCCAACCGCAACCTCGAATTTGCCCGTGCTCTGGGAATTATAGAACTGCCGGAGATGTCGCCTGAATTTCTTGGCGGACCGGCAGAGCGGGCCGAAGTGATCCGTTGGGTGGGAAACGCGGCGAAAATAGCCCAGAAAACTCAAACCGGCGTTGCAGCCAGGGATTTGCGGACTCGCGCCGGTTTTTTCCAGTATGCGGCGGAGGCATTTTTCGGAAGCGCGGAGATCAGTCGGAAGATATCCCCGAGGGATGTGGAATACTACATGGGCAATTTAAAGGATGGGAGTTCCGTTCCGGATTCTGCTCGCCCAGCGCTATGCTATCTGATTCAAAGCGGCTTGTGGCGTCCATATCCGGACAATACCGTTCGGCCCGATGAACCGGTGCGCCGGGGAGATGCATTGTCCCTTCTTCTGCGCTGGGTTGAATTCGCCCACCCTGAAATACTGAGGAAGGGGACATTTGTTTCTGCCGGGTCAGTAAAGGATGATCCCGATTCCAGTTCCTCCATCAACGTGAAATGGGGAAACCGGACTCAGGAATTCCGGTTCTCACAGAATCCATACTTGTTTAGACTCGATCCAGGCCGGACCACTCCCGTTACCAACCTGAGAATCATCGGCAATGAAAAGCTGCATTTTCATGTCAATGCGCAGGGGAATATAGATTTTCTGGAAATTGAGCTTAACCCCACCGGTGCTGCCAGCGACCGCTACTCTCCGGTGGCCACCTGGGACACTACCCTGAGCCGATCCGTACTCGCGGAAAAACTGCGTGGGCTGGCAGGCAACATAGGAGAGATCAAGGACCTGAAGCCATATAAGATTGGCAATTCGGGCAGAGCCGTACAAATCCAGGTAATCGGAAGCCGCAGTTCTGTGGTACTGAACGGATATAAGGTCAGGAATGCATTGAACCTAAAGGACACCTGGTTCACGCTTGCTCGCGAATACAACCCCGACGGCAGCATCGCAAGTTTCACATTCCATGGCCGCGGTTGGGGACACGGAGTCGGATTATGCCAGGTCGGCGCCTTCGGAATGGCGCGTGCCGGCCGAGGTTACGAAGAAATACTGAAAACCTATTACACGGGTGTTCAGATTCGAAAAGCATACTAAAGAACGTTCACGCGTTGACGGGTTCACGCGTTGACGCGTTTTGAACCCGTGAACGCGTAAACTCGTAAACGCCTAAACGTTTTTTATCAGATCATGGAACGGTTCCGTTCACAAGTGCTGGGCATCATCGTGCTGGCGCTGATATTTTTGTTGATCGCCGGCATTCGTTATTTCTTCAAACTCGGGTAGTCCTATGTCCGGCGAAATTCCTGGAATTGCCATCCTCGGCCCCACTGCTTCGGGGAAAACCAGGCTAGCCCTGTCACTAGCCCATCAGTTTCGAGGAGAGATCGTCAGTTGCGATGCGCTTCAGATTTATCGGCGCATGGATATCGGAACTGCAAAAGCCTCGAAAGCCGATCAAGAGCTGGTTCGACACCATATAATTGATATCCGGGATCCGGACCAGGATTTCTCGGCCGGTGACTATCAAAGAACGGCACGAGAGGCGATCCAGGGAATCCATAAACGCGGCCATGTTCCGTTTGTTGTAGGCGGAACTGGATTTTACCTTCGGGCGTTGATTGAGGGACTTTTCGAAGGCCCCGGGCGATCGGAAGAACTGAGAACCCGGATGCGGAATATTATCCGGCGAAAAAATCCAGCCGTATTGCACCGCGCCTTGGCAAAAATTGACCCGCTATCCGCCTCAAGAATTGCACAAACAGATGCGGAACGGATCATCCGGGCCTATGAAGTGTACCTCCTCACCGGAAAAACCATGAGCTCCTGGCAGCTTCAGCCAAGAGATGCATTGACCGGTTATCGCTGGCTCAAGATCGGCATTGATGTACCGCGGAAACAGCTGTACGAACAGATCAATCAGCGCATCGATGAAATGTTCGAACACGGTTTACTCGATGAGGTGCGGGAGCTCCTGCAAAAATTCTCAGAACAGGCCCACGCATTCAAAGCGATTGGGTATAGGCAGGCCATAGACTACCTGGGCGACAAAGTTTCATTGCCGCAGGCCATCGAAGAAACCAAAAAGGAGAGCAGGCATTACGCGAAAAGGCAGCTCACCTGGTTTCGTTCGGACCACAAAGTTATATGGCTTGATGGAAACCTGGGTGCGGCTAGGCTGGAAGAAAGGGCTGCGGAACAGATTTCTCAGTGGTTAGTGGTTGGTGGTTAGTGGTTGGTGGCAGAGTGTTAAAAAGTCTTGCTTTTTCTTTCTAACCGCTAACTAAAAAACACTAACAACTAAAAGAGCGCTGCCATTCTCATTCCCGGATCTCCCTCGAATTTCTTGCCCCAGTGCCGGTTCTGAGTTCAAAGCAGCGCTCGAATCAGTACAGGCATTCTTCATGCCATCCAGGGTATTCCGTGGTAACTTGCCGCAACCACTTATTTCCTAGTATGTTTTAATGCTCAATGCAAACACCGACATATTTGGGTTTTATGGTATTGTGGTTTTTCATTCACTATTTCTGTGAAGGCTGGAAATAAATTGGCGCTTAGCTTTCCTGTTTTATAATGGCTCTATGGAATTTGAACCTGTAATCGGACTTGAAGTACATGCACAATTGCTCACGCGCAGCAAACTATTCTGTAGCTGCAGCACTCAATTTGGCGCTCCGCCGAATTCAAACACGTGTCCCGTCTGCCTGGGCCTTCCGGGCGCCCTTCCGGTCCTGAACAGGGATGCCGTAACTATGGCAGTAAAAACTGCAATGGCCCTGGCCTGCCGGATTAACGAGACATCGATTTTTGCGCGCAAGAACTATTTTTATCCGGACTTGCCTAAGGGCTACCAGATATCGCAGTTTGATCGTCCTCTCGGTGAGCACGGGCTGGTTCGGGTATTATCGGGAGAAAGGACGGAAGGCGGCAAAATAGTAAACCGGCAGGAAAAATCTTTTGGAATCACGCGACTGCACATGGAGGATGACGCCGGGAAATCAATCCATGAAGGTTTTCCGGATTCCAAGTCCTATGTGAACCTGAACCGGACCGGCACTCCCCTGGTGGAAATTGTCAGCGAGCCGGATTTTCGCAGCAGCCAGGAAGCGTACGATTATCTGACGCATCTTCGCAAAACGCTTCTCTACATGAAAGTCTGTGACGGCAACATGGAGGAAGGGAGCCTTCGCTGTGATGCCAACGTATCCATCCGGCCTAAGGGATCGCAGAAACTGGGAACCAAAGTGGAGATAAAGAACCTCAACTCGTTCCGTTTTCTGCAGAGAGCCTTGGACTATGAGATCGAGCGGCAGATACAGGTCATGTTGGAGGGTGGCCTGATCGTGCAGGAAACACGGCTGTGGGATGAGGCCGAAGGGCGCACATTCCCAATGAGAAGCAAGGAAGAAGCGCATGACTACCGGTATTTTCCTGAACCGGATTTATTGCCGCTCAAATTGGAACGAACCTGGATTGCACAGATCCAAACGGAACTTCCCGAATTGCCCGGACCGAAAATGCAGCGATTCATCAGAGAGTACAGCCTCTCGGATGAAGATGCCCTTCTTTTGACCGCCGCGCCAGCCGTGGCCGATTATTTTGAGTCGTGTGCCAGAATCTCGGGTAATCCACGAGCTTCAGCCAACTGGATCATGGGCGATCTCGCATACGCACTCAAGAATTCCGGCAAGGAAATTGAAAACTGCCCGATTCCGCCGGAGCGTTTGGCCGCTCTGATTCGCGTGATTGATTCGGGCGAGATATCCGGCAAGATAGCAAAGACGGTTTTCGAGGAAATGAACCAGACCGGAGAGGAGCCCGCAGCGATCATCAAACGTATGGGATTGGTTCAGGTCAGCGATGAAGCCAGCCTGAGCGCCGTAATTGAAAACATCCTGGCGGCGAATCCGAAACAACTGGCCGAATACCGTTCAGGGAAAATGAAGGTGATGGGATTTTTTGTCGGCCAGGTCATGAAAGAAACGAAAGGGCAGGCCAATCCGCAGGTCGTGAATGACCTGCTCCGAAAGAAGCTTGCCGAAGGATAAATACGTTCCCCGTTCCCCGTTGTCCGTTCCCCGTTATTAAACGCGAAGGCTTTTTCACTGAGAAGTTAAACGGGGAACGCGCATGAGTACTTCCGAATCCAGGAAAAAAGCCGCGTGGATCCGGCAGAAACAGATCGAAAACAAAGCCCCCCACTTTCCGCCTGGGCAGGGTCCTCCAAAATTCATCGCCGATGTCATGCTGGGCAGACTGGCAAAATGGCTGCGCATCGCGGGCTTTGATGTTCTCTATTCCAATAGTTTTTCTGACAATGAGTTGGTAAGGATTTCAAATAGCCAGGGGAGAGTGCTTCTGTCCCGCGACACACGGCTGATTGTAAGGAAGGCAGTTCGCCAGTTCATTTTTATCGAAAGCCAGGACCTTCAGATGCAGATTCGACAGGTTTTTAAAACCATGAATGTGGCCGGCCTCTCTTCCCTCCTCACACGCTGTCTCTCCTGTAATGAAGCATTGCAGGAGACTGCGCATGAATCCGTTCGCGGGATGGTTCCGCCGTTTGTTTTCGAGACTCAGGAAAACTTCAAATCCTGTCCCATATGCGGCAAAGTCTTTTGGGCCGGGACTCACCGCAACTCCGTCATTCGAAATCTGGAAAAGCTGTTGAGTTAAAAGGAAAAACACCACGGATTCCACGGATTATCATTGATTTTGAGAATTGGATTCGTGAAATCCGTGGAATCCGTGGCGTTTTTGGTTTTGCTTTGCTAGGCTGTCACTTTGGAATAAGGAGGTTTTGGTTGAAAACTTTCGCGCACTATTTGTTCGCCCTGATTATTCTCGCTACCGCACTTCCAATGGTGTCCGCACAAACACAGGGGTCTTCCCCCGGCTCCCCCGCTCCAGCGGATACCACCGTAGCCGGAATTATCGAGTGCGGAGAGGGATATACCTCCCACGAACTGTATGATATGAAAATCACCCTGCTCGAGGTGATTCGGGGCGAGGAAGCCTGGAAGCGCATCCGGGAAGCGAGCAGTGCCAACAAGCCGGCTGAATCCGGAATGGAGTATTTGCTGGCACGCATCAAGTATGAATATAGCGCCCGGGGAACCCCAGGCACCTGCATTCATCAGCTTTCTCCAAAGGAGTTCACGGCATATTCCGCGAAGGGCGAGGATTACGAAACGTTATCCGCTGTGTCGCCCAAACCGGAATTGCGCAAAGGGCTCAAGTCAGGAGAGGCGGCGGAAGGCTGGCTTGTGTTTGCAGTTCCGAAAGAGGACAAAGCCCCCCTGATGTTATATTCCGCGGATGACAGCGGCGGCGCGGTCGAACATGGCGGGGGAAAGTGGTTTCTGCTGGCAAGAAAGCCATAGCCCACAGTCGAGTCTCAGGCCGGTTTTCAGTTAAGCCCTCCAAAGCGCTCCCGTGAAAATGGGGCTACAGCCTAATCCTTTGTCGGCCGAAATGTACAGAAACCCTGGTCCCATGCAAAGGAGGAACGATGGCCCTCATCTCTTGGAGCGACACGCTGGCGGTCAACATCAAGGAAATCGACGATCAGCACAAATCTCTGGTTGGATTAACAACCATATTTTGGTGTCGGATAAGAAATATAGCCCGTTTCTCCGCGCAAAAGGACTGAGCTGATCCGAATAAGCGCTGAATCATTTTGGTTCGGCCTTCCCCCATTGAGAAAAGTGGCTGGCGGCCGTCACGTTGCCTTGGAGGTCGCCATTCGCTGATCGGAAATAAAGTCCAAGCCCCGAAAGTCCGGCCTTTCAAATTTGGATTAATCACAGTCTGCTTTTTATCCCAACGCTGCGATGGCCTGCGCTTTGAAAAAGGTGTTTCACAAAACGAATGCAAGGGCGACTGACAGGTCACCCCTACAAATCCTTCAGGGCTTAAATCCTTTGGACGTAAGACACATCAGGCTCGCATGCGGATCTCTGTTCTGATAAAAATGATCTGCTCCAAATCTTTTGCAATTTTCGTATAAGCAGAAAAGAGGACTGATCTCATGGGCCACAATGCGGGAAAAGATATTTATCGCAAGCTGGGCAGAAAAATAGATGGCCTTACGATGAGGGCTCCCTGGAACGATGCGCTTTATTCAATTCTCAAGGAACTGTATACGGCGGAGGACGCGGAGCTAATCATCAAAATGCCCTACGGCTTTGCGACGCTGGACAGGCTTGCGAAGGTAACGGGTATCGCTCCGCCACAGTTGGAGCGACAACTCGAAAGCCTCTGTCCGCGCGGCCTCGTCATGGATATTTGCATTGGGGGAGAGTATTACTACACCCCCTCACCGTTCGCGGTCGGTTTCTTCGAGTTCACGATGATGCGCACCCGCGGCGAAGTTGATTTTCCCAAAATGGCAAAGCTTTTCCGGGCATATCTGGATGACGGCCTCTTCCTTGCGGCAAATGCCGGCAGCGGCCAGCGCATATCTTTTATGCGCGCGCTGCCGTGGGAAGGTTGTGTTGAGGACGAAGACCACATCGAAGTGCTCGATTATGAGAAAGCCAGCGCCATCGTGGAAGCCACCGACCGGTTTGCTCTAGGGGTATGCGCCTGCCGGCATCAGCGCAGGCATCTGGGCGAAGACCAGTGCAAAGCTCCACACGACAACTGCTCCGTATTCGGATCCTCGGGAGTCGACTTCATGTTGAGGAACGGCTTCGGACGTGAGGTTTCTAAAACGGAGATGCTGGAGAACATCGCCCGTTCGCGCGAACTTGGGCTGGTTATCAACGCCGACAACGTGCAACGCAGTGTTCGCTTCATGTGCCATTGTTGCAGTTGCTGCTGCGAGGCAGTCCAGGGAATCACGAAACACGGATACACGAACACGGTCGTGACATCGAGCTTCATTGCCGGGTTCAACCAGGAGTTGTGCAAAGGGTGTGGAACCTGCAGCAGGCGATGCCCTATTTCGGCGATTGAGCTCGTGAACGACTCCGATTCTAAATTCCGGAAAAATGGCAGGCCGCAAGTGGATGAAAGCTTCTGCATCGGCTGCGGCGTGTGCGCCGTTCACTGCAGATCGGGTGCGATGAAGCTTCGGAAGCGCGCACAGAGGTTTATCCACCCGGAAAGCACATTTGAGCGTGTCATCCTGCAGTGCCTGGAGAACGGCACGCTTCAGAACCAGTTGTTCGACGACCCTGGCCGAAAGACGCAGGCGTTTTTGCGGGGAGTCGTGGGCGGATTCCTGCGCCTGCCGCCCGTAAAGAGGGTGTTGATGAGCGATGCGCTGCGTTCGAGGTTTCTCCACGCCATGAAATTCGGCGCACGTGCTGCGGGAAAGCAGATGCTCACAGAGCTCTAAGTTCCGAATTGTAAAAGAATCAAAGCAGGAGTGGACATGAGAGAACGAATCAAAGAAATTGCTTTTAAACACGGGGCGGATTTGTTCTGGATCGCGCCTGTTGCCCGATTCGATGGTGCACCCAAAGGCTTTCATCCCCGTAGTGTTTATTCCAGGACAGAATCTGTGATTGCATTCGCAGTAAAACTGCCGACCGAAACTTTGTTTGCGGAAAGCCCGATTCCCTTTTCGCATATGAATACACTGGCTATCCAGAGAGTAGATGCGATCACCTATGCCATTTCGACTGACCTTGATCGCGACGGCGTCAAGAACGTATTGATCCCCACGGATGATCCCTATGAATACTGGGATCCCGGCAAACAGGAGGGGAGAGCGATTCTGTCATTGCGTCACGCGGCCATGCTGGCTGGTTTGGGAAAGCTCGGAAGAAACAACCTGCTGATCAACGAGAAATACGGCAGCATGATCCAGAACGGTGCGTTGCTGACCGATGAAAAGATAGAACCCGATCCGCTTGCCGATTACGAGGCGTGCCCTCCTGAATGCCGGATCTGCCTGGATTCCTGCCCTCAACAAGCTTTGACCGGAGAAACGGTGGTGCAGAAGCTCTGTCGGCCCATCTCAAATTTCCGGACAGAAAAGGGATATGTGGTTAAAAAATGCTTTGAATGCAGAAGAAAATGTCCAAGAACCTTGGGAATAAAAAATTCTTAGCACAATGCTCGCTGTTTACAGCATCTTCTGCAAAATATGGTAGTGATCCATTAGCGTGTTGCAGTAAAATCTCAGTCTTATCCCATCGCTTTCGCATTCGTTTTGGATTTCGGGAGCGCTTCCAGGGAGAATTCGATGGCGACATATAAGTACTCGTATTATATCGACCTTAGCAATAGCGAAGAGTTTGATAAAACGCATAATCCCGGCGACACAACGCCTAATTCTGGTATTTATTGCTGTGAAGGATGCGGTAGAGAAATCGTCTCAGAACGAAACCAATCCTTTCCCCCGCAAAATCATCACCAGCACAGTTACCAGCAAGGATCTATTCGCTGGAGACTGGCTGTTTACGCGGATCATCACCCCAAATAGGATCAGGCTGTAGCAGGAACGCTTTTACTTCGCCTGACTGAGATTGGTCCCAAATGAGCGCCCCAACCTTAGCAAGCGCTTCGGCTGTACTTTTCAGCCGATTTTGAAGGCGCGTTTCCAGCAACACTAAAACCGATCACTACCGACTATTTGGAATTCTTTTAAATCGACGCGTTTGGGATTATGCTGAACCAAAAGCTTAACCTCAGGAGGTTTCTGTGAATAGAATCCTGTTATTGTCGTTGGTTCTGTTCTTGATACTTTTTATAGTGAGTTGCGCTCCTGGTCCCAACGGATTCAAGGGAACAGCAAATACCGCTGGTGTTACCGCAGGCTTTTTACTGGGCGTGTGGCATGGACTCCTCTCTCCCATTACTTTCATCGTGTCACTTTTCAACAAGAACGTAAACGTCTATGAAGTGCACAACAATGGGAGCTGGTACAATTTCGGCTTTGTGCTTGGCGCCGGCCTCTTTCTGAGCGGCGGAATCCTCGGACACAAAAAGAAATAGCTTTCCATAGAGCGAAAGAAGCCCCGGAAATGAACCGGATGGGATTATTTTAAAAAAGGACATTTATGCCGATTCTCACTGCAAGCGAGGTTGAACAGGAAGCGATCATCACCGCAGCCGGGTTGATGATGGCAGCAGTTACAACGGCTCCCAAGACGCGTGGGATCAGCACGATTCAATCAGTCCTGATCTATGGGGAGGATAAAGAACGGCTGGCGCAAGCCATGGAAAATCACGGACCTCAGAAAGCTGCCGTCCCGGAAATCTTTCCGCGGGACGCCCAGAATGTCCGCAATTCCGCTGCTGTTCTGCTCATCGGGGTCAAAGGGACGATGCCCAAGAAACCGGAGAAGCCGCTCAACTGCGGAGCTTGCGGGTACCCCACCTGTGCAGAGTTCATGCGGGTCAGGAAGGGGAAACAAGGCGAAGATTTCACCGGCCCTCTCTGTGTCTTTCAATCGATTGATTTGGGAATTGCCTTGGGCGTGGCGGCCAAAGTGGCGGCCGAACTGAATATCGATAATCGCTTGATGTACACGATCGGCGCCGGAGCTATGGCAATGAAGGTGCTGGATGCGGATATAATCATCGGGCTTCCTCTTTCGGTGGCCGCCAAAAACATCTTCTTCGATCGGGGGTAATCAAGAACACCGATCGAATCCGTGAATATCTGCGTGAATCCGCGGTTAAATTTTCTTCAGCACTTCCCTGCCCTTTTCCGTGAGTTCAAGCCTGCGGTTTTTCGCAGAACACAATTGGAGATATCCTTTCGCCCACATCGCCAGAACATCCGCAAGTACCTCGTCGTAATCGCGGCTGCTCTCGATCCCGAACTGTTCCAGGCTCATAAATTCAGAGCCGTTCTTTTTTCGAATACCCCGGAGCGCATTCACGACACTGGACGGGGCAATTGCACCTTGTGTCTGATCGAAGATCCGGAGCACGGCGATTCCCGATTTGCGAGCTACCTCTCTTTTTTTAAGCTCTTCCAGCGTAAAAGAACGATTTGCCGTCTGCCACAAAATGATTTCAGGTTGGGCCGGATTGGCGGGAACCGGATTCGTATCTGCGGCAGTTGAAGATTCTGCAGCAGCATGCGAAACCCGTGTGATTCTCAACTGGCCTGCAACCGTATTCCTCTCACGCTGGAATATTCTCAAGGCCATCGATTCCAGCCTGGCGATGGGAGTGCCCCTGAAAGCGCCGTAACCGGCGCAATGCTGCCATTCCGGTGCGTGCTGTCTGCTGCTTGACGCGAGGAACCTGGCAAATTCCCTTGGAGATAGCGGCCGGCCGCGTTCTTCGAAGAGCTTGTGATTCAAGCGGTAAATTCTTTCCACTTCATCCTCCGCCGCAGCCTGGCTTTCTCCCGATTTATGTCCCGCACAAGCCGAACAGTTTCCGCAACGGTGTCCATTCGCGAGCACCTCGCCAAAGTAGCGCAGAAGGTGGCTGCGATGGCAGACCGGGTCTTCGCAGTAGCCAATGACCTCATCCAGCCGCCGGTAATCGGCTTTCCTGCGGGCATAGAGGGAAGAAAATGAGATCTGTCGATCCCGCTCCAGTGCTTTGCGCCGCAATAAGCCGTCCTCATCCCGCCAGATCTTCTGCTGGTCCGTCAGGACCCAGAGCGCGACATTCAGCTGCTCATCGCTTAAATCCGCGACATTACGAATGCCGTCCAAGGTCGTGCCTTCGGGCGAGATCAGGGTGAGGAGCTGAATCACCTGTTCCGGCGTGGGATATCTGTTTTTGATAAAAAAGTGCGAAAGCGACACGTCCTTGCTGCTGTAGAGCATTACGCATCGCGCCGGAACCCCATCGCGGCCGGCGCGGCCGGCCTCCTGATAATAAGCTTCGAGCGACGACGGGTGCTGATAATGAACCACCGTCCGGACGTTCGGCTTGTCAATTCCCATCCCGAATGCCACCGTTGCGACTGCGATCGGCTTTGTCCCGGACAGCCAGTCTTCCTGGGCGCGCCGCCGGGCTTCCGCCTGCATTCCCGCGTGGTAGGCAACAGCGCCGAATCCATCCACGCTTAGCTCCGACGCGATGGCATCGGCGTCCTTTCTCCGTCCCACGTAGACGATGTGCGATTCACCCTGTTGCGATGCTTTGAAAATCCGCCGCAACCGTCTCATCTTTTCTTTTGAGTCGCACTGGTGGACTTCAAAGTGCAGGTTCGGCCTGTCAAACGGGGCGACAAACACCAGGGGATTGAGAAGACCCAGCTTTGACGCAATCTCCTTGCGGGCTGAAGGCGCAGCCGTCGCGGTCAAAGCAAGGACAGGGGCAGGCCGCAGCGCTTCCGCCACACCCGCGAGGGCCAGGTAAGATGGACGAAAATCGTAGCCCCACTGGTTCACGCAATGAGCCTCATCCACAACAAACAACCTCGGTTTTAATGAAAGGATCCGGTCCCGGAAGCCTGCATATTCGAAACGTTCCGGCGCGACGTAGATCAGGCAGGCTTCACCTCTGGATGCCTGAATCAGCGATTCCCGAGCCTGATAAGCCGGCATGTTGGAGTGGATTGCAACCGCAAGCCCCCGGCCTCTGCGATTGAAAGCATCTACCTGGTCTTTCATGAGCGCTATGAGAGGCGAGACCACAACGGTAAGTCCGGATAGAACTGTCGCGGGCAATTGATACGTAAGCGATTTCCCGCCGCCTGTGGGCAGCACCCCAAGGGCATCGCGCCCCGTCATCATCGCCTGGATCAGTTCGCGCTGGCCGGGAAGGAAAGCTTCAAATCCGAAGCTCTCGCGAAGAACGGCGTTCAATTCCGGGGGATTCATCTCCATGGCGTGCGGAATTGTAACAAGCAAAAAGGAGTAATACTCTATAAAACAGCTGGGAGCGCCGGCGTCTCGCCGGCTCTTTTTCAGCGTATCCGAACCGTACAGTGTGAGACATGCTGTAAAATAGCCGGCGAGACGCCGGCGCTCCCGGCGGAAAAATCATGCTGACCAATACCCAGAAGAATCAGGTTTTGCAGTTTGTTCGATCTCTGAAGACCAACAGCTTCACATTCCGGGATGTCGTTCGGGCATTGGACCTCGAAAGCGACGAACGCAGGAGTCTGCAACGCCACCTCGACGAACTGGATTCGGAGGGAATCATTCACCGCATCAAGCGAGGCCGATATGCACTCCCCGCACGGCAGAACCTGGTGTCCGGCACTCTAAGCTGCCACCGCGATGGTTATGGATTTCTGATTCCCGACGACCGGAGCATTTACAAGGAAGACATTTTTATTCCCGCCAGGAACATGGAGGACGCGCTTCACGAAGATCGGGTTCTTGTAAAGGTCGCCCGGAAGAAGCGCCCGGCCAGACGGGGCTTTCGCGGGCGCCGAATCCACACGGACGATGAAAAAGAGAGACTTGAGGGGACGGTCGTCAAGGTGTTGGAGAGGAAGCACCCGAGCGTAGTCGGCCGGTTTTACTCGCATCCCCGGTTCCCGTTCGTTGTTCCCGTGGATGCAAGGATGTTTCATGACATTCGAATTCCTTACCAGGCGAGCAAAGGGGCCGAGGACGGCCAGATTGTCGTAGTCGACATTACGTTGCCGCCGGGCAGAAATCAGATTCCCCAGGGGCGCATTACCGAAATCCTCGGCTACCCGGATGATCCAGGGATTGAATACAAAATCGTCGAGCACAAATTCGGGTTGCCGGTTAATTTCACGCCGGAGGCGCTCAGAGAATCGGAGGAGCTACCCGATAGGGTTCTGAATGAAGAATATGCCGGCCGCGAGGACTTCCGTGATGAAGTCGCGGTCACGATCGACGGGGAGACAGCCAGGGACTTTGACGATGCGGTGAGCCTGAAGAAGCTCGATTCCGGAAATTTTCTGCTGGGCGTACACATTGCGGATGTTTCCCGCTACGTCCGTGAAGATACGGCGCTCGATTCGGACGCGTATGCCCGTGGAACTTCGGTGTACTTTCCCGACCGCTCCATCCCGATGCTGCCGCCCAGGCTCTCCAGCGGAATATGCAGTCTCAAGCCCGGCGTCGACAGGCTTGTGTTATCCGCAATTATAGAGGTTGATCCCGGAGGAAAAGTCGTTGGAAGGCGATTTGCCCAAGGCGTGCTGCGCAGCCGCGAGAGGATGACCTACACATCCGTTGCCAGGATACTGGAAGATCGGGATCCGAAGGAGAGAGCCCGTTATGCCGATCTTGTTCCCCTTTTCGAGCTCATGGAGGAGCTTTGCCTTATTCTGTCGAAGAAGCGGTACAAACGCGGCGCCGTCGATTTCGACTTGCCGGAAGCTGAGATAGAGTTTGATGAAAGCGGGAAGGTGATCCGTGTGGTCCCAGCCGAACACAACATTGCCCATCGCATTATTGAGGAGTTCATGCTCCTGGCAAACGAGTGCGTCGCGGAAAAGCTCGCCTCATCGGGTGGGCCTGCACTCTACCGAATTCACGAAAAGCCTGATCCGCTGAAAGTGGACGAGTTCGCCGAGTTCGCTCTATCACTGGGATACAAGCTGGAGAAACACGACGGGCAGTACCGCCCGAAAGATTTTCAGAAATTTGTCCTGCAATTGCAGGGCAAGCACGAACAGAGGTTTCTTGCCTATTTGATGCTGCGGTCCTTTATGCAGGCGCGCTATTCGGAGCAGAATCTGGGGCACTTCGGACTGGCAACCCCCGAATATACTCATTTTACTTCCCCAATTCGCCGCTATCCGGATCTCCTGGTCCATCGGTTTTTAAAGACGCAGCTTGGGAAAGAGCCGTATTCCGGCTGGGGCGAACGAATGATGGATCGCCTCCCTGAAATCGCAAAGCATACATCCTCGCGGGAACGCATTGCCGATGAAGCGGAGCGTGAAATAGAGAAGATCAAAAAAGTGCAGTTTATGGCCGACAAAATAGGGGAGGAATTCGAAGCGGTTGTTTTTTCAGCGATGCGTCAGGGATTTTTCGTGGAATTACTCGACCACTATGTCGAAGGGTTCGTCCCTTTAGGCACTCTGGTTGACGACAATTACATCTACAAAGAAAAAACACATTCATTCGTCGGAGAGCGCCGCCGCCGCCGATTTCAGCTGGGATCGAAAGTGCGTGTGCAGCTCGACAGTGCGGATATGGAAACTGTCCGCCTCACCTTCTCCATCATATAGATCTTTGAGTCTTTGCGTCTTCGAGTCTTCGAGTAAAACGCGAAGCCTCAAAGACTCGAAGGCTCCAAGAGAGCCTTGCAAAGCCCGTCAATCAGCGCACGCTCCTGGGATGGGAACACGGTCCGCAAATCGACAAGAACCTGGTCTTCTTCCAGGCGCAGAATAATTGGCGGATCCTGCAAACGCAGCCGGGACTCGATTACGTTCGGCCGCACGCGTCCGGAATCGAGTGCGATTAGCGTGGTTGGAAGATGGCATTCGGGGCAAGAGCCGCCACCAACCACGGAGTCCCCCGGGATCAAGCGGACACGGGTATCCTTACCAAGCCCGACTCTCAGTCTCCTGGAAAAATTGCGCGCGCGTTGGCTGAGTTCGTTACCGGTGATGGCGATCATCCGAACGACCGGAATTTCTGCTGCGGCCCTTCCAAACCGATAGCTGCCGATCGTTGCCTCCAATGCTCCATAAATCAGCTTTTCCACCCGGTACGTGCGCATCAGCGGGTTTTTTCGAATCGGATCGACCAGCTTCCGTGCGCCCGCGATGATTCCCGCCTGGGGTCCCCCCAGAAGTTTGTCTCCACTGAAAGAGACGAGATCGACTCCCGCAGCCAGGCTTTCCTGAACAACCGGCTCGTCTGCAATTCCAAAAGGCCTCAGATCCAGCAGACAACCGCTGCCGATATCTTCCACCAGAGGGATTCCCGAGCTACGGGAAAGACCGATCAGCTCTTTCAATTCGGGCCTTTCGGTAAAGCCGAGCATGCGGAAATTGCTCGGATGAACCCGAAGCAGCAAGGCAGTATTTGGCCCGACGGCATTCCGAAAATCCTCAACGCGCGTTTTGTTGGTCGTCCCCACTTCGCGCAGAATGGCTCCGCTGCGCGCCATGATATCCGGTATGCGAAAAGACCCGCCGATTTCGACCAGCTCGCTTCGAGAAACAATGACCTCTCTGCCGGAAGCCAGCGTATTCAAAACCAGAAAAACCGCTGCCGCGTTGTTGTTTACCACCGTTGCTGCTTCACAGCCCAGCACTTCCTGCATGAGGGATTCCACCAGCTTGTCCCGGTGGGACCGTTGACCGGTAAGAATTTCGTATTCAAGATTTGTATAATTGGCGGAAAATGCCGATAAACTCTCTTGAGCGGCTGCGGAAAGGGGCGCGCGGCCCAGATTGGTATGCAGAACAACTCCGGTCGCATTGATGACTGTGCGCAAATTAGGGCGCAACCGGATTTGAAGCGTCTCGACCAGGGTGGATTCCACGTATTCAGGATTGATGTCTACCGTGGGTGTGTTGTTGGATCGAATTGAATCCCGAATGGTCTGGAGCAGTTTCTGAATTTCCGAAACAACGAACTCCCGGCTGGTATGTTCCACCCAGGATGCGATGACTGGGCGGAGCAAAAGCTGATCCACTGCGGGAATTTGTCGAAAGAGGTTCTGTTGATCGGCCATGTTCATTCGGGCATTTCAACACAGCACCGGGAAGCTGTCAACGGTTTGAAATTCTTTAATGCATCGGGCCTTCGCGTTTGATCCCGGCGCCGCGAAGGTGCAAAGAGTTTAAAGAATATGATGTACGACGATGACCTGGCAAATATGGAGGAATGGCTCCGCCGTTTGAAGATCGAATATCATATTTTCTTCAACGGCAATCGAAAGCAACCACCCGAAGACCTGAAGATTCGGGTCGAGAGACTGGTCAAGAAGCTATCCGAATGTTCCGAGCTCTCCTTTTCCCAGCGTTTTCGCCTGAATACGCTGATCGCCCGGTTCTATATCTATCGGGACCTCTGGCGACGCACCCTGTTGGAGAAAGAAATGGGAGCGGAGCCGAAGGAAGGAACAGCATTCAAGGAAAAAGGAATCCCAGAGTTTGGGAAGACTGCACCAGAGGCCGTCCGCATTTCAATTGCAGATCCCAACGCTGAAGAGGATAAGATTCGGCTCCTCTACGACTCGCTGCTGCGCATCAAGAAGACAGGGACCGGGGAGACACCTATCCCTTATGCGCAATTTGCGAAATACATAGCGACCCAGACGCGTAGCATTCGCGAGAAATATGGATGTTCAGCGGTAGCTTTCACGATTGCGCTGGATGAGCATGCTATCCGATTTACAGCTGCGGCAGACAGCCGCTAGCCCGCAGCCTGCCGTTGAGGTTGAGGTTCCAGCCTCACGACATGTTCAGCCTGTGGACCGCGCGGCCCCAACTTGACATCGAATTCAACCTGTTCGCCTTCGCGAAGGGTCCGGTAACCCTTTTCCTGGATAGAGCTGTAGTGAACGAAAACGTCCGCTCCTGTGGGCTGCGAGATAAACCCGTATCCCTTTGTATTGTTGAACCACTTAACGGTTCCCGTAATTCTACTCATAATGTACATTCCCCTCTAAAAACCTGACAATCCCCTGCACGTTCCTCCCCGCCAGCATGCATGCTCGCGGCAGAACGCGAATCCAGCTATTTGAGACAATAACTAGAGATTTTGATGAAGCCTAGATTAGACGTTTCGTATTTGTCAAGCAGAAAGTAAACCGACCAAAGAATTCCGGATAGCGCCGTCGTAATGGGAATTAAACCGCGGAGATAAAACAATCAATGCGCTGCTGATTTCCGGAAATGCAATGCGTATACTGTCAGGACAGCGAGAGAATGCCCTACACGGAGGAGGTGGTTCGTGGTCCACATTCATAGAGCTTTAGTAAGCGTTTCCGACAAGTCGGGGCTTGCCGAGTTTTCGAGAGTACTTCACGAGAAGGGAGTCGAGCTGATTTCCACCGGCGGCACTGCCAGTTTCCTGCGGGAGCGGAATATGCCGGTGATCGATATTTCAGAATATACCGGGTTTCCCGAAATCCTGGACGGGAGGGTAAAGACGCTGCACCCAAGAGTCCACGGCGGACTCCTGGCGATTAGAGATAAAACCTCGCACCAAGCCCAGATGGCAGCCCAGAATATACAGCCCATCGATATGGTCATTGTGAATCTCTACCCCTTCCGCGAAACCGCGGCACGGGAAGGAGCCACTTATCCCGAAGTGATCGAACAGATCGATATCGGGGGCCCAAGCATGATTCGATCGGCAGCCAAAAACCACGCTGCGGTCGCGGTGGTTACCGACCCGCGCGATTATGGGTGGATCATGGAGGAGATCAACAAGAACAACGGAGCTTTAAGCGCTGCGTCCTGCTTCATATTGGCGCAAAAGGCATTCGCGGCAACGGCATCCTATGACAGCGCCATCGCAACCTGGTTCTCGGAAAGGGTCTGGTCTCCAGAAGGCGCTAAAAAGGAAGTCGGGACGCTGCCGGCTTTTGAGGTTCTCTCTTTGGAAAAGACCACAGATCTGCGATACGGAGAAAACCCCCACCAGCGCGCTGCGCTTTACCGCAAAAGTTCGGATCCGGCATTCGGGGTTGCGGGAGCAACTCCTCTGCACGGAAAGGAGCTCAGCTATAACAACCTTCTGGATTCCGACGCGGCTTGGAATCTTGTGCTTGAGTTCGATAAACCTGCCGCTTCCGTCATTAAGCATACAAACCCCTGCGGGGTTGCCCAATCCGACCGGCTGGTGGACGCATACGTGCTCGCACGAGACAGTGACCCAGTTTCCGCTTATGGCTCGGTGATAGCTTTTAACCGGCCTGTCGACGCAGACACGGCGACAGAAATCAACAAGACCTTCGTCGAAGTGGTGCTCGCGCCGGATTTCGACGAGGACGCGCTGGCGGTCCTGAAGCAGAAGAAGAATCTGCGGCTCTTAAAAGTAAGTGCGAAAGAAGCTGCTGCTCTGCAACACAGGCAAATCGGCGGCGGTTTCCTGGTACAGGACAAAGACCTGCATTCTTTGCTTCCTGACGATTTGAAGACGGTAACAAAGCGGGCGCCGACACAGGAGGAACTGGAGGCGCTCCTTTTTGGCTGGCGCGTGGTAAAGCATGTAAAATCCAACGCGATCGTGTTTGCCGATTCATCCAGGATGCTGGGAATCGGCGCCGGCCAGACAAGCCGTGTGGATGCCGTGAAATGGGGCGCCTCAAAAGCGACCCTTCCGCTGCAGGGGAGTTCTATGGCGTCTGATGCGTTTTTCCCTTTTCCTGACGGCCTGATAACGGCGGCAAGCTACGGGATTCGCTCCGTGATTCAACCCGGCGGGTCGGTGCGCGATTCGGAGGTGATCGACGCAGCGAATGAGAATGATATCGCCATGATATTTACAGGCGTCCGCCACTTCAAACACTAGGAGCATATTGTCGACGCGCTAGTTGCGGAGTCAGAACGGGCCGCAATGCAACGAGGTTTGAAGATAGAGTGCAGGTAAAGCCCGAGAATTAAATCGGGGTCGGTATCGAAATAATCGACCCCGATACCGACCCCGACCCCGATTCTGAAATTTGAGTGATATCAAACATTAATATGTCGACAGCTATATACTCCAATCCCCAGGAATCAACCGGACAAAAGCAGAACAAATCGTTCAGATCCAGGATCAGGGATTTTTACGAGAAATACGAAAAGTATGCCGGCATTACCTATTTCGGCGTCGGATTTGTCTGGGATTCGTTCACGATGACGCGTGTCGATAGCGTGATCGACAACGTGATCCTTCTTTTCTATCTCGTTATTATCGGAGTAATGATTGTCCTCACATTACGGCGGCAATGCGGGATAGTCCAGGCCCGGTGGATTCAGAAGATCGAGCATCGTTTCCTTTGGGCCATGCAGTTTTGCTTCGGTGGACTCTTCTCGAGCTATGTAATCTTCTATTTTAAAAGCGCCTCCTTTAGCCGCACCCAATTCTTCTTTTTGATCCTGGTGCTTCTGTGGATTGGAAACGAGTTTCTTAAACGGAGGCTAAAGAACCCCGTTCTGCTTGCCGTGCTCTATTGCTTTTGCCTTTTTTCCTTTCTTGCCTTTTTTCTTCCGGTCGTTACAGCCAGAGTAAACGTCTGGATGTTCCGCCTTGCAGGATTTATCAGCCTCTGTGTAAGCCTTGCCGTCTTTTCATTTGGGCTGCGGGGAGGACACGGCGAATGGCGGCGCCGGATGATGCTGCCTGCGGCCGGGATTTTTTTCACGTTCCTAGCCGTCAATGTCTTGTATTTTGCCAACCTGATACCACCCGTCCCGTTGGCTTTGAAATTTTGCGGCATCTACCACCATGTCACCCACACTTCGGCGGGCTATGTAGTGAAATATGTCCCTCCTTCCTGGTACCGATTCTGGAGGAAAGGGGACGATCCCTTCTACTTTTCGCGCGGGGAGAGCGTATATTGCTTCACCGCCGTATTTGCGCCCCGCGGAATACGCATTCCCGTGTATCATGTCTGGAGCCATAAAACTTCCCGAGGATGGGTTCGCCCAGATTGGATCGGCTTTCCAATATCCGGAGGACGCGACCGCGGCTATCGTGGATACACGGTCAAGTCTGGAATTTCGCCCGGAGAATGGCGCGTCGAAGTGCAAACTGAAAGAGGCCAGACGCTCGGACGGCTTGATTTTACCGTATTGCCAAGCCCTGTTCCCCATCCTCAGCTGGTGACGACCCTGATTCAATAAGATAGAAAGCTTCTGGCTTCTGGCTTCTTCATTTTATCTTATGGCAAAATTTATATCGGGATCCTGATGAACTATTACAATTACTTCACCGAAATCGAGGAGCATTTTGTAAAGAGGCGCGGAAAGCACCTTCTGATATCCCCCATGGACTGGAGCCTGATCGCAGCCTGGCGGGAGGCCGGAGTTCCGCTTCAGGTAGCCATTCGCGGTATTGACATCGCCATGGATAAATTCCTTGCCCGGCAAACAAGCAGCTCCAAAGTGAATAGCCTTTGCTATTGCCACGACAGCGTCATGACCGAGTACGCAAACCATCTGGAGTCTCACGTCGGAGAGTCTTCAGAATCTCCGACAGCGCAAGATGGGATCGGGACGGGCGCCAAGAAAGAGGAAGCGCCGGAGGCCGCCGCAAGTTTGGAGTACATCCGTGAAAGAATGGATGAAATAAAAGCGCTTTCCGCGAAACAATGTCCGGAGAGCACGCTGGAAGGCATCCGCCGTGTGCTGGCGAGACTGGATGAGTTGTGTCGCGATCTGGAAAAGGGCGGACGTACCGAGTCAGAGACTCTCGAACGGGATCTCTCCATTATTGACGGGCTTCTTGTGACGGAACTTCGAGCGTCGATTTCTCCTGAGCAGATGCTCGAATGGGAAAAGGAAGCGAAAAAAGAGCTTAAGGTTTACCGCAAGAGACTGCCCAAGGAAACATACGAGAGGATCCGCGGCAACTTTATCCGCGATAAGATCCATCGGAGATTCAATATCGGGGAACTGAGCATTTTCCGTCTTTAAAATTCCCACAGCGGATCTTCGCAGATCCGCTGTTTCATCATGGATTTTTACACAATGAGGAAATCGCCGCCGAAAAAGCCCCAACAATTTGAAGTCACGATCGAGAAGCTCGTGTATGGAGGCGCCGGATTCGCGCACCAAAAGGGAAAGGTTGTTTTTGTACCTTTCTCTGCTCCTGGAGATCGCTTGCTTGTACGACCGGTTGAAGAAAAAAAGACATTCGTCCGGGCGGAAATCGTCCGGCTCCTGCAGGCCGGAAGCGGCCGGGTGGATCCCGTGTGCGCTCATTTTGCAAAGTGCGGGGGGTGTCATTGGCAGCAGCTGGAGTATTCCCATCAGGTTCGGGCCAAGCGGCAAATACTGGAAGAAATCTTTCATCATCGATTCCCGCAAACTCGCGAGCTTCCGATTACGATGAGGGCATGCGCGCAGCCGCTTGCTTACCGGTCGAGAGCACGCATGCAGATGCGGGGCGCCGGGCCGGGAGCTTCGATCGGCTTTTTCCGCTGCGGGTCGCACACTGTCGAGGATGTGGAGAGCTGCCCGTTGTTCCGGGGATCGTTGAATGAAGCATTGAGCGCACTTCGACAATACAAATTTAAGGTCGACACAGATTCCAAGCCGAAGGAAATGGATATAGCCTGTTCGGAGGAGGAAGATGCCTGGGCTACGGCCGATACCGAATCGACTGCGGACAGCGGTGCTGTTACGCTATTGGGAGAGCGAAGGAACGATGCCGTGCTGCGAAGAAAAATCGGCGAATTCACCTACTCTGTTACCGCTTCCGTGTTTTTCCAGGCAAACGACTTTGTAGCTCAGGAGCTGGTTGCAGTCGTTCAAGATTCAGCCAAAAATGCAGGCAACGGTTTGGCTCTGGATCTTTTTGCAGGTGTGGGCCTCTTTTCTCTGCCGCTGGCGCGCCAATTTGGAAGGGTTGTCGCAATCGAGAATTCTCCGGCAGCAGCTCGCCTTTGTTCCCGGAATGCCCAAGATGCCGGGCTCGACAACATCCAGTCCGTATGCTCTGACGTTTTTTCGTGGCTGAATTCCCGGGAAAAGTCCGAACAAGCATCTCCCGATCTTGTAGTGCTGGATCCGCCTCGAACCGGGGCCGGCTCGGAGACCATGGAGCTAATCCGGAAGTTGGCGCCGAAAAATGTTATCTATGTTTCCTGCGATCCGCAGACCCTCGTCAGAGATCTGGTCAAGCTTTCGCCTGGCGACTACAGGATCGGCCTTGTACAGGGCCTGGACATGTTTCCTCAGACTTATCACTTCGAAACAGTTGTACGCCTGCAAAAGCATTGACGATTTCAGAATGACGATTGACGGTTTGGACCTGAAGACGGTTTCATGGGTTCGTTATTCACCATGCGTGGATTTACCGAGAACACTTCCAATCGTCAATCGTCAATTGTAAATCGTCAATCCGAAAGGCCCACCGTTGCTGTCGTATTCTTTTTTTCACTCGGGATTGCTGCTTCTCTGATCTGCCGCCAATACTCATTCGCCGGACTCTTCACGGGAGACCTCGCACTCATCCTGGCTGCGCTGCTCGCGTTCCGCCGTGACCGCGTTTTGCTGTCATTGACAATCGGACTTGCAGCCATTTCGATGGGCGGATTGCTCATGGCCCTCGCACATCGGGACGGCTTTTCCGGCTCGGATCTTCGTTCTCATATTTCCCAACGGTCTTTCCCGCTAGGGGATCCGGTGTCTTTCGAAGGGTGCGTGGTGAAGGAAAGTGAATCTCACGGCGACGAGAGCGCTGCCACAATCGAGATCTCCGCATTTCTTCAGAAGGATCACTGGGTTCTGTGCAAAGGGAAAGGAATTTTGAAAATGATGGAACCGGCTCGTGACACCCTCTCAGGTCCCGGATTCAACCTGGTGCGCGGGGACAGAATTCGGGGATGGGCGACATGGAATGTGCCGCGGAATTATGAAAACCCCGGCTCTGCCGACAGCGCCGGACAACTCATCCGGCGCGGAGTATTCGTCATCGGCAGAATCAAGTCTCTTCGGCTGCTGGAAACAATTCCAGGCGGTTGCAGCGATCCATGGACCGGAGTCGCCAACTATGTCGCAGCGCGGGTGCGCAAAAGCCTGGAGCCGATCCGTGAATGGGGAAAAGGACAGCCGGCGGCCATTCTGGCCAGCCTCATCATCGGAGATTATTCCGGGCTCAATAATGCAACCCGCGAAACATTCCAGAACGCCGGGACATTCCATGTATTGGTCGTTTCAGGCCTGCATGTAGCTTGGATTGCAGGGCTGCTGCTGAAAACATGCGCGCTCTTTTCCGTACCGGAACGGATTCGCTACCTGGCGGCGTTTTTTGTGATCCTGTTGTACACGTGCATTGTCGGTTTCCAGGCAAGCATCACACGCTGTTTATGGATGTTTTTATTGTATCTGATCGGGCGAATGATTTTCCGTCGTGCAGATACCGTCAACATCCTGCTCGGATCCGCCCTTGTTCTCCTTATCGCAAAACCCTACTGGTTGCTCGAACCGGGATTCCAGCTTTCGTTTCTTTCAGTTTTGGCCATCGCGCTGACAGCCGCGCCGGCCATCCATGCCTGCCTTAAGCCGGTTTGGGAACCCCTGAGGTATTGCGGCAAATCGGATCGTCTCTTTCTTCAACCTGGACGGTGGCACCGATGCGGGCGCGGAATTAGAACCAGATGCGAACTCTTTATCGAGGAAATAACCGACCCTCTACCTCCCTTCGCGTCTCGCATTCTCTTCATTGCTTTCCGGGGCTTTGCGGCTGCAGGATTGCTGCTCACGAGTATGGCCGTAGTATCTCTTGCCGTGCAGATCTGGCATGATCCTCTTCTGGCATGCCATTTCAACCGCATCAGCTGGATCTCCCCGGTTGCCAATCTGGTTATCGTGCCTCTGTTCTTAGTTTTGATCAGCGTCGGAATTATTGCGGTCATTATTTCAAAGATTCCTTGGTTTGGAGCGGCGCTTATCCGGCTTGCAGGGTCGATTGCATCCCTTCTTTTGTCTTGTGCGATCCACCTAACGGGGCTTAAGGGGGCATGGCAGCGCTGCCCCACTCCGTCCCCCGCGTGGGTTTTGGCAGGCATTTTGCTTTTGTTTTTCTGGAGCTTCTTCGGATGGCGCAGGTTTTGGGCGCCCTGCAGCGCTATTGCTGTGATGATGGCATGTTTATCCTATGGCTCCGTGCCGGTTGTCGGGGGACTGATCGGAGAACTCCGGCATTTTGTTTCCAATTCAAACGAGGAAATCTGGAGACGAAGCGCCCCGGTCCTTAGCTTCACTTTTCTGGACGTCGGCGAGGGGGACTCCACAGTCATCCGATTTCCGGATAGGAGGGTGTGGGTTCTTGATGCCGGCGGGATTCGGCAGCCTCATTCTCAGGAAGATGGCGCCTACGGTTTCGATGTCGGGGAAGCGGTGGTAAGCCGCTATTTGTGGCATGAATGGATAAGCAGAATCGACCGGCTGATCCTTTCTCATCCCGATATCGATCATGCCGGCGGCGTCCCGTCGGTGATGTGTAATTTCCGGACGGGCAGGTTCGATTACTCTCAAACCGGTCCCGATGCAATTATTAAGGCGATTTTGGATATTGCCCAACGGAGGCGGATCGATACTCTGCAGCCTCATAGGGGAGTTGAGGAAAAAATCGGCCCGGTTAAAATCCGTGTGCTTCATCCTCCCGTGGATTCGCCCTTCAGTTCAACCAACGAGAACTCGCTGGTGCTGGAGTTCTCCTTTAAAAAATTCTCGGCGCTCCTGACCGGAGACCTGGAGAAATCGGGCGAAAATGAATTTATTTCCCAACCAGGCATTTCGCGCTGCCGGCTCTTGAAGGTCGCCCATCACGGCAGTCGTGGGGGGACATCAAATTCCTTTCTGGACCGCATCCAGCCTCAATGGGCCGTGATATCTGCAGGACGCAGCAACCCGTTCGGCCATCCTTCACAGGAAACATTGAGCCGCCTTCGGCAGCACGGGATACGGCCTCTCCTTACTGTCGACGAGGGCGCAGTGACTTTCGAGACCGACGGCGACCGCTACATTCTAAGAAGCCATGTCAACGGCATTCTCAAACGCGGGATTCTCGATGAAAGCCATTAACCACGAAACACACGAAAGACACGAAAGGATTTTCTATAAAGAAGAAAGCTGTGCCATTCAGGGAGCCATTTTCTGAGATTTTTCGACACCAGACTGTTCCTGTTAGCACATGGCGAATCTTCTTTCCATGCTTGAAAAATGCGCTATTAGTGTATTACACTTAAATATGAATTTTACCTGGGATCCGAAAAAGGCCATTGCCAACTTGAGAAAGCATTGCATCGCTTTCGAAGAAGCTGCTACGGTTTTTTCAGATCCATTGGCGTTGATTGTGACGGATGATAGTCATCGCGACCGCGCGATACTGATCGGTGAGTCGATCGGACTCCGGATACTCCTGGTCGTTTTCTTAGAGATCGACGGCCAAGATATCCGGATTATTAGCGCTCGCCGCGCTACAGCGCATGAAAGGAAACGGTATGAAGAAGGCAGTTAAAAAACATCAAAGAGAGCCTTCCAAAGCTTCGCTGCAAACCATGCCTGAGGTTGATTTCTCAACATCCCATGTGAGGCCAAATCCATACGCGAAACGGATCTCAGCCGAGGGAATTACGGTTCAAGTTGGACGAGGGCGTCCGCGGAAAATGTTTGAAACGGGTGGGACGATCCCACGATCGGTTCGTTTCTCTTCGGCCATATGGGCATTGCTGGAAGAACGGGCTAAGGAAAGAGGATTGAGCCTGCATGCAGCGCTTCGAGAAGCAATTCTCGCTTGGACGCGCCGCGCTGCATAGCTTCGTGGCATTGATGCTCGGCAATGGGACGTATCACGATAAAGAATTTAAGCCCGCAAAAGCTGTTCCAGAGTGCCTTTGATTTGTGCAGGACAGAGTGCGCGTACAAGATTCAAATCAATTCTATTGCCCTGGATCGCGACAATGCTCTTTGCGTCTTCCAAATCGCGTCCGGAACCGCCGAGCAGCTTCAGAATCACCATATCTTCGGGACACGCGACGGGGATCGCCAGATTTTCGATGCGTACGGTTCGTACTCGATCAAATATGCCCGGCGGCGCGTTGCGAATGCCGATCAGCAGATCGATTTCCGCCGGCTCTATAACTGATCCCATTTCGATTCGGATTACTTCTGAGATCGGGTCATCCGCGTCTCCAATCCGGTGTTCGAAATCCAAACCCTCCCTTTCAATTTCCCGCAAAATCTTCCTTGAATCGCCGGCAGCGCACAGAAGATCGACATCGCGCGTTGCCCGCTCTTCCCCCCAAGCGGCAACTGCATACCCGCCGATTACAGCGTAGCGGATCTGACATTTCTTTAGAATAGAGTCGAGCGGTTTCAGCAAAGCACTGAGAGTCATCGCCGTCTCTTCCTAAGTGTTTCGAGAATTTCCGCTTCAGTAAAACCCTGAGCTTTCAGCCCCGCAATCAAGAACTTGCGAGCTTGCACACTCAACAAAAACGCGGCATTCATTTTTCGTTCGGGATCCAAATTACCAAAGACCAGACGCCTCTTTTCCCGCAATTCGGAAATGAGCCGCGAGGGGTTTGTCCTTTCAATCCGGATTTCTGATATCAGAGCCATCGAATTCTCATCCCCCAACCTCCAGTATAAATGCTGAGAATAAAAATTGGAATGTCCGCAGAAATTTTCCTTCAGCCGTCAGATCTTCAATCTCCGATTTCCCGAATTACCGTCAAAGTGCTCCCGTTCGCTGGTTTGTAGCTTCCCACATCGGGACTTCGTGGGAGCCAACAAGAAGATTACGCGGCCCCCAAGCCTTGCGCCTACGGGCGCGGATAGTTCAATTGAAATTGATTCGGTTTTTATGGCGGCAAATGGTCAAATAGGGCGTATTATCTGGAACCAAAGCGACACTTCTAATTTGTTCCAAAGGAGGCAATGGCCATGACCGACAATGATCTACCACAACGAAAGCTTGGAGTGCGCGACATAGGTTATTGGCGCGTTGGTTTGTGTGTCGCACTGGTCATTGGTTTGTGGGCTTTTGTCACATATCGTCAGCGGACCCAAGAACAACAAGAGGCCGCAGCAAAACAGGAGATAGCAACAAAACAAGAAATTGTGAAAACAGTTGGGATGACGAGTTCCCAGTTTAACGGAAGAGCGTGGAAAGAGTTTGGCAACGACGCCAAGGTATCCTGGGTGGTAGGTTTTGATGAGGGGATTTTTGATGGTGTTTCCCGTTCTGCGCGGCCAAAATCCGAGGATGAACTTAATAGGCTTTGTGGGCCACTGATGATACCCAAAGGTTTTCCTTATGCCACCCTCGCATCGGAAATAGACAAGCTTTACGAAAATGCTGCAAATCTACCTATCCCCATTCCTTGGGCATTTGATTGGACAATCGCAAAAATAAAAAATGCGGCGTCTGATGATGAGTTACAAAGGCACCTTGCCACCCTCCGCCAACGGGCCAATGAGCTTGTTTTGGAGGACGGGAAATGACAATTCGTAGAGCAATCGTTTCAGTTGTGGACTGGCTAACTGTCCATAAGGACTTGATACAAAGCATCTTCTATATCATTTCCTCCATAGCTGTGGCATGGGGGTTTACTACTTGGAAAAGACAATTGAAGTGGCGCGTGAAAAGCGAAGCTGCCAAGAACATAATCGCTGGCGCGTATAGGGTGCGTGACGCAATAACCAACACGCGTTCACTATGAACAATTGATGCTGAATCAGCAACTCGCGAGCATGCGGCAGAGAAATCGGCCTTCGAAAATAAAGCCAGAGATAGCTTTGAGAGGTATATAGACCTGTATAGGAATGTAGATAATGCCCTGTCTCAGTGGTATCCCGCAATTGTAGAGGCGGAAGCGCTCTTTCCTGATTCAAGGGAGAGGATTAATTCACTTAACTTTTCGGCTAAGCGTCTTCAATTGGCTATTCGCAAATATCACTGGAATTTGATAGAAATGGCAAGTGAACCGGACAAAATACAGGAGCAAAAACTTCGGGAGTCCAGTCACCAGCAAAATTCAAATATCGTGCATGGAGTCCATCCAGGAATGGCGCGAATGGAAAGCAATAAGACTGATTTCGATGATGATGGCTTCCAAGAAGGGCTAGATTCGGCTGTTACGGCGATTAAAGAGTATTTTGATCGTTATTTATAAGATTCCGCATTGGCGGGTCTGGAGGCTGCCGCCAGCAGCCGTACTCGGACCGTAACCACATTCAGCAATGCAACTCCAGGTGGGCTGTTGCCCGATCTCATCATTTACCAAATTCAATTTTCCCAAGGATCATATTTCGAAATCCCTGCCAAGGGCATTATCGACGCGACCCAACGGGAATACAAGTGCAGTTATCACATCAGTTGCGCGGGCACGTGGTTACTGTCCCGAAACGGGCATGTGGGAAATTAGAAATTCAAGGGGACGAAGATGCGCACTTCGTAAAATGAGATTTTTAACGGCTTCCGGGAGTCCACTTTCAGGTTACGCGACAGTACGACAACTGAGATTATTGCCTTCCCGCCTGCCACCAGCAGCCCGCATAATGCCCCGGTACGCAGGACCGATGAGCACGATTCCATTGAGCCTCAGGACATTCTTGCTTGAAGGACAAGTGTGCGTGAGCAGATAGATCGAATAAGCGCAATTCGCCTCCAGCCCCGGAGCAAAGGATAGCCGCTTCTGCGGCTGATAGGTAACGTTATCACGCGGGTTTGTACGACAGAAGCGCGCGCATGTACTGAGCCCGCTCAAAGGCCGCCGGGTCCGCGCAGTACTTCTGGCTCATGCTCCCCTGCAGCTGCCGCACCGACTGATAATCGTGCTCGGAGAGCCAATTGGCCATATCCTTCTCGATCTCGCGAATAATGCCAATTCCGCGACTGAGCAGAACCGAGCACAGCATTGTGACATCGGCGCCCACCATCAGCATCTTCAGGACGTCGGCGGCGCAATGGATGCCGCTTGTTGCGGCCAGATCAGATTTGACCCGGCCGTACAGGATGGCAATCCACCGCAAAGGCAGCCGCAGGTCTTGAGGCGTGCTCAAATGGATACTGGTCTGAATCTCCAGCTCATCAAGATTGATGTCAGGCTGATAGAAACGGTTGAACAGCACCAGCCCGTTTACTCCTGTCTGATCCAGCCGCTTGGCCATGTTTGCCATATTGCTGAAAAATGGGCTCAATTTAACCGCCACCGGGATATGGATCACCGCTTTGACTGCCCGGGCGATGTCGATGCATGCCTGCTCAATTTCCGCTGAAGTCCTGTCCATCTCCGTCGGAATCGAATAAACGTTGAGTTCTAAAGCATCCGCTCCGGCCGTTTCGATTTCTTTTGCATACTCGACCCAACTGCCGATGGCAGTGCCGTTCAGACTGGCGATGATTGGGATGTGCACGGCACTCTTCGCTTTTTGAATCTTGCCCAGATACTCTTCCGGGCCCGTGATGAAGTCGGTCGGCTTCGGGAAAAACGTGAGCGACTCCGGAAAGCTGTCTGTGTTATGCGCCAAATGCTGTTGAATCTCTTCCTGTTCGCTCCTGACCTGTTCCTCGAAAAGAGAATGAAGAACGACTGCGGAAGCGCCGCAATCTTCCATGCGCTTGATATTGTCCAGGTCATCTGAAAGCGGCGAGGCCGAGGGCACGAGTGGAGTTCGCAAATTCAATCCCAGGTATCTGGTTGTCAAATCCATAATGAAATCTCCGATCGGTTCAAAATCCCAAGCAGAATGAAACAGCAGATTCGCCGCCGTCTCAGGAGCCAATAATTACAGTTGTATTTCAGCCCGGACAATGCCGTCCTCGGCCGAATAATGCCGGCTGAAACCCAGTTTGTCACACACTCTCAGCATTTCCTGGTTTTCGGGCAGAATGTCACCAAAAATTCGAGTCAGCTTTTCCTGTCGTCCGATATCGACCAGCCTTTTCAGCAACTCAATGCCCAGTCCGCGATGATGCCAGTTGTCGCTGACCAAAAGCGCGAATTCCCCTTCTTTGGCTCCATGCACGTTGATCAAACGGCCCACGCCGAGAATCTCCTGGTCCCCCTTCTCATCGGTCCGCAGAACAACGAGGGCCATCTCGCGCTCATAGTCGATGAAACAGATGCGCGTGAGCCGTTCATGCGCGATGCGCTGCGTCAGCCTCATTGCGTGGAAATATCGGAAGTATACGCTGCGCTCGGAGAGGGTTTCATGGAACTTGACCATCAAGGGCTCATCTTCGGGTCGGATGGGCCGGATCGTGACCGGCGTACCGTCCTGCATCGTCCATGCATTGACGTATTGCGACGGATACGGACGAATGGCCAGCCGGGGAAGCGCCTCCAGGCCTACATCCGCTCCATGGACGATGACGCGCGCGTCCAACGCCAGGATCCGTTCGGAGGAGACCAGCAGTGGATTCACATCGATTTCTTTGATCCACCGCTGCTCCACCACAAGAAAACTGAACTGAACCAGAAGCTGCTCCAATGCGGTCAGGTCAATACTCGTCCGGGCATTCTTGAGCGCGGCATAAACACTAGTCTGCTCCATGAGCCGGCGCGCTAGGGTCATATTTAACGGCGGCAACGCCAGAGCCCGGTCCTTGTAAAAATCCAACAGCCGCCCTCCGGATCCGAACAACAACACGGGACCGAACTGCGGATCGAGAGTGCTGCCGATGATAATTTCGCATCCATCAAACTGAATCATCGGCTGAACCGTGACACCCTGGAAACTATCTGGTCCGAAATCTTTCTGAACGGTCGATCGTATCTCCCCGTACGCTTTCCGCACCGCTGCGGCGTCGGCGAGATTCAGCAGTACTCCTCCGACCTGTGCTTTATGCGGAATGGTATTGGATGCAAGTTTTAAAACCACCGGATATTCAAGGTTTTCCGCTGCCTCGACCGCCTCTTCTTCCTCGAGAGCCATCCGGGTTTCGACGACGGGGATGCCGTAGGCCTGCAGAATTCTTTTGGAATCAAATTCGTTAAGGAGGGTCCGGCCGGATTTCCTGGCGTTTTGAATCAAGCCTTCAGCAAGACTGCGATCCCGCGCCGAATCCAGTGCTTGGGATAAGATAGGGGTTTCATACAGGCCGCGAAGATTGTACGTGTAGCGCCACATATAATTGAAAGCCCGCACCGCCGTATCCGGATACTGGAATGTCGGAATATTGCTTCGGTTCAAAATAGTCTCTCCCGTAGCCACCTCGGCGCCTCCCATCCAGCTGGCGAGTATCGGCTTGCCGTCAAGTTTCGCGAGAGGTTTCAGCTGCTCGGCGGTCCTCGTGGGATCCGTATTCGCCTGAGGAGTGAGAATAACCAGAACTCCGTCAGTGTTCGAGTCCTTTGCCGCAATCTCCACTGCACCCACGTAGCGTTCCGGTGAAGCGTCTCCAAGGATGTCGATGGGATTATTATGGCTCCAATGGGGAGGCAGGAGTTCATTGAGGGCAGCCATGGATTCCTGGGAAAGGTTCGCCAGTTCCCCGCCACTGCTGATAAGAGCATCAGTTGCAAGCACACCAAGACCACCGGCGTTGGTGATAATCGCCAGTCTGGGACCTTTGGGGCGGGGCTGCTTCGCAAGCACTTCCGCCATATCGAAGAGATCGGAGATATTATTGACTCGCAGAACCCCGCCCCGCCTAAACGCCGCCTCCAATACGTCATCCGAACCTGTGAGGGATCCGGTGTGGGAAGAAGCGGCTCTCCCTGCCTCCTCTGTGCGTCCTGCCTTGATCACAATGATAGGCTTGGTCAGCGCGACTTCTCGTGCAGCCGACAGGAACGACCGGGCATCGCCAACGGACTCCATGTACATCACAATGCTGCGGGTCTTCTGGTCGTCCCCAAGATAATCGATCAGATCGCCCCAGCCGACATCAACCATGGAGCCGATCGAAATGAAACAGCTGAAGCCCACCATTTCCCGAAGGCTCCAGTTAAGCACCGCCGTGCACAATGCGCCGCTTTGGCTTATGAACGCCACGTTCCCCGGTCGCGCCATCCCTACTGCGAAAGTGGCGTTCAATCCCGTCAGGGGGCTCATAACACCCAGGCAGTTAGGGCCGACTACACGCAACGCCCCGCGACGTGCATTGGCGCGGATTTTTTCTTCCAGTTCCAGGCCGGCGGGTCCGGTTTCCTTGAATCCCGCAGAGAGCACGATCGCGCCCTTAACCCCAGCGTCGGCACATTCACCAATAAGACCCGGGACGGTATCGGGGGGCGTTGCCAAAACCGCCAGATCCACTTTTTCAGGAACGGCCGCAATGGTCGGGTATGCCTTGATCCCCAAAACACTCGCACGCTTTGGATTTACAGGAAAGACAGTCCCTCCGAAAGGATTCGTGAAAAGATTCCACAACACCGTCCTTCCCATGCTGCCGACGGTTTCCGTCGCCCCCAGGACGGCGACCGTTTTGGGCGAGAAAAAAACGCTCAAAGGCTGCTTTGCCCGCCGCAATATGTTGTCCGCCGTGTCCGTCCGCTGGGATCCGGGTTTTGTGGTGCCCAATTTTGCGTCCTGATCTGAAATCATTTCAATCCAGAGGGCTCGATTTATATAATTCACCCACATGCTCCAAACTATCCGGAGCTTAGGGCCTGTGACGAAATAAGTGACGCACTTCGCTGCAGGCCCCCAGGCCCGCTGGCAAGGCGTGAGCGACGAGCATACCGGGTTGTATGTAAGGAGCGAGCAACGCAGCCAGCGAGCCTGCGGGCCGCAGCCCGAAGGGGCGCGGCGGCGGGCGGGCATCTGCGGTGTTGCCGCTCCTCGACGATGACACCGCATCGCCTGCGTCGCGGCGCCTTGCATCTCCCCGCCCGGCGCTCGCGCCGAAGTGCTTCACTTATTTCGTCACAGGCCCTAAGTGGTGAACTGCCCAGGAGCCTGTCCGAGAATGAATATTTTATTACTAATGCCGGCTTGACGCAAATGATCGGAATTGGGGTAGTGGAGAAACTCAGACCGGCACCAGTGTTGCCAAGGCACCTGGCATAAATTCCTCTCTCCAAACCCACAACGGTATGATTCTAAAAATCTGAAGCATGCGGATTAAAATAATTTGAGAAACAGGCCGGCTTTGGTCCATCATATCTGTAGTCGAAAATCCTTGGACATCCGATGAGATGCGCAAAGGAAACTACCATGAAAAATAAAATCGCTCTTCCCCCGTTTCTGGCGCTGATGATTGTCGTCTCAACCAGTTGGGCAGGTTCTCCTCAGGAGCCTTCTCCGGAGAGCCAGCAGGACTTTGAAATGATCGTTCCCGAGGGGACCGTCATTCCCATTGTTCTAACGGCTTACCTGAATACCCGGAGCAGCCAGGTAGGCGACATATTCTATGCCGACACAACATACCCCGTCTGGATCCAGCAGCGGTTGGTTATACCTAAGGGTTCCACAATCAGAGGGACGGTTACGGAGGTTGTCAAGCCCGGCAGGATTAAGGGAAAAGGGCGTCTGGCAGTTCGGTTTGATGACATTATGCTTCCAAACGGCGTAAAACGTGAGTTTATCGCAACGTTCCGCGGAATTCATGGCGCCGGAAATGAGAAGATCGACCGAAAGTCCGAAACAGTCTCCGCCGGATCGTCGTCAAATGGAGAGGAAGTGGGAACTGTTGTCGGCACTACGAGCACGGGTGCCATCATCGGCGCGGTAACCGGTCACGGCACTGGCGCCGTCATCGGAGGGGGAGTCGGTGCGGCTGCCGGTATTGCGACGGTGCTTTTTACCCGGGACCGCCAATTAGTGCTCAGTCCGGGGACCCAATTCGACCTCGAGCTGAAAAAGCCATTGAAGTTCGCCTACAATGAGCTTTCTTTCACGGATGCCGAATTGAATAATGCCCATCGAGTGATCCAGACGGCCCCCAGCAGTCAGACTCGCCGCAGGTTTCCTGTGGGACCCGGGATCCCGGTGCCGATCCCGATTTTTTAACCCTGCCGCATTTTCAAAACGGCTGCTCGGTCCCGCCTTCCAAGCTGCATGAGTGCAGATTCGCCTAATTTGTGGCATGCTTTATTGTTTGGGGTAGAATTTACAGGTTGATTCTGCAGTCCACCTCGGTAAAAATATCGCCCATGGATGCTGCTATCATAGCTCGAATCGCTCAAGAAGCCACTCTACCGGAAAGCTCCGTCGCCATTACCGTCTCTCTTTTTGAGAAAGGGGCGACCGGTCCATTCATCGTGCATTACCGCAAGGAAGCCACAGGCGGCCTGGATGAAGCAAAAGTTCGTTCGATTCAGGAACGCATGGCCCGTTACCGGGAAGTGTACGACCAACGCGCCGCACTTCTCAAATTCATGTCGGAGCAGGGAAAACTGACGGATGAACTTCGGGCAAGAATCGAAGGCTGCTTTACTAAAGCCGAACTAGATGATTTGCATCACCAGTTCCGTCCCAGAAGAAAGACGCGCGCAGCAGAGGCAATCGAAAAGGGACTGGAGCCGCTGGCCGAATATTTCTGGAGCCAAGAAGTCGATGCCTGGGGAGTGGAGGAGCACCTCAATGTGTCTGTAGATCCTGCAAAGGGAATCTCCACGCGAGAACAGGCCCTTCAGGGCGTGGTGGATATTATTGCGGAGTGGATCTGGGCAAATGTCGACTATCGTAAAGCTCTGCGGGAAATTTTGTGGCATGAGGGATTCGTCGTCTCAACTGTGGTTCCGGCCAAGGTCGGGCAGAAAACCAAATACAACATGTATTATGAGCGGAAGGAACCGGTCACGACCATCCCTTCGCACCGTGTCTTGGCGATCCGTCGGGGTTGCAAAGAAGGAATTCTCATGTCTTCGATAGAAGGGGACGCTTCCAAGGCTATCGAATTCCTTCTGAACTCGGTCATCAAAGAGAAAGAATCCATTTTCGCTCCGATCCTCGAGGCTGCGGTGCGGGAAAGCTATCACCGCATCCTGCGTCCCCTGATCGAGACCGAAGTCCGCACTCAATTGAAGGAGCGCGCAGACCGTGAAGCGATCCGGGTCTTTCAGGAAAACCTGGCAAATTTGCTCCTGTCGCCGCCTGCCGGCCCAATTGTCGTTTTGGGCGTTGATTTGGGAAAAGGGGATGAATGCAACGTTGCCGTGGTGAACGAAGCCGGTGTGTTTCTTGAGGGAGCGAAAATCAGGTTTTCGCAAAGTTCCAAGGCCGCAAAACCGGAGATTAAAGCGCCGGAACCGGAACCCGCACCTGCAGAACAAGCCAACTCGGCCGGGCAAAGCGGCGAACCGCAGATCGAGGCTGCAGTCCCATCTGCCGAACCTCCGCAAGAAGCGATTGCGGAGGAGCCGCCTGCGGTCAGTGAGTCCGCACAGGCTGATGCGCTGGAGACGAATGCTGAGTCCTCATCTCCGCCTGCCGATGCGTCCGCACCAGAGGCAGCCGAAAATCCACCGGTCCAGGAGAGCGCAATTGTCAGTAACGCTGCTGCCATCGCGTTTGCAGTTGAGGCGGGCGCACCGACGGAGGAACCCGTCGCGGGAGGAAATGATTCGAGTTCGAATGCCGAGATCGAGGAAGCTCGAAAAATCCTGCGCGACCTGATCGCGAAGTACAATGTGCGGGCAATCTCGATCGGAACCGGAACCGGAGCGCGCGAACTCGAGACCGCCCTGCGACAGATTCTATCGGAAGAAGGTCTGGGCGATATCCTGATTGCAGCGGTCAATGACGCAGGAATCGCGATCTATTCCTCCTCCCGCATTGCCCGCGAAGAGTTTCCGGATTGGAGCGCTTCCGCCCGTTGTGCGGTAAGTCTTGCCCGCCGTCTGCAGGATCCGCTTGCGGAACTCGTGAAGATAGATCCGAAGCTGATCGGCGTCGGACAGTACCAACATGACGTGGATCAGAAGGAACTGCACCGGGGATTGGTGCAAACCGTACAGTATTGCGTCAATAAGGTTGGAGTCAGCGTGAATGCGGCCGGCGAGCCTCTGTTGCGCTACGTGTCCGGCCTGAACGAAAAACTCGCCCGCAGGATTGTGGCATACCGGACGGCTCAAGGTCCTTTCCGATCCCGTCCCGCGATAAAATCCGCGGTCGGGATGGACGATTCCACTTACGAGCAATCTGCGGCATTCTTGCGCATTCCGGATGGCGAGAACGCCCTTGACCGCACGGCGGTCCATCCCGAATCCTACCCGGTTGTTGAAAAGATGGCAGCCGGCTTGAATGTCGGAATCCCGGATCTGATCGGGAACAGGGAATTGATTTCGTCTTTGAAATTTGAGGAATTCGTCAGCGAATCCATAGGGATCCCCACGCTGCAGCACATACGCGAGGAGCTGTTCCACCCGAGCCGGGATCCGAGAAAGAGCTTCAGGGTCCCCAAGTTTAGAGCGGATGTAAAAGAGATGGCCGATCTCAAACCGGGGATGGCACTTGAGGGAACTGTCACCAACGTTACCAATTTCGGCGCGTTCGTCGATATCGGAGTTCGTCAGGACGGGCTCGTGCACCTGAGCCAGATGTCCAATCGGTTTATCCGGGATCCGCGGGAAGCGGTGAAGGTCGGAGATGTCGTCCAGGTCAAGGTAATATCGGTCGAGCCCGAAACCAAGAGGATCGGGTTGTCGATGAAAGCTCTGTTGCCTGCGCTCCAGAGGCGACGAAAGAAACGGCAGAGGTGGGCACAAAAGTCTCCAGCGCCGGCCCGCAATCCGGAGCGCGCCACAGCGGCTGCCGGCTCCGCTGTGGATGCGGCTTCTCCTTCCCCACCAGCTGAAAGGACTGCCCTTCCAGAGGTGCGGCCCAGGCCGAACAGGCAGCATGACGGCCCGCCGCGACACCGGAAGAGAGGCGCACGGAGGCCTGAAGGCGCTGTGGAACCGGAGCGGAAAAAAGAGCCTTCACCCAAGGCGCCCGAGCCTTCGCTCCAGGAAAAGATCGCGATCCTTCAGTCTAAATTTCGCAGAATCAACTAGGACGCCTTATCGGAACGTTTGGGGGAATCGGGCAGATGTTCTCGAGAATCAAATCAGTCGCGGTTATGATCCTGTTGAGATCTGGGAGTGCGGCTCATGCGTGAAAGAGAAGATTTGGACACACTCTGCAACACGGGCGACGGTGTGTATGTTGTGGATGTCAATAAACACATCGTCCGGTGGAACAAGGGAGCCGAGAGAATCCTCAAATACACCGAAATCGACGTATTGAACCAAGATTGCTATCGGCTGATCTCGGGCAGGATTTCTCCTGACAAGCCATTCTGCAGCCAGAACTGCAGAATCCACGCAGGCGTCCTTCGGGGAGCACTACAGAAGAATTTCGATCTATTGACGCAAACAAACGATGGGGAGCCCCTCTGGCTGAACGTCAGCATCGTTTCGCCTGCGAATGCCGAGGAGCCGTTTGTTGCCCATATTTTCCGCGATATTACTCGAGAAAAAAAGGCAGAGCTGGCAATCGATCAGTTTCTCTCTGATCTGGGAAGCCATGGGCTGGCGCCCAAAGCGGCCTCCGCAGAAAAGCCAGCGGTCAAGCATCTTGCGCCTGCACGGCATCCGGCGCCGGATCGGGCTTCCGTCGCTCTTTCCGGAAGAGAGATCGAGGTTTTGACGTTGCTCGCGGAAGGGCTTTCCACCGAAGGTTTGGCGCAAAAGCTGAACATCAGTCATTTTACGGCCCGGAACCACATACAAAACATCCTTGTGAAACTCGATTTGCATAGCAAGGCGCAGGCAGTTTCATACGCCTTCAAAAAAGGGATTCTATAATCCCATCGCTTTGATACTCTATGCAGGCAATTCCCCCTAAAGGATTTCTATCCGAACTGCACAAGACGGCTTCCTGGCAGCCGGATATCTCGCGGACTCCCATCGAACATCTGGTTGAGTTCCTCTTAACCGGAACACTGGCTCCGCATGCTCCTCCCGGGTTGGAAGGCCTGGCGGAAAAGGTTCTGCAATTCGATCTTCGCAGCACCCGCGTCGTGATTCTCGGCGGCGGCACAGGATTGTCGACCGTTGTGGGCGGTAATTCGCAAATGCCGGACTGGCCCGATCAGCCGCGGACCGGAGTGAAAGGAGAATTCTCCTCTCTCCATGTCGTCGTGTGCACCACAGATGACGGAGGGTCTACCGGTCGACTTTTAAGGTACTTGCCCTTGATTGGCATCGGAGATTTGAGAAAGCTCCTGATTTCGTCCATCATGCCGGTTAATCTGCAGCGAAGATATCATCTTTCTGAACGGCAAGCGGACGATCTGGTTCGAATGATTCATGCTCTGTTCAGCTATCGTTTCCCGGAAAAGCCTGTGCACTTTGAAAACCTCCTGGATCCGCTGACTACAGTGTCCGCCAATCTGCGCGATGCCTGCCCAAAGGAGCTCGCCGATTCTTTTGCCCAGCTGGGCAGATATGTCTCGCCCGGGAACCCAGGCCCCATGATTATTCCAGCCGGTCACTCCCTGGGAAATGTGCTCCTGACGTCGGCGATCTTCAGGGCGGCTCAAGGACGCACGCATCGCCCTCCCGGTCTGCGTGAGGTTCAAACAGGAATCGATCGTATCGCAGCCCTAATCGGAGCCCCCACCGGACGGATCCATCCGGCAACCGCTGCTCCCGGTCAACTCAAGCTGCGTTATGCAAATGGGGTGGAAGTCTACGGACAGAGCAAATCGGCCCGGATTCATCGTGACTCTCCTGTGGAACGAGTGGTCGCAGAATTCGCGTACAAGCCGATTGTGAGCGCGGCTGTTCAGAATGCCCTCAGGGAAGCCGACCTGATCATTTATGCGCCGGGAAGCGTGTACACCAGCATTATCCCTATCCTTCAACTGGACCCGATCGTCAGTGCAATCCGCGCGAATGCCGGGGCATTGAAAATCCTGGGCGCCAATTCCTGGATACAGGAGGGGGAAACGGACATTTCCCTTAGAAATCAGGGGCGAGGATTTCTCGTCTCGGATTTGATCGAGGCCTATGACCGGAACGTTCCGCTCGGGATCGGCGGCTTGTTCGACGTCGTTTTGACCGCAAATTTGGAACGCGTCCCCAGATATATCCTTCGCAATTACGCCCTTGAGGGGAAGAGCCCCATCCACCTGGACAGAACCCGAGTCGAAGCGATGGGGTTTCGGCCTGTCGAAGCGACGCTCTTTTCTTCGGAGCGCGAAAAGAAGACACAGGTGATTCAGCACGATGCCAGGCGGTTCGCCCTGGCGATCCGCACTCTGCTTTATGCGGACAAATGTCTGAAAGAGCAAAGCAAATATTCTCTCAGACACTCTCGGGTTCGGAAAGGCACGGCGAGCCGGCCAGCCAGATTCTGCAATCTGAAAAAGTCAGACAGGGGCAAACTCATCTGTAATTATTTGAATTCGATCCGGGAGGCCCTGAGCGACAAAGAATTCCACCCGGTTGATTTTAGAAATTATCTGCTCGAGCTTGCTGGAGAAAACCGGGACATCCGACCCTCTCATTTAGCTTTTTTCCGCGGCGCCGTTATTATTCCCGCAAAGGAATGGAACCGTAACAGAGAGTGGGACAATGTCCTTGGCTACTATGATCCCCAGGATCAATATCTGAAGCTCCATCAAGATATTTTAGGCAACCCTTCGACGCTTCGGGAGGATCTGCTGGTAGCACTCGGCGAATCTTTGCTGGGCCAATATATCAATCAACGCCGCTGGATCGAGCACGATGGAGCGCGGTCGTATGAGATTGTGCTGAATCCGCCTGACGTTCGGCGCTGTTTTCTAAACGAGTCACAGCTCCAGACATATCTGAAACTGGCCCGATTGACGCCGGATCCGGAAGATGCCCTGAAGTATCGGATTACAATAAACGATCATGAAGGTTTTCTTCCTCCGGGCCTGCTTTTTGGACTTCTGTATGCCTGGTATCTGTGCGGCTGCGGATTAACAATGGATTATGAAATGTCTCTTCTCCGGTGGCCGCTCAAGAGTTTAATTCCGCTTCATGCAAAGGACCGTATCCGGAAAGAGGCTTTGGTGACGTTTTTTCGCACTCAAGTCTTTGGTCATGACGAATAGAAATACAGGATACCGTATGCAATTCGGCATCCTTCAAGAAAGGTGAACATGGATATACGCATTGCGCACAGCCCTGATTCGGACGACGCTTTCATGTTTTATGCTCTGGCAAAAGGGAAACTTCCGACGGGCAAGTTTCACTTCAGCCATACTCTGCAAGATATCGAGACGCTCAATCGCAAAGCGCTGAATGGGGAATACGAAATCACGGCGATCTCATTTCACGCATATGTGCGGATAGCAGACAAATACATGCTGCTTCCCTCGGGAGCCAGCATGGGTGATCGCTATGGCCCGATGGTGGTGGCCCGGCAGCCCTGGAGTCCCGACGATTTACGCGGAAAGAAGATCGCAATCCCCGGTACTATGACCACAGCCTATTTGACTCTAAAACTGTTTCAGCCCGATTTTGAGAGCGTCGTAATCCCCTTCGATCAGATCATGAACGCGGTCCGGAACAAGGAAGCCGATGCCGGCCTTTTAATCCATGAAGGTCAGCTCATGTATGCCGCCCATCAATTGCATAAAATCGTCGATTTGGGCGAATGGTGGAACACGATCACCGGGCTTCCCCTGCCGCTCGGAGGCAACGGGGTCCGTAGAGACCTCGGGCAAGAGGATATCCGGGAAATTTCAAAGCTTTTGAAGGCAAGTATCCAGTACGCCCTCGACCACCGCGGGGAGGCATTGGAATACGCAATGCAGTTTGCGCGGGACCTGGACACCAGGACTGCGGATCGCTTCGTTGGAATGTACGTGAACGAGAGGACTCTCGATTACGGAGAGGAAGGTCGCCGGGCGGTGCAGACACTGTTTGATCGCGCTTACGAAGCCAAGTTGATTCCCAACCGCGTTGTGGCTGAATTCGCGGATTGACCGTTTACGGGTTCACGCGTTAACGCGTTTACGCGTTGGGGGTTAACTCGTTAACGCGTGAACTCGTACGCGCGCAAACGGATCCTCTCGGCATTTGACTGACCAGAGGCCGGATATTATATTATTATCGCTATTCTAAAACGGAGGTACGGCCAGTGCCGATATACGAGTACCAATGCACAAAATGCGGCGAAGTTTTCGAGGCCTTCCAGAAGATTACCGATGAACCGCTGACCCAATGCAAATTCTGTAAATCCAGAGTCGAGAAGTTGATCAGTCAATCGAGCTTCCAGCTCAAAGGGAGCGGATGGTATCTCACCGATTATGCCCAAAGGTCTTCGAGCAGCGCCACGGACAAGCCAAAGACGAACGAGGGCGCCGATAAGACTGAAACGAAAAAAAGCTCTTCGGATTCGAAGGGCGCCGAAAAGAGCTCCGAAAGCAAAACATGATCCCGAATGAGGGAATTCTGCAGTTTTCGATGCCACAACGCAGCCTGATCGTTAAGGCTCTCGATGAAGCGGAGGAGCGTACCTCGGGGTACTACTGTATTCCCCCGTTTCGCTGGGAACAGCTTCGGTTTGACTTGCTCACCCGGGCAGATCAGGGATGGGAGCCGCTTCCCGAATCCATGCTGGCTCGGGTGCGTTGCCTGCAAAGAGTAAACCGGAACCGGCCCTTCAATTTTTATCGAATCGAACTTGACGATCGAAGCATTCTGGCGGCCGCTGAAAGAGAAAAGCTGGCCGGAAATCTCTATCCATTCTTCGTCTACATCCTGACCCATGAAATGGTTCACATGGTCAGGCTCAGCACTGTTCTGGATAAAGGGATAGAAATTCCCGCTCTCTGCAACGAAAGGGAAGAAGAACGGGTGCAAAGCATCGCCCGCAGAATTTTGGCCGGTTCACTGCATTATCAGCCTGTCCTCGATAAATTCTGCAGTTAAATTCGTTTACGGGTTGACGCGTTCACGTGTTCACGCGTTCTACACAGCTATTCCAACGCGTAAACGCGTGAACCCGTAAACGCGTAAAGGTTTTTAGGCTATGTCGTCCTCGGATTCGGGATGCATAACGGCCGAAGCAACCTCGAGGGTACGGGAGAGATCCTCTTCCCCTTCGCATACGGAGAATCCTATGCTGACGCGGGCCATGCGTTGCTCCTCCAAGCGGGCGGCGCGCCATTGATGGAACGCATCCCTCAGGTTCCGCACGCGGCCAGGCAGCAATTCAGAAGACACTCCGGGCATAAACACGAGGAGTTCTTTTTCACCATAAAACAGGACGGACTCCTTCCCTTCGAGGACTCTCTGCAGCTGAACGCGTATTTCTCGGACCGCTTCCTTCTCGAGTGGTACAGGACGCCCGTAAACATCTTGAGTTTCGAATTCCATCAATACAACGGAATACGCTTCCGGGCTTTCGGTTAATGCCTGACCGGAAGATTCAGGCGGCTTTGGAGCCGAGAGACCGTTATTTCCCTGATGCAGAAGTTTTAAATGTGCAATCAGGCTGCCCAGAATTTTCAGGACACGGATGTGATTCTCGTGAAAGAAACTCGGCAGAGAGTGGCTGAGGATAAGATAACCGACCGGCGTGTTTTGCAGCACGACCGGAAGACAAAGAACGGATCGGACGACCCCGGGGAAATCCACCGAATTGAAACGTGGCTCCTTGTAAACATCTTCGATATTCAGGCACCCGAAGTCCGCCTCTGCAACCATACGGGTGAGTTCACGCTCGAATTCACTGTTTCCAAGCAGGCTGGTTTTAGAGTGAATGCGCAGGAACTTGCGATCCTCACGGATCCCCTCCAGACAGAGCGTATTCTTGTTTTCCGGGAACAGAAGGCTGCAGTAATCTGCGCTGAAATCCTGCAGGATGCAATCCACAATTTGGGAACAGATTTCCTGAAAGTCCTCCTTTTCCTTGATACTCTCGACGATCCGATAAAATCCGGAGAGCGATCCGATATTCTCCTCTAGAAGCTTGTTTACTTCATTTACCGTATTCCTGTAGCTGTTGAGAATTCTGCGATAAAGATTTCTTTCATCGGCCAGTGCTTCCACTTCCAAAGGTTCGTCCAAGGACGCCATTTTTTTGATCTCGGAAAAATTCCTGGCATCATTGATCAGGATGTCCTCGATCTGAGTGCGGATTCTTTCCTCTATCTCCATGAAAAGCCTCGATTCGAGATCATACCGAAATCCCAAAGAACTCTTCGATGTTTTGTCGCTCGCTGGAAGCGAATGCTATCAGGCGATCGTACTCCGATTGCGTTATGTCAAGCTTTGGCAAAACCTTGGATAAACCTTCGGGCGGACCGTCGTCACCGTCATAGCCGATTTTCAGCTCCTTTGCCAAAAGGTCAGCCGACATCACAGTAGCGATCATCGGCACTTGCATTGCCAGTGGGTCATGATGGCGGCGGATTACTGAGACCAGTTCCGGAGGAAGTCCCCATTGTTTTGCAAGCATTTCGCCGATTGCGGCGTGGTCCATACCATAGTTTTCGAGTTCATAGGATGATATTGACGGATCGGTCCTGGATTTTGCGACGGCAAATATGGAGCTATAGTGCGCCGGATACGTTTTGAAAAGCACGGCCTTTCCGAGGTCGTGAAGCAATCCGCACAGAAATAAAAAATCGTTTTCTTTCACTCCACGGCTGCGGCGGGTCCAGATTTTTTTTGCCAGAAGTCCGACGGCGCAGGAGTGAGTCCATAACCGGTTTATGAGAGCCGCCTCAGACTGTGCTCCTTTTGTGAAGGAATCAAAAACATTGATTCCGATCGCGAGACTCGTTACCAGGTTTAATCCCAGGAGGGCAATCGCATGGGAGATAGTCTTGACTTGGGTTCGAAATGAGTAGAAAGCCGAGTTCGCAAGCCGGAGAATGCGGGCGGAGAGAGCAGGATCATGCAGTATCAACTCCTCAAGTTCTCTGGCAGAGCCGGGGTTGTCATCCAGGGTCCGGATGATCTTGATCAAAACAAGTGGAATGCTGGGGATTTCAAGATTGCTGCTTGCCGGGAACTGAATGGGGTTCTTTGATGTGCACATGAGAATCTTCCTGATATCCTGTCTATTTACTCTTCGTTACAATTGCATAAAATCTTTAGCATGTACCATCATTCACTAGGTGAAATTGCCGGAGTCGCGCATGGAATTGCGGGAAAAACCACGAATCGGGGTCATGGGCCCGGGATCGTGCTCGCCCGATGTATATGCCCTCGCACGTGAAGTCGGGTTCCTCCTGGCTCGTAAGGGCGCCGTTTTGATCTGCGGAGGGTATGGCGGCGTTATGGAGGCATCCGCAAGAGGCGCTCGGGAGGGAGGTGGAATTACGGTCGGGATTCTTTCAGGTGAGAGCACGGCTGGAGCCAACCCTTACATAGACATTCCGATTGTTACCGCTCTTGGAAGCGCCCGCAATAACATCAACGCGTTGACCAGCCAGGTAATTATCGCCATCAGCGGATCTTATGGCACTCTTTCGGAAATTGCCCTCGCCCTGAAATGCGGCACTCCCGTCGTCGGCCTGAGGACGTGGGAATTGGTATCTCCCGAAGGAGAAGCGCTTCCAATTGTCCCGGCTAAAACTGCGGAAGAAGCGGTCAATGCCGCTCTCTCACTATGCCTTTGAGTCTTCGAGTTTTTGAAGTTCGTTTTAACCTCGAAGACACCAAGGCTCAAGGATTCTGTGCGACATAGCGGAGAATATCGGAGGTGGTAATGATTCCAACGACGAGGCGGTTACCGTTCACAACCGGCAAACAGCCTACCCGATTCGCCAGCATCAATTGAGCTGCTTCGGACAAGGTCGTGTCTCTCGTGGCACATACGACCTTCCGTACCATCATCTGGTGCACATGACGGCTCAAACTTTCGCGATCCGAACTGTTTTCCGATATCGTGCCGAGCCTTGGGCTGAGGAAATAGCGAAGGTCTCTGTCTGTAACAATCCCTGCCAGGCGATTGTCTTCATCCAGCACCGGGAGGTGTCGAATTCTTTTTTCGGAGCATAATTCGGTCGCCTTGAGCAAAGTAAAGTCCATATCGATGCAGACGACATCCTCGGTCATCACTCGATCAAGTTCAGAAATCCGTTGTTCGAACATACTGTGCTTATCGGCCGGAGAGCAATTTCCTATTGCGGATTTCGGAGTGCGGATTTGGCACAAAGAAGTCTGTGTTTTAAAATCCGCGACCCGCAGTGAAAAAATGGATTTTGCAGACCCGATCCCTCAAGTACAATTTACCTAGGAGCCTGTCCGAGAATTCGAAGGGGTCGCGCGCATGGGGCTTGCACAGTGAGCGCAAGGCGCGAGGAGGAGGCGATGTCGATGCACATCGTCGACGACGAGCAACGCAGCGATCGCCGTGCAACCCCCATGCGCCCTTCGGGTTCCGGCTGGGAAGGGGCATCTGCTTCGTTGGCGCTCCTCGACGATGTGCGCCGACATCGCCTGCGTCGCGCTGCCTTGCATCTGCCCCTTCCAAGCCAGGAACGCGGCCCCTTCCAATTTTCGGACAGGCTCCTAGCCCGGGAGGGGATCAAACATGGCTGAAAAAAAACTCGAAGATTCGGTCGCCGAGCACAGGAAGAAATCGGAGACCAGTGTGGCGGTTGCCGTCATCACGCTCTCCACATCCCGTTCTCTCGAGACCGACAAATCCGGAGCCATTATCCAACAACTGCTTGAGGAAAAGGGACACAGCGTACCGGTGAGGAAGCTCATTCCGGACAGCCGGAATGTTTTAAGAGCCACGTTAAGGGAGTTAGCGAGAGAGAAAAAGGTGCATGCAATTATCACGACCGGCGGAACGGGATTGACTCCCACGGACGTCACGATCGAGGCAGTCCAGGGGATGCTCGATAAGGAGCTCCCCGGTTTTAACTCGCTTTTTATGATGCTGAGCTATCCACAGGTGAAGAGTGCTGCCATGCTGTCTCGCGCTTTGGCCGGGACAATAAAGGGAAAGGCAATCTTTTGTCTGCCAGGCAGCCCCCGGGCATGCAAGCTTGCAACGGAATCCCTCATCTTACCTGAATTGGGACACATCATGACGATGCTGAGGAGCTAAATGCGTTCTCCCGCACCCCGTCCCTGCCGATTATTCATTTTTGATCTGGACGGAACGTTGATCGATTCGCGCGCCGATATCGCGTTTGCATTGAACCTCATGCTGGCGCGCATGAAAATGCTTCCGCTGCATCCATCCCGCATTGCCGATTTTGTCGGCAGCGGGGTGCCGGTATTGGTCGAAAGGTCATTGAAGGAAGTGACCGGTCGTGAACCGGGAAGCGAATTGGTCGAAAAAGGGATCGTCCTGTTCAAGGAGGAATACGGGAATCATCTTTTGGACCAGACCCGTCTTTGCTATGGCGTCTGCGACGCGCTGGATCGCTTGACATGGGCGGATTTTGCAGTCGTTACCAATAAGCCTGAAGGTTTTTCCCGGCGCATATTGGCGGGTCTGGGGATCGAAACCCGATTTCGCGCGATTCTTGGAGGTGACAGCATCCAAAAGCGCAAGCCCGACCCGGAAGCTCTTTTCAAAGCGATGCAGTTTTGCGGTGTATCCCAATCCGAGACGGCGATGGTTGGAGACAGCGCCGTGGATATTCAAGCTGGGAAGGCAGCCGGAATTGCGACGTGCGGCGTTTTGGGAGGATTTCGCCCGAAAGAAGAACTGGAGGCAGCCGGATGCGATCTGATTATTGAAAATCTACTCGAACTCCCCGATCATTTCTGCCCGCCATAGAAAACAGAATGATCACCATGTGGGGCGGCTCTCCAGAGCCGCCCAGCGCGCGAGCGCTGCTAAGAGCGGCCTTCGGCCGGGCGGCTCTGGAGAGCCGCCCCACATGTATTCTCATTCAACAACATCGATTGGGACGGGAATATCTTTCCTTTAGCCGGCTCACATAGAACTCCTTGGCAGTCGGAATTTTCATCCCTGGGTGTTTGGAAATCATATGTTCGCAGTAGCGGACGTATTCCCCTTCTCCCATTATTTGTCCCAGCAGATTCCACCATTTCCGCAATAATTTCATCGCCATCCTATTCGAAGGCAGTTACTTGGTATTCCGATTCGTGCAAGACCGGCGTCTTTCGTCCGCTCAGGATCGCCAGCCACTCCCGCGCGCAGTCCACGAGGATCACAAGGACCATTAAAGCCAAGATGGCGGTAACGGCCGCATCCAGACGATTATTGAATATCTGCCTGTGAACAATGGCGAGTTGGTCAGCCGCAACGTTGCCATTCGCAATCAAACCGCTCAGTCTGTTTGCCTCGGCGAAAAACCCGATCCTCGGATCCGCGTGAAAAATTTTTTGATACGCGGCGGTCAGAGTTGCGGTCACAAGCCAGAACATCGGCAGCATCGTCACCCAGACATATCGGGTTTCGTTCATTTTTATAAGAATACTGGTCGCGATGCATAGGGCTACGACCGCCAGGAGTTGATTGGCTATTCCATACAGAGGCCAGAGGCTGTTGATCCCGCCGAGCGGGTCCATGACTCCTTGATAGAGGAAATAGCCCCAGGCGGAAACAATAAGGACGCTGGCCAGGATCACGCCCGGATACCAACTTGTGCGCCCCAAAGGCTTCCAGATATATTTGAGCAGGTCCTGCAAGAGGAACCTGCCCACACGGCTGCCCGCATCCAGAAGGGTCAGGATGAACAGCGCCTCGAACATGATCGCGAAGTGATACCAGAGGGCAGTAAAAGCTTTGCCGCCGAGACTGCGGGCGAAAATATGGGCCATCCCCACCGCGAGCGAAGGCGCTCCGCCCGTTCGAGCAAACATCGTCCGTTCGCCGACGAGGCTGGTCAACTGCTGCATGTCCCCGACGGTAACCGGGTATCCCCATGAGGAAATCATCGCGGCTGCCGCAGCCGGGCTTGTCCCTACGATCCCGGCCGGACTGTTTATGGCGAAGTAGACGCCCGGCTGCAGCACGCATGCCGCGATCATTGCCATGATCCCAACGAAGGATTCCATCAGCATGGAACCATAGCCGATGAGGCGCGCCTGGCTTTCTCGGGTAATCAGCTTCGGAGTAGTGCCGGAAGCGATCAGCGCGTGGAAGCCGGAAACTGCGCCGCAGGCGATCGTGATGAAGGCAAACGGAAAAATCTTGCCTGAGAAAACCGGTCCAGTTCCGTCGGTGAAGCGCGACAATGCAGGCATTGCCAGCGTCGGCCTGACCGCCAGGATTCCAAGCGCCAGCAGAAGAATCGTTCCCAGCTTGATGAACGTGCTCAGGTAATCCCGTGGAGCCAGAAGAAGCCACACGGGGAGCACGGAGGCGGCGAATCCATAGGCGATGATCATAAATGCGAGATGACGCGCATCAAAGGTGAACAGGGCTGCAACCCCGGGCGCCCGGGCTACGTATTGACCGCCGATGACCGCGGACATCACCAGAGCAAAACCTAGAACAGAGGTTTCCAGAACTTTGCCGGGCCGCAAAAACCGCAGATAGACGCCCATCAGCAATGCGATCGGTATTGTCATGGCAAGCGTAAAAGTGCCCCATGGACTCGCTTTGAGGGCGTTTGTGACGACCAGGGCAATAACGGCGAGCAGTATTACCAGAATCGAGATAATGGCGAACAATCCCGTGAAGCCTGCGACCGGTCCCACCTCCTCTTTGGCAATCTGGCCCAGGGACTTCCCATTCCTGCGCATGGAAGCAAACAGGACTACGAAATCCTGCACGCATCCACCCAAAACTGCGCCAATGATCAGCCACAGTGTTCCGGGCAAATATCCCAGCTGTGCTGCAAGCGTCGGCCCCACAAGCGGACCTGGACCCGCAATGGCGGCGAAATGATGTCCCAGAAGAATCCATTTGTTGGTGGGTACAAAATCCCGGCCGTCGTCCAGCCTTTCCGCCGGTGTGGCGCGTGTATCGTCCAGCCGGAGCACCTTGAATGCGATAAAACGGCTGTAAAACCGATAGCCGACCATATAGATGCATACGGAAGCGACAATAATCCACATGGCGTTTATCGGTTCCTGCCTGCGCAGAGCGACTGCCCCCAGAGCGCCTGCACCCGTGACGCTGATCAGAATCCAGCATGCTATGCGCGCACCTCGGCGCCACGCGGCACTTGAATGAAAATTCATACTCTCTCCTTAAAATGCGTTTGGGAGTAAGCTCAAGAGCCTATTGCGTTCGAGAATAGATTTCAACTCAAACCCAAGACCTCTCGGAATCGGGGTCGGTGTCGAAGATAGGCCAATCGATCCCGATCCCGACCCCGATTTAAAAATGCTTATCAAATCTCAAATTCCTTAAGTTAAAGCATTCAATTGCCTGCAAACGCATGTTATTGTTTTTGTGCTCCCCATGTGTGAGAAAAACCATGACACCAACAGTCTCTTTCTACAGTTCCTCGATCGGACAGAAGATGATCTCGGCGATTACGGGATTGTTCTTATGCGCATTCCTTGTTGTGCACATTTCGGGAAATCTCCTTCTTTTCAAGAACGACGGTGGGCTGGCCTTCAATGAATATGCGGTTTCCAACGCATCCAGCCTGCTGATGCGATCCCTTGAGATCGTGCTGTTCGCCGGTTTCCTGATCCACCTCTACTGGGGAATCCGCATCTGGCTGTTCGACCGCCGCGCCAGGACACGTGGCTATGCGGTCTATCATCCTTCTGAAAACAGCTCCCTGTCCTCGAGAATGATGATCCTATCGGGCAGCACTGTTCTGTTTTTCCTGATCGTTCATCTGCGGAGCTTCTGGGTGCCGATGCGGTTCGCCGGAGGGCCCGAAGTATCTCTTTTTCTGACCGTGCGGACAGCCTTTCAGAATCCGGTCTATGACGTTTTCTATCTCGCGTGTCTGGTGCTGCTCGGATACCATCTGCACCAGGGATTTCAATCGGCCCTGCAGACCTTCGGAGTGCGTCCTTTCTGGCGCAAGGCGATCGAGGGGATCGCCGTGGTTTTTTGGCTGATTATTCCGATCGGGTTCGCATCCATGCCGGTCTATTTCTATTTCTCGAAGGGAGCCATGGGACGATGGAGCTGAATGCAAAAGTGCCGGCAGGCCCTCTCGAAAAAAAATGGGATTCCTATCGATTCAATGTGAAATTGGTGAATCCCGTAAATAAGCGCAAGTTCCACATTATCGTCGTAGGAACGGGGTTGGCCGGTTCCTCGGCCGCAGCTTCGCTCGCGGATCTGGGATACAGGGTCACGTCCTTGTGCTATCACGAATCCCCGCGGCGCGCCCACAGCATCGCCGCTCAGGGTGGTATCAATGCTCCCAAGAACTACGCCAATGACGGAGACAGTGTCTACCGCCTTTTTTACGATACCATCAAAGGAGGCGATTACCGGTCCCGGGAAGCGAATGTGTACCGCCTCGCGCAGGTCAGCGGCAGCATCATCGATCAGTGTGTCGCTCAGGGCGTCCCGTTTGCCCGTGAATACGGAGGCTTGCTGGAAACGCGTTCCTTCGGGGGCACCCAGGTTTCGCGCACTTTTTACGCCCGCGGCCAGACAGGGCAGCAGCTCCTGCTGGGCGCATATCAGGCGCTCTGCCGTCATATCGGGCTCGGGAACATTCAATTTCGCGGCCGAAGAGAAATGCTCGACCTGATCGTGATCGACGGACAGGCGCGTGGAATCGTCGTCCGGAATATGGTGAGTGGAAAGCTTGAATCGATTGCCGGAGATGCGGTGATTCTGGCAACCGGGGGATACGGGAATGTCTTTTTCTTGTCGACGAATGCGAAAATGTCCAGCGTAACCGGCCTCTGGTGCGCTTACAAACGCGGCGCCTTTTTTGCCAATCCCTGTTTCACCCAAATTCACCCAACCTGTATTCCTCTTTCGAGCGAGCATCATTCGAAGTTGACTCTGATGAGCGAAAGCCTGCGCAATGACGGCCGGATTTGGGTGCCCAAGTCGAAGGGAGACACGAGGAATCCCAGCCAGATCCCTGAAGAGGAGCGCGACTATTACCTCGAAAGACTCTATCCTTCATTCGGCAATCTGGTCCCGCGCGATGTCGCTTCTCGCCGGGCCAAGGAAATATGCGACAAAGGCTTTGGCGTGGGTCCGACCGGAATGGCCGTATACCTGGATTTCCAAGACATGATCCAGCGGCACGGCAAAGAATGGATTGTCGACAAATATGCGAATCTGTTCGACATGTATCAGCAGATTACCGGCGAAAATGGCTATGAAACCCCCATGCGCATCTATCCGGCGCTGCACTACACTATGGGCGGACTTTGGGTGGATTACAATCTCATGAGCACCATCCCCGGGCTTTACGTCCTCGGTGAAGCCAATTTTTCGGACCATGGCGCCAACCGTCTGGGGGCCAGCGCGCTCATGCAAGGTCTTGCCGACGGCTACTTCATTATTCCTTACACCATCGGCGATTATCTGGCGGGCAACAAATTCGCCGCGGTCGACGCGGCTCATCCCGCTTTCAAAGATGCGGAAAAGGGTCTCGACGCCACGATCAGGAAGCTGATGTCCATTCCCGGAAAACGGCCTGTCGACGAATTCCACAAAGACTTGGGCAAGATTTTATGGGAATACTGCGGAATGGCGCGGAATGGCGCGGGTCTGAAAAAAGCGTTGGAGCTGATTCCGAAATTGCGCGAGGAGTTCTGGCGCAATGTCCGGATTCCCGGCAGTTCGTATGACTTCAATCAGGAACTGGAGAAGGCGCAGCGGGTCGCGGATTTTCTCGAGCTTGGAGAACTCATAGTCCGGGACTCGCTGCAGCGCGAGGAATCCTGTGGTTGCCATTTTCGCGAGGAATATCAAACGGAAGAAAACGAAGCGAAGCGGGACGATGAGCATTTCAGCTATGTCGCCGCATGGGAGTTTCAGGGAAACGGGAACGTGCCCAAGCTAAATAAGGAACTGCTCACCTTCGAGTACGCCAAACCTTCCAAGAGGAGCTATAAGTAAGATGCATATTACCCTAAGAATTTGGCGGCAAAGCAGTACAGACAACGACGGCAAATTGGTCACCTGCGAAGTTTCGGACGTCACGCCCGACATGTCCTTCCTGGAAATGCTGGACTTGCTGAACCTGGACCTTGCGCGCAAAGGGGAAGATACGATTGCATTCGACAGTGACTGCCGTGAAGGCATCTGTGGATCCTGCTGCCTTCAGATCAACGGAAGACCTCATGGACCGCTGAGGGGAGTGGCCAGCTGCCAGCTATATATGCGCAGTTTCAAAGATAACGATACGATCGTTGTCGAGCCGTTCAGAGCCAAAGCCTTTCCGGTTATCAAGGATCTTGTGATCGACCGGTCGGCATTTGACCGGATTATTCAAGCGGGAGGTTTCGTCTCGGTAGCGACCGGCGGCACGCCCGATGGGAACACGATCCCGATCCCCAAAGTAATGGTCGAATCCGCATTCGAATCGGCATCCTGCATCGGCTGCGGCGCCTGCGTGGCAGCATGCAAGAACGCCTCGGCCATGCTTTTTGTCGCATCCAAAGTTGCGCATCTCGGCCAACTGCCCCAGGGAGCAACGGAACGGAGGCATCGCGTTCTTGCCATGGTTGAACAGATGGATGCCGAAAAGTTCGGCGCCTGCTCCAATACTTACGCCTGCGAAGTGGAATGCCCCAAACAGATTTCCGTAGACAACATCGCGTACCTGAATCGGGAACTTCTCCGCGCGAAAATCTTTTAACAGAGCCGCGAACGGAGCGAAGCGGATAGAGCGGTTCTATTAACCTGACTGTTTCAGCTTTCCAAAGAAGATGCAAACGCTTTGACATCGCGTTCTGCAATGTCAAGAACCGGAAGGCGCACACTGTCTTACTCCTTCACCGACCATGGACGATGAGCGGCCCTTCGCGCCGGGGGGATCTGGAGATCCGTCCGCTGGAGTTTATATACTTGCGTCGGGATCAGGCCGAAGCCGCCCGCTGGAGTTTATATACTTGCGTCGGGATCAGGCCCGAAGCCGCCCGCTGGAGTTTGTATACTTGCGTCGGGATCAGGCCCGAAGCCGCCCGCTGGAGTTTATATACTTGCGTCGGGATCAGGCCCGAAGCCGCCCGCTGGAGTTTATATACTTGCGTCGGGATCAGGCCCGAAGCC
>Ga0187865_1000264_pt1 | contig 75367 bp, 73 predicted proteins | sample June2016WEW_11_1_2_FD_132989 | JGI IMG/M metagenome (GOLD analysis project Ga0187865, IMG submission 132989) | Peatland microbial communities from SPRUCE experiment site at the Marcell Experimental Forest, Minnesota, USA - June2016WEW_11_100 | ecosystem: Environmental > Terrestrial > Soil >... | reverse complement strand
GGCGGGCCGAGGACAGTACGGGCGGGTACGGACTCGGCCCGCCGGACCTCGGAGCGTGGCGCCGGCGTCGTCAGCCTTTCGCGGAGCGCCGCTCCGCGGCGCGGTAGCGAAAGGCGGCCGGGGACGTGAGGGTGCACCAGCCCGGCGGCACGCTGATGCGCGAGCGCGGCGCGGAGGTCGACGACTGGTCCTGGGGGCAGAGCCGGCGCCGTCTCGGCCTGCTCTGGCGGCTGACGACACCGTATCGCGCCCGCACCGCGTTCTCGGTCGTCTCCCTGCTCACGGCGACCGCGGCGGCGCTCGCTCCGCCCTACCTCGCGAAGTACGCGCTCGACGACGCCGTCAATGGTCACGACGGCGGCCGCCTCTACCTCGTCGTCGGCATCTTCGTCGCCGCCGGACTCGCGAACTGGGGCATGACGTACGTCGAGACGTACTTCACGGGCTGGGTCGGCGAGCGGATCCTCGCCGACCTGCGCATGCGCCTGTTCGGGCACTTGCAGCGGCTCTCGCTCGGCTTTTACGAGCGAAACCGTGCGGGCGTGATCATCAGCCGGCTCACGAACGACGTCGAGGCGATCGACCAGCTCGTCACCGACGGCGTGACGACGCTCGTGCAGAGCACGCTCACGCTGATCGGCACCGGGGTGATCCTGTTCGTGCTCGACTGGCGGCTCGCCCTCGCAACCTGCGCGGTGCTGCCGCTGATGAGCGTCGGAACGGCGCTCTTCCGGTCACGCTCGGCGCGCGCCTACGCGGCCGTGCGCGAGCGGCTCGGGCTCGTCACCGCGACGCTGGCCGAAGACATCGCCGGCATGCGCGTGGTGCAGGCGTTCACGCGCGAGGACGCCGCATACGCGAACTTCCGGCGAGTCGCCCAGCGCTATCGCGAGTCGAACATGCAGACGGTCGTGCTGAACGGGATCTACTTCCCGGTCGTCGACCTGCTCTCGTCGGCCGCGCTCGCCGTCGTGCTCGGCTACGGCGGCCACCTCTACTTCAACGGGGCGCTGACGCTCGGCACGCTCTTCGCCTTCATGCTCTACGTGCAGAACTTCTTCGACCCGGTGCAGCAGCTCTCGCAGCTCTACAACACGTTCCTCTCGGCGACGGCGGCGCTCGACAAGATCATGGGCGTGCTCGACGAGGAGCCCGAGGTCGTCGACCGGCCGAGTGCCCGCGATCTGCCCCGCATCCGCGGCGACGTGCGCTTCGACGGCGTCCGCTTCGCCTACGGCCGCGGCAGCGAGGTGCTCCACGGCCTCGACCTCGACGTCGCCGCCGGCACGACCGTCGCGCTCGTGGGTCACACGGGCGCCGGCAAGTCGACGATCGCGAAGCTGCTCGCGCGCTTCTACGACCCGACGTCCGGACGGATCACCATCGACGGCCTCGACCTGAGCGAGGTGACGCAGCGGTCGCTGCGCGCGCAGCTCGGCGTCGTGCCGCAGGAGGGCTTCCTGTTCGCGGGCACGGTCGCACAGAACATCGCCTTCGGAAAGGCGGACGCGACACCGGATGAGATCGTGCGCGCGGCCCAGACCGTCGGCGCGCACGAATTCGTGCTGCGGCTCGAGAACGGCTACGAGACGGAGCTCGGCGAGCGCGGCTCTCGTCTCTCGCTCGGCCAGCGCCAGCTCGTTGCGTTCGCGCGGGCGCTGCTCGCGGACCCGCGCATCCTCATCCTCGACGAGGCGACCTCGTCGGTCGACATCGGCACGGAGCGGAAGATCGAGCAGGCGCTGCGGGTGCTCCTCGCCGACCGCACCGCGTTCGTCATCGCGCACCGGCTTTCGACGATCCGCGACGCCGACCTGATCGTCGTGCTCGAGCACGGGCAAATCGTCGAGCAGGGATCGCACGAGGAGCTGCTCGCCCGCCGCGGCCTCTACACCTCGCTCTACGGCGACTGGGCCGCGGACGTCGCCTAAGCCGGATTCTTCGTCCCGCCTCAGGACTCGGGGCCGACCTTGCGCCGGCACTAGATACCGTTTCTTGAATGCACGTGCTGGAGCAGGTGATCGATTCGCTCGCCGATGCGACGGGTTTCTCCGGCGTGGTGCGCGTCGATCGCGGCAACGGGATTGAACTGGCGAAGGCGTACGGCCTGGCTTATCGCGGCTGCGAGATCGCGAACACGGTCGACACGCAATTCGCCATCGCGAGCGGCACGAAGGGCTTGACCGCAGTCGCGGTAGCGAGTCTGATCGAGGACGGCTCACTCGATCTCTCGACGACGGCACGCTCGGTGCTCGGCCAGGATCTCCCGCTCATCGGCGACGACGTGACGATCGAGCACCTGCTGTCGCACCGCTCAGGCATCGGCGACTACCTCGACGAGGACGCCGATCACGAGATCGCTGACTACCTGATGCCTGTTCCTGTGCACGAGCTCGCAGCGACCGAGGAGTACCTCGCCGTGCTCGGTGGACACTGCACCAAGTTCGCACCCGACGGACAGTTCGCATACAGCAACGGCGGCTACGTCGTGCTCGCGTTGATCGCCGAGCGAACGAGCGGCGTTCCATTCCACGAGCTCGTGCGTCAGCGTGTGTGTGAACCGGCAGAGATGTACGACACCGAGTTCCTGCGCTCCGACGAGCTCCCGGGCCGCGCTGCGCTCGGGTATCTAGAGATCAACGGCGTATCAAGGACCAATGTATTCCACCTCCCAGTGCGGGGCAGTGGAGACGGTGGGATCTACTCCACCGTCGCGGACATCAGCTCTTTCTGGAGCGCATTCTTCGCCGGTCGGATCGTGTCAACGGACTGGGTGGCCGAGATGGTCCGGGCCCGCAGTGATGTGCCGCGAGGGTCGAGGCGGTACGGCCTGGGCTTCTGGCTGCATGAGTCGAGCAACGTCGTGATGTTGGAAGGATGCGATGCCGGGGTGTCGTTCCGCAGCGGGCACGACCCGCTGCGGAGAATCACCCACACTGTGATCTCGAACACATCTGATGGCGCGTGGCCGATCGCGCGACTCCTCGATGAATGGTTGTCGACTTGAAGAACTCCCGGGCGCGCTCGATCAAGCCGTGAACAACCGTGTTGAACTTCATGATGCCCTGTGCGGAACGCTGATAGACGCCTACGGCGACTGGGCCGCAGACGTCGCGTAACGGCGCCACGCTTCGGCCATCGCGATCCGCTGCTCGATGGTCGGGTGGTTCTCGAGCACGAGGTACTCCCACGTCGACGGGGCCGGCTCGTCGAGCGTCGTCGAGACGAAGCGCTTGAAGAGCGCCGTCGCGGCGGCGGGGTCGCGGGTGGCCTGGAGCGCCTCCCAGTCCGCTTCGGCCTCCATGTGCCGCGAGATCGCGTTCTGCAGCGGGAGCGCGAGCAGGTCGAGCACGACGATTGCGAGCAGGGCGAGCGGCACCGCCTCGGGCCTCCCCATGCCGCCGCGGCGCCGGGTCACCCGCGCGATGAGGAACGCTCCGGGAAACGCGAGCAGTGCGTACCAGCCGATGTCCTTCCAGAGATGCTGCCGCTCGAGATGCCCGAGCTCGTGGGCGATGACCACGCGCAGCTCCCGGTCGGTGAACCGTCCGTCGAGCAGGGTGTCCCAGAGCACGACGCGCCGGCTCGGACCCAGGCCCGTGGCCTCGGCGTTCGGCAGCTCCGTCACGTCGTGGACAGGCTCGACGACGATCGGCGTGTGCTGCACGTGCTCGGTTCGCTCGAGGACGCGCGCCTGCGCCTGAAGCTGAACGTCCTGCAGTCGGTGCGTGCTGAGCAGGTACGGCGTCACGAACGCGGACAGGGCGGCGAGCCCGACGAAGAGCGGAGCGGCGGGCAGCCACCACCACCCGCCGACGAGGCGGGCGAAGCCCATCACGATCACGAGCGCGAGACAGAGGAACACGAACTGGCTCCCGAGAGCGAGCCAGTTGCCGAACGCGTGCGCGACGTAGCCGACGTGCGTGAGGTGATGGCGGCGCTCCCACCACAGCCCGGCGAAGTCGAACGGCAGTTGCGAGATCCAGACGAGCGCGAAGCCGATCATCCCGAGCAGCATCCCCGTCCCGATCGGCCCGGCCGCCGACTCGCGCGTGAACCGCGCGCCGCGCCACGCGTAGAGGCCGAAGACGGCGAGCTGGGCAAGCTCCGCCAGCGCCCAGTCGAGCGTCGTGAAGCGTCCGAACGAGGAGGCGGCGCGTAGCTGGGCCGCGGAGAAGAGGTGGCGCACCTCGACGTGGGGAAGCTGGAGGCTCGAGGGCACCTGCGAACGCCACAGGAAGTACGCGGCGACCGACCAGACCGCCGCGAGGGCGGCGAGCAGCGCCGCCCGCCCCGCGATTCTCGCGCTCACGCCGCGCCGTCGAACGCGTTCGCCCGCGTCGCCGCTCCCTCGAGTGGGCTCGCGTGCGGATACGCGTCGGTCAGCAGGAGCCCGTACGCGTTCACCTGCGCGTCGTAGCGAAGCGCGTACGCCATGAGGTTGCGCAGCCCCCACGGCGCGCTGCCCTTGACGAGCGCGACGAACCAGGTGAGCACGCCGGCGACGAAGAGGCCCGACCCGAGCCCGGCATCGACGATCGCCGCCGGGAGCACGAGCACGATCCGGAAGCCGGTCTTCCAGCGGCTCTGACGCCCCGGCGCGGGAAGCTCGAGGTCGAGCGGGTAGCTGCCGGCCCGGCCCGTGAAGCCGGGGAACGGGTTCGCGGCGAGGTAGAGGAACGCGTACACGTGCAGCCGGTAGCGCACGAAGCTCGACAGGAAGCGGTGCAGCGGGGCGGCCGGCGTTCCGCGCGCGAGCGTCACGAACCAGTTCGCGATCGCAACGAGCACAGCCACGACGGACCAGAGCACGAGCCAGTAGAGGTGCGGCAGCACGAGCAGGATGCGGAAGAAGACGGTGAGCCGCGACCGCCGGACGTCGTGGGCGTCCCCGACGAGCCGGACCGGATGCTCGGGCGGACGCTCGACGCCGGCGAGCAGCGCGGTCGGGTCGGCGTTCGGGTAGCGGTCGGTGACGAACAGGAGGTAGGCGAGCACCTGCGCGCCGTAGCCGATGCCGTAGGCGCCCGCGTCCCGCAACCCCTTCGGCATGCGCCCGCGGACGAGGCTCGCAAACCAGCCGAGGGCCGCGCACGCGGTCACGAGCGAGCCGCTGTTGCGGGAGCCTCCCGACCCGCCGAAGGCCGACGCGAGCAAGAGCGCCGGCATGGCGAGGAAGAGACGCACCAGCGTCTTCCAGCGGGACTGAGCCCCCGGCGCGGGCAGCGTCACGTCGATCGGGTACTCGCCCTTCCGGCCGTCGAACGGCGGATACGGGTTCGCGGCCAGGGCGAGGTACGAGCTCAGGTGCACCTGGTAGCGGACGTAGGCGCACATGAAGCGGTGCAGTCCCGCAGGCGGCCGCCCGGCGATGAGCGTCACGAGCCACGTCACAACGGCGAGGAGCGCCGCGAGCAACGTCCAGAGGGACAACCAGACGATGTGCGGGATCGCGAGCAGGAGCCGGAAGAAGACGGTGAGCCTGCTCCGCCGGAGATCGTCTTCGACGACGAGCTGCACCGGATGCGGATCCATTGCGCTGAGTGATGACAGGTCCGGCGGACGTCGACAACGGTGCCATCAGGCGGCGAGCCGCTCGGCCCGTTCCTCGATCCCGAGCAGCAGCAGCGCCGCCTAGAGCCGCCTAGAGTCCCGCGCGTGACGATCTCCGGCGTTCTCTCCGACGCGCTCGCCGTCTACCGGCGGCTGCTGCGCCGCTCGGTCGTCGTCGCAGGCCTCGTGTTCGCGGTCGTCTCGCTCGCCGACGCCCTTGCGGCGCGGCACGCGACGACCTGGACGAGGCTCGTCTCGCTCGTGCTCGGGCTGTTCGGCGGGCTGCTGATCCAGGGCGCGCTCGTCGAGGTGGTCCGCGACCTGCACGAGGGTCGCCCGCAGGCGCACGTCGGCGAGCTGTACGACCGGACGCGCGGCCGGCTCGGCACGCTCGTCGGTGCGTCGCTCCTCTACGGCGTCGGCGTCACGATCGGCTTCGTGCTGCTGATCGTGCCCGGCCTGATCGCGGTCGCGCGCTGGGCGCTGATCGTGCCGCTCGTCGTGATCGAGCGCCGCAGCGCGCGCGACGCGTTCACGCGCTCGTCCGAGCTCGTGCGCGGCCGGACGGGCCGCGTGCTCGCGCTGATCGTGATCAGCAACCTCATCACCGGCGCCGCCGCGGTCGCGATCACGAGCGCGTTTGCCTCCCTGCCGAACTTCCTCGCCTACTGGATCGGCGGCACCGTCGCCGGCGCGCTCGCTGCCCCGTTCCAGGCGCACGTGCTCACCGTCCTCTACTACCGGCTCACGGAGCCCGGGCGGCCGGTGCTGCCCGAGCGGCCGCAGCAGGCCTGGCAGTCGATCTGGGACGAAGAGCGCGGCGGCGGACGGGACGACACGCAGGGCTAGACTGCCCCGCATGGCGCTCGACACCGAGTCCGCCGAGCCGATCGACGAGCCTTCCGCCGCCGCTCCCGAGCAGGAGGCGCGGCTGACGCCGGCCGAGGCGATCGCGCGCATGAAGATCAACGTCCCGGTGCGCGGCAACCGCAAGCTGCGCACGGTGATCGAGCGCGTCAACGATGACGATCAGCTCAAGGCCTGGTGGCACGTCGCGAACGTGAACGCGCTTGCGCGGATGCAGATCAACGACCACTCGTGGGTGCACATCCAGATCGTCACGAACATCGCGCTGAAGCTCCTCCGCCAGCTCACGAAGCACCACGTCGAGACCGCGATGGTGCGCGACTACGGTATGACCCCGGACGACTCGGAGATCGTCGTCACGCTCGCGGCGCTCCTGCACGACACCGGCATGTCGATCCACCGGGAGGGCCACGAGGATTTCAGCCTCTTCCTCGCAGAGCGGAAGCTCTATCCGCTGCTCGAGGGCCTCTACCACGAGCCCGACCGAACCGTCGTCGTGTCCGAGGTGCTGCAGGCGATCATCAGCCACCGCGCCGACGGCCAGCCGTTCACGCTCGAGGCGGGGATCATCCGGGTCGCGGATGCGCTCGACATGGCCAAGGGCCGCTCGCGGATCCCCTTCCAGCGCGGCCGCGTCTCGATGCACTCGCTCTCGGCCGCTGCGATCGACGACGTGACGATTGGCGACGGCGAGGAACGGCCGATCCTGATCGAGATCCGGATGAACAACTCGTCCGGGATCTTCCAGGTCGACGGCCTGCTGAAGGCGAAGCTGCGCGGCTCCGGACTGGAGCCGTACGTCGAGGTGGTCGCCCACATCGACACGGAGACCGAGCAGCGCCTCGTGCCGATGTACCGGCTCGAGATCTAGCCTAGGCAGGCCGCTACACTGGCGGCTCGACCCGTTGCGGGGTCGTCTAATGGTAGGACGCCTGACTCTGGATCAGGAAGTTGGGGTTCGAGTCCCTGCCCCGCAGCTTCAGAAGCCCTCCAAGAAACCCAGGGTCATTCAGATAGAACCCTCAGCCGTTTACGACCTCTATAGGCAGGACATCTAGCTATCGGCGTCCTGCGGGGCGTAGGGCTGTTGCGATGCCGTCGCCGACGAGGTTTGCGCAGACGAGCACGGTGACGAGGAGGGCAGCGGGGCCGGCCCAGGTCCACCAGCCGAGGCCGAGGGGGCTGTAGGGGCCGACGCCGCCTTGGGTGACGTCGCCGATCAGGTTGCCGAGCGTCGGCTGGATCTGCGATGAGACGCCGAGCCCGAAGAACTCGACGGTGGCCTCGAGCATGATCACCTGGCCGAGCAGCGAGGTGGCGGCGACGATGATCGTGCCGCTCGCGTTGGGGAGCAGGTGGCGCAGGACGATCCGTCGGCCGGATGCGCCGAGCGCCTGGGCTGCCTGGACGAACTCGACCTCTCGCAGTACGGCGAAGTCCGCCCGCACGACGCGGGCGACCGGGATCCACAGGTAGAGGGCGAGGGCGAGCGTCGCCTTGAGCGTGGTCACCGGCTCCAGGAAGACGTAGGCGACGAGGAGGAGCATGAGCGCCGGGAAGACGCCGAAGAGGTCGACGATCCGCATGATCAGCGCGTCGGGCCAGCCGCCGCGGTAGCCGGCGACCGCGCCGACGGCGACGCCGAGCAGGGTCGCCACCAGTGCCGCGAGCAGCGCCGACTGCTCGCTCGTATGGAGGGCGTAGAGCGTGCGCACGAGGACGTCGCGGCCGATGTTGTCGGTGCCGAACAGGTGCCAGCCGCTCAGCATCGGCGCGTGGTTCTGCCAGCGCGGGGAGAGGTCGATGCTGTTCCAGCCCTGGGGTGCCAGCTCGGGAACGAAGGCCCCGAACCCGAAGACGACGGCCAGCACGGCGGCCGCCGCGATCGTGACCGGCTGGCGCGACAGCCGGCGCAGCGCCTGCAATGACGCACCCCGTCGCCGAGCGAGAGGCGCCTCCGGTAGCGCGGCGGATGCGTCGGCGCCGCTCAACGGAAACCCACCCGCGGATCGAGGAGACCGACCACCAGGTCGCCGAGAAGCGACGCGACCAGCACGCAAGCCCCGCCGAGCAGCAGCAACAGTTCGAGCGCGTAGGCGTCGATCACCGGGACGGTGCTATTCAGATTCAGGAGGGCGACGAAGAGCCAGCCGAGGCCGCGGAGCTGGAAGACCCAGTCGACGGCCAACGACGCGCCGAAGATCGCGCCGAAGTCGCTGAAGAGCGCGGACGTGAAGCTGGCGAGCGAGTTCCGCAGCGCATGGCGCAGCACCACGGTGTGTTCGGGAAGCCCCTTCCCGCGCGCGACCGTCACGTACGGAGAGTCGAGAGCGTCGAGCAGCGAGGAACGGAGGTAGCGGCTGTGCAGGCCGACGAACCCGGCGGCGAGCGCGAACGCCGGCAGCGTCAGGTGGTACGCGGCGTTTCCGACATAGGCGAAGCCGGACCCTGCGGGAGGACACTTGAACGTGTGCAGGTCGATGCCGAGACCGCCCGGACACTGCCCCGCCCAGCCCGCAACCGGAAACCAGCCCAATCCCGGGCCACCCGCCACCTTCCCCACGAGCTGCTGCAAGACGAGCGCCACGAGAAACGCCGGCATCGCCCAGGCGGCATAGGAGGCAGCGCGCAGCAAGAAGTCGAGCACCGATCCCCGAGACGCCGCAGCCACACACGCGATCCCGACAGAGAGCACAACCACCAGGACAAGCGTCATGCCGAGCAGCGCGAGCGTGTGCTCGAGCGCTGGAATGACGGCTGGCAGAAGCCGCCCATAGAGCACGCCGTGCGAGAGGCTGCGACCGGTCGGCAGCCCCTGCACCCAGTGCCAGTACGCGCTGAGCAACGGCGTCTCGCGCAGCGGCAGATACTGGGACGCGAAAAAGCAGAACGCCGCCGACGCCGCGACAAACAGCACCACTACCCCGACAAGCAGACGCCGGGCCACGAACGTCAACACCGGACCACCTCGGCTGGAGGCTGGACTAGGTTAGGCGCCAAACAGCGTAAGCTCGCGCATGGCGTAGTGTCAGAAGACGTCAGGGCACCACGATGGATCTCCGCTCTCGGCGCCCCGATGTGATTGGGCAGCGGGCCCGCGCCGCTGCCCAAACCCCCAGGAATCGGCCCGAATTGAGTGGTATCTGTGCGGCGTCGCGGGGTGGCGCGCATCGCCGGGGACGGCTCAACCATGCAGAATGAGCGGCCCTCGCGCTTCGGGCCGCTCATTCCTCTGGATCAGGAAGTTGGGTTCGAGTCCCTGCCCCGCAGCTTCAGAAACGCCCTGCTCCGGCGCGGTTCTCTGGCGCGGTACACCGCGGGTGACGTTCGTTTCGACGCAGCCGAACTCGAGTGCGTCGTCGAGAACCTGCGCGAGGACCTTCAGCGTCTTGTTGATGCTCCCGCCGTCAGTGGTTGCGGATCCGCACCTGTTGGCTGAGTGTGCCGCGGTTGCCGCAGACGTCGGCAGCCCTGACGGTGATGTGGTAGTCGCCGTCAGGTAGCCGCGTCGTGTCGAGCCTCTTGGGTGTGAGGTTGAACAGGTAGCGGCCGGGGTGGCCGAAGAAGTAGTGGTGGCCGAAGACGGGGAAGTTCTGGTAGGTGCCGGCCGCGTAGACGTGCCAGAAGTCGCGGTTGGGCGGCTCGGTGTGCCGGAAGTCGGCGACCGTCGTCCAGGGTACGACAACCGTGCCGTTTGCAGCCGTCATCCGCCACCTGACGAGTGCGGGTGCGACCGGATGGTCGAGCCAGGCGCCGGGAACAGGCAAGGGCGGTGTGTCCTTGGCGTCCGCGGCAATCAGGATTCGGCCGTGGAGGCGGTTCGGGTCGAGCGTGTCTCCGTCGCGGGCGTCGAAGTCGAGCGCGACGACCTGGGGCGCGGTGTGGTCGTGGTAGGGCTCGAGGTGGCCCGGGTCGGCCGGGTTGTGGACGCGGAAGCCGTCGATCTCGGTCAGGTGCACATGGAGCCACTCCGGACGCACCCGACCGAGCACCGTGCGGTAGGCGATCACCCGCTGTTCCGGCCGGATCGACGGGCGGATGTGGAAGTACTGGAAGACGCGATCATCGTTGGTCGCGACGATCACCTCGTCGCCATAGCCGATCCGTGCGATCCCGGAGACGACGGGGTAGACCGGTGTGCCGGTGGGCGCCGAAATGTCGACGCCGTTGTGGAAGGTGAACGAGCCGGGGCTGCGCGGCGTGTCGGCGCCGAGGTCGACCTCGCTTGTGAGCGTTCTCGGATCACCGAAGTTGCCACGCACCGGGTGCTGGCGCCGAAACGGTTTCACGGGCCAGCCGTAGGCGAGCGCGCTCGCCGGTGGCCGATCGCAGCGCGAGCTACGCGCGATCGATTCCGTGCTTACGCTCGCCGCAGCCTCGGGAGCACGACCGCCTGCACCAACGAACAGGAGTGCGAACACCGCGCAACCCCCGACGACGATCCGGCCCAGCCACCGCCCAACCCACACCAACACAGCTGGAAATCTGCCCACGGAGAGGCTGGACGACAAGGGTCAGTTTGACCTCACCGATGAACTCTGGCGTTGCGAGGCGACTTCCTACTACGACCTTGAGCTGTTCTCTGGATCAGGACTTTGGGGGTTCGAGTCCCTGCCCCGCGGCTACGGCTTGACGCGGCGCTCCGTCTCGCAGCCGCCGCCCGGGAGGTCCGGATTCGGCGAGGTGGAGCACACGACGAGCGTGTCGTCGGCGGGGTTGTACTGCCAGGTGGCGTTCTCGGCGTCGCCGATGTACGCGCAGTCGGAGACCCTGTAGTAGCGGGCGGTGCCCGTGTACGTGTTGGGTGCGGTGCGCTTCAGCTTCCACTCGACCTGGCCCAGCGGGACGGCGCCGCTGTGGCAGAACGTGTACGGCTCCACCGTCCGCCCTTCGAAGGTCGTCGAGCCGGTCGCGGTGATCTGCATCGCGCCCCCGCCTGCCGTCCAGATGCCGACGATCGTCCCCGTCGTAGCCACCGCCATCTTCGCGATCTGCGCGATCTCGCCCTGGAGCTTGCAGACGCCGTCGGCGATGCCGCGCATGTTCGAGCGGGCGAGCGGCGAGTCGAGCAGGAAGGCGGCCCGCGCCTTCTTCATCTGCGCGGTCAGTCCGCCGGCGGCGCTGTTCAGCCGCGTGAGCAGCTCGCCGCGGCCCTGCTTCTCGAGGTCCGAGCGGAGATAGGTCGCGGCGTCGAGTGCGCGCTGGGCGTCCGCGAGCGCGCGCCGGACGCTCGTCAGCGACGCGCCGCCGGCGGTGTCGATCAGCGTCTGCAGCTCGTCGCCGCGGGCCCGGAAGCCTTCGACGGTGTCGTTGGTGCGGGAGATGACGTGCATGTCGTCGCGCAGGGCCGGCTGCAGCTGGGCGCGCAGCAGCCGCACGACCGGCACGGCCGCGACCCGGAGCACGAACCCGGTCGCTTCGAAGCGGAGCACGGTGCGCGAGAGCCAGGTGAGAGCCGCCTGGTCGACCTGGGAGCGCACCTGCGTCTCGAGCGGGGAGCTCAGTGAGAGCGACAGGCCGGCCGCCTTCAGGGCCAGGCTCTGCGCGGCGGCGTCGATGCGCCGCGTCACCTCGCTGTCGAGCCCCGCTTTCACCTGCGTGAGATCGCCGGCGGTGAGCACGTCGGCCAGCCGCTCGTCGCCGACCCAGTGCGCGACCCTGTCTCGCGCGGCCGTGCCCGCGTACGCACGCAGCAACTGCTCCCCGGTGCTCTGCTGCTTCGCGGTCGGCGCCGGTAGCGTCACACCGCTCAGCGCCCCGTAGCTGACGCGGGTCTGCTTCAACCGCCGCTGCAGCTTCTGCACGAGCGCCTGCTCCTCGTCGGTGCCGTAGCGCGTCGTCGCGTCCTGGTACGCGCGCAACGCGCGGCACGCGGCGCCTGCGGCAGCGTCGAGGCGCAGGCCCGCGTCGGGCAGCGCCGGGCTCCCCTCGGGCAACCCTGCGATCTCGTTCGCGCTCGTCTCCACGAGCGCCGTCGCGCTGCGCAACCCTGCCACGTAAGGCGTCTCGATGGGCGGCGGCGCAGCCGTCGAGACACCGACCAGCACCGCCACACCCAGGAACACGCCGAACACGCCGGCCCACCGCATGGTGTTCCTAGCGGCGCTTCTTCGCGGGCGCGCCGTTCTCGGCCCCGAGCTGGCGCGCGAGCGTCGCGAGCGCATGCTGCTCGATCTGGCGGACGCGCTCCGGCGCAAGGTGCAGCTCGCGCGCGATCTGGTCGAGCGTGTGCGCCTCGCCCTCCAGGCCGAAGTGTCTCACGACGATCTCCCGCTCGCGGACGCGCAGCTCCGCCACCGCCGCTCGCACCGCGGCGGCTCGCGCCCGCTCCTCGGCCTCGTCGAGCGGATCCGGCACGGTCGCGTCCGGCAGCAGGTCGACGAGCTGCGCACCGCCGCCGTCGTCGCCGCCGACCGGTTCGTTGAGGGACGCCGCAGCCAGCGGCGCCCGCTCCGCCACGGCGACGGCGTCGACGTCGAAGCCGGTCGCCACCGCGATCTCCTGCGTGGTCGGAGCGCGCCCGAGCCCCGCCTCAAGCGCGGCGGCGGCCCTCCGCGTCGCGAGCTGCTTCGCGACCAGCCGGCTCGGCAGCCGGATCGTGCGCGAGTCGTTCGTCAGCGCGCGCCGGATCGCCTGCCGGATCCACCAGGCGGCATAGGTCGAGAAGCGGCGCCCGCGACGCCAGTCGAAGCGGTCGACCGCCTGGATCAGCCCCACCGTCCCTTCCTGGACGAGGTCGGGGAACGGCAGGCCGAGGCCCTGGTAGCGGCGCGCCATCGCGACGACGAGGCGGAGGTTCGCCTCGATCAGCGCCCTGCGGGCGGACTCGTCGCCCTCGGAGACGAGCCGGGCGAGCTCCCACTCCTCGTCGGCGCGCAGGACCCGTTGCGGGCGCCAGCCGCGCAGCAGCAGTGCCAAGGGCTCGGCCGAGTGGCTCGCCGGGCGCGAACGCGGGACCTCGGGTCGAGGCCGAAGCATCAAATAATCCTCCTCGGCACGAATGGTCGAGGAGCGCCCCGCCGCAAACATCCGCGCGCCTGCCGAGCCGTGCTGCGGCGATCTACCGACCCCGGCGATGCGACACTTCGCACATGCCCAGCCGCCGGCTGCTGCCGCTCGCCCTCGGCGTAACCGCGCTGCTCGTGCTCGCTGGGATCGCGAGCCACGGCCGGCCGCTCTCCGGCTCGCGCGGGAACGGCCCGACGGCGACGTTCTTCGACTACGTGTTCACGTCGATCGTGCTCTTCGCAGTCGTCGTGCTCGGCGTCCTCGTCTACTCCCTCGCCTCGGTCAGGCGGGGAGCCGCGGTGCCGCGGCGCGGGCGGTGGCACCTCCTCAACTCCTTCGCCATGCTGGCGCTCTCTGCGGCCGTCGCCGTGCTGATCCTCCATAGCAAGTTCGAGCAGCGGCTACGGCAGCTCGGGCAGGGGCTGAAACCGAACGCGCAGCAGGCGGGAGGGGTGAAACCGAAGCAGGGGACGCACGTCCGCAACGCGCGCCTGCGCTGGGACGAGGTGGCCGTTGCCGCCGCCCTGCTCGGCGGCGCCGCGGCGCTCGTGCTCGCGGGCCGGCGGGCGCGCCGCCCGCCGAAGCCGTGGCGCTTCCGCTCACGCGAGGCGGTCTCGGCCGCGCTCGACTTCTCGCTCGACGACCTCCGGAACGAGCCCGATCTGCGCCGGGCGATCATCGCCGCGTACGCGCGCATGGAGCGTGCGCTCGCGATGGCGGGCGTTGCCCGCAAGCCGTCGGAGGCGCCGTTCGAGTACCTCGCGCGGGCGCTCCGCAGCCTCGATACGAGCGGCGCGTCGGTCTCGAGGCTCACCGCGCTCTTCGAGTGGGCTAAGTTCAGCCAGCATGAGCCCGGGCCGGCGATGAGAGACGAGGCGATCGAGGCGCTGGCCGCCGTCCGCGACGAGCTGCGGCGCCCGCCGGCAGAGGAGACCGCGGCCGCGTGACCGCCGAGCAGCGCAGGCTCCTCGGCCTCTTCGCGACCGCGACGCTCGGGCTGGCGATCGCGCTCGGCGTGCGGCCCGCGTCGGTCGCCACGATCCTCGGCGCCTACGTGCTCGCGCTCGCCGCGATCGCGCTCAGCGCGTTCACCCGCGCCGCGCGCGGCGCGTCGGAGTGGCAGGAGGCGTCGCGGTTCGAGCGGGCGCTGCGCGGCAACGTCGAGGCGCCTGTGCGCCCGCCCGAGCTGGTGCGCACCGAGCGGGAGGTCACGCTCGGCGTCGCGAACGCGGGCCATCTGCACGCGCGGCTGCTGCCGATCCTGCGCGAGGCGGCCGCAGCCCGGCTCGCCGCGCACGACAACGTCGAGCTCGAGCGGCGACCCGCCGCCGCCCGCGCGCTGCTCGGCGACGAGGCCTGGGAGCTGCTGCGCCCGGACCTGCCGCCGCCCGACGACCGCAGCGCGCCGGGTTTGCCGCTGCGGCAGATCCGCGCCCTCGTCGACACGCTGGAGCGCCTCTGATGGAGCTCGGCGAGCTGCGCGACCGTGCGAACCGCGTCCTCGACGAGGTGGAGCGCGCCGTCGTCGGCAAGCGCGGCGCGCTCGAGCTGGTCCTGCTCGCGCTGCTCTCCGACGGCCACGTCCTGCTCGAGGACTATCCGGGGCTCGCGAAAACGCTGATTGCGCGCTCCTTCGCGCAGGCGACGTCGCTCCACTTCGCGCGGATCCAGTTCACGCCCGACCTGATGCCCTCCGACGTGACCGGCTCGTCGATCTTTGACCAGCGCCGCAGCGAGTTCACCTTCCTGCCGGGCCCGGTCTTCACCAACCTCCTCCTCGCCGACGAGATCAACCGCGCCCCACCGAAGACGCAGGCCGCGCTGCTGGAGGCGATGCAGGAGCGGCAGGTCACGACCGAGGGCGAGACCCGGCCGCTGGCGCCGCCGTTCACCGTGCTCGCGACGCAGAACCCGATCGAGTACGAGGGCACCTATCCGCTGCCCGAGGCGCAGCTCGACCGCTTCCTGATCCGGATCGGCGTCGGCTACCCCAGCCGCGAGCACGAGATCGAGATGCTTGCGCGCAGGCTCGAGCGCGGCGAAGACGAGGTCGCGCTGACGCCGGTCGTCGACGCGCCGACGCTCGTCGAGATGCAACGCGCCCTCGAGCGGGTCCACGTCGCGGATTCGATCGAGGGCTACATCGTCGACCTCGTCGCGGCGACGCGCGCGTCGCGGCGGCTCGCCGTCGGCGCGAGCCCGCGCGGGAGCCTGGCGCTGTTGAAGCTGTCGCGCGCGAAGGCGGCTCTCGAAGGCCGCGACTTCGTCGTGCCGGAGGACGTCAAGGCGGTTGCGGTGCCGGCGCTCGCGCACCGGCTGACCCTGCGGCCCGAGCTGTGGGTCCAGCGCGTGCGCGGCGAGGACGTCGTCGCCGAGGCGCTGGAGGCTGTGCCGACGCCCGCGGCCGAGGACACGCTGCACGAAGCGGCGGGATGACGCGAATCGTCTCGCCGCGGCTCGCCGCGTACGCGGGGCTCGCGGCGGTCGGCCTGCTCGCAGGGCTCGCGCTCGGGCGGGTGGAGCTGATCGCGCTCGCGGCGCCGTTCGCGCTCGCAGCCGTCGCCGCCGCCGCGCCGGCCCGCGACCCGCAGATCGAGGCGACGCTCGTGCTCGACCGCGAGCGCGCGCTCGAGAGCGAGGACGTGCACGCGACGCTCGAGCTGCTCTCGCCTCGCGGCAGCGACCGCGTCGAGATCCTGCTGCCGCTCCCGTCCGAGCTGCGGACGACCGCAGACAATCCGCGCGCGGTCGCGCTCGCCCCCGGGGTGCCGCGCACGATCGAGCTGCCGATCCGCTGCGAGCGCTGGGGCGCGTTCGCGGTCGGCCCGCTGCTGCTCCGCGCGCGCGACCGGCTCGGCTTCCACTCGTGGGAGGCGCGGCTCGGCGGGCGGGCGCCGCTGCGCGTCTACCCGAGCGTCGAGACGCTGCACGCGCTGCTGCCGCCGCTGGACACGCAGGTGTTCGTCGGCAATCAGGTCTCGCGTGCGAAGGGCGAGGGAATCGAGTTCGCCGACGTCCGCGAGTGGCGGCCGGGCGATCGTATGCGGCGGATCAACTGGCGCGCGAGCGCGCGTCGCGGGGAGCTCTGGGTGAACGAGCAGCATCCGGAGCGCAACACGGACGTCGTCCTCTTCCTCGACACGTTCATCGACGTGGGCTCGGGCGGCCGCGGCACGCTCGACCTGACCGTGCGGGCGGCGACGTCGCTCGCGCACCGCTACCTGCAGCGCAAGGATCGCGTCGGCCTCGTCAGCTTCGGCGGCTTTCTCTCCTGGCTGCTCCCCGCCTCCGGCGCGCTGCAGCTGTACCGGATCGTCGACTCGCTGCTGCAGATGGACATCGTGCTCAGCTTCGCGGCGAAGGGCGTCGACGTGCTGCCACCGCGGACGCTGCCGCCGAAGGCGCTCGTGCTCGCGCTGACGCCGCTGCTCGACCCGCGCTCGGCCGCGGCGCTGCTCGACCTGCGCGCCCGCGGTTTCGACCTCGTCGTGATCGAGGTCTCGCCCGTCCCGTTCGTCCATCCCGGCAAGGACGAGCTGGCGCAGCTCTCGTACCGGGTCTGGCGCCTCTCGCGCGAGTCGCTGCGCGCACGCTACGAGCAGGCGGGCGTGCCGGTGGTCGAGTGGCTCGACGGCGTTCCGCTCAACGTTCCGCTGGAGGAGGTGGCGGCATTCAGGCGTTACGCCAGGCCCGCGCGCGCCTAGGGCTCGCCGCGCTCTCCGCGCTCGTCTACGCAGGCGTCGTCGCGTACGCGGCCGCGCGCGTGCCGGCCTTCGCCGGCCTCGTCGTGGGGATCGGCCTCGTCGGTGCGCTGCTGCTCGCGGTCGTGCTCGTGCGCAACACCGACGAGTTCCTGCCGTGGGCGCTCGTGTGTCTTGGCGTCGCGTACACCGTGTCGCTGTTCGTACACGGATCTGCGGTCGACACGGGCGCGCCGCTCGTGGCGGCCGGCATGCTGCTCTGCGGCGAGCTGGCCGCGTGGTCGCTCGACGCGCGACATGCGATCGCGGCGGAGCGCGAGGTCGTGCTGCGGCGCGCGCTCGCCCTCGCGGCGCTCACGCTGGCGGGCCTCGGGGCGGCGGCCGCCGTGATCGCGTTCGCAGCGTCGTCCTTCGGCGGCGGCCTCGGCTGGACGGTGCTCGGCGCCGTCGCAGCGGTCGCCGTCGTCGGTTTGGCTGCGCAACTCGTGCGCCGGACGGCGTGAGAGGTCGAATCAGAATGATGCTCGTCGGCTGGTCGCGACGGGCGAGTGCGAGGCAAGGACGCAGGGAGCGCTCGTAGCTGAAGCTACGGGCGCGACCGAGGACGCCGCCTCGCGCCGCCCAGCGCGGCCAGACGGCACAGACGTCATTCTGATTCGGCCTCTGAGGGCTGCGCTACACTTCGCCGCTGTTCCAGGCGCATTCGTCTAGTGGCCTAGGACACCGCCCTCTCACGGCGGCGGCACGGGTTCGAATCCCGTATGCGCCTTTCCCGCCTGCATGGCTACACCGACTTGGCTCGACCATGCGGGTCCTTTGAATCGAGAGGCCACGTCCCGCGACCTGGTCGCGGGGCGTGGCCTCGGGAGACGTCGCTAGCAGCCCTCGACCGATTCGATCCCGGCGATGTCCGCCCTGAGCGCGCCGGCGTCGGCCGCGGTGAGCTTCTTCCCTGCCTGGGCCTTCACCTCGAGATCGAGCGCCTTCATCGCCACGCAGACGCGAACCAACCTCGGTACCGCGAGGGCTGGCTCCCCGCATAGGTACTGGATGCGAACGTCGCCCGCGCTCGCATGCGGGAATGTCGTGGCAAAGGCACCATCGTCGCGGCTCGGATAGGTTGGAGCCACGGTGGGACGTGCGGATGCGGAGATCTGGGAGTGGCCCGATTCGCTCGACGCGCTGGTGGCAGCGTCTACGTTTCACAGGCTCCTTTTTGAGAACGACGACGTGCGAGTGCTGGAAACCCGGATCGGCCCCGGGAAGACGGTGCCTGTTCACACACATCGCTGGCCGAGCATCCTCTACATCCTCTCGACCGGCCACTTCGTGCGCCGCGACGACGAAGGGAGACTCCTCGTCGATACACGCGCAACCGACACGTTCCCGGAGCGCGGCACTGCTTTCTGGACAGCGGCAATGCCTCCTCACACGCTCGAGAACGTCGATAGCTCCGAGATCCGCCTGCTCAACATCGAGCTGAAACACGGATAGGCGATGCCGCCGTCCGAGCACCTTCGGGTGCGCCAGCGTTCGGGGAATGTTCCCAGAGAACTGTTTTCCCCTGGCTGAGCGTGCCGCGACGTGTCGGGCGTTCGCTACGTGCCGAGCGCGGGCGGCTGCGGGGGTGGCGGCGGCAGCAGGAGGTAGCTTTCGACGATCGCTTCTGCGACGTCAATCACCTTGCGTCCGGTGTGTTGTGAGTGTGAGCGGACCATTTCGAAGGCCTGGTCCTTGTCGATCTTGTGGCGTTCCATCAGGATCCCTTTCGCCTGCTCGATCACAGCCCGGCGCGAGAACGCTCCCTGCAGGTTGTCGAACTCGCTGAAGCGCTGCAGGGTGATCTCGATCGCGCTCTGCAGCTCCTCAGAATCGGTGTCGACGATGTAGGCGAAGACGCCGCGCCTGGCGGCCTCGCGGACGTAGGCCGGATCCTTCTCCGAGAGGAGGGCGATGACCGGGCAGGCCGCCTCGTGGACGATCTCGCCGATCAACTGGAGCGCGTGCTCGGAGGAGGGCCCGAGCGCGACCAGGGCGACATCGGGACGCTCCCTCGCCGTCGCCGCGCCGGCCTTCCTGATCTCGATCTCGCTGGCGATCACCTCGTGGCCGAGGCCGGCGACGAGGTGGGCGAGCAGCTCGAGCCGGTCCTGACGTTCGTCCGCAATCAGAACGCGCAGGTGTGCAATCTCTTGCTCGGTTATCAGCTGGCCCTTCTCGACGGTCTACGCGGACGATAGCTCGTGGAGGCGGCGGGAGTTCGAACCCGCGACCTCGAGCGTGCAGCCCGGACCTGGGTCCGGGAGTTCGCGCGCCGCGTGCGCCGGTGCTCAGGATTGTCACCTGAATGACCGCAGAGACTGTCGGGGAGAGGGTTCTGTTACGGAACGGGGACCGTGACGAGCGGGCTCAGGCCTGTGAACCCGCTCGTGGTCGCGGTCACGCATCCCTTCGGCGCGAGCGACGGTGGCGTGCAGCCGGTGCGGTCGGTGTAGGCCATCGAGAGGGTGGAGATGGAGGCGCGGATGTATGTCGTCTGGGTTGCGGGGATCGACTGCGAGAATCGCCCCTGATCGTCCGTATGCACGTACACGCCCTTGGCGTCGGCGATCCCCGTCCAGCTCGCACCGAGCGCCGTGCCGTACGAGATCGGGAGGCCGTCGCCGACGACCGGGACACCGCCCTCGGTGAGGGTGCCGCTCACGTCGATCGCGTGGCGGGCCCTGTCGTAGCGTCCGTTCAGCGCCCACTCGACCGGCAGGAGCAGAATCGCGCGGCTCTCGACCGCGTCCGACGGTGACGGTTGCCCGGAGGCCGTGTAGGGCGTGAAGACACCGCGCCAGACGTAGGTGCCGGGCAGCGTAGGCTGCTCCGTGAGCACGTTCTCAGGAAGGTTGATCGTCATGCGGCGGATGATCGCTCCGGCCGGCCAGCCGGGAGTTACCTGTCCCTTGTTGGGCGAGCCGAAGCAGACCTGGAACTCGTAGGCCGAGAACATGTTCGCCGGGGAAGGCGTGATCTGGTCGATGTAGACCGGCAGAGTGATCGTCAGCTTCGGTGTCGGGCCGCGCGCGTAGTTCTTGGTCGCCTTCGCCCGCAGCAGCCAGACCGCAGCGTGGGGGCCGGGAGCGCACGCTTGCGCCTGCGGGTCGGTCGCATAACTCGCCGGATCGGTCGCGACGATGCTGCCGGCGTTGGGCTCGAAGGCGAGGGTCGTGCCGGCGACGTCAATGCGGACGCCCGGCTTCCCTATGTGCGTTCCCGGAACCTGATCCAGCCGGATCGAAGCGGCCTCTGGTGCGAAGAGCACGAGCTTCGCCGTCGTGCCGAGATCACGCTCGAAGCCGATCGCGGTCGCGAAAGACGGGTTGCTCTCCCCCAGCGGGGGAAGGAGGACGAAGAGGCGGGGGTGGTAGAAGGGCACCTGCGGCGTGAGCGGCCCCTTCTGGGCCAAGCGCGGCACCGACGAAGCGGGGCCCGCCGTCGTCGCGAGACCTCCGACAAGAAACGCGACGACAAGGACACCTGCGGCGCGCTTGAGCGAGTTCATCCCAACCACCTACACACCACCCGAGCCTGCAACGCAAGCCTCGTCCGGAAACGCCGACAGCAATCCGCGCTTGCACCGAGCCTCGCTCAGTACTTTCGCGCGAACCCCCGGCGCACGTACCCAGGACGCTGGACGCTGGACGAGGTAGTGGATGGCCATCCGCACCCGCAAGTAGTTGCGGATCTGCGACCGTCGCGGCGACGATGCGGATGATGAGCGCGGTCCTCGATCCTTCCGCCACGGGCACGCCGCTGCCCTGGTCGGGCCGGCGGATCTGAGGGCAGCGTGTCGGGCGCTGCTACCGAGGTCCTCGCGATCGTCCTGCTCGGCGCCACGCTGGTCGTCGCGGTGGTCCGGCCGCGGGGGATCTCCGAAGCGGTGGTGGCGGTGCCGGCGGCAGCCCTGGTGGTGGCGCTCGGCATCCTGCCGCTGCATGTGGCAGTCGAGGAGGCGCGCAGCCTCGGGCCGACGATCGGGTTCCTCGCGGCGGTGTTGGTGCTCGCCGGCATGGCGGAACGCGATGGGCTCTTTGCGGCTGCGGGGACGTGGATGGCGGCCGCCTCGCGCGGCCGACCGGTGGCACTGCTCGCGCTGGTGTTCGTCGTGGGGTCGACCGTGACCGCGATCCTCAGCCTCGATGCGACAGTCGTCTTGCTCACGCCGGTCGTGTTCGCCACTGCGGCACGGGTTCGGCTCCGAGCCCGACCTCACGTCTACGCGTGCACGCACCTGGCGAACTCGGCCTCGCTGCTGCTGCCGGTGTCGAATCTGACCAACCTCTTGGCCTACCGGGCGAGCGGGCTGTCGTTCGCGCGGTTCGGGGCGATCATGGCGCTGCCGTGGCTGGCGGCGATCGCCGTCGAGTGGCTGCTGCTGAGGCGGTTCTTCGCCAGCGACCTCGTGGGCCGGGGCGTCACGGATGGCGGGCGCCGCGTCGCACCGCCGATCTACCCGGTGGCGGTGATCGCGCTTACGCTGCTCGGCTTCTTCGTCACCTCCATCGTTCACATCGATCCCGCCTTCGCCGCTACCGCCGGGGCGGTCGCGCTCGTGGTCGCGGCTGTGCGCAGCGGGAAGGCGTCGCTCCGGGACGTGGTGCGGGCGGTGGACGTCCCGTTTCTCGCGTTCGTGCTCGCGCTCGGGCTGATCGTGGGCGCCGTCTCGTACCGCGGTCTGGGGAACGCGGTCGACCAGCTGGTTCCCCACGGCGCCTCGCTGTGGTCGCTGCTCGCGCTCGCGGCCCTCGCCGCCGTGCTCGCGAACGCGATCAACAACCTCCCCGCGGTCTTGCTACTGCTCCCCGCCGCCGCGGCCGGCGGCGCCGGCCCGGTGATGGCGGTGCTGATCGGCGTCAACACCGGCCCCAACCTCACCTACGTGGGGTCGCTGGCGACCATGCTGTGGCGACGAACGCTGCGCCGGCACGAGGCCGAGCCGCCGACGTCGGAGTTCCTGCGGTTGGGGGCACTCACTGTGCCGCCAGTGCTCCTGGTTGCGACGCTCGCTCTATGGCTGTCGCTTCGGGTAGTGGGATGATTCCGCCATGCACGTGATGCTGTGGCTGGCCGAAGGAACGTGGGAGGGCTGCGTTGATGCCGCCGCACCGCTGATCCCCGCCGACGCCCGGGTGTCGCTGCTCTACGTCGTGGCCGAGGACGTGCCCCACGCAGCCGCCGCTGCGGCCGAGGGGTTGATGGGGCGATGGCGGCCGCGGCCCGGCCTGACCGAGCAGATGGCGGCGGAAGCGACGGCGTCGGGGGAAGCTCTGGTCGCAGCGGCCGCCGAGCTGCTGGGGCGAGCCGACGCCGGCCAGGTGATCCGCCGAGGACGCGTCGAGCGGGAGGTCGTGCAGGCCGCCGAGGCGGCCGACCTGCTGGTGGCAGCCCGTGACGGCGACCGCTCCCGCCTGGGACCCCACAGCCTCGGCCCGGCAACACGCTTTGTCGTGGATCACGCGCCCTGCGCCGTTCTACTCGTCTGGCCCGACGAAGCGCCCGACGTCGACTCGATTCCACCACCTCCCGACGGCGGCCATCGCCACCCGCATCCGCCGCGTCCGGCCCGCGGCGAGCCGCCGCCGCCGCCCGATCGTCGGTAGCGCATACGCGTCGGTGCGACTCAGGCGAGAGGGCCGGGCGCTGCCCGAGTGTTGCGGAATACACTCCGAAACGCCGTCACCGAGGCGTGCCCTGGTCTGAGCTGGTTCGCTGCCGCAGCGAAGCGTCACGCGTGACTTTCGCCGCCTCCGGTGTCCGCATCACCGATGAGAAGCCTGAGCTGTCAAGGCTCACCGGAGTTCCCCAGATCTGCTTGCGACGGCGCGCCGGGCTCGAAACGTCCGCCGGCGGCGGGAGCCGACGACGAGCAGCTCCGCTCCTCCGCGGGGAACCGATCGGGGCTTCGCCCGCGTGCGGGGAAGCCGCATCGGGTTCAGCGTGTTCGCGGATGAGGAAGGTCACCGGTTCGGCCCATGTCTTTCCAGACGCATCGGGGAATGTGTCGGGTGTGGGGGCAAGATCAGGAGGGGCAACGGTGTTGGTTTTCCGGGCTTCCACGAGAATCTGGTTGGCGATCCTGGGGTTCGTGGTGTTGGCGTGCGCGTTCGCGGGCGGTCTGGCGCCGTTCGCGGGGGCTGCAGCAGGATGCCCCGTCTGCGGGCGAAACCTGATCGTCAACCCGGGTGCGGAAGCCGGTGTGGGCGCCGCGGGAGACAATGTGGTGGCGGTGCCGGGCTGGACGAGGAGCGGCGGGTTCACCGCCGCCCCCTACGCCCGGAGCGGGAGCGACCTGACTGCCAGCTCACCGGGACCGCCAAATCGCGGCAAGAACTACTTCTACGGCGGCCCGAACGCCGCCGTTTCGCGCGGTACTCAGACGGTGTCGCTCGCAGCCGGTGCCACGGCGATCAACAAGGGAAACGTGAGTGCGACGCTGAGCGGCTGGCTGGGCGGGTACTCGACCCAGAGCGACGACGCGAAGCTCACCGTCTCCTTCCTCGGAGCGAGCGGCCAGCTGCTGGGGAGTTTGACCATCGGGCCGGTCACCGAGTACCAGCGCTTCGGCGCCAGCGAGCTGCTCTTACGCAGCGCCACGAGCGCTGTCCCCAAGGGGTCGGCCTCCGCGAAGCTCAACCTCGTCATGACCCGCTACTACGGCAGCTACAACGACGGGCTCGCCGACAACCTCTCGCTCGTGCTCTCGGTCTCGGGCTCGTCCGGCTAGTACACGCGTCCGCAAGTTCAATGGCAGCAGCGGTAGTTAGTGGTGCGGCCTGGGGTTCCTCTTCGCAGTCTTTGACGGTAGGGGAGATCGCAGCCCGCGAGGCCGTCGCGCTCAAGAGCAGTGATCGGCGCGTCGTCCGCATGAGGGGCAAGACGAGCCATGGCTACAACTCAAACCGGCACTCGCTCAGCTCGCACGTTTCCGGATCGAGCACCACCGCCTGAAACACACTCTTGAAAATATCGATTCCCGCATACAACTTCTCTTCTCGGGCCTCCCTTCGTCACAGAAGATGGGCCGCGAACCTATCGCGGCCCAGGAGGCCCCCTCCACTACATCCCCAACGGGAGGTGACGCCACGCGTTGCGCTGCGACACTGAGACAGTGCCTGACTCGGTTCCGCAGATGCGTGCCCGGCGGTCAGCCGGTGTAGCTTGCGAGGATCGTGTCGGCGAGCTGCGCCTGGGCCGCTGGTAGCCAGGTCTGGATGTAGGCGAACCCTTCGATCTGGTTGTTGTGGTGGAGGATCGCGACGAGCCCGCGGTCGAGATACGACGTGCCCGGTGTGCGTGCGACGAAGCGGAGCCGCCAGGGGCCGAGCTTCGTGGTCGAAAGCGTGTGTGCAGGAATGACCTGCTGCGGCGCGGGCCCGCACCCTGTCTGGTGCAGGACACAGCTCGTCGGCTGCACACATCCGACGCATCCGCTCACCTCAACCTCGAGGAGGCTGTGGGCATCGGAAGGATCGGTCCAATACTCGGTGGAGTGGTCGGAGGGGTAGCTCGCGTCGCGGTAGCGCCAGTCGGCTGGGAGCTTGACCGAGAACCCGGCCCGGTGTGAGTGCCGCCAGACGAGACCGGGGCTCCCGGCCGCTGCGATCGCGAGTAGGCCGAGAATGGCAAGGGCGCCTGTGCACGCGAGGGCTCGCGCCCGCTTCATCAGAAGATCCTTGAGCTTGCACGGCTCAGGAACCAGCCATGCCCGTCCCGGTTTGTGCAGGTCAGGCCGGTGGTGCGCGAGATGCACGTGAAACCCCCGTGCGCCCAGCGCTCCCCGTAGCCGAGCACGGGCGCGCTGGGGTTCATTACGGTGTCGCTGATGCAGCGCCCCGAAGCGCGACCGGTCGGCGCCATCGCAACGGCCTGCCCCCAGACGCCACCCCCCACACCGACACCGCAACTCTTCGGACGAGGCGGCATCGGCCGCAGCAGGCTCAGGATCTCGCAGCGCAGGTTCGGAGCCTCACCGGGCAATGTCGAATAGCCGCAGCCGATGTTCCCAGACGGGAGCCGGAAGTCGAGGTAGACGGAACTCGACGCGGACCCCATCCCCCAGACGGCCACTGTTACGGCCGCCACCCCCAGGGCGAGCATCGACCTCACGGGTCGAATGTTAGCCACGCACACGCCTCGTCTTGGCGCGCGACGAGCGACCATGCAAGACACTTGTTGCATCGACTTCAGATCTCTGGCAGCGGGAACCTGGCGTGCGCCAGCATCCTCTCGCCTGATGCGTTCGCTGCCGAAACCGGCGCAGCCGGCTACGCCGCCGACAGCTCCGCGACGAGCGGGCCCGTGTCGAGCGGGTCGAAGCCGAGTCGGCCGGCGATCTCCTCGCTCGTCGGCTGCGTCCCCTCGGCGAAGAGGTCGCGCAGGATGTCGCCCGTCTGCGCGCTCCGCCACCAGTCCTCACCGATCTCGCGGATCAGGTGCTCGCGCAGCTGCGCGGAGCGGATCCACGCGCGCAGGTAGTCCGCCGAGTAGAAGCCCGCATCCATGTCCGCGAGATAACCGCGCGAGTCGTAGCGGATACCCGTCGCGTCGGTGAGCCGGCTCGCGTAGTCGCGCGGCGAGCGGCCCTCCTCCTCGGCGAAGCTCGCCCAGAAGCCGAGCTCGTAGCCTAGCTTCGCCGTGTAGCGGCGGTAGAGCAGCGCTTCGAGGAACAGCGTCGCCTGCGCGTTCTCCTCCGCCTGCGCATCCGACAGCCCGAAGTGCAGCGCATGCCACGCCGGCTCGCGCGTGACCGCCTCGAAGATGTACGAGTAGATCTCCGTCAGCGCGTGGTCGCGCGAGATGCGGCGGAACGTGTACGGCAGCCGCGGGTCGACGCCCGCGTAGTGCAGCGCGTGCCCCGCCTCGTGCATGAACGCCTGGTAGTCGGCGAGACCGCCTTGCGCACGCGTGATCAGATGCACGACCTCCGGCGGATCGGACGCGATCACGCACGCGCGTGGATTCTTCTGCGGGCGGTCCTCCAGATCGAGCCGGATGTTCGGAATCGCCGCCATGTCGAAGCCGAGCGCCTGCACGCTCGCGAGACAGACCTCGACCGAGCGCTCCTTCGTGTACGTGGGCTCGAGCGGCGAGAGACGCCGCAGGTAGTACATGTGCGCGTTCGTCGGCTGCGCCTCACATTCCGGGCCGAGCAGCTTCGCGAACCAGCGGTCGCGCAGCCGGCCGTACGCCTCGGTCGTCGCATCGGAGGCGGCGACGAGCACCTGCTCGAGGCGGCGCAGCGAAATCGCCTTCTCCTCCTCCGTGCGCGCGATCGGGTCGGGCTCGCCGGACAGCTCGGCATCGAGCCGCTCGAAGGCCGTGATCAACGCCAGCCGGTCGGGATTCAGGCGCGCCGACTCCGCGCGCTCCAGCTCGCCCAGCTCCTCTCGGTCGGCGTACGGGTCAAGCACCGCGAGCCGCGCCTGCGCCGAGCGCAGCGACAGCTCCTCGCCCTTGAACGTCACGTGCGCCGCGAGCACCGCGTTCTCGAGTGCGTCCTCCTGCTCGGCGAGCTCCGCGGAGATCAACCCCGCCTCGCACGTCTTGCGCAGCCTGTACAGCCGCTCGTGCTCCTCCCCCGCCGCTGTGCCCTCGGCGGCGCGCAGCGCCTCGAGCTGCTCGTGCGAGAAGAGATCCGTGTACCGCGCGACGATCGCCGCCTGCTCGGACACGTCCTTCTCGCCGACGCGCACCGCGCGGGTCTCCTCGGAGCGCTCGAAGTAGTACTGCTGCAGGCGCGACTCGAACTCGGCGGGCGTGCGGACGGCTGTCGTTGACATTCGGCGGAGCCTATAGGGAGGGGGCGGCGAGGCGCGCGAGGGTCGTCTCCCGGCCGAGCAGCTCGATGCTCTCGAACAGGCCCGGTGAGACCCGCGAGCCGGTGACCGCCACCCGGATCGGCTGGAACGCCTGCCGCGGCTTCAGCTCCAGCCTGTCGGCGGCGGCCCGCAGCGCCGCCTCGATCGCCTCCGCTGTGAACGGCTCGAGATCCGCGAGCGCCTCACGCGCGGCGGCCAGCATCGGCGCGCCGCCGTCGAGCTCGGCCGGGTCGGGCTGGATGTCGTGAAAGAGGAACCCGGCGAAGGCCGGGAACTCGCCGAGCCGGGTGATCTTCTCCTGCACGAGCGGAGCCGCCTTGCGCACGAGCTCCGCGTCCCAGTCGTACTCCTGCTCGCCGAGATAGAGAACCAGCGCGTGCGCGAAGTCCTCGGGCGGGAGCGCACGGATGTACATGCCGTTCATCCAGTCGAGCTTCGCGTAGTCGAACTGCGCCGGGCTCGGGCTGACGCGCTCGAGGCTGAAGCGCTCGATCAGCTCGTCGCGGCTCATGATCGTCGTCTCGCCGTCCGGGGCCCAGCCGAGCAGCGCAAGGAAGTTCATCAGTGCCCCGGGGAGATAGCCCTCCCTCCGGAAGTCCTCCACGTTCACCGAGCCGTGTCGCTTCGAGAGCGGCTTGCCGTCCGCGCCGTTGATCATCGGCACGTGCGCGTACACCGGGACGTCGGCGCCCACTGCGCGGATGATGTTCAGCTGCTTCGGCGTGTTGGAGATGTGGTCGTCGCCGCGGATCACGTGCGTGATCCCGTCCCACACGTCCTCCAGCGGCGAAGCGAAGTTGTACGTCGGCCGCCCGTCCGAGCGGACGAGCACGACGTCCTCGAGCTTCTCGTTCGGGAACTCGACGCGCCCGCGGACGACGTCGTCCCACGCGGTGGTGCCCTCGTCGGGCATCCGGAAACGGATCGCACCCTCGTCTTCGTAAGCCTTCCCCTCGACGATGAACCGCTCGGCGACGCGGCGGCAGTCCTCCATCCGATCGAGCTGGAACGTCAGCGGCCCGTCCCAGTCGAGCCCGAGCCAGCGCAGCGACTCCTGGATCTGGTCGACGGCGGCCGCGACCTCGCGGCCGGTGTCCGTGTTCTCGATCCGGAGCCGGAACTCGCCGCCTTCGTGGCGGGCGAAGAGCCAGTTGAAGAGCGCAGTGCGTACGTTGCCGATGTGCAGGAAGCCGGTCGGGCTCGGAGCCATGCGGACGCGGACGCTCACACCGATAGCGTAGGGCGAATGCGGACGCTGACGCTCAAGGAGTTGAACCGCGCCACGCTCGCGCGCCAGCTGCTGCTCGAACGCAGGAAGATCGGCGTCCTCGCGGCGCTCGAGCGGCTCGCCGGGCTGCAGGCCCAGTGGCCCCCTTCACCGTACGTCGGGCTCTGGTCGCGCGTCACCGGTTTCCGGCGCGAGTCGCTCGAGCAGGCGGTCCTCCGCGGCGGCGTCGTGAAGCCCACCGTCATGCGCGGCCGCGCAGCCGACGACGAGGCGGCGCGGCTCGAGGCGTGGCTGCGTTAGCGTCGGCTCATGCTCATCGGGGCGCACGTCTCCTCCTCCGGAGGTATCCACACCGCGGTCGACCGGGCCGTCGCGATCGGCGCCGAGTCGCTGCAGGTGTTCACGCAGAGCCCGCGCACCTGGCGGCCGACGAACCACGACCCCGCGACGTTCGACCGCTTCCGGGAGCGTCGCGCCGAGGAGGGCATCGGCGGCGTGCTCTGCCACGCGCTCTACCTCTGCAACCTCGCCGCCCCGAACGACGCGGTCTACGAGAAGTCCGTCGCGGCGATGCAGAACACGATGGAGGTCGCGGACGCGATCGGCGCCGACGGCGTCGTCTTCCACGTCGGCTCGCACCTCGGCTCCGGCTTCGAGGCGGGGCTCGAGCGCGTCCTGCCCGCGATGGCGCAGGTGCTCGACCACGCCACGGACACGACGTGGCTGCTGATGGAGAACTCCGCCGGCGCCGGCGGCACGATCGGCCGCTCGATCGAGGAGCTGGCGACGCTGTACGACCGGCTCGACCGGCATCCGCGGCTCGGCGTCTGCCTCGACTCGTGCCACCTGTACGTCTCCGGCGTCGACATCACCGACCCGGCGGCGCTCGACGCCTGCCTCGACGAGTTCGACGCGGCGATCGGGCTCGAGCGCCTGCGCGCCCTCCACGTCAACGACTCGGCGGCGCCGCTCGGCTCCAACCGCGACCGGCACGCGAACATCGGCGAAGGGCTGCTCGGCGAGCGGCTCGGCGTCTTCCTCGGCAACGCGCGCCTGCAGGGGCTGCCCGCGGTGCTCGAGACGGCCGGCCCGGAGAACCGGGGCCCGGACGCAAACGAGGTCCGCAGGGCGAAGGAGATCCGCGCCCGCGCCCTGAGGAAGAGCCGCACGCGCCGGTGACGGAGCGCTACCGCTGGGTGATCCTCGGCGCGGGCACGTTCGCGCAGTCGAGCTTCTCCGCAGTCTCAGTCGGGCTGCCTGCTCTGGCGCCGTCCCTTCGCTCGCACTACAGGCTCTCGCTCGGAGAGACCGGCGTCGTGCTCGGCGCGGTCGGGATCGGGATGCTGCTGACGCTGCTCGCCTGGGGGCTGCTCGCCGACCGGATCGGGGAGCGCGCGGTGATCGTGCTCGGCCTGACCACCGGCGGGGTCGCGATGGCCGCGACCGGGAGGACGGGCAGCTACCCGGCGCTCGTCGGCATGCTCATCGTCAGCGGCGCGCTCGGAGCCGGCGTCAACGCCGCGAGCGGCCGCGCCGTCATGGGCTGGTTCGGCGTCGAGGAGCGCGGGCTCGCGCTCGGGATCCGGCAGGCGGCCGTCCCGGTCGGCGGCGCGGCTGCGGCGGCGGCGCTGCCGTGGCTCGCCTCAGCAGGCGGCACGAAGCTCGCCTTCGAGGCGCTGGGCGCAGGCTGCATCGCCGGCGGCGTCATCGCAGGCGTGCTCATGCGCGAAGCGCCGGCCACAGCGCTGCCGCACCCCGCGGCCGGCGGCCGGCCGCCGCTGCGGGACACGCGCATGTGGCTGCTCGCGGGCGGCTCGTCGCTCTACCTGACGGCGCAGATCGCGACCATGAGCTTCGTCGTCCTCTTCCTGCACGAGCACCGCGGCCTCTCCACCCACGCCGCCGCGGCCGTGCTCGCGACCACGAACGTGCTCGGCGTCGGTGCACGCATCGGCATCGGCCGCTGGTCGGACCGGGCCGGCACGCGCCTCGCGCCGCTGCGGACGATCGGGCTCGCGCTCGCGCTGGGGATGGTCGTGGCCGCCGTGCTCGTCGACGCGCCGCTTGCGCTGCTCGTGCCCGCGCTGATCGTCGCCGGCGTGCTCGGGCTCAGCTGGAACGGCCTCTCCTTCACCGCCGCCGCGGAGCGGTCGGGCCTCGCGCGCAGCGGCGCCGCCCTCGGCTTCCAGCAGACGATGCTCGGCGTCCTCGGCGCGGCCGTCCCGCCCGCATTCGCCGTCTTCGCCGGCGCGACCTCGTGGCGGGTCGCGTTTGCCGTCTCCGCCGCCGGGCCCGTGCTCGGCGTGCTGCTGCTGCGGCAGGTGCCGGAGCTTAGTCTGTCAGGCGGACGACGACGCGGAACGTCGGCAATCCCGCCGGCAGCTCGTTGAACTCCGGGTTCACGCAGCCGAGCTCGCCGGAGCGGTGCTCGTAGCAGGGTTCGACCTCGGAGTGGCACATGGGCAGCGGGTTGCGCATCGCCTTCACGGCGCCGAAGCCCTCCCGCCGCCGCTCGGCCGCGCTCAGCATGTCGAGGTCGATCTCGACCTCGAAGACCTTCTGCATGCAGCCCATGAACGTATGCCCGTGCTCCTCGTAGGCGTAGACGAACGGGCAGGAGCGCGAGAGGCATGACGACGGGTACACGACCTTGTCGCAGTGCACGCCGCAGCGGCTGCATTCGACGTCGTCCTGCGGGCGTAACGGGAGCGCGCGTTCCTGCGTCCGCTGCGTGACCTCGCTCATCACACGCATTGTTGGTGCGGAATCACCGTCGCCGCAAGTCTTGACATTTCCGCCGTTTTGGGGTTCTGAAAAGGGAGTCGCGACTCACTGGGTGTTTACTGTAGGCGACGCACGACCGTGAGCACGTCCATCTGGGTGAACGCCTGGTAGTCCGGCTCGGGCGCGCCCGCGTCCTCGTCGGCGCGGAACCACAGCGCCAAGCACGTGTGCATGCCGAGCGCCTGGGCGCCGGCGACGTCGGTCTCCAGCCTGTCTCCGACGAAGAGCGTGGCCGCCGCCTCGACGCCGAGCGCCGTCAGCGCGCGCTCGAAGATCGCGGGGTGCGGCTTGCGCCAGCCGATCTCGGAGGAGAAGACGGCGAAGTCGAGCCGTTCGGCGACGCCGAACCGGGCGAGATCCCGGTGCAGCAGGCCCGGAGGGTCGATCGCGTTCGAGACGAGCCCGAGCTTCAGGCCGCGTGAGCGCAGGCTCTCGAGCAGCGCGTGCGTCGTCGACGCGAGCAGCCGGGCCGGCTCCCACGCGTCGTGCTCCGCCTCGAGGAACCGCTCGAGCTCGGCGTCCGTCACCTCGACGCCAGCGTCCGCGAGCAGCGTGCGCACGAGCGCCGGGTATTCGATCTCCTCGAGCGTGCCGGGCCGCCAGAGCACCGGCAGGACGTCGTCGCGGAAGCGGGCCGTCAGCTCCGGCAGCGGCTCGCGCCCGAGCGCGCTCAGGCCGGCTGCGTGGCCGGCGTCGAGCAGCGCGGGCTCCCACGCCCAGCGCATCAGCGTGTCGCCCCAGTCGAAGAGAACCGCCTCGAGCACGGCCGGGGTAGGCTACCCGCGCCGTGGCCCGCCGGATCCTCTGGGCGTCGCTCGCCCTTGCGCCCGCCACGGTCGTCGTCGACCTGGCGGCCCACCCCGGCGAGGTCGTGCTGTTCGTCCTCTCCGCGGCGTCGCTGATCCCGCTCGCCTGGCTGATCGGCGAATCGACCGAGCACGCGGCCGAGCACACGGGCGCCGGCATCGGCGGCTTTCTGAACGCGAGCTTCGGCAACGCGCCGGAGTTGATCATCGCCCTCTTCGCCGTCGGTGACAACCTGCCCCAGGTCGTGCGCGGCTCGCTGTCGGGAAGCGTGATCTCGAACCTCCTGCTCGTCTTCGGCGTCACCCAGATCGTCGGCCCGGAGAAGGAGCTCGACCGCCGCTCGCTGTTCGCGCAGCTCGGGCTCGTGGGGGCGGCGGTCGCGCTGCTCTCGGTGCCGGCCATCCTGGGATACACCGGCGGCTCAGAGCGGCACTCGGTCGTCGTCGCGTCGATCCCGGTCGCCGTCGTGCTGCTCGCCCTCTATCTCGCCGTGACCGGCCGCAACCTGCACCGGCACAGGCGCATGGAGCGGGCCGCGCCGGCGGCCGAGGCGTGGACGCTGCAGGTCGCGCTCGCCGTGCTCGCCGTTGCCACCGTCGCCACCGCGTTCGTGAGCGAGATCCTCGTGCACTCGCTCGACGCGTTCGCGAAAGCCGTCGGCGCAAGCGAGTTCTTCGTCGCCGTCGTGATCGTCGCGATCGTCGGCAACGCAGCCGAGCACGGCGGCGCCGTCGTGATCGCGCGCGCCGGGAAGATGAAGCTCGCGAGCGAGATCGCGATCTCGTCGAGCGCGCAGGTCGCGCTGCTCGTCGTGCCGGTGGTGATGCTCCTGTCGCTCTTTTTCACCCACCAGCTGCCGCTCTCGTTCCGCTGGGAGGAGCTCGCCGCCATGGCCGGCGCGGTCGGGCTCGTCATGGCGACGATCTGGGACGGCCACTCCCGCCGCTGGGAGGGCGCCTTGCTCGTGGTCGCCTACGTGGCCGTCGCAGCGGGGTTCCTCGCCGCCGGCAACCGCTGACCCCGGATCGGCGCGTCCGGGGCGATTCCGGACGTTTCCGGATGCCTCGCGGCGGCCGGCTTCGCTAGGTTGGGGGTCATGACCGCCGCCGCGCAATCCAGCTCCGCGCCCGCCCCGCAACACAGCTCCGTCGTCGACGCGCGCGACGTCACGCGCCGCTACGGCGCGGGCACCACCGCCGTCGACGCGCTGCGCGGCGTCTCGCTCGACGTGAAGCCGGGACAGCTCGTCGCGGTGATGGGGCCGTCCGGCTCGGGCAAGTCGACGCTGATGCACATCCTCGCCGGCCTCGACAAGCCGACGAGCGGCACCGTCTCGATCGCCGGCACGGAGATCACAGGCCTCGACGACTCGCACATCACGCGGCTGCGCCGGACGCACATCGGCTTCGTCTTCCAGTTCTTCAACCTGCTGCCGATGCTGACCGCGGAGGAGAACGTGCTCCTCCCGCTCTCGATCGCAGGCGAGAAGCCCGACCCGGCCTGGCTTCAGGAGCTGCTCGCCAAGACCGGGCTGCGCGAGCGCGGCTCGCACCGCCCGTCGGAGCTCTCCGGCGGCGAGCAGCAGCGGGTGGCGATTGCACGCGCTCTCGTCACGCGGCCGACGATCCTGTTCGCGGACGAGCCGACCGGCAACCTCGACTCGAAGACCGGCGGCGAGATCCTCGCCTTGATGCGCGATTCCGTCGACACGTACGGCCAGACGACGGTGATGGTGACGCACGAGGCGCGCTGCGCCTCGATCGCTGACCGCATCCTCTTCCTCGCCGACGGCCTGATCGTCCAGGAACTGCGTGACACGACCCCGGGCGAGGTGCTCGAGGTCATGAGCCAGCTCCACTCGTGATCCTCGTCGCACTCAAGGGACTGCTCGGCCGCAAGCTGCGTGCCGCCCTGACCGCGATCGCGATCGTGCTCGGCGTCGCGATGGTCAGCGGCACGTACGTGCTCACGGACACGATCAAGGCGGCGTTCAACACCGTCTTCACGCAGGTCTACAAGAACACGGACGCGGTGATCAGCGGCAAGAGCGCGATCGGTGGGCGCGGCAACGACTCGACGCCGCCCTCGTTCCCCGATTCGCTGCTCACCCGCGTGCGCAAACTCCCAGGCGTGCTCGAGGCGCAGGGCGGCATCGACGACCAGGCGCAGCTCGTCGGCCACAACGGCAAGGTGATCTCCGGCATGGGCGGCACCGGGCTCGCGTTCAGCGTGCATCCCCACGGCGACCAGCGCTTCAACCCGCTCCTGCTCGTCCACGGCCGCTGGCCGGACGGCGCGCACGAGATCGCGATCGATCAGGCCACGGCGGCGAAGAAGCACTTCGCGGTCGGCGACACGATCGGCGTGATCGCGCGCGGGCCGGAGCTGCACTTCCGCATCGTCGGCACGGTCCGCTTCGGCGGCCTCAGCTCGCTCGGCGGTGCGACGATCGCGATCTTCGACCCGACCACGGCGCAGCGCCTGTTCAACAAGGTCGGCAAGCTCGACTCGATCGGCGTCGCGGGGAAGCCCAACGTCACGCCGCAGGAGCTCGTACGCGAGATCAAGCCGCTGCTGCCGGCGACGGCGCAGGTGCGCACCGGCCAGCAGGAGGCCAAGCAGGCGTCGAAGGACACGAGCGGTTTCCTCACCATCTTCCAGGACTTCCTGCTCGCGTTCGGCGGAGTTGCGCTGTTTGTCGGCAGCTTCGTGATCGCCAACACGCTCTCGATCACGATCGCGCAGCGCACGCGCGAGCTGGCGACGCTGCGTACGCTCGGCGCAACCCGGCGGCAGGTGCTGAGGTCGGTGTTGCTCGAGGCGTTCGTGATCGGCCTGCTCGCCTCGATCACCGGGCTCTTCCTCGGGCTCGGCCTGGCCAAGGTGCTGAACTCGCTCTTCGTCTCCTTCGGAATCGACCTCCCGCAGGCGAGCACGGTGTTTGCGACGCGCACCGTCGTCGTCTCGCTCGTCGTCGGCGTCGTGATCACGCTCGTCGCCGCAATGCGGCCGGCCATCCGCGCGACGCGCGTACAGCCGATCGCTGCGGTGCGCGAGGGCGCGGTGCTGCCGCCGTCGCGACTCGCGCGTTTCGGCCCGCACGCTGCCGTTGCGACGATCGCCGGCTCGATCGGGCTGATGCTCGTCGGACTCTTCGTGCACTCGATCTCCACGGGCCAGCGGCTGCTCGCGATCGGCATCGGCGCCGGCGCGCTCTTCCTCGGCGTGGCGATGCTCGCGCCGAAGCTCGTGCCGCCTCTGGCCCGCGTTCTCGGCTGGCCGGCGACGAAGATCGGCGGCGCAGCCGGGGTGCTCGCGCGCGGAAACTCGATCCGCAACCCGTCGCGGACGGCGTCGACCGCCTCCGCGCTGATGATCGGCCTCGCGCTCGTCACGCTCGTCTCCGTGCTCGCGGCCGGGCTGAAGACGACCTTCGAGGGCTCCGTCGACGCGCTTTTCCGCGCCGATTACGCGCTCACCTCGCAGAACGGGTTCACGCCGACCGGCGTCGCCTCGGCGAACGCGCTCCGGCATGTGCCCGGGGTCGAGGTCGTGAGCGGCGTCCGCGCCGGCGAGGGCAAGGCGTTCGGACACCGCGTCAGTGTCACCGGCGTTGCGCCCGACGTCAGCAAGGTGATCTTCACGAAGTGGCAGGCCGGCAGTCAGGCGACGCCGGGGCAGCTGGGCAACAACGGCGCGTTCGTCTCCAAGGACTATGCGAAGAGCCACCACCTGCTCGTCGGCGACACGCTCGCCGTCGAGACACCGAGCGGCACGACGATGCACCTCGACCTCCGCGGCATCTTCTCGCCGCCGAAGGGGGGCTCGCCGTACGGGGACGTCACGATCTCGACGACGCACTTCGACCGCGAGTATCCGAACCCGACCAACGTCTACGCGTTCATCCTCATGCAGGGCGGCGTGACACTGCAGAACACGCACAAGCTCGAGGCGGCGCTCACGCACTTCCCGGACGCGAAGATCCAGACGGAGAGCCAGTTCAAGAAGAATCAGGAGCAAGGCATCACGCTGCTGCTCAATCTCCTCTACGTGCTCCTGTCGCTGTCGATCGTGGTCAGCCTGTTCGGGATCGTGAACACGCTCGTGCTGACGGTCTTCGAGCGCACGCGGGAGCTCGGCATGCTGCGAGCGGTAGGCATGACGCGCCGCCAGGTGCGGCGCATGATCCGGCACGAGAGCATCATCACGGCACTGCTCGGGGCCGCGCTCGGGATCCCGCTCGGGATCGTGCTGGCGCTGATGGTCGGCAAGGCGATCTCCTACCCGGCGTTCACGATCCCCGTGGGGACGCTCGTCGTCTTCGTGATCGCCGCGATCCTCGCCGGCATCGCCGCTGCGATCTTCCCGGCCCGCCGCGCCGGCCGGCTGAACGTGCTCGAAGCGCTGCAGTACGAGTAAACGGGCACGCGCCCCTTCTCAGTTAGACGTGCGTGTAGCGCGGGACCCGACCCCTCACTGTCACGTGTCCGTCACGTGATGTGCCGGAAGCGTGACGGCTGACGTACCGACGGCCGCTAGGCGAACTGGCGCGGCTCGCGCGTGACCGGGTAGCCGGCCCAGATCATCCGCGCGACGCGCCCGTCCACATCGCGCTCGACCCGCAGCGCCTCGCCCTGCTCCGGGCCGGCGACGGTGCGCCAACGGTCGGTGCTTTCCCGCTCGAAGACGGAGGACGGCTTCCACTCGGCGACGTCCGGATAGCGGCCCTCGAGCTTTCCCTCACGCCAGCGGAAGACGATCTGGCTGCCCTCGACCCACCAGACGCCGAGCAGCGCTTCCACCTCGTCGGACGGCGCCTCCTCGACGCGCCACGGCTCCGGTGCGACGGGCCAGTCCTCGATGGTGCACGCGACGAGCTTCAGCGTCAGCTCTTCGACCGCGGCGGTGCTCGAGTTCGTCAGCACGGCGGCGCCGATCTTGTCGGCCGGCGAGACGTAGACGCCCGCGATGAAGCCCGGCATCGAGCCGCCGTGTCCGATGAGGATCCGCTCCCCGTCGCGGCGAAGGCCGAGCCCGAGCCCGTAGCCGCCCGTCCAGCGCATGTGGTCGTCGATCGTCTGCAGCGTCCGCATCTCCTCGACCGTCGCGCGGGCGAGCACCGACTCGTCCGGGCTTCCGAGGAACGCCGCCCAGCGGCAGAGGTCGCGCACCGTGCCCCACATCTGCCCGGCCGAGAGCCACGCGCCCGTTCGAACGTCCGCCTCGGCGACCGCCCCCTCGGCGTACTCCCGCACGAGGTAGCCGACCGCCGCCGGCTGCACCGGCTCGAACGTGATCCGGCGCAGGTCGAGCGGCTCGAGCAGCCGCGAGCGAACGTACTCGGTGTACGGCATGCCGGCCGCCGACTCGACGACGATCCCGAGCAGCGCGAACGCGAGGTTGGAGTAGTGGAAGCGCGCGCCCGGCGGCAGCACCTGCTCCGCCTCGCCGAGCGTCTCGACGAGCTCCTCCGTCGAGGCGAAGCGCAGCGTCAGCCAGGCTTCGTCCTGCGTCTCGCGCTGGAGGCCGGACGTGTGCGAGAGCAGCCGCCGCAGCGTCGGCCGGTGCGCCGCCCCCTCGATGTGCCGGTCGAGGGTGTCCTCGAGATCGAGCTTGCCCGCGTCGCGCAGCTGCATGATCGCCGCCGCGGTGAACGTCTTCGTGATCGAGCCGATGCGGTATTGCGTGTCGGGCGTGGCGTCGCAGCCCTCCGTGACGTCCGCGGCGCCGACCGCCGTCTCCCACACGAGCTCGTCGCCGCGGACGACCGCCGCGGCGACGCTCGGCAGGCGCTTGTCGCGCTGCTCGCGCCGCACGAGCTGCGTGAGCTTCGCGGCGAGCCGCTCAGGCGTGGACACCGCGCACCGCCCCCAGCGCCCGCGGCGCCGCCTCGACCGCGCGCTCGACGTCGTCGTCGGAGACTCCGAGATGCGTCACGGCGCGCAGTATCGCCGGATGCACGGTCTCCGAGAGAGCGACGCCGGCCTCCGCGAGCCGTGCGATCGCCTCGGCCACCGTGAGCCCGAGCGGCCCCACGTCGAGCTGGACGAAGTTCGTCTCGACCTGCTCGAGGTCGACCGCGAGCCCGGCCGCGGCCCAGCCCTCCGCCAGCCGCCGCGCCCGCGCGTGGTCGTCGGCGATGCGCCCGACGTTGCGCTCGAGCGCGTACACGCCTGCAGCGGCGACGATCCCCGCCTGGCGCATCGCGCCGCCGAAAAGGTGCTTGGCGCGCCGCGCAGCGACCATCAGCTCCGCCGAGCCGGCGACGAGCGCGCCGAGGGGGCAGCCGAGCCCCTTCGAGAGGCACAGCGTCACCGTGTCGAACCGGCGCCCGATCTCTGCGGCGGGCACGCCGAGCGCGGTCGCCGCATTCACGACGCGGGCGCCGTCGAGATGCAGGCGCAGCTCCAGCTCGCGGCACGTGTCGGCGACGGCATCGATCTCCTCCAGCCGCCACACGCGCCCGCCGGACGAGTTGTGCGTGTTCTCGATCGCGACCAGGCGCGTGATCGGCATGTGCCCGCTGTGCCAGTCGCGCACCGCGCTGCGCACCTGCTCGGCGCCGAAGCGGCCGTGCAGCCCCGGCAGCCCACGCATCACGAGGCCGCTGAACACGGCGGGGCCACCCTGCTCGTTGATCAGCACGTGCGAGTTCTCCTCCGCGAGCAGCTCGTCCCCGGGCCGGGTGAGGATCCGCACCGCGATCTGGTTCGCCATCGTCGCGGTCGGCACGAAGACCGCCGCGTCCTGGCCGAGAAACTCTGCGGCGCGGCGCTCCAGCTCGAGGACGGTCGGGTCCTCCCGCTCCTGCTCGTCACCGACGACGGCGTTCGCGATCGCCTCGCGCATCTCGCGCGTCGGCTGCGTCACGGTGTCGGAGCGGAGGTCGATCACGAGGAGGACGCTACCGAAGCGTCCTCTTCCGCGAGAGCCTCGATCTCCGCGAGGCTCTTGCCGCGTGCCCGCTCGATCCGCTCGAAGCGCCGCTGGAACTGCGTCGTTGCCCACGCCAGCACCGTGTCGCGCTCGATGCCGAACGGCGTCACGTCGCCCCACGGCTCGTACGTTTCTTCGACGAAGGCGACCGCGAGCGGCAGCAGCTCCTCCATGCGGGCCGCGACGAGATCCCAGAGCGACGGGTCGGCCGCGACGAGCCGGCTCAGCAGGTAGACGCCGTACGCGATGTGGCGCGCCTCGTCCCGCTTCACGTGGGCGAGCCCCTCCCGCAGCCCGGGCAGGAGGTCCCGCTCGACGAGCGCGTCGTGGTAGACCTGGTAGCCGGTCTCGGCGAGCACGCCCTCGACGACCATGTTGTAGGTGACCGCGGCGCCGACCTGCGCCGCCGGCGAGGGATCGTCGAGCAGCGCGTTCATCGAGCGCGGCAGCTCCTCGTAGAAGATCGTCCGGTACGAGGGCGTGTGCCAGCGGTCGAGGCCGGCCGGCGAGCCGGCGACCTCGGTCAGGAAGCGGCTGAAGAGCTGGGTGTGCTTGCCCTCCTCGAACAGGAACGACGTCAGGAACAGCTCCTCCTCGAGCCGCCCCTCGCGTGCGATCGTGAGCACGAGCGGCAGCAGGTCGAGCGTCACGCCCTCCTCGCCGGCGAGAAAGAGCGAGGCGATCTGCGTGAGCGCCGCCTGCTCCTCGTGGCTCAGCTCCAGCCACTGCTCGCGGTCGCGGGCGAAGTCGAGCGCCGACGGGTCCCAGACACCGAGCCGCTTCGCCTTGTCGTAGAGCCGGAGCGGGAAGCAGTCGCGCAGGCCCTGGGTGGTGGACAGGAACCGCTCGCGTCCGGCCATGCAAGGATTCTCGCACGATGCGCTACGGCCTCTCCCTCGCCACGCTCGGCCCATTCGCTGATCCTCGGCAGACCGTCCGCGCGGCGCGCGCCGCCGAGCAGGCCGGCTGGGAGGCGTTCTTCGTCTGGGACCACCTGGCCTGGGCCTCGTTCGGCGCCCCCTCGTCCGACCCGTGGGTGACGCTGGGCGCCTGCGCGGCCACGACCTCGCGGATCCTGCTCGGTACGGCGGTGACGCCGCTGCCGCGCCGCCGGCCGCAGATGGTCGCGCAACAGCTCGCGTCGCTCTCGCTCGCGAGCGGTGGGCGCGTCATCTTCGGCGCCGGCCTCGGTGGGATGCCTGACGAGTTCGAGCGGTTCGGCGAGAACGCGGATGCGAGCGTGCGCGCGGCGATGCTCGACGAAGGGCTCGACGTGGTCGCGCGGCTGCTGCGCGGCGAGCATGTGGAGCACCACGGCAGGCACTACGTCGTCGACGGGGCGAGGCTCGCGCCGCTGCCGCTGCGGCCGGTGCCGTTCTGGATCGGCGGCAACGGGCCGCGCGCGCTGCGGCGCGCTGCACGCTGGGACGGGTGGCTCGCCGACGGCTCCGACCCCGAGCGGAACTGGCTCGCGCCGGAAGACGTCGCCGCGAAGCTCGCGCCGCTCGAGCTCCGCCCCTCGTTCGACGTCGCGTTCATCGGCTACGCGGCGGGCGCTGACCTCGCCGCGTACGCGGCCGCCGGCGTTACCTGGTGGATCGAGAACGTCCACGGGGAGCCGAACGCCGTCGTCGAGCAGCTGCGGGCCGGACCGCCCGGCGAGACGCTGCCCTAGACGGAGACGCTCGCTAGGCTGGATCCGTGGATCTGCAGCTGCTCGAGACGGCGCTTGCCGAGCGCGGCCAGCCGGCCTACCGCACCCGCCAGGTGTGGGACTGGGCGGCGCGCGGCGCCGACGGCTACGAGGCGATGACGAATCTCCCGCGCGCGCTCCGCGAGGAGCTCGCGGCCGCCGTTCCGTTCTCGACGCTGGCGGTCGAGGCGGAGCGCGAGTCGCGCGACGGCACGGTCAAGACGCTGTTCCGCACGGCCGACGGTCATCCGGTCGAAGCGGTGCTGATGCCCTACCGCGACGGCCGCCGTTCGCTCTGCCTCTCGTCGCAGTCGGGCTGCCCGCTCACGTGCACGTTCTGCGCGACCGGCCGGATGGCGTTCGGGCGCAATCTCACCGCCTCCGAGATCGTCGACCAGGCGTTGCATTTCCGGCGGCGCACACCCGTCGACCACGCGGTCTTCATGGGCATGGGCGAGCCGATGCTAAACCTCGACGAGGTGCTCGGTGCGGCGCGGCGGCTGCCGGAGCTCGGCGTCACGCCCCGGCGCACGACGATCTCCACCGTCGGCTGGCTGCCCGGGCTGCGCCGCTTCGTCGACGAGGTCGAAGAGCCGATCCGCCTGGCGCTCTCCCTGCATGCACCGGACGACGAGCTGCGCTCGCAGCTGATGCCGGTGAACGACCGTTTCCCGATCCACGACGTGCTGGCGGAGTGCCGGCGCCATGTCGCGCTGCGGCGGCGCCGCGTCTTCGTCGAGTACGTGATGCTCGCCGGCGTGAACGATTCGCCGCAACAGGGTCGCGCGCTCGCCGAGCTGCTCGGACCCGACGACTTCAAGGTGAACCTGATTCCGTACAACCCCACCGGGTCGGATATCAAGGGGTCAACTCGCGACGCGATCGCGGCCTTCAAGGCGCAACTCGACCGGGCACGTGTACCGTCGACCGTACGGCTCACGCGCGGCCGCGACATCGAGGCCGCCTGCGGCCAGCTTGCTGCAGCGCCGAAAGTGCGTCAACGCATTGCCGCTTCAGTCGACTGACGCGGCAGTCCCTTCGGAGCCCAAGGTTCTCGGTTGCCGACGCGGGCACGATGATAACCGCGGTGACGAAGGCACCGAGGCCCAGCTCCGTCGCGACGAGGAAGAGCGTCTGGCTCAGGTGGCCGCCATCGAGGAGCAGCACGCCGTACTGCGTGGGACGACGACGCCCGGCGCGAGACGCTGCTCGAGATCGCGCGCCTCGTCGGAAACGAGCGAGAGCTCATCCCCGCGAGCACGCACATGCTCGTCGTCGCACGCCGGGTCTGACGATCGCCGTCAGGCGTTGAGCGCCGAGCGCGCGCGCCCAGCATCGACAATGTCGCCCTTCCGCTCGAAGAGCTCGATCGCCAACTCGAACGCCCGCGACCGCTCGCTGCTCTTGCGGTCGACGACACTCGCGAGGTCGACGAGCGCCGCGCCGTGGACGGCGAGCATGTCGCTCTTCTCCGCAAGCGCGACCGCCTCACGTGCGAGACGCTCTGCAACCACCCGGTCGCCCCGCCCAGAGCGGACGCGTGCGCGCACCTGGCGCCAGTAGATCTGTGAGACAAGGTCACCCGTGCCGACTGTCCCTTCGCTCTCGACCATCAGCGCCTCGGCTTCGTCGAGGCATCCCTGCCGTTCGAGGGCCTGCGCGAGCAATGCCGCAGTAGTGGCGAGCACCGCGGTCTCTCCGGTCGAGCGGAGAGCTGCGTACCCGCGCTGCAGCTCGTCCGCGGCGGCGGCGGCATCGCCGGCGACGAGCTCGACGCAGCCTGCGAACCCGGGCACCCAACCGATGGCCCGTTCGAGCCCGAACTCGTCACACAGCGCGCGGCATTCACTGATCCAGGCCCGGCCTTGGTCGAACCGGCCGCGCATCGCGTCGAGCACACCGAGCACGGCCCACGCATGTGCCCGCGCCGACGGGTCGGCGTCCGCCTCGTCGCGGATCTGCTCGCACCGTGCGATTCCGCTCTCGACCGGGCGCGGCCCGAGGAAGGCCGCCTGCGCGAGCCTTCTGTGCGCGCGTGCACAGCCTTGCTCGTCGCCCGCGCGTCGCGCGTGGACGAGCGCGCGCTCGTAGAGCTTCTCCATCTCGCCGAAGCGGCAGCCGTAGAGATTCACGTCGCCGAGGAGCGAGTTGGCGTGGGCGAGCCCGCAATCGTCGTCCGGCTCAGCGAAGACCCTCAGCGAGCGCTCCGCGATTGCGGCGACCTCGGCCAGGCTCACCGTCGGGTCGGCCATCAGGCGCAGGGAGCACAGTTCGAGCAGCAGGTGAGCCTCGAGACGGCGGTCGGCGAGCGCCGTGGCCGCCTCGAGGCCTTCTTCGAGCACCGAGCGTGCGTCTGCGAACGCACCCGCGAGTCTCAGCGAGGCGCCGCGGGCGTGCAGCAACTCGAGCTGGCGATCGCCGGCTGCGACGTAGAGGTCGTCGGCGCGCGCGAGCAGCCCCGCCGCGGAACGGAAGTCGCCACGTGCGTGCGCACGCCGCCCTGCACGCTCCAGCCGTTCGGCGGCGTTGCGCGCGAGCGTCTCGTCCGGCACGCCCACGTCTGCTCGCAACTGGTACGCCTGCTCGAGATGGTGCCCGAGGACTTCCTCGATCTCGAGGATCCGGTCTCCCGCGGTGGACTCGATCCACCGCGCGAAGAGCTCATGAATCCGGCCACGCGACTCCTTCGGCATCCCGGCGTAGGCGACATCGCGGATCAGCACATGCACGAACCGGTACGCCTCGTCTCCGGTGTCGGACGCCGTCGTCGGCCGCACGAGCTCCTTCGCGACGAGCGTGCGCAGCGCAGCGTCGATGTCGAGGCCCGGCTGACGCTCTTCCACCGCGACTCGAATGGACTCGCGGTGGAAGACGGTGCCCTCGACCGCGGCGCACTCGACCACGATGAGCTCCGCGGGGGAGAGCCTGTCCAGTCGTGCCGCCACGAGAAGCTGAACCGAATGCGGCACGGGGACGTCCGCGAGGCTGTCGGCTGTGACCCAGCGCCCGCTACCGTCGCGCTGGAGGAGGCCGTCGTCGATCAGCATCGACAGAAACTGTTCGAGGAAGAGCGGATTGCCTCCGGCGGCCGCCACGAAGCGCTCGGCGACCGGTACAGCGAGTAGTTCGCCGCCAAGCAGGTTCTGGATCAGCGCTTCGCCCTCGTCCGCGCTCAGCGAGTCGAGCAGGATCGCCGCCGCATGGGAGCGGGCACCCGTCCAGCCTGGTCGCTGCTCGAGCAGCTCCGGGCGGGCGAGGCAGAGGACGAGGAGAGGAACGTCGCGCGACAGGTCGACGACGTACTCGACGAGGTCGAGCAGCGCCGGCTCGGCGTGCTCGAGATCGTCGAGCACGACCACGAGGGGCTGCTTCTGCGCGAGCAGTTCGAGCAGGGCACGCACCGCGTGGAACAGCTCCGCGCCGGAGGCGGCGGGCTCTCCCACACCGAGCAGCCCGGCGAGCTGTGCGGCATCGGCGCCGGGGCCGAGCAGTTGTTCGAGCTTCGCGGCGACCACGTCGGCCGGATCCTTCTGGGTGGCGCCGACCGCGTCCCGGACGAGTTCGCACACCGGCCAGAACGTGATCCCCTCGCCGTAGGAGAGGCAGCGGCCGCGCAGGACCGCCGCGCGCCCCGCAGCGCGCGCGGCCAGCTCGGCCGCGAGCCGCGCCTTGCCGATGCCCGCCGGCCCGAGCAGCGTGACGATCTGCGGCGTCCGCGTGGCGACCGCGCGCTCGAAAACGCTGAGGAGCAGTTCCAGCTCATCGGAGCGTCCGACGAGCGGCGAGTCGAGATACCGTGCCACGCCGGCGCGCGAGTCGTCGACCCCGAGCACCCGGAACGCGTCGTCCGCCGGCTCGGCCTCGATCGCGTCGCGGACGAGCCGCCAGCTCGGGCGGTCGATCCGGATCTCGCCGGCCGCCGCGACGAGTTGCAGGCGCTGGGCATGCGCGACCGGTATGCCGATCACGCCGCTCTCGCCCACGACGACCTCGCCCGTTGCAACGCCGGCCCGGATCTGAAGTGCGCTGCGGAGCTCGGCCGCCGCCCGTACGGCCCGGAGCGCGGCGTCCTCCTGCACAGCGGCTGCGCCGAACACGCAGACGCACAGATCGCCCAGCTCGCGCTCGATCACACCACCGTGCCGGGTCGCAGTTAGGCGGATTGCCTCGAGCGCGCGGTCGGAGGCGTTGCGCAGCGCCTCGGGATCGGTCATCGCGAAGACGCTCCCGATCGCGAGGACCGTCACCGTCCTCCGCGACTGGCGGGGCAGTTCGCGGACCGCTTCGCGCCGCGCCGGTGGCCGGAGCGCCGGATCCTGGGCGAGGATCTGTTGCTGAAGCTCCTGCAGGGCCGGGCCCGGAGCGATCCCGAGCTCCTCGACGAGCCGTCGGCGACCCTCCTGGTAGACCTGCAGCGCATCGGCCTGCCGGCCGGCCCGGTACAGCGCGAGCATCAGCTGCGCCCGGCGGCGCTCCCGGAACGGCTCCACCCGCACAAGCCCTTCCAGCTCCCCGATCAGCTCGGCGTCGAGCCCGAGCGCGAGCTCCGCGTGGATCCGCTCCTCGATCGTCTCCGCCAGCAGCTCTTCCAGACGCGCGATCTCGGCCTCCGCGAAGGGCAGGTACGCGATGTCGGCGAGGGGCGGGCCACGCCAGAGCGCAAGCGCCTCGCGCAGTTCGACCACGGCGTCCTCGGGGCGGCGGTCGTCGAGGGCGGCGCGCGCCTTCTGACGCAGCGCTTCGAGGCGGTCAATGTCCAGCTCGCCCGGTTCCACGCGAAGCACGTAGCCGGGTGCTCGGGTGAGGAGCCTGTCGGGGGGCAGAAGCTTCCGCAGCTGGGAGACGTGGCCCTGGAGCGCAGTCATCGCCGTCGCCGGAGGGTGCTCGCCCCAGACCGCGTCGATCAGGCGATCGGTCGAGACGACCTCGTTCGGTCTCAGGAGCAGCGCCAGCAGCAAGGCGCGCTGCTTCGCCCGTGGCACCACCAGGGACCGCTCACCGCTCCGCACCTCGAACGGCCCCAGGATCTGGAACTTCACCGCACTCCTCTCCTTTTCGACGGAACAGCGACGTTAGCGCCGCGTTAGGCCCGCGTCACTCCCACGTCAGTGGGTGATCGCAACCTACCGCCATGGCTCTTCACAGGATCGACAGCGTTCTCGTCGCCGCCCTGGCCGCCGGGCTCATCTGCTCGGCCGCACTGAGCTTCTCCGCCGGCGGCGCCCCTGCGGGCAGCACACCGAATGCCCCGAGCCAGAGCGATGGCTTCGGCGGCGCCGCCGCGGCACCTCATCACGGAGCCGTACATCCGATTTGGACAGAGCCGGCGTCGCACACACGCCTCACGCTGCACCGCGTCCCCTGTGCCGTGCCGAGCGGACTGGACGACGATAGCTCGTGCTTCGCGGCGACCACGCTTGGGCCGTCATCAGCGTCGTCGAAATAGGGGTGAGCACCTCCATCGTGGCCGGGCAGGCCGTCCCGGCGCTCACCGCGCGGATTGCATCGACGCCCTGCGCTCGCAGCTCGCCGGCGACGCGCGCCCGCTCACCCCGCGGACGCAACAACTGCCTCGCGCGGGCGTAGCTCGAGCACGCCGCGAAGCGGCTCGCCGTCGCGCTCGCGGTCGGTGCCGAGCGCGATCGCGCCCTCGACACCGTCGAGACGCACGGGATTGCGGCCGAGGTTGAGCGCCACGAAGGCGCCGCCCTTCCGCCGGAACGCCCACACGCCCGGCGGCGACGCGACGGGAACGTAGGCGCCGGTGAGCAGCCCGCGCCCGCGCCGCAACGCGATCAGGTCGCGCGTCAACGTGAGGATCGAGGTCGGGTCGCTGCGCTGCGCGGCGACGTTGCGCGTGCGTCCGCCGAGCGGCAGCCACGGCTCGACGCCCGGCCTCGTGAAGCCTGCGCCGTCGCTGTCCTCCCAGACCATCGGTGTCCGGCAGGGATCGCGGCCGGCCGGGTCACGCCGGCGCGCCGCAGGCACATCGACCGCCTCGAGGCCGATCTCGTCGCCCTGGTAGAGGACGCACGCGCCGCGCAGGCAGAGCAGCGCGACGAGCACGCAGCGCGCAGCGTCCTCGTCGCCGCCGCACCAGCGCGTCGCGAAGCGCGGGTCGTCGTGGCTCGACGCGTGCCAGACCGGGACGCCGCCCGCCGGGAACAGCTCCTCGGTCCGCGCGACCGTGGCGGCGAGCTCCTCGGCGACGAACGGCGTGTGCAGGAAGACGAAGTTCATGCACAGCTGCAGGCCGTCCGGGACGAGGTACGGCATCAACCGCTCGAGCTCCATCACGTACGTCTCGCCGAGCAGCAGCGGCTCCGGGTCGTACTCCGCGGTGACCCGCCGCCAGCGGCGATGGACGTCGATCGCCTCCGGCAGGCCCAGGTTGTACTTCGGCCACTGGCCGATCCGCGCCCACGTCGGCGACTCGGTCGGCCGCGCGGGCGGGTTGTCGCGCAGCTGCCGGTCCTTCACGAGCGCATGCGCGACGTCGACGCGGAAGCCGGCGACGCCGCGCTCGAACCAGAAGCGCAGAACGTCGTCCATCGCGGCGCGCACGTCGTCGTTCCACCAGTCGAGGTCCGGCTGCTCCGGGAGGAAGTTGTGCAGGTAGTACTGCCCGCTCCGCTCGTCGAACGTCCACGCGTCGCCGCCGAACGCCGCCTTCCAGTTGTTCGGCGGCGAGCCGCCCGGCTTGGGGTCGCGCCAGACGTACCACTCGCGCCGCGCCGGGTCGTGGAACCACGCATGCGCGTCGCTCGTGTGGTTGGGGACGAGGTCGAGCATGACGCCTATCCCCCGCCGCCCCGCCTCCACGATCAGCGCCTCCATGTCGGCGAGCGTTCCGAAGTCGGGATGGACGCCGAGGTAGTCGGCGCAGTCGTAGCCCCAGTCCGCGTTCGGCGACGGGAACGTCGGGCTCAGCCAGACGGCGTCGACGCCGAGCCACTCCAGATGGTCGAGCCGCGAGATCAGCCCGGGCAGGTCGCCGATGCCGTCGCCGTTCGAGTCCGCGTACGACCGCAGGTATACCTGGTAGATCACTCCCCGCTCCCACCACGGCCCGGGCATACCGGACCAGCCTACGCGAGGACGCCGGCCCGCCCGCACCGACGGCTACTTCGCAGACGACGCCGCGATCCGCCGTATCGGCCGGGAGTCGGTGCTCATGCTCGGGGGGCCGTGTGCGCTCCTGATGCAGGCCGCGCACCCGCTCGTCGCGGCGGGCATCGTCGACCACTCCCGCTACGGCGAGGATCCGTGGCGGCGGCTCGCCCGCACGATGACGGCCCTCTACACGATCGTCTTCGGCTCGCGCGAGCAGGCCGACCGGATGGGCGCGGCCACCCGCGCCGCGCACCGGCGCGTGGCCGGACAGCGCGGCGGGAAGCGCTACTCGGCCGCCGACCCAGACCTCCAGCTCTGGGTGCACTCGACACTCGTCGACACCGGCCTCTCGATGCACGAGACCTACGTCGGCCGGATCGCGCCCGCTGTGGCAGAGGAGTTCTACGCGCAGATGAAGGTCGTCGCGTCGATCTTCGGAGTGCCCGCGAAGGTGCATCCCGCGACGCTCTCCGATTTCCGCGCGTATCAGCGCGAGATGATCGAGAGCGGCGAGGTGCGAGTCGGCGAGGACGCACGCGCGGTCGCGCGCACCGTGCTCGTGCCGCCGGTGCCGCTGCCGCTCCGACCCGTGCTGCAAGCGCTGGCGGCGCAGAGCGCGGGCCTGCTGCCGCCGGAGCTGCGCGAGCAGTATGGGCTGCGCTGGACGCGCGCCGACCGGCTCGCCCTCTTCGCCTCGGCGCGCTCCGCCCGCGGGCTCGTGCCGCTACTGCCGGCGCCGCTGCGGCGAACCGAGCGCCTGCCGCTTCGCCTGCTGACGGCGCTCGCCGGGCTCTAGCGCTCCTACACGGGCACGCGCAGCCAGCGCCGCTGGTCCCACGCCACGACGAGCGCCGTCGTGAGCAGCGCGGCGTCGCCGAGCACGAGCGCGACATCGGCGAGGTTGAAGGCATAGCGGCCGTGGACGAGCGGATCGGGGACACCCGCCCGCCACGCGAGCGCGGAGACGACGTTGCCGAGCGCCCCGCCCGCCGCCACCCCGCCGGCCAGCGAGAGCGCGAGAGACGGCGCCCGCGGCACGGCGGCGAGCACGGCGAGCGCGAGCACGCCCATCAGCAGCAGCGCTGCCGGCGCCCGCGGATGGTGGAACGGCGTCGGGGTCAGCGCCTCCTCCGTCAGGTCGAGGGCGAGCACGCCGAGCGCGGTGACCGCGGCTGCAAGCAGGCGCCCGCGCACCGTTACCTCACGGGCCCTTCGGCGCCTCCGCCGCGACCGGGCGCGCCGGCTCGGCTGCGGGATGCTGCTCGAACGCGTATTTCACGACCGGGTTCCTGGCGGCGCGAACCTCGTCGAGCCGCCGCACCGGCCGGTGGTGCGGCGCCTCCTTCAACAGCTCCGGGCTCGCCGCCGCCTCGCGCGCGATCGCCAGCATCGCCTCGCAGAACGCGTCGAGCGTCTCCTTCGTCTCCGTCTCCGTCGGCTCGATCATCAACGCCTCGGGGACCACGAGTGGGAAGTAGATCGTCGGCGGGTGGAAGCCGTAGTCCATCAACCGCTTCGCGACGTCGAGCGCCGTCGCGCCGTGGTCGCGCTTCATGTCGCGCGCGGAGAGGACGAACTCGTGCATGCAGAGCCGGTCGTACGGCAACTCGTACACGCCCTTCAGCCGCGCGAGCACGTAGTTCGCGTTCAGCACCGCGGCCTCGGACATCTCGCGCAGGCGCGGCCCGTACATACGCATGTATGCGTACGCGCGCACGAAGACGCCGAACGGCCCGGTGAAGCCGCGCACTTTGCCGATCGACCTCGGCCGGTCGAAGTCGAGGCCGAAGCTGCCGTCGCCGCGCTTGATCACCGCCGGCACGGGCAGGAACGGCTCGAGCATGCCGCGGACCGCGACCGGGCCGCCGCCCGGGCCGCCGCCGCCATGCGGCTGCGAGAAGGTCTTGTGCAGGTTGATGTGCACGATGTCGAAGCCCATGTCGCCCGGGCGCGAGATGCCGCAGACGGCGTTCAGGTTCGCCCCGTCGTAGTACATGAGGGCGCCCGCGCCGTGGAAGATGCGCTCCAGCTCCTCGATGTTCTCGTCGAAGAGCCCGAGCGTCGACGGGTTCGTGAGCATCAGCGCCGCCGTGTGCTCGTCCACCTTCGCGCGTAGGTCTTCGACGTCGATGTTGCCGCGCGCGTCCGTCTGCACGTGCGTCAGCTCGTAGCCGGACATCGTCACGGAGGCGGGATTCGTCCCGTGCGCGGTGTCGGGGATGACGACCTTGCGCCGCTGTGCCGACTCGCCACGGTCCTCGAAATACGCACGCACGAGCATCAGCCCCGTGAGCTCGCCCTGGCTGCCCGCAGCCGGCTGCAGCGACACCGCGTCCAGGCCGGTGACCTCGGCGAGGATTTGCTCCAGACGCCACTCGAGCTCGAGCGCGCCCTGCGCGCCGTCCTCCTCCTGGTGCGGGTGCAGCTGCGCGAAGCCGGGCAGCCCGACGAGCCGCTCGTTGATGCGCGGGTTGTACTTCATCGTGCAGGAGCCGAGCGGGTAGAAGCCAGTGTCGACGCCGAAGTTGCGGGTCGAGAGCTCGGTGAAGTGGCGGACGAGCTCGAACTCCGGCACTTCCGGCAGGCGTGGCGGCTCCGCGCGGCGCAGCTCCGCCGGCACCTCGGGCGCCGGCAGCCCCTCGTGCCGCGGGATCGCGGACGCGCGCCGGCCCGCCTGCGACTTCTCGTAGATCAGCTTCACCGTGCCACCTCGGCCAGCACCGCCGCGAGGCGGTCGATCTCCAGCGGCGTCCGCTTCTCGGTGACGGCGACGAGCAGCACGTCGTCCATGCCCTCGTAGTCGCGCCCGAGCGCGTACCCCGGATGGACGCCGCGTGCCCGCGCGTCCCGGATCACGTCGCGCGCGTTCCGTCCGACCCGGACTGCAAACTCCTTGAATGTTGCCCGTTCTGCAAACACACGCTCGAGGCCGGCGACCTCTTGGAGGCGCTGCTGGGCGTATGCGGCGAGCGAGAGGCAGGTCTCCCCCAGCTCGCGGATTCCCTGCGGGCCCAGCCATGTCAGGTAGACGAGACCGCCCAGCGCGAGCAGCGTCTGGTTGGTTGTGATGTTCGAGGTCGCCTTCTCGCGCCTGATGTGCTGCTCGCGGGTCTGCAGGGTGAGGACATAGCCGCGCTCGCCCGCGGCGTCTACCGTCTCGCCGACGATCCGGCCGGGCATGCGCCGGATGAACTCCTGCCGGGCGGCGAGGAAGCCGTAGTGCGGGCCGCCGTACGAGGGGACGTTGCCCGCGGCCTGCCCCTCGCCGAGCGCGATCGCGCAGCCGTAGCGGCCGGGCGCTTCGAGCACTCCGAGGGAGAGCGGGTCGACGTGCGCGATCGGCAACGCCGCCGCCTCGTTCGCGGCGGCGGCGAGGTCGGGTGCCGGCTCCAGGCAGCCGAAGAAGTTCGGCTGCTGGAAGATCACGGCCGCCGCGCCCTCGGCCGCGCGGCGCAGCTCGTCGGGGTCCGTGGTGCCGTTCCGGTGCGGCAGCTCGACGATCTCGAGCCCGAAGCCGGGAGCGTAGGTCTTCACGACCTGGCGCACCTGCGGGTTCGTCGCCTCGGTCACGACGATCTTCGTCTTCCCCGTCGCGTGCTTCGCGATGAAGCACGCGTCGGCGGTGACGGTCTCACCGTCGTAGCCGGACGCGTTCGAGACGTCCATGCCGGTCAGCTCGCAGATCGCCGTCTGGTACTCGAAGATCGACTGCAGCACGCCCTGGCTCATCTCGGGCTGGTACGGCGTGTACGCCGTCAGGAACTCGCCGCGCTGGAGGACGGTGTCGACCACCGCCGGCACGTAGTGGTCGTAGATGCCGGCGCCGAGGAACGACAGCTCCCGGGTCGTGTCGACGTTGCGCGCCGCGAGCTCGGCCATGTGCGCCGACAGCTCGTGCTCCGAAAGCGCCGGCTCGAGCTCCAAGCTGCGGCCCAGGCGCATGGCCGCCGGGATGTCGCGGAAGAGCTCGTCGACGGACGTGACACCGACGGTGCGGAGCATCTCCTCGAGGTCGGAGTCGGTGAGCGCGAGGAACGGGTGGGTCACTGCTCTGCCAGCACCTGCCGGTACGCCGCGACGTCGAGCAGCGAGTCGACCTCCGACGGGTCGGAGAGGCGGATCCGGATCAGCCAGCCCTCTCCGTAGGGGTCCTCGTTCACCGTCTCGGGCGCGTCGATAACGGCCTGGTTGACCGCGAGCACCTCGCCCGAGACGGGCGCGACCAGGTCGGAGACGGCCTTCACCGACTCGACCTCGCCGTACGACTCGTCCTTCGTCACGGTCGCGCCGACCGCGGGCGGCTCGAAGTGCACGAGCTCGCCGAGCGAGTCGGCGGCGAACCAGGTCACCCCGAGCACCGCCTCGTCCCCTTCGACGCGGGCCCAGTCGTGCTCGCGGTGGTACTTGAGGTCGTCGGGATACGACTCCGCAGCGGCCATTCAGCCCTCCCTCTTGTAAATCGGCTTCTTCACGACTCGAGCGGCGCGCGGCTTGCCGCGCACGTCGATCGTCAGCCCGGTGCCCGGCGCGGCCTGCGCCGCCGGAACGTAGCCCATGCCGATGCCGACGTCGAGCATCGGCGAGTGCGAGCCGGAAGTCACCTCGCCGCCCCCGGCGATCGGCATCCCGTGCCGCGGGATCGCGCGCTCCTCCATCACGAACGCGACGAGCCTGCGCGCCGGACCCTGCTCCTTCACTTGGCGCAGCATCTCGACGCCGGTGAACTCCTTGTCGAGCGCGCACGTCCAGCCGAGGCCGGCGGAGATCGGGTCCGTGTCCGGCCCGATGTCGTTGCCGTGGAGCGGGTAGCACACCTCCAGGCGCAGCGTGTCGCGGGCGCCCAGCCCGCACGGCACGATGCCGCGGGCGAGCACCGCGTCCCAGAGCGCGACCGCGTCCTCGGCCATGCACAGCAGCTCGCAGCCGTCCTCACCCGTGTAACCGGTGCGGTTAACCATCAACTCGACCCCGTCGATCGACGCCTCGGCGAACGTGAACGCCGGCGCGGGCGGCAGCCCCAGCCTCTCGATCGCGCGCGGCCCCTGCACGGCGAGCAGCGCGTACTCGTCCGAGATGTCGCGCACGTCGGAGCCGCTGAGCTCGCGCTCCTTGAGCCAGCGGAAGTCGGCGGCGCGGTTCGAGGCGTTGACGACGAGCAGGTAGCGGAAGTCGTCCAGGCGGTAGGCGATCAGGTCGTCGACGATCCCGCCGCGCTCGTTCGTGAGCAGCGTGTACTGCGCCTGTCCGCGCTCGATCCGGTCGAGGTCGTTCGAGAGCAGCGCCTGCAGCAGCTCGTGGGCGCGCGGCCCCTCGACCTCGACCTCGCCCATGTGGGAGACGTCGAAGACGCCGGCATTCGTGCGCACCGCCCGGTGCTCCTGGATCACGCCCTCGTACTGGACGGGCATCTCCCAGCCGGCGAATGGGACCATCCGCGCGCCGAGCGCGACATGCCGCTCGTACAGCGGCGTGCGCAGGAGGGTCTGGGCCATGCACGCGCGATCCTAGTGACTCGCCCCGGGGGTCGGGATCGGTGGACTTCCGTAGAGCCGGTCCCGGGGCCGGCCCGGACGTCCGCCGGCGGCTACACGTCGCGGAGGAACGACGGCACGTCGAGCGCATCGTCGGCGATCTCGAAGCCGCCGTGCGCCGGTGCGGCGGGGATCGGCGCCTCGAGCGCGCCCTCGCGACGACGGCGTCGGCGGTACGTCCCGAAGCCCGTCGCGATCACCGTCACCCGCACCTCTTCCCCGGCCGCGTCGTCGATCACGGCGCCGAAGATGACGTTCGCGTTCTGGTCGGCGGCGCTCGTGACGACCTCGGCCGCCTCGTTCACCTCGAACAGGCCGATCTCCGGCCCGCCGGTGATGTTGAGCAGGATCCCGGTCGCGCCCTCGATCGAGGTCTCGAGCAGCGGCGAGGAGACCGCGGCCCGGGCGGCCTCGGCGGCGCGGTTCTCGCCGGAGGCGATGCCGATGCCCATCAGCGCCGAGCCGGCGTCGCGCATGATCGTGCGCACGTCGGCGAAGTCGAGGTTGACGAGCCCCGGCACGGTGATCAGGTCGGTGATGCCCTGAACGCCCTGGCGGAGGATGTCGTCCGCCATCCGGAACGCCTCGACGACCGAAGTCCGCTTCTCCACGACCTGGAGCAGCCGGTCGTTCTCGATCACGATCAGCGTGTCGACGCGGTCGCGCAGGCTCTCGATCCCCATCTCCGCCTGCTGTGAGCGCTTGCGCCCCTCGAACACGAACGGGCGCGTGACGACGCCGACCGTGAGCGCCTCGAGCTCGCGCGCGAGCTCGGCGACGATCGGGGCGCCACCGGTGCCCGTGCCGCCGCCCTCGCCGGCGGTGACGAAGACCATGTCGGCGCCCTTGAGCGCCTCCTTCAGCTCGTCCCGGCTCTCCTGCGCGGCGGCCAGGCCGACGGCCGGGTCCGCGCCCGCGCCGAGGCCGCGGGTCGCCTTCGAACCGATGTGGATCTTCACGTCTGCGTCGCACATCATCAGCGCCTGCGCGTCGGTGTTGACGGCGATGAACTCGACACCGGTGAGGCCGGCGTCGACCATCCGGTTGACCGCGTTCGTGCCGCCGCCGCCGACGCCGACGACCTTGATGACCGCGAGGTAGTTCCCCGACTGGTCGCGCATGCTCATGGGACCGACACCTGAACCTTTGGTGGAGCGTAGGGGCCGAAAAAGCAGTTTCGCACGCCAGGGTAGATGCGGCGTATCTCCCTGTCAATCAGAGCTTGACCGTTCATGCTCTCAACCTAAACCTGAGACTTGAGGGTTGCCGCCCGTGACCGGCCGTCCGGGCACGCTGACGTCGAGATACGTCGTGCCGGGCGGCAGGAGCAGAAGCGCGCGGCGGGCGATCGCGAGCTTGAGGCGGACGTCGGTGGGGTCGCCGAAGCGCACCTCGATCCCGGAGCGGAGACGGAAGCTCAGCTCGCCGTGGCTGAGCGCGGCGGTGGCGATCCGGGCCGGGAAGCGGCCCACGAGCGCGAGCGCGCGGGCCGCCGCGCCGCCGTCTGCCGGCGCCAGGAAGGCGCCGGCAGAGACCGCGGTCGCGGTGGGCACCCAGATGCGCGGCAGGAGCAGGCTCGTGCGGGCCGGAATGCGAACGACGACCCTCCCCCGCGCCGAGACGAGCCACGTCTCCGTGCCGCGGTGCAGGACCGCGACGGGCGTCTCCGGCACGACCGTCACGCGCAGCGTGTGCGGAAACGTGCGGTCGTACACGGCGGAGACGACGGTCGGCAGCGCCGCGACGCGGTGCGTGAGCGCAGAGCCGTCCAGGCCGACGAGGCTCGTGCCGAGCAGCGGCGCGAGCTCGCGCCGCACCTGTGTGCGCACCTCGGGCGTCCCGCCACGCACGTCGATCTGCCGCACAGCGAACAGCGGCGTCTCGCGGGCGGCGGTGTACGCACCGCCGCCGAGCGCGAGCAGCGCGAGGCCGAGCGCGAGCGAGCGACCCGAGGGCAGGAGCAGCCGCGCCACCGGGCGCGCCGCGCGAGACGGGCGCGGCAGGGCAAGGGCAGCCGCGCGGGCGCGCGGCGGAGCGGAACGCTTGGCGGCCACCCGCCCACGTTCGCCGCAGGAGGAGGCGCTCCTACCGGACGAGCGGCGGCAGCTCGAGCGCGCCGAGGAACTCGACCTCGTGGCGCAGTTCGACGCCGTAGCGCTCGTGCGCGCGCCGGCGCGCCTCGGCCATCAGTGCGATCGCATCCTCGCTGCGCGCGCCGCCGGCGTTCTCGATGAAGTTCGCGTGCTTGGGCGAGATCTGCGCGCCGCCGACGCGGAACCCCTTCAGCCCGCACGCTTCGAGCATCCGCCCGGCGCTCAGCTCGTGCTCGGGATTCTTGAACACGCTGCCGAACGTCCGCCGATTGGTCGGCTGTGCCGCCTTGCGCTGCGCGTTCAGCGCGGCCACCTCGGCCTTGATCTGCGCCGGCGGCCGCGGCCGCAGACGCAGCTCGGCCCGGACGACCACCTGCCCGTGCGTGAGGCTCGAGTGCCGGTAGGAGAGCCCGAGCTCCTCGGGTGTCAGCCAGTCCGTCCCGTTCACCGTCGCCACGAGCGCCTGCTCGAGCACCTGCGAGAAGTCGCCTCCGTACGCGCCGGCGTTCATCCAGACGCCGCCGCCGATCGTCCCCGGAATCGCGCACGCGAACTCGAAGCCTCCGAGCCCCGCCGCCCGCGCCCGGTGCAGGCAGACCGCGTTTGCGGCGCCGCCGCCGACGCGCAGCAGCCCCCGCTCGACCTCGACCGCGGCCAGCGCGCCGCCGAGCCGGAGCACGAGTGCGTCCACGCCGTCGTCGGCGACGAGCAGGTTCGAGCCGAGACCGACCGTCGCCACCGCGACGCCCTCCGCGGCCGCCCAGCGCAGCAATTCCTCCACCTCGGCGACGGATTCGGGCCGCGCGAACGCACGCGCCGTCCCGCCCGTGCCGAGCGTCGTGTAGCGCGCGAGCTCGACACCCTGCTCGACCGTCACGCCAGCGCCTCCAGCACGAGCGCTGCGGCGCGGTCGACGTCGCCCGCGCCGAGCGTGAGCACGGTGTCGCCGCGGCGTGCCCACCCGGCGACGAGCCGCGCGGCGTCGTCGAGCCCGGGCGCCCAGCCGATCCGCATCCCCGGGCGCACGGTCGCGAGCTCGTCGACGATCAGCCGCCCGCTCACGCCGGGCAGCGGCTCCTCGCGCGCGGGGTAGATCTCGGTGACGCAGACGGCGTCCGCAGCGGCGAGCGCGGCCGCGAACTCGTGCTTCAGGTGCAGCGTCCGCGAGTAGAGGTGCGGCTGGAAGAGCACGAGCACGCGGCCGCCGCTCCGGGTCGCGGCCAGATCGGCGGCGAGCTCCGCCGGGTGGTGCGCATAGCTGTCGACCACCTCGACGCCGCCCGCGTCGCCCCTTCGCTCGAGCCGCCGCCCGACGCCTGCGAACTCGACGATCACGCGCTCCGCGTCCGCCCGGGCGACGCCGACGAGCTCGAGCGCGGCGAGCGCCGCCGCCGCGTTCCGCCGGTTGTGCTCGCCCGCGACCGCGAGCTCGAGCTCGAACGGCGCGAGCTCGGCCGCGCGCACCACCTGCGGCACCTGCGCAAGCCATTCCTCGAACAGCGCCTCCACCTCCGCGCGCGAGCCGAAGGTCGTGTGGTGGTCGAGGTCGACGTTCAGCAGCACGGCGACCTGCGGCCGGAGCGCGGCGACGGAGCGGTCCGACTCGTCCCCCTCGACCACGAGCCAGCCCTCGCCGCCGCGCGCGTTGCCGCCGAGCTGCGCGACCTCGCCGCCGATCAGGAAGGCCGGGTCGAGCCCGAGCCGGTCGAGGCAGAACGCGATCATCCCGCTCGTCGTGGTCTTTCCGTGCGCGCCGGCGACGACGATCGAGCGGCGGAGGGAGACGAGCTCCGCGAGCAGCTCCGCGCGCGGACGCCCGTCAACACGACCCGCGAACGCGGTCGACACGTACACCTCCCAGCCGGGCGGCGGCTGCGGCGGCTCCGGCGCGATCGTCACCTCGATCCCCTCGAGATGCGCCAGATACGGCGTCTCGACCCGGTCCCAGCCGGCGACCTCGGCGCCCCAGGCATGCGCGAGCAGCGCGTACGCGCTCATGCCGGCGCCGCCGACGCCGGCGATCCAGATCCGCCTACCGGCGAGCGGCCGCGAGGCTGACGAGCTCATCGGCGATCCTCTCTGCTGCGTCGGGCTTGGCGGCGGCGCGCAGCGCGGCAGACATCGCGGCCAGCCGCGCCGGGTCGGCGAGCAGCCCGGCGACGACCTCCGGCACGCGCGCGGCCTCCGCCTCCGGCACCACGATCGCACCGCCGGCCCGCTCGAACCAGCGCGCGTTCTTCTCCTGGTGGCCGCCGGTGGCGAACTCGCCGGGGACGAGCACGGCCGGCAGCCCGGCGGCGGCCAGCTCCCACACGGAGCCGCCGGCGCGCGCGACCGCGACGTCCGCCGCGCCGTAGGCGAGCCCGATCTCTTCCAGGAAGGGGAGCAGCACGTAGCCGGGCCGGGAGACGCGATCGCGCAGCGCCTCGTAGTCGCGCTCACCGCAGAGGTGCAGCACCGCCGGCCCGTCCTCCCCCCACGCGCCGACGGCGAGCTCGTTCAGGAGCAGTGCGCCCAGCGAGCCGCCGAACACGAGCACCACCGGCCCCTCCGCCGGCAACCCCAGCAGCGCCCGTGACTCCTCCTTCTCACCCGGGCGCGACCGCATCGGCACCGGGCGTCCGACGGCGACGTACTTCTTCCCCGTCCGCCCCTCGACCGGCAGCGCGAGGAACACGCGCCGCGCGAACGGGGCCGCGAGCCGGTTGGCGAGCCCGAGGTGCGCGTCGGCCTCGGTCAGCGCCGCCGGAATGTGGCGCAGCCACGCCGCGAGCACCATCGGCCCGGCGACGTAGCCGCCGCCGCCGAGCACGACGTCGGGCCGGCGCCGGGCGAGGATCCGCGCGCACGCGAGCGGCGACGCGAGCGCGAGCCCGAGCGCACGCAGCAGCCGGACGCCCGGACGCCGCGGCAGCCCCGCGACCGGGAACGCGTCGAACGCGTAGCCGCGCTCAGGAACGAGCCGTGCCTCGACGCGATCCGGCGACCCGGCGAACGTCACGGTCGCTCCGCGCGCGCGGAGCGCCTCCGCCACCGCGAGCGACGGGGCGACGTGCCCCACCGTCCCGCCGGCCGCGATCAGGCACCGAAGCTGTCTGGATTCCACCATGGCCACGGGCGATGTTAAGGAGGATGCCGACCGACAGGAGCACGATCACGAGGCTGGAGCCGCCGTACGAGACGAACGGGAGCGGGATTCCGGTCAGCGGCGCGAGCCCGAGCACGGCGGCGAGGTTGATCGCCGCCTGGCCGCAGACGAGCGCGGTGATCCCCGCCGCGAGCCGCTTCCCGAACGGGTCCTTGCAGCCGATCGCGAGCCGCAGGCCGGCGTAGGCGAACGCGCAGTAGCCGGCCATCAGGACCGCCGCGCCGACGAGCCCGAGCTCCTCGCCGATGACGGCGAAGATCATGTCCGTATGCGCCTCCGGCAGGTAGTGGATCTTCTCGATCCCCTGTCCCAGGCCGCGCCCGAAGATGCCGCCGGAGCCGAGGCTGATCTGCGCCTGCACGTTCTGCAGTCCGGCGCCGAGCGGGTCCTTCCACGGGTCGAGGAAGGTGAAGAGGCGTGCGCGCCGGTACGGCGACGTCCAGGCGGCGAGCGCGCCGAGGCCGGCGACGGTCGCGTACGCGGCGGCCAGCGTCGGCAGCGGCGTGCCGGCGACGAGCAGCATGCCGCCGACCATGACGACGATTGTGATCACGGTGCCGAGGTCGGGCTCGACGAGCACGAGCACGCAGAAGAGGCCGACGAGCATGCCGATCGGGCGGGCGAGATCTTTCAGCGTCCGCGGCGGCGGCCTGCGGGCGAGGTACGCCGCGCACCAGACGACGAGCGCGAGCTTCGCGAGCTCGGACGGCTGGAACGCCGCCGGGCCGAGGCCGATCCAGCGGCGTGCGCCGTTGACGCGCGCGCCGATCACGAGCACAGCGAGGCAGAGCCCGAGCGCGGTGATCACGAGCGTCGGCGCGAGCGCGCGCAGCTTGCGGAAGTCGGTGCGCGCGGCGGCGACGAGCAGCACGAGGCCGACCAGCGCGTAGGTCGCCTGCCGTTCGAGATAGCCCGCAGGGTTGCCGTTCCCGAGCGCGGCCGACGCAGACGTCGCGCTGTAGACCATCACGAGCCCGAAGGCGGTGAGCGCGAGCGTCACGAGCACGAGTAGCTGCCACTCCAACGAGCGCGGCTTTGTCCGTTGCCCGTTCATGCCAGCTCCTCGGCGAGACGCCGGAAGACGTCGCCGCGCTGCTCGAAGTTGTCGAACTGGTCGAAGCTCGCGCACGCCGGCGAGAGCAGGACGATGTCGCCCTGCTCCGCATCCGCGGCCGCGTGCGCGACGGCTCGCGCGAGGTCGCCCTCGCGCGAGTACGCGCGCCCGGCGGCGTCGAGCGCGAGCGCGAGCTCGTCCGCCGCCTCGCCGATCAGGTAGACGGAACGCACCGTGGCCGGGAGCTCGCGTGCGAACGGCGCGAAGTCCTCGCCCTTGAGCGACCCGCCGAGGATCAGGCGGAGCGGCGCATCGTAGGCGGCGACGCCGCGGCGGGCGGCGGCGGTGTTCGTCGCCTTCGAGTCGTTGACGTAGCGGACGCCGCGCAGCTCACACACGAGCTCGAGCCGGTGCGGCACGCCCGCGAACGTGCGCAGCGCCTCCGCGATCGCGTCGTCGGCGACGCCGGCGGCGCGCGCGGCGGCCGTCGCCGCGGCGGCGTTCTCGCGATTGTGCGCGCCGGGGATGCGCGGCTCCGCCGGGAGGGGGTCGTCGGCGGAGAACTCGATCCCCTCGAGGCCGAGGCCGCGCGGGACGATCTTCACGCGTGCGCGCTCGAAGATGCGCAGCTTGGCGTCGCGGTAGGCCTCGAACGTGCCGTGACGGTCGAGGTGGTCGGGCTCGAGGTTCAGCAGCACCGCGATGTCGCAAGCCAGCATGTGCACGTCCTCGAGCTGGAAGCTCGAGAGCTCGCAGACGACCCACGCCGCCGGGTCGATACCCTCGCCGGCCTCGGTGAGTGCGCGGCCGACGTTGCCGGCGACCTCGACCGGCCGTCCCGCGGCGCGGAGGATCGCACCGAGCAGCTCCGTCGTCGTCGTCTTCCCGTTCGTGCCGGTGACGCCGATCAGCGGGTTGCCCGGCAGCAGCCGGTAGCCGAGCTCGACCTCGCTCCAGATCGGGATCGCGCGGGCGCGCGCAGCCGCGGCGAGCGGCGACTCGGCCGGCACGCCGGGGCTCTTGACCACGAGCTCGACACCCTCCAACAGCGACTCCTCCTCGGTCCCGAGCCGGACTTCGACGCCCGCGCCGGCAAGCCTGCCGGAGTCCACGTCGGGGGAGCGGTCGGCCGCGACGACGGAAACTCCGCGCCGGGCGAGTGCGAGTGCCGCCGCGCGCCCGGAGCGCGCCAGCCCGAGCACGAGCACGCGCCGCCGCAGCCAGCTCTCGGTCGGACCTCTCCCCATCACGCGACACACACCCCCCCATGGGGGGCGCGAGGGCCCCTGCGGACAGCGTACGCGCGCGTGTGTGACATCGATGAGCCGGCTTCCGGGCGGATCCGTGTCTGATTCGGCGCCGGGGCGCCGGCTCCTTATGAAGCGGGCTCCGCGCGGCCGCCGGCGCGGAGCACCCGCGCCACTTCGGGGTCGGCGGCGTCCGCGCCGACGAGCAGGTCGATCGAGGCGTCGGGCAGGGGCAGCACCGGCAGCGCGCCGAGCAGGTAGTCGAGCCGCGGGTCGGCCAGCTCCGCGATCAGGCGCTCGAGGTCGGACACCGACGGCTCGAGCACGACGATCTCCTGGAACCCGTCCAGGCGCGCAACCGCCGCCCGCGCTGCGGCCGCACCGAGCACCGCCGCGGTCCCCGTCACCGCTGCGCGAAGTAGTAGCGGTAGAAGAGCGCGAAGCCGGCTGCGCAGAGGATTCCGGCCACGATCCAGAAGCGCACCATGATCTTCGTCTCCGACCACGCCTTCATCTCGAAGTGGTGGTGGATCGGCGCCATCAGGAACACACGCCGCCCGAGGTAGCGGAACGTGAAGACCTGGATCATCACAGAGAGCGCCTCGATCACGAAGATGCCGCCGATCGCAAGCAGCAGCAGCTCGGTCTTCGTCATGATCGCGAACGTCGCGATGGCGCCGCCGAACGCCATCGAACCGGTGTCGCCCATGAAGACCTCCGCCGGGAACGCGTTGTACCAGAGGAAGCCGATCGCGGCCCCGATCAGCGCAGCACCGATGATCGCGAGGTCGAGGCTTGTCAGGTTACGGTGGGCAGGCGGTCCGGAGCGCACGTACGACACCACCTCCATCGCCGTGAACGTGAACAGCGCGATGATCCCTGTTCCAGCCGCGAGCCCGTCGATACCGTCGGCGAGATTCGTCGCGTTCGACGCGCCCGCGATGATCACGAACAGGAACGGGTACCACGCGTATGAGAGCGGAACCGAGACGTCGGCGATCGGGACGTAGACGTTCGTGCTCAGGTGCAGGTGGTGCGACACGATCGCGACGACGACCGTCACACCCGCAAGCAGCAGCAGCTTCCAGCGCCCGCTCAGGCCGAGCGAGCGGCGGTGCGTGAGCTTCGTGAAGTCGTCGAGAAATCCTATCGCGCCACACGCGAGCGTCCCGAATAGGACCGTGAGCGACTGCAGGCGGTAGTGGCTGACCGGCAGGAACGCGATCGTGGCCGCGAACAGGATCATCAACCCGCCCATCGTCGGCGTCCCCTGCTTGGCGAAGTGGTGCTGCGGTCCCTCCTCCCTGATCTGCTGGCCGAACTCGTTGCGGCGCAGGAAATCGATGAACTTCGGGCCGACGAGGATCGACACGATCAGCCCGACGAGCGCGGCGATGAGGACTCGCGTCACGGCGCCGCCACCCCTGCGAGCGATTCGGCGACGAGCTCGAGGCCGACGGCCCGCGACGCCTTCACGAGCACCGTGTCACCGGGCTCGACGACGGAGCGCACGACCTCGATCGCGTGGGCGGCGTCCGGTGCCCACTCGTCCGGGCCGTAGCGCCGCCCGAGCTCGCCGACACCGACGATCACGTCGACGCCCAGCTCCTGCGCGACCGCGCCGAGCTCCTCGTGGAAGCGCGGGCCCTCGATGCCGAGCTCGGCCATCTCGCCGAGCACCGCGACCGTCCGCCGCGATCCGGCGCGCTCGACGAGATGCTCGAGTGCCGCCCGCATCGAGGCGGGATTCGCGTTGTACGCGTCGTTGATCAGCAGCCCGCCGCCGGGGAGCGGCGTCTCCTCGCAGCGCCAGCGCGAGAACGCGATCTCGGCCGAGCCCTCCGCCGCGCGCTCGAGCGGTAGCCCGAGCGCAACGTACGTGAGCAACGCGCCCACGAGGTTCGCGGCCTGCACGCGCACGGTGAACGGCACCGGCAGCTCGATCCGCCGCCCGTCCGCAAACGCAATCGCGACGCTCTCCCCCGGCTCGAACGACGCGAGCTCGGCGTCGCCGCCCGGCCCGAAGCGGAGGATCTCGATGTCGTCGCGCTCCAGCAGCGGCTCGAGCTCCGCTACGCCCGCAGGTACCACCGCCGTGCCGCCGTCCGGCAGCGCAGCTACCGCCTCCGCCTTCACCCGCGCGACGTTCGCCACCGTGCCGACGAGCTCGAGGTGGACGGGGCCGATGCTCGTGATCACCGCGACCTCCGGCCGCGCGATCGCGCACAGCTCGGCAATCTGGCCGAAGCCGCGCATGCCCATCTCGGTGATCACGACCTCGGTGTCCGGCTCGATCCGCGTCAGCGTCAGCGGCAGGCCGACCTCGTTGTTGTGACCGCCCTCGGCGGCGACCGTGCGCACGACCGGGCGGCAGAGCGCGGCGAGGATGTCCTTCGTCGAGGTCTTGCCGCTGGAGCCGGTGATCGCGACGACGCGCGCGTCGCTGCGGTCGCGCACCGCGCGTCCGAGCGCCGCCATGGCCGCGAAACCGTCGCCGGGAACGAGCGTCGCCGCGGCCCCGTGCGCACGCGCGTCGTTGAGGTATGCGACGCCGCCGCCGAGCGCGACGAACAGGTCGCCCGGCCCGGCGCGGCGCGAGTCGATCTCGACGCCGGTCACCGTCTGCGCGTCGCCCTCGAGCCGGCCGAGCCCGAGCGTCCGCAGCTCCGCGAGCGCGAGCGGGATCAGGCGCGCGCCCCCAGCGTGCGCAGCGCCTGCCGCGCGGCCTCGCGATCGTCGAACGGAATCGTCCGGTCCGCGAACTGCTGGCCCTGCTCGGCGCCCTTGCCGGCGATGAGGACAACGTCGCCGTCCCGCGCGAGCTCGATCGCGCGCGCGATCGCGGCCGTACGGTCCGGCTCGACCTCCACGTCTCCGACGGCGCCCGCGACGATCTCGTCGATGATCGCCCGGGGGTCCTCGCTGCGCGGGTTGTCGGAGGTGACAATCGCCACGTCGGCGAGCTCGGACGCGAGCCGGCCCATCAACGGCCGCTTGCCGCGGTCGCGGTCGCCGCCGGCGCCGACGACGCAGATCACGCGTCCGCGCGCGAGCTCGCGCGCCGCGCACAGCACGTTCTCGAGCGCGTCCGGCTTGTGTGCGTAGTCGACGATCACCGTGAACGGCTGTCCCTCCTCCACCGATTCGAAGCGGCCGGGCACGCCGCGCACGGATTCGATCCCGCGCGCAGCCGCGGCGTCGTCGATCTCGAGCAGGCGGGCCGCTGCGAGCGCGCCGAGCGCGTTCTCTGCGTTGAAGCGGCCTCGCAGCTTCAGGTCGATGCGGTCGAGCTGCTCCGGCCCGATCGCGGCGCCGGGTGCGAAGCCGAACGTCAGCGCTTCCGGCAGCTCCTCCGCAAGCCGCCGACCGTACTCGTCGCCGACGTTGATCGCTGCGGGCGGACGGCCCTCGACGAACAGGCGCCGCTTCGCCTGGAAGTACGACTCCATGTCGCCGTGGAAGTCGAGGTGGTCCTGGCTGAGGTTCGTGAACACGAGCGCGGCGAAGCGCACGCGGTCGAGCCGGTGCAGCTGCGCCGCGTGCGACGACGCCTCCATCGCGCACGAACGGTCGCCCGCGTCGAGCATCTCGCGGAAGGTGCGCTGGAGGTCGATCGCCTCGGGGGTCGTGCGCACGACGCCGCGCCGCTCGCCGCCGACGCGCGCCTCGACGGTGCCGAGCAGCCCCGGCCGCCGGCCGGCGGCGGCAAGAATCGCGTAAAGCAGGAACGCGGTCGTCGTCTTGCCGCTCGTCCCGGTTACGCCGGCGACCTGCAGTTCCTCCGTCGGGCGCCCGAAGAACTCGTCCGCGACGACCGCCATCGACGCGCGCGAGTCGCCGACGACGACCTGCGGCACGCCGACGTCCAGCGGCCGCTCGACGACGAGTGCGACCGCGCCGCGCTCCACCGCCTCGGGCGCGAAGTCGTGCCCGTCGGCCCGCGCGCCTCGCACACAGAAGAAGAGCGCGCCCGGCGTGACGGCCCGCGCGTCGTAGCCGAGGTCGCGCACCTCGACCGGAGCGCGTCCAACCACCTCGACCGCCCCGAGCGCGGCGACGAGGCGCTCCAGATCCATCATCGCCAGGCGAGTCTACCGCGAGGGGCTGACGCCCTCGCGGGGTGGGTCTTGCGTCTCGCGGCACGGTCTGCGAGGGGCGACGGTCTACGGCGGGCGACCAGGTCGCGACGTCGTCGCGACCTGGTCGCAGTCGTTGCAGCCGCCCGCCTATTGGAGTGGCTTGTCAGGAGGAACCTCCAGGTACTGGAGGTCGAACGCGGCGATCTGCGCGAACGCCGGCGCGGCCACGACGCCGCCGAAGATGTTGAGCCTCGGCTCGTCGACCGTGACGAGGACGACGAGGCGCGGATTGCTCGCAGGCACCATGCCGACGAAGGTCGCCACGTACGCGCCCGGGATGTAGCCGTGCGGCCCCGGCTTCTGCGCGGTGCCGGTCTTGCCGGCGACGCTGTAGCCGGGGATCTCTGCGGCGGCGGCCGTGCCGACGTCGGAGACGACGCCTTTCAACATCGTCAGCAGCTCGCCGTCGACGCGGCGGGAGATGATGCGCCGGGTACGCAGCTTCGGCCGCTGCTCGCCCTGCACGTGGTCGACGAGGTGCGGTTGGATCCAGAGACCGCCGTTCGCGACCGCCGCGTACACCGACGCGAGCTGGATCGCCGTCACCGACACGCCCTGCCCGATCGGCACGTTGCCGATCGTCGAGCCCGACCAGTACGCCGGCAGCAAACCTGGGCTCTCGCCGGGGAAGTCAATGCCGGTCGGCTGCCCGAAGCCGAACTGGCGGATCCAGCTCTGCAGCCGCGCCTGGCCGAGCTTCGTCTCCGCGATCGTGATCGCGCCGACGTTCGACGAGCGCTGCAGGATCTGCGCGACGGTCATCGTCTCCGTGCCGCGCGGCTCCGCGTCGTGGATCACGCGGTCGGCGACACGGATCGAGGGCGGCAACGTGAACTTCGTCTGCGGCGTGACGAGCCCATCCGAGAGCGCGCCGGCAATCGTGACGATCTTGAACACCGACCCCGGCTCGTACACGTCGGTGACGGCATGGTTGCGCTGAAGGCCCTTCGCGAATGCTGTCGGGAAGGAGTTCGCGTCGTAGCCCGGCTCCATCGCCATCGCGAGCACGCCGCCCGTCTTCGGGTCGAGCACGATAGCCGTGGCGTCCTTCGCCTTCCACTTCGCAACCGTCGCCTTCAGCACCTGCTCCGCGTTCGCCTGGATCGTGTGGTCGAGCGAGAGGAAGACGTCGTGACCGTCGCGCACCGGCTTCTCGCTCTGCACGTCGATCACGCGACCGAGCGGGTCGCGCACGACCGTCTCCCTGCCCGGCGTGCCGGTGAGGTTGGAGTTGAGCTCGAGCTCGAGCCCGGCGAGCCCGGTGTTGTCAACGCCCGCATACCCGAGCACCGGCGCCGCGACAGGGCCCTGCGGGTAGACGCGCTTGTCCTCGGGCGTGAAGTAGAAGCCGGTGAGGCTCCGCTTCGCAAGCAGGGTGGCCTTGTCCGGCGGCGCCTTGCGCTCGACGTAGACGAAGCCGTGCGACTGGTCGGCGAGCAGCGGGTAGAGCTGGTTCGCGTGCAGTCCGAGGATCCGCGCAGCGATCTGCGCATCCGTCTTCGGATGCGCGATCTGGCGCGGGTCGGCGAACACCGTCGTCATCTGCTGGTCGATCGCGAGCGGCGCCCCCATCGCGTCGAAGATCGTGCCGCGCCCCGCCGCGAGCACGACCGGCGCCTTCGTCTGCGCCTGCGCGAGCTTCGACAGCGACGCCGCCCGCACGGTAGCGAGCCACGCCTCGCGCGCGAGCAGCCCCGCGAACGTCACCAGGACGACGAGCAGCAACAGCCGGATCCGCGAGTTGACGACCCGCGTCACGGCCTGATGGCGCGTCCGAGGTCGATGTAGCTCGTGTCCATCGCGGGCGCCGGCACGAGCCCGAGCCTGCGCGCGGTCGACTCGATCTTCAGCGCCGCCCCCGCGCTCGAGACCTGGGATGCGAGCGCCGCGTTCTGCGCCTGCAGCTGCTGTTCCTGCTTGTCGAGCCTGGTCACGCCGACGTTCGCGCGCAGGACGGCGACGTTGACGGCGACGACGCCGGCCAGGAGCAGCGCGAGCGCCGAGATCCAGAGGATGCCGCCGGTGAGCCGCCGGCCGGAGGCGCGCCGGCGCGGCGCCGGCGCGACTGCTGGCGCAGGCCTCCGCCGCGGCGGATGCGCGGGCGCCGGAGCGACCGCCGTGGAGGCGAACCAGTCGAGCGCCGCCATTACCCCGCCTTCACCGCCGCGCGCAGCCGCGCCGACGCTGCGCGTGGATTCGCCGCGATCTCCGCCTCGCCCGGCCGCACCGGCCGGCGCTGCACCGCACGCAGCTCCGGCTCGTGGCCGCAGACGCAGACGGGGAAGTCGGGCGGACACGTGCAGCCGCGCTCCTTCTCGCGCAGGAACTGCTTCACGATCCGGTCCTCGAGCGAGTGGAACGAGATCACCGCGAGCCTGCCGCCGGGACGCAGCATCTCGAGCGCCGCCGGCAGCGCCGCTTCGAGCGAGCCGAGCTCGTCGTTGACGGCGATGCGCAGCGCCTGAAAGACCCGCTTCGCCGGATGCCCCTCGCCGAACCGCACCGGCGCCGGGATCGCGCACTTGATCGTGTCCACCAGCTCGCCGGTCCGCTCGAACGGCTGCTCCTTGCGGCGACGCCCGATCGCCTTCGCGATCTGCCGCGCGTATCGCTCCTCGCCGTAGCGGCGGAAGATGGAGATGAGCTCGCTCTCCGGCCACTCGTTGACGACGTCGCGCGCGGAGAAGTCCTGCGAGGTGTCCATGCGCATGTCGAGCGGCGCGTCGACGGAGTACGAGAAGCCACGCTCCGGGCGGTCGAGCTGCATCGACGAGACGCCGAGGTCGAGCAGGATCGCGTCGGCGCGCACGCCGTTGGCCGCGAGCTGCGGCAGCACGACGCCGAAGTCTCCGCGGAGCAGCCGCGCCGACACGCGCTGGCGCTTCTCGAGCCGCTCGAAGTACGTGCGCGCGATCGGGTCGCGGTCGATCGCGATCAGCTTGCCGCTCCCCTGCAGGTCGGCCGCGAACAGCGCTGCGTGCCCGCCCGCGCCGAAGGTGGCGTCGACGACCGTCTCCCCCGGGCGCACCGCGAGGCTTTCGCGGACCTCGGCGGCCAGGACGGGGACGTGATCAGTCGCGCTGGGCTGCAAGACGTTCGGCAACATGCTCTGCACTCCCTTCGACCTCGGCGAGCTCGAGCCGCCAGGCTTCCCGGTCCCAGATCTCGAGGTGGTCGTGGACACCCGCAACGACGACGTCGCGGCCGAGCTTCGCGTGCGCGAGCAGCGCGGCGGGAAGCCCGACCCGGCCCTGCTTGTCGAGCTCGGTCTCCGTCGCGCCGGAGAAGAAGAAACGCTGCATCCGGCGGCCCTCCTTGCTCAGCGTGTTCAGCGTGACCAGCCGGCTGTCGACCATGTGCGCCCAGGCCTCGCGGGTGTACGCGAACAGGCAGCCGTCCATGCCGCGCGTCACGACGATCCCCTCGGCGAAAGCCTGCCGGAAGCGGGCAGGCAGCGTGAGGCGATTCTTGTCGTCGACCGTGTGTTCGTACTCGCCGAGCAGCATCTCGGGGCCGGACTCCCTTCCACCACTTTGCCCCACAGTAGACCACAATCTCCCACTTGTCCACCCCTGAGAGACCACTCGCTGCTACGTCCAGGTGAAGCGCAGACGTTCCGACGAGGCTCGCTCTCGGCGGGGGTCGGGTAGCCGGATGGACGTTCGTGGCCTTTGTAGTCAGCTATCCCGCGTGGCGCAGCGTGATGCGGCGCCGTCGCGGGATCTCGTAGCACGAGTCACCCTGATTGCCAGGGATCGAGAGGTCCGCAGACCGTCGCGAAACAGCAAGGTGCCCTGCGCGAGAGTTCGGGAATGTCACCCGATCGAGGTCAGCGCGCGATGGGGTCAGGCTCGCCGCTCGTGACCGCCGAAGGTGCGCCGAATCCTGCGAAGGCTGAATCTCAGCGCGTGACAACTAGCGAAAGCGTTGATCCGCGCGCAACAACGTCTCCTGCTGCCGGGCTCTGGCGGAGCACGATGCCGCCGCGGGCTGACGCCGCTGTGCGATAGGAGACCTTCACGACGAACCCGGAAGCTTGAGCGACACGTAGCGCCTCCTCTTGCTGCAGGCCCAGGACATCGGGCACGTCGACCGACGCGGCCACGGCCGGGACAGGCGCCGCCTTGGCCGTTACGATCCGTGGGCTTGAAACGGACGTGGCCGTGAGAAGCACCACCCCGACAGCAGAGGCAGCGAGCAGAACAACGAGCACAGCCATGACCGCGAGCAGCACCGGTCGCCGCCGCAGTCGGTCGCGCCAGCGGGGCCGCATCACGCCTCGTTCGGTCGCCCAGGACGCAGCGAACGCCCTCGGATCGAAGGCGCCGCTCCCGAGCACCACCTCGGCCGACGCGCCCTCAGCCTCCGCCTCCCGCAGATCGGCGGCGAGGTCGGCTGCCATCTCGTTCGCAACAGGGTCGGGTACCCGAAGCCGCCTCCACTCGCGCCGACACTCTTCGATGAACTCACTCATCGCTGCACCTCCGCCTCGACCAGACCCACGATCGCATCGACGGCATCGCGGGCCGTGCGCCACTCGGCCACCCCTTCCGCCAGAGCACGTCGCCCCTCGGCGGAAGGCCGGTAGTACTTCCTCGGCGGACCGCCATCGCTTGCAGCCCGATGCGCCTCGACGAGACCGTCACGCTCCAACCGTCCGAGCAGCGGGTAGATCGACCCCTCGCCCACGATCGAAAGCCCGCGAGCGCGAAGCCTCTTCGTCATTTCGTAGCCGTAGGCCGGTCCCTCCTGCATCACTGCGAGCAGACAGAGATCGAGCACTCCCCGAAGCAGCTGGCTGCGGCGACTCTCAACTGCTGCCATGCACTACAAGATACCGCCGAGTGCCTTGCAACGCAAGCTAGATCCCGTGGGATCCTGACGGCCGCCCTACCGACTTGGGCCTTCCACGCGGCCGGTCGAGTCGGCGATCGCCTCCGGCTAATACAGGCTCGCGTGGGCCAGTGTTCCGGAATGACGCCTGACCGAGAGGAGAAAGACCGGCTCATTGGCACAGCGGAGCTAGCGTGAACTCGTGCAGTACGTGTGGCTGACCATCATCGCCCTGAGCCTCGTGCCGGTCGCACTCGTGGGCTTCATGCTCAATCCGCTCGTCTTCTGGGCGGTCGGCCCGGAGGCTTGGCGAGACCGGCTAATCCGCCTCCATCCCTACCGCTGGTGGTTCGTCTTCTTCCTTGCCGTCTTCGGCACTGCCATGACGGTGTACGCGGTCAGATACGGGTAGCAAACGTCACCCCGCTCGGCTGCGCCAGTGTGCGGCAGTGCACTCAGAGCGCGGGGTGACGCGGTTATCGGCGGCTGAAGAGCTTGGCTAGCCGCTCGCGTTCGGCGTCGGACCAGCGTGCGGCGAGTGCCTGGTCGGCGGCGTACTCGGCGGTCTCGAGCGCCTCGTCGACGATTTGCGTACCCGCTGCGGTCAGCACGACGAGTGCGAGTCGGGCGTCCCGCTCGTGCGATTCGCGGTCGACGAGACCGATCCGCTCGAGCGGCGCCACCTGACGGGCGATCCCCGACGGCGTGATCGCGAGGCGGTGTGCGAGCTCGGAGCGGCGCAGTTTCCGGTCGGGTGCCCGGCGCAGCTCGCGCAGGACCGCGAGATCCGCGAGCGAGATCCCGTGCTGGGAAAGCGGGTGGTCGACCTCGCGTGCGAGTTGCGTCCGTGCGAGCGAGAGGTCGAAGAGGACGTCGAGAGCGGTGCTCATACCGTACGCAGTTCATCAACTGCTCATCGAATTTGTCAAGTTGCGGACCCTCTCGGAGTGCCACGACATCAACTCGTGTGCGTCTAGCGTCCCCTGGGCGAGCGTGCTCTCGTCTGAACGACTCCCCGGTGCAGCACTTGCTCCACCGCCTTGCCGGGAGTACGCTCGCCCGGCGGCAACCGGTCTGCGGCAGCCACCGCTCGAAAGGAGCTCCATGGCCACTCGCACCCGGTCCCGCGTCGCGGAGCGACCGCTCAACGTCGTGCTCCGCCCGCACTCCCCCGCGGAGGCGGCCTACCGCAGCGCCGTGCTCGCGCCCGGCTTCGAGCCGCAGCCGGGCCTCGACCTCCGCTATCTCGGCGGCAGGACGATCCCTCGGCTGACGTTCACGAACGTCTACCTCGGCGGCTGGGGCGCCGGCGAGCGCGAACAGCTCGACCACGCGCTCGCGGCGGCGATGACCGATCCGCACCTGAACAACGTGCTCGCGCAGTACTTCCGCGGCACGACCATCTCCGCGAGCTTCGCGGGCTCACACGCGCGCGCAGGAACCGTTTCCGCGCGCGTCTACAAGGACACGGTCGAGGCGATCGTCACCGAGCTCGACCTCAGCGGTGCGTTCGCCGCTTTCGATCTCCGCTCCACCGTCGTCTGTTTGATGCTCCCCGAGGGCGTCGTGCTCGTCGACGGCGACAAGCGCGGCGGGCACGCCGAGCGGGAGCCGGGCGACGAGGCGGTCGACTCGAAGCACGGCCTCGGCGGCTACCACGGCTCGGTGCACGTGCTCCGGCGCGGCCGGATCAAGGAGACCGTCTACTACGCGGTCTCCGTCTACTCGGAGGGCTCGAACGGAATCGTCGCCTTCCCGCAGCCGTGGCAGAACGTCTGCGCGACCCTCTACCACGAGCTCTGCGAGGCGCGTACGGACCCGGACGTCGAGGACGCTATCCGCGCCGGCGCCACGCCCGCGGGCGAGCGCCTGCTCGGCTGGTACTCGTCACGCGGCGGCGAGATCGGCGACATTCCGATGGCGGAGGCAGGCGCCGACCTCTCGCTCGTGATGAAGGAGGTGCCGCTCGCCGACGGGAGCGGCACGGTGCCGATCCAGTTGATGTGGTCGAACGCAGTCGGCGGCCCGGAGGGCCCGATCGCTCACGTCCACTAGATCGCGGCAGCGGTGAGCTGGCCCGCATAGGCGCCGCGGCCCGTCAAGACCGCGGCGCCGCACCGGGCGCCGAGCTGCACCGCCTCGTCCACGGGCCGACCCTCCGCGAGCGCGAACGTCAGCCCGGCCGCGAAGCAGTCGCCGCACCCGTACGCGTCCAGCATCGGGCCGGGCAGCGGCACGGCCCGGAACGGTCCACCCGGCCGGATCCAGCCGCCGAGCGCGCCCGCCGTAGTGATGACGACGCGCGGCGGCGGTTCCAGCCCGCCCGGCTCGAAGCGCTCGCCCGGGTCCTCGCCGCTGCCGACGAGCACGTCGAGCTCCTCGGCCGCGCGCCGCAGCGTCGCCAGCTCCCGCGAGGTGGCGACGAGCATGCGCGCTCGGCGCGCCGCCCGCACGGCGGCAACGTCGCCGCTGACGAAGTACACGGCGTCGCAGCGCGCGAGCTGCTCCCAGGGCAACGAGCCGTCCTCGCCCGAGGGCACGAGCTTGCGTCCGAGCACGGTGATCGTCCGCTCGCCCTCGCCGTCGACGTACGTGAAGGCGCGGCGCTGCGGCCCGTGCGGCGGCGCGGCGTGGACGGTGACCCCGAGCCTCGTCAGCTCCTCGTACGCACGCCGCCCCAGCTCGTCGTCGCCGAGCGCCGTGTAGAGCTCCACCGAGCCGTTCAGGTTCAGGAGCTGGACGGCCCCGACCGCGCCGCCGCCGGCGGGGTCCTCCCAGGTTTCGAGCGCGTGCACGATCTCTCCCGGGGCGGGCACGTGCTCCACGCGGGCGAACTCCACCCACTCGACGTGGCCGACGACAGCGAGCCTCATAGCTCACATCTTGGCGCGGAAGTACGTTTCAGGTGTCAATGGCCGTCGCAGTACCCCCGTTCGAGACCTTCTACGAGGCCCACCAGGCCGAGGTGTTCGGCTTTCTGCGGCGGCGTCTTGGGCACGAGCGGGCGGAGGACGCCTTCCAGGAGACGTTCCTGCGTGCCCTGCGGGCCTACCCGCGGCTCGAGCACGGCGAGCACCTGCGCGCCTGGGTGCTGACGATCGCGAGCCGGATCGTGCTCGACCTCGCCCGCCGCTCGCGGGCGCAGGGCGCCATGCCCGAGCTGGCCGCCGAGGACGGGCGCCCCGCCTTCGAGGAGCTCGCGCCGCTGACAGACGGGCTGCCGCCGAAAGAACGGGCCGCGGTCGTGCTCCGCTACGGCTACGGCCTCGGCTACGACGAGATCGGCGACGCGCTCGGCTCGACCGAGGCCGCGGCGCGGCAGGCGGCCTCCGCCGGCGTGCGCCGCCTGCGAAAGGAGCAGCAGTGACCGAGACCCTCTCCCCCGCCCTCGACGAGCGCTTCCGCGCCGCCGCCGCCGCCGAGGGACTGCTCGACGTGGCGTACGACCTTCTGCCCGACACGCCGATCGGCTCGCTGCTGCTCGGCGTCACCGACCACGGCGTCTGCCGGATCACGTTCGACCCGGAGCCCGAGCGGGAGCTCGAGGAGCTCGCCCGGCTGTTCGGCCCGCGCGTGCTCCGCTCGTCGCGGCCGCTCGACCGGGTGCGACTGGAGCTCGACGAGTACTTCGCCGGGCGGCGCCGCCACTTCGAGGTCGAGCCGGACGTGCGGCTGCTGCCGGCATATAACCGGCGTGTGCTCGCCGAGCTGGCGCAGGTCGAGTACGGCCACACGACGACCTACGGGACGCTCGCCGCGCAGAGCGGCAACCCGCGCGCCGCGCGCGCCGTCGGCACGGTGATGCACCACAATCCGGTGCCGATCGTGCTCCCCTGCCACCGCGTCGTCGGCGCGAACGGCAAGCTCACCGGCTACGCCGGCGGCCTCGGCCGCAAGGAGCAGCTCCTCCGTCTAGAGGGCGCAATCCTCTAGCTCGCGACCGTCGCCCGCCGAAGACGGCGTCGCCCCGCGCGACAAGAGGACGGCGGCTCGGCCGCCGTCCGCTCTGCGGAGCACATCCTTCTCCGCAGGTCTCGCCCGCGCTAGACCGTGCCCCAGCGGATGGCGACGATCAGGAGGACCGAGCCGGCAGCCAGCGCAACCCCCGCGAGCAGCTGGCCGCCGCGCCTCCCGAGCGGCGTCATCGCACTGAGCGCGAGCACGGCGCCGGCGACCGCGCCGAGGAGGAAGCCGATCTCCTCGATGCGGACCGTCGCGTGTCTCGCGAAGTGACTTGCGAACAGGATCATGCGCTGATCTTCCAGTGTGCACCGGACGTTGCGGCGCTGGATATACGGTGACCGCATGGGCGCGCTGACGTACCGCGAGCGGCCGGCTGCCGGAGTGGCGGCGGGTTCGCTCGTCCTCCACCACGGCCGCGGCGCCGACGAGCTCGACCTGCTCGGGCTCGGCGACGTGCTCGACCGGGAGCAGCGCCTCCACGTCGTCGCGCCGCGCGCGCCGCTGACCCTGCCGGGGTCGCCGGGCTACCACTGGTACGTCGTTCCCCGGGTCGGCTACCCGGATCCCGACACGTTCCACGCCGCCTACCGGCAGCTGGCCGCGTTCCACGACGAGCTGTTCGAGCGCACGGGAATCGGCCCGGACCGCACGGTGCTCGGCGGCTTCTCGATGGGGACGGTAATGAGCTATTCGCTCGGGCTCGGCACCGACCGGCCGCCGCCGGCGGGCATCCTCGCGTTCTCCGGGTTCGTACCCGTCGTCGAGGGCTGGGAGCCCGACCTCTCGAGCCGCCGGCAGCTTCGAGTCTTCATCGCGCACGGCCGCAACGACCCGATCATGCAGATCGGATTCGCCCACGCCGCGCGCCGGCAGCTCGAGTCCGGCGGTCTCGACGTCGAGTACCACGAGTCGGACGCCGGGCACACGATCGACCCGGTGCACGTGCCGCACGCGGCCGCCTGGCTCGACGCCACGCTCGGGCGGAGTCAGGCGAGCGGCGGCGCGAGCCGCAGCTTGTAGCCCGCGCCCCACAGGTTCGCCACCCGGCCGGAGAGGCCTGCGCGGGCGAGCTTGCAGCGGACGCGCGAGGCATGCGATTCCAGGGTGCGCGTCGGCACTAGGAAGTAGCCGATGTACCCCACTGCGGGGCGGACAGCGCCGCTTCAGGAGCAGCGCACGATCACGGCGCCGTCGTTTCTCGTGTGAATCTGGATCGACGCCGTCCAGGTGGCGTTCGCGTTCACCAGTCGGGAGCGGGTCGTGTGACCCGGCTTCGGCACCCAGGCGCCGACGCTCAGCCCCCCGCTCTCGCACATCAGGCCGTCGCCGACGGCGAGGTCGCCGGGCGCAAACGCGATCTTCTGGCCCGCTTCGAGCGTCGCGACCGGTTTAGCGGGCGTGGGCTGCAGCGGCCTGAGCGCCGCGCCTCCGAACACGGTCCAGAGCGGCACTGGGAGGAAGACGAGCACGAGCAGCCCGACCAGCAACCAGGTGGTCTTTCCCTCGGCGCATTGGACGTCACCTGCGTTAACAACCACGGCTCCCCGGGACGATAGCGGGCCCGTACTCGGGCCGACCCTTGCGTCCACCTCAATGACGTTCGGCCTGGCATCAGGCGACCGTCGTCCGACTAGAACGTGGCCCAGAGACCCCACACCACGCGACGCCTATCGCTTGCTAAGTGGACGCGGTCATAAGTTCGTTCGTGTCTGGCGGTTCGCAAACCAAGCAGGCCTAGGACGCAGGGAGGCCGCATACCCGTAGGTATGCGGCCGACCGAGGACAACGGCATGCGCCGCGTTT
>Ga0187865_1000261_pt1 | contig 75648 bp, 65 predicted proteins | sample June2016WEW_11_1_2_FD_132989 | JGI IMG/M metagenome (GOLD analysis project Ga0187865, IMG submission 132989) | Peatland microbial communities from SPRUCE experiment site at the Marcell Experimental Forest, Minnesota, USA - June2016WEW_11_100 | ecosystem: Environmental > Terrestrial > Soil >... | reverse complement strand
GGAGGCGCGGTCGCGGTCGATATCCACGGTGATCTGGGGGCTGGAAATCTGGAGGTCGCTGTTGACGTCGGTGAGGCCCGGCACGGTCTGCACGCGTTTCTCGAAAGCGTCGGCGGAACGGTACAACTCGCCGATGTTGGTCCCTTGCAGGGTGTACTGGTAGAGGCTCCGGCTGACAAACCCGCCGATGCGCACCAGGGGCGGATTCTGAAGATAGGTTCGAATGCCGGGAAGGGCGTTCAGTTTGGGCCGCAATCTCTCGATGATCTGCTCGGGCGTGGATCGCCGCACGTTGCGGGGCCTCAAGCGCATGGTCAAGCGCCCCTGGTTGCCGGATGAAATGCCGCCGCCCTGGCCGACGCTGGAGGCGAAGGCCTCGATATCGGGATCGGCTTGAATCACGGCAGCCACCTCCTTCTGCCGCCGGACCATGCCATCGAAGGAGATGTCCTGGGGAGCTTCGGTCGACCCGCTCAGTTGCCCGGTGTCCTGGCTGGGGATGAAGCCCTTGGGAACCAGCCCATACAGATAGACGGTGGCCGCCAGGGTCCCGGCCGCGGTCAGCATGGTGAGGAACCGATGGCGGATGACGCCGCGGAGGGTCCACCCGTAAAAGTCGCGCATCCCGTCGAACACCTTTTCGGAGGAGCGCTGGAAGGCGTTCTGCCGCGCCCCCACGGGCTTGAGGAACCGGCTGCACAGCATGGGAGTGAGGCTGAGCGAGACCACGCCGGAGATGACGATGGCCGCCATGATGACGACGGCGAACTCATGGAACAGCCTGCCCATGATGCCGCTCATGAAGAGCACGGGGATGAAGACCGCGGCCAGGGAGAGGGTCATGGAAAGGATGGTGAAGCCGATCTCGCGGCCTCCCTCGAAGGCGGCCTGCATGCGCGGCTTTCCCATCTCCATGTGGCGAACGATATTCTCGAGGATCACGATGGCGTCGTCCACCACGAAACCCACCGAAAGGGTCAGCGCCATGAGCGACAGGTTGTCGAGCGTGTAGCCCGCCAGCGCCATGACAGCAAACGTGCCGATGATGGACATGGGCAGCGCGAGCGAGGGGATCGCGGTGGCGGAGACGTTCCGCAAGAAGAGAAAGATCACCATGATCACCAGCGCAACCGTCAGGACCAGGGTGAATTTCACGTCGTTGACGGATTCGCGGACGGCTTGCGACCGGTCATAGAGAATGTCCAGGTTCACCGAGGGCGGCATCTGCTCGCGGAAGCTGGGCAGTAGCTCCTTGATGCTGTCCACCACCTCGACGGTATTGCTGCCGGGCTGGCGTTGCACGATCAGGTAGATGGTGCGGGTGTCGTTGTACCAGGCCGCGACCTTGTCGTTCTCGACGCTGTCGATCACGCGCCCCAACTGCTCTAGGCGAACCGGAGAGCCGTTGCGGTAAGCCACGATGAGGGGGCGATACTGGGCGGCGGTATCGAGCTGCCCGGTGGCTTGAACGGTGTAAGCCTGCCGGGGTCCCCAGAGAGTGCCGGTGGGCAGGTTGACGTTGTGCGCGCCGAGTGCGATCTCGACATCGTCAATGCCGATGTTGCGGGCGGCCATGAGGCTGGGATCGAGCTGCGCGCGCACGGCGAATTTCTGGGCGCCATAGACGAACACCTGCGCTACGCCCTCAATCATGGAGATGCGCTGCGCCATCATGGTCTCGCCATATTCGTCGACCACCGAAAGCGGCAACGTGGGCGAGCTGAGAGTCAGGTTCAGGATGGGCATGTCCGCCGGGTTCACCTTGCGAAAAGTGGGCGGGTTGGGCATGCCGGCAGGCAGACGGCCCTGGGCCGTAACGATGGCGGCTTGCACGTCGAGCGCGGCGCCATCCAGGTTGCGGTCCAGCACGAATTGCAGGGTGACGCTGGTGTTGCCGCGGGCGCTCGTGGAGGTCATGGAATCCAAGCCCGGAATGGTCGAGAACTGGCGCTCGAGCGGCGTTGCGACCGAAGCGGCCATAGTCTCGGGGCTGGCGCCGGGAAGGCTGGCGCCCACCTGAATGGTGGGGAAGTCCACGTTGGGCAGATCGCTCACGGGGAGCGTGCGATACCCCGCGACTCCGAACAGGAGAATACCCATCATGACGAGCGTGGTCATGACTGGCCTGCGGATGAAGATTTCGGTAATATTCATCGCTCAGCTTACAGCATAGCTTCTTGCGCAGAGCGCTGCAGGAGGCCGGTTCCGCTACCAAAGCACGCGCACGGGATAGCGCGCGATCCATTCGTCCGGAGTGAGGATGGCAAGACCGTGCGCAATGGCCTGACAGATCAGCATCCGGTCAAACGGATCGGTATGGAGTGGCGGGAGTTTGGGCAGTTGCAGGACCGCGTCCTCGCTCAGATCCAGGCTGGCGATGCCGTTGGCTTGGCGGCGGCTGGGAACGTATCGGGCAGCGGGTTCCGGCAACGGAAGGCGGCCAGCCACCTGCTTCAAAGCGATTTCCCAGGCGGAGACGACGCTCAAATACAGTTCGTTGTCGCGATCCGCGCACAACCCCCGGACCAGTGGCGATACCCGTGAGAGCCCGGAATTGAGCCACAAAAATGTGCACGTATCGAGAAGCAGTTTCAATCCTCGGCCTCGCCGCGGAAGTATCGCATGAGATCCTCAGGCAGAGGCTCAAAGAACTCGGGGGGAATCTCGAACTTGCCTTCATCGATACCGAACCTGCGTTTCCGGTGCGAGGTTTTAGTCGCGATGGGCCGCACTTCGGCTATGGGACGGTTGTGGCGGCAGAGGACGATGGTTTCGCCTGCCTCGACACGGTTGAGGTAGCGGGAAAGATGCGTCTTGGCCTCGTGAACGTTGAGCCTGATCACAAGACTATAATACTAGTTTTAATGTAAACTAACAATATGATCAAGTCCGCGGGACGCGCGGCGCAGTTTCCCGCCGAACGGGAGCGCGAATTCTACGACGCGCAGTACCGGCAGTTTCTGGAATTGCCGGATGCGGACCTGGTATGCAACCGGAGGACGCTGGCGGCGGGTCTGGCCGATCCCGCCAACCCGAGCTACGAGCGCCGGGTGGTCTATCGGGCCGCGCTCGAATACCTGCTGAGCGAGCCGCTCGCGGGCCGGACCGCGCTGGATTATGGCTGCGGCACCGGCGATTGGGGCCTCATGCTGGCGGGGGAAGGCGCCGCGGTGACGCTGCTGGATCTTTCGCCGGTGGCCATCCGCCTGGGTTTGCGGCGGGCCGCGGCCAGCGGCGTGGCGGACCGGGTGCGGGGCGTGGCGCGCGATGCCAGCGACCTGGCCTGCTTCGGCGACGGCGAATTCGACCTGATTTTCGGCAGCTTCGCCCTGCATCACACGCTCAAGTATCCGCGGGCGCGCGACGAGTTGCTGCGCGTGCTCAAGCCGGGCGGGCGGCTGGTGCTGGTGGAAACCTATGGCAACAATCCGCTGCTCAACGCGGCGCGCGCCGTGCGGCGGCGGGTGTCGAGGGAGCCGGCCGGGCAGGGTGAAGGGATCATTCTGAACGATTCGGATCTGGATGCGCTGCGCCCGCTGGTGGGGTCGCTCGAGGTCTATCCGTTCAACTTGCTGGCGATGGGGAAACGGCTGTTTCGCGGGCGCTTCTCGAGAAGATGGGCGCGGGGTGTGGTGCGAGGCCTGGAATGGATGGATGAGCGGCTGCTGACGGCGTGGCCATCGCTGCGGCGGTATTGCGGGGAAGCAGTCATCGTGGGACAGAAAGCGTGGTAACGGCCGCGGGCAAGTCTTCGTGAATCAACTCCTCTTGGGTGGCTTCGGTCTGCTCGAAGTTGGGCAGGTAGCTTGCGGCGTGGTGGAATACGCCCTTTCGAATCGAGAGCACCACGAAGGAATACCACGGGCACGAATTCCGCAGATCAGTCGGGGAGAAACAGGCGCCGCAATCGGGGTGCGAGTGATAGATGCCGATCAGGTCCATGTGGCGCTCGTGCGCGGCCCTGCCGGCGGCCAGCAGGTCTTGCGGGCGGATCTCATAGCGCACGGCCTGGACGCCATCGAAGGCGTTTTCCAGGGGCAGGGCCACGCGCACGATTTTGTCGGCGCCGTTAATTGAGCCCAGCATGGCGCCGCAGCACTCGTTGGGGTAGGTTTGGCGGGCGTGCGAGACCATGATCTCCCAGGGCTCGGATTCGATGCGGGTCATCGCTCATGGTAGCAAGTCGCTACAATACCGGCATCATGTTTCACCGCCGGTTTTCGCTTCGCCTGCCCGCATGGCTGCTGACCGCGGCAGCGCTGCTATCTCTGTCGCTTGCCCAGACAGGCAAGCGGCCCTTGAACCACAACGACTACGACGGCTGGCGCTCGATTTCGAGCCAGCGACTCTCGCCGGACGGCAAGTTCCTGGCTTACGGGCTGTTCCCGCAGGAAGGCGACGGTGTGGTGGTGGTTCGCAACCTGGCCACCGGGAAGGAGCAGCGCGAGCCTGCCGGAGCGCGCCCGGCGCCGGTCCCCGCGGCCACTCCGGAAGAGGGGCCGCCGGCCGAAGCGCGAGCCGTGACCATCGCGTTTTCGCCGGACAGCAGGACGCTGGTGTTCTCGACTTTCCCGCCGAAGGCCGATACCGACAAGGCCAAGAAGGAGAAGAAGACCGCGGACCAGATGCCGAAAGACGGAATGGTCATCGTCGATCTGGCCAGCGGCAACGCTACCCGCATCGAGCGTGTGAAGCGGTTCCAGCTTGCGGAGAAGGCCAACGGCTATCTGGCGTATCTGCGCGAAGCGCCCGAGACCGCGCCCGCCGCCAACCCGTCCCCGCAGAAAAAAGCGGGCGGCGGTGCCGATCAGCAAGGCGGGGCGCCCTCTGGGCCCGGGGGTGGTGGCGCGGCGGCGGGGGCCGGGGCCGGCGCGCGCCCGGAGTTCGGATCGGACCTGGTGCTTCGCAGCCTGGCCGATTCCACGGAGCGCACTTTTCCGGACGTGGTGGAATTCTCGTTCAGCGACGACGGAAGACAATTGGTCTATGCCGTATCGGCCAGGGATACGGCGAAGAACGGGGTTTTCGTAGCCCGGCCGGGCGTGGCGGATGCCCCGGCCGCGCTGCTGGCCGGCAAGGGCAAGTATGCCAAGCTGACCTGGGATGAAAACCAGACCGAGCTGGCTTTCCTGAGCGACCGCGATGACGCCGCGGGTAAGCCAGCCAAATGGAAGGTCTACCGCTGGGACCGCCAGGCGGGCGCCGCGGCGGAACTGGCATCTCCGGACACACCCGGCTTCCGAAAAGAATTCGCCATCAGCGACAAGGGCAACCTCAGCTTCTCCAAGGACGGCACACGCCTCTTCTTCGGCTGCGCGCCGCCCGTCCCCGACAAGCCGGCGGACACCGGCGCGGATGCCTCGTCCGACGACAAGGCAGTGGTGGACCTGTGGTCCTGGAAGGACGACTACGTTCAGCCCATCCAGAAAGTCCGCGCGGAACGCGACCGCAACCGTACGTACATGGCGGCGTATCTGATTCCGGAACACCGGGTGGTTCAACTGGCCGACGCCGCCATGGCGGAGGTGACGCCTTCGGAAAGCGCGCAATGGGCGCTCGGCAGCGACGATCGGGAGTATCGCCCCCTGGCCGACTACGACGAGCGCTACGCCGATGCGTACCTGGTCGACACCACCACCGGCAGGCGGACACTGGTAGCGAAAAAGCACCGCGGCACGGTGACGTGGTCGCCATCGGGCCGGTACCTGCTGGCCTTCGATGGCAAGGACTGGAGCACGATTTCGGTCCCCGATGGGAAGACCGTCAATCTGACCGCCGCCTTGCCGGTGAAGTTCTGGAACGAGGATACGGACACGCCAAGCACGCCGGCGGCTTATGGCTCGGCGGGCTGGACGAAGGACGGCAACTCGGTGCTGCTCTACGACCGCTTCGATATCTGGCGCGTTTCGCCGGACGGGTCGGGCGCCCGGAACATCACGGCCGGCTACGGGCGCAAGCAGAACCTGCGGCTCAGGTACGTGCGTCCGGAGACGGACCCGCGCCAACGCTGGATCGACGCCGCCAAACCCCTGCTGCTGTTCGCCGAGAACTTGAGAACCTGGGAGAGCGGCTTCTTCCGCGCGGCCATGGATGGCGGCGAACCGAAACAGCTCGTGATGGCGCCGAAGTATTTCACGCTGCCGGCGAAGGCCAAGGACGCCGACGTGCTCCTGCTCACCGAACAGTCGTTCGCGGAATTCCCAGACCTGATTACTACGGACGGCAACTTCAAGGAACTGGCCAAGGTAAGCAACGCCAATCCGCAACAGGCGCAGACGCTGTGGGGGACGTCCGAAGTGGCCGGGTACAAGAACGCGGACGGCGTGCCGCTGACGGCGGCGCTCTATAAGCCCGAGAACTTCGATCCGCACAAGCACTACCCGCTCATGGTCTATATTTACGAGCGGCTCACGGACCGTGTGAACCGGTACGTCGAGCCGCGCCCCATGCACTCCATCAACATCAGCTACTACGTGAGCAACGGATACCTGGTGCTGACGCCCGACATTGTGTACACCACGGGCTACCCCGGACAGAGCGCGCTCAAGTGCGTGCTGCCCGCCATTCAGGCGGTGGTGGACCGGGGCTTCGTGGATGAGAAGGCCATCGGCATACAGGGCCACAGTTGGGGCGGCTACCAGATTGCGTACATGGTGACGCAAACCAACCGGTTCCGCGCGGTGGCGGCGGGCGCTCCGGTGGCGGACATGATCAGCGCCTACGACGGCATCCGCTGGGGCACGGGGTTGCCGCGCCAGTTCCAATACGAGCGCACGCAGAGCCGCATCGGCGGCTCAATTTGGCAATATCCCACGCGGTTCATCGAGAACTCGCCGATTTTCTGGGCCGACCGGGTGCGCACGCCGGTGATGATCCTGCAGAACGACGGCGACGACGCGGTGCCGTGGTATCAGGGCGTGGAGTTCTTTCTGGCGTTGCGCCGGCTGGGCAAGGAAGTCTACCTGTTCAACTACAACGGCCAGCCGCACGGGCTGCGCAACCGCGCCGACCAGAAGGACTACACCATTCGCCTGCAACAATACTTCGATCATTACCTGAAGGGCGCGCCGGCGCCGGACTGGATGACGAAGGGCGTGCCGTACCTCGAGCGGGAGCGTACGGCGGCGCCGGCGGAGAGCGGGGGCCAGTGAGCGCGGGTGATTAGCTGTTGGCGACAGAAATCGACACGGGGTTAACGCCGGCACTTGCCCAGGTGCATTCGCAGAGGCGGCAAATCTCCAAGGTGTGAGACGAAAACGCTGCCTGGTTTTAGGACAGAATTTCGGGACGCCGCCGACAGCAGGGCCGGCGCTGCGGTGGCCGCTATTTGGTCCCCATTTTGGGACTGTCTTCTGGGACGCTGGAGGCCTTGATTTCAGGGCTTTCCGGGTTTGTCCCAGAACTTACCCCTTTCGGGACGCTCGATAGCCCTGGCTGCTGGCTTTGCACGTCCAACAAGACGCGAATCGCATCAACGGTGATGCTCTATCTAGGAGAAACCCCCAAGAACTATACCTGGCATCACGAAGATCAGGCCAGTTTCGATCGTGTGTCCAAAACCCACGCCGGCTGCGGCGGGGTATGGGAGGCAGGGGAAAAGAAGGGGCTGGAGCCGATTGACACCGTCACCGGATGCCGTAGCCTTAAAGAAAGCCATCCATGCCAAGAAAGAGATCGACAGGCCAGGATCTCGTGCGCGCTGAGGTGATTGAGCGGCGGATTCTCCTCATCCGCGGGCACAAGGTGATGCTCGACAGCCACTTGGCCGAGCTTTACGAAGTACCCACCTTCCGGCTGAACGAAGCGGTAAAGCGCAACCGGCGGCGGTTTCCAGAAGACTTCATGTTCCAGCTTGGGAAGGAAGAGGCCGAATGTTTGACATCGCAATTTGCGATGTCAAAGCCGGGTCGCGGCGGCCGGCGGACGCTGCCTTATGTCTTCACCGAGCAGGGCGTCGCAATGCTCTCCACGGTCTTGAACAGCGAGCGCGCGATCGCAGTGAACATCGGCATCATGCGTGCCTTCGTGCGTCTCCGGCAGATACTCGCGACGCACAAAGATCTCGCCGAGCGCCTGGCGGCCATGGAGGAAAAGTACGACCAGCGCTTCAAGGTGGTGTTCGATACTTTGAAACGGCTTATGGAGCCGGCCCCGGAGCCGCGGAAGCGGCCCATCGGGTTCGTGGGACCGGGGAAGGAATAGCAGCTCGAACCCAGGCTCCTGCAACTCGATCGCGGTTATTACCGACCTGTCGAAAACCATGCCCTAAACTCCGTCCGGGCCGTAGCCCAAGATTTCGTCCTCCTCCTCGTGGGTGAGGGTCTTTCCCAGTTCGCTGGCTGGCATGTTCGGCCAGATCTCACGTTCCAGAAACTCGAGCAAACTCTCTTTGCGGTTCAAGCGTCCGCCCCTCGGCTCAAGGCGGGCTTCCTGCTCGACTGGCTCCTGGCGGACTGCTTCGGCCTTGGGATCGTGCTCCATAGTGGAATGGCGCCTTCCTCCATCTATTCTGCCAGACCCGGCCGAGCGCGCGGGCGGCTACACTGTGATCGTGGCCCGGCCCAAGAAGACGTTCACGGCGCTGGCGGCGGAATACACTTCGCTGGCATTCCTGCTGCCGGCGTCCACCTTTGCGGGCTACGCGATCGGCTACCTGCTCGACAGGGCTTTCGGCACTCACTGGCTGTACATTCCGTTCCTGATTCTGGGAAGCGTTGCCGGTTTTGTGCAGTTCATCCGGCAGATCATGAAGGACACGGATGATAACGAATCCTGACAATGAGTTCTATGAACGGGTGACGTCGCGCATTTTCAAGGTGACGCTGGCGATCGCCGGCGCGGGCACCGTGGCGGCGCTGGCTTGGCGCGGCTGGAGGGTGGGCGCCGGATTCGCGCTGGGCGGCGCCATCTCATGGCTGAATTTCCGATGGCTGAAATACGTTGTGGATGGGCTGAGCGGCAAGCGCGTACGCCCGCGGCTGGTGGTGCTGGCGGGGTTCCGCTACCTGCTTTTGGGCGGCGCCGCCTATGTTATATTGAGCTATTCTTCCATCAGCCTGGGAGCCACGCTCGCGGGATTATTCGTGTCGGTGACAGCGGTAATCGTCGAGATCTTCTTCGAAGTGGTGTATGGAACCTGAACTCTGGATCACCAAGCTCTTCAACGATCACCTGGCCGGGTTGGGAAACTCACTTCTGGGAATTGTGGGCGCGCACGCCGATGCGCGGCCGTGGGCCAACTTCGTAGTCATGCAGTTGGTGGTGGTCCTTTTCCTCATGGTGGTGGCCGCTCTTCTCCGGTTGCGGCTGTCGGCCGGCCGGCCGGGCAACTTCCAGCAGGCTGTCGAGCTGATTTACGAATTTGTGCACGGCCAGGCGGAAGACCAAATCGGGCACGACGGCCCCAGATACATGGGGTACTTCGGAACCATCTTCCTATTCATTTTGACCGCCAACCTGATCGGGGTCGTTCCCTGCTTCGAGTCCCCGACGCAGAATCCTTCGGTGACGGCGGGCTGCGCGCTGACGACCTTCATTTATTACAACCTAGTCGGGATTCAGGCGAACGGCTTCAAGTACGCGGCCAGCTTTGCCGGGCCCATCTGGTGGCTCGCCCCGATGATGCTGCCGATCGAGATCATCAGCCACTTGGCGCGTTGTCTCTCTCTTACAGTGCGTCTTTATGCCAACATGTTCGCGGGCGAGAAGGTCACCATGGTCTTCCTGGGCTTGACCCTCTTTCCGGTGCCGGTGATTTTCATGGGGCTGCATGTTTTCGTGGGGGTGATACAGGCTTACATTTTCATGCTGCTGACCATGGTGTACGTGGGTGGCGCAGTGGCGCACGAGCATTAATACCGGCTTTATGCCGCCTTACAGCGTGAGCCCGGCTGCACGGTGTCCGGGGACCACCTCCTGGGGCGATTCATCAAGGAGAATCGAATGACGAAGAAGCTGTTCTTTGTGCTGGCGCTGCTGTTCCTCGCCTGCTCCGCGGCAACCGCGCAGACGCCGGATAATCCGACTGCCGGCGGGCATTGGGTGCCCATCAGCGCCGCGTTTGCAATGGCGATTGCTTCCAGCCTTTGCGGTCTGGCGCAAGGCAAGGCGGTGGCCAGCGCGGTGGAAGGCATGGCTCGCAATCCGGGAGCCGCCAAGGCCATCCAGTTAGCCATGCTCATCGGCTTGGCGTTTATCGAATCGCTTGCTCTGTATACCCTGCTGATCGTCTTTATGAAGGCCAAGTAGGATTTTTCCCGGGGGCGAGCACGTCTCGCCCCCCTCTTTTGTTCCCGTACCTCTACGACTTGAAGGCTAGTACTCCGAGACACGTGTAAACACACAGGTCTATTGACCTTGCCGCCCTGCACCCTTTAGCATTGAGAAGCGATTCATGGAACAGCGAAGAACCCGGCGTTTCCAACTGCAGCTCCCGCTCTCCATCACGCGTTCCGGCGCGGCATGCGTGGAATTGGCTGGTTGCACCAAGAACATCAGCTCTGGCGGGGTGCTTTTTACCACGGAACGGGAACCGGATTTCGGCGGTCCCATCGAGTACGTGATCACGCTGGCTCACAACGGGGCGCAGGTGGTCAATCTGCGTTGCATGGGAAAGATCGTGCGCGCCGACCGGGTGGACTCCGGCTGGGATGAGGCATCCCCAGCTTACCGGATAGCCGCCACGCTGGAGCGCTACGAATTCGTGCGCCAGAACTAAAACACAATCACCCCCCCTTGTTTTAGGCGTAGCTTTCGTGTAAGGTAGCAAAGAAAAGGCGAAAGCGCGTATGAACCTGTCGCTCGGATTCCCCGAATTCTCCCAGGAACTGGCAGTTTCCCGAAAGCCCTCGCTGGAAGCGGTGGTCGCCCGTTTCCAGTCGGCGCACCAGGAGCCGGACTCGGCCGTCCGCGCCATTCATCACCAGCCGGCGGCGGAGGGGGTTTACGGGGAGATTCCACCGGCGGTGGACGCGCGGCTGCGCGCGGCGCTCGAAAAGCGTGGCATCGCGCGGCTCTATGCGCACCAGGCGGATGCCTTCGACGAGATCGAGCGGGGCCGCAACGTGGTGATCGTGACACCCACCGCCAGCGGCAAGACGCTGTGCTACAACCTGCCGGTGTTGAACCGGCTGCTGGGCGACCCGGGGACGCGGGCCATGTACCTGTTTCCCACCAAGGCGCTGGCCGAGGACCAGCTTCACGAGTTCCTGAGCGCGGTGGAGGAGATGGGCTCGGAAATCCGCGCCTTCACTTATGACGGCGACACGCCGCAGGATGCGCGCAAGGCGATCCGGCAGCGGGCCAACGTGGTGCTGACCAATCCGGACATGCTGCACACCGGCATTCTGCCGCACCACACGCGCTGGGCGCGGTATTTCGAGAGCCTGCGGTACATCGTGATCGACGAGCTGCACTACTACCGCGGCGTGTACGGCAGCCATCTGGCGAACCTGCTGCGGCGTTTGAAGCGCATCTGCGAATTCTACGGCTCGAAGCCGCGGTTCATCTGCTGTTCGGCGACCATCGCCAACCCCCGTGAGCTGGCGGAAGCGCTCACCGGGGAGGCCTTCGAGCTGGTGGAGCGCAACGGAGCGCCGCGCGGGGAGAAGTTTTTCATTTTCTACAATCCGCCGGTGGTGAACCGGCAGCTCGGCATCCGGCGCAGCTACATCAACGAATCGCGGCGCGTGGCGCTGGAATTCATCGAGCGCAACTTGCAGACGCTGGTGTTCGCCAACAACCGGCTGGCCACGGAGGTGCTGGTGACGTATCTCAAGGACGCCTGCGACCGGGGGCCGGCGGGCGGCGAGACGGTGCGGGGATACCGCGGCGGGTATCTGCCGCGCGAGCGGCGCGAGATCGAGCGGCGCCTGCGGGAGGGTGAGATCCGCGCGGTGGTGGCCACCAACGCGCTGGAGCTGGGCATCGACATCGGCTCGCTGGACGCGGTGGTGATGGCGGGCTATCCGGGGACCATCGCTTCAAGCTGGCAGCGGGCCGGCCGGGCGGGGCGGCGGCAGGGCACGTCGGCGGCAGTGCTGGTGGCTTCCAGCGCACCGCTCGATCAGTACATTGTCGAGCACCCGGATTACTTCTTCGGGCGCTCGCCCGAGCACGCTTACATCAACCCCGAGAATCTCGAGATTCTGCTGGCGCATATCAAGTGCGCGGCGTTCGAGCTGCCCATCCGCGACGGCGAGAAGTTCGGGAGGCACGATATCGGAGAAGTCTGCCGGTTTCTGGAAGAAGCGGGTTTTCTGCACCATTCCGCCGGCGCCTGGCACTGGACGTCGGACACATATCCGGCGGACGCGACCAGCCTGCGCTCGGTGTCGAGCGATAACTTCGTGGTGGTGGACACGACGGGCGAGCCCAACGTGATCGCCGAGGTTTCGTTTTCCACCGCGCTGACCACGCTCCACGAGAAGGCGATTTACCTGCACGAAGCGCGCCAGTACCAAGTCGAGCGCTTCGATTACGGCGAGCGCAAGGCTTACGTCAAACGCGTGGAGTCGGACTACTACACCGACGCCATCGATTACACGCAGGTGAAGGTGCTCGAAGAGTTCGAGGGGGAAGCGCTCGAGGGCGCGCGCCGGGCGCACGGCGACGTGCGCGTGAACCGGCAGATCGTGGGTTTCAAGAAGATCAAGTTTTACACCTCGGAAAACGTGGGGGCGGGGAAGCTCTCGATGCCGGAGCAGGAAATGCGCAGCACGGCGTTCTGGCTGCATTTCCCAGCGGAGTTTCTGGCGCGCTTTTCCGCATACACCCCCGCCGAGAAGCAAAGCGGCATCGCGGGCCTGGGAAATGCGCTGCGCACGGTGGCCGCGCTGCTGTTGATGTGCGATCCGCGGGACCTGGGGGTGGCGCTGAGCGAAGACATCTCCGGCGGTCTCGAGATCTTTGAGCCCAACCTGTATCTGTACGATATGTATCCTGGCGGCGTGGGACAGAGCGCGCCGCTGTACCGCCTGGCGCCGCGGCTGCTGAAGCAGACGGCGGAGCTGCTGGCGGGGTGCGGGTGCGAGGCCGGCTGCCCTTCGTGCGTGGGGCCTGCGGGCGAAGTGGGGGAGCGGGGGAAGGAAGTAGCGGCGCGGATGCTCGGGGAGTTGCTGGGCTAGGTCGTCCTACCGCGCTTTCAACTGCTCGGGCAGCACGGCATAGCCGTCGGGCGGCGGGAACAGCGAGATGAGCAGCTCCAGGCGGCGGCGCAGGTAGCGGCTGGGCATCTGGCGCGGGCCGGTCTCGATGTCGATGTCGCAGCAGGTTCCGTGCAGGTAGAGCGTGAGGGTATCCTCGAAGGCCTGGCGGGCGTACTCACGGAAGAGCTTGGTTTCCTTGCGCACGTTCTTCTGCCGGCGCACCAGCGCCTGCTTGAGATGCCAGCTCTTCTCGTCCACTTCGCCGTGGACTTCGGCGCTCAGCTCTTCGCGGATGGTGCGATAGAAGCGCTCCTGCACTTCCGGGGGCCAGTGGTCCGCCAGCAGCGCCGCCAGCGCACTGTAGAACTGGTAGTGATAGCCGGCGACTTCGACGTCTTTGATGCCGAACGCCAGCACGGTCATGTCGCCGGTTTCGCTGCGCGAGCGGGGGATCTGGCGGGTTTCGTGGGGGCGTTCGAACGTCACGGCGTCCGCGCCCTTGCCATTGGCCTTTTCGAGGTAGGGCGCCAGAAGGATGCCCATGGGCGGCAGCGCCGCCACGATGGCCGGCGAGATGGCCGCGATGGGGTCGTTGAGGTACTGCCGGAGATCGTCCTCCGCCATGGGCAGGGTGGAGAAGTAGGAGAACTTGCTGGTGAGCGGAATCATCTCGGCGCGGAAGCGCGCGGCGAGCTCTTCCACGGTCGTCCTCGGCCGTTCTGCTTCGGTGGACATCCTGGTGGTTCGATTGTAGCAGGGCGGCACGCTAAACTCTTAGTTGGATGAACCGGAAAATCCTGGTATCGGCGGGCGAAGCCTCGGGGGACCTCTACGCCTCGCTGGTGGTGGAGGAACTGCGGCGCGGCTTGCCGGATGCGGAGTTTTTCGGCTGCACGGGGCCTCGCCTGCGGGCCTCCGGCGTGCGCACCGTGGTGGACGCGGCCAGCCTGGCGGTCGTCGGTTTGCTCGAAGTGGTGGCGCACATTCCGCGGATCTACGGCGAGTACCGCAAGCTGCTGGCGGCGGCCCGGGATGAAAGACCCGACCTGGCGATTCTCACGGATTCGCCGGATTTCCACCTGCGGGTGGCCCGCCGGCTCCATCGGCAGGGGGTTCCGGTGGTTTACCTGGTGGCGCCGCAGGCGTGGGCGTGGCGAAAAGGACGCCTCAAGGCGATGCGGCGAACCGTGCGGCGACTGCTGTGCATCTTTCCCTTTGAAGAGGCTTTCTTTACGCGCGCGGGGGTGAAGGCCACCTACATTGGCCATCCGCTTGCCGGGCTGGTGGCGCCGTCGCTCAGCCGCGAGGAGTTTTTTCGGAAACACGGACTGGCCGCGGGCCGTCCATTAATAGCGGTACTCCCCGGGAGCCGCCGCGGCGAGGCCGCGCGGCATCTGCCCGCGGTTCTGGACGCCGTCGAGCGGCTCTGCCGGGAGCAGGCGTTGAATCTGATCCTGCCGGCCTCGGCCACGACCGGGGCCGCTTTTTTTCGGGAGCGCATGGGCCGCTCGCCGGTTCGAGTGATCGAAGGGGAAAGCTGGGACGCCATGGCCCACGCCGACCTGGTGCTGGCCGCCAGCGGGACGGTGACGGTGGAGGCGGCGCTTTTGGGAACCCCCATGGTGACCTTTTACAAGGTGACGCCGCCGAGCTGGGTGGCCGGGAAGCTGCTCGTGCGGGTGCCGTTCTATTCGATGGTGAACCTGATTGCCGGGCGGGCCGTGGTCCCCGAGCTGATGCAGAGCCGGATGACCGGGGAGACCATTGCCCGCGAGGCGCGCCGCCTGCTGGCGGACCCAGGCGCGCGCGCGGAGATGAAGGCCGGGCTCGAAGAGGTCCGGGAGAAACTATCACGGGCAGGGATGCCGGGCCCAGAGGGCGCCCCGCGGCGCGCGGCCGCCATCATTCAAGAAATTCTGGAAGGACAAGTCGCTCATGTTTCGTAATCTCCGTATCCCGATTGCCGCGGCGGTGGCGGCCGGCCTGCTGGCGATGGCCGCGCCCGCGCAGGAGCGGCGCTCCCGCATCGACGTGGAGCACTACACCATCGACGCGGAAATCTCCCCCAGCACGCAATCCATCGCGGTGAAGGCCGGCGTGCGGTTCACGCCGCTGGACGACAACGTCGCCTCGGCCGCGTTCGATCTCAACAACGCGCTCAACATTTCGCGCGTGCTGGACGCCCAGGACAGGCAGATTCCCGCCTCGCGCAACCAGCAGGACTCGACCGTGCGCCTGAGCTTCGAGCAGCCGCTCCCCAAGGGCCAGCCCGTCACCATCACGTTTCTTTACGACGGCCGGCTGACGGGGCAGGAAGACTCGCCGGTCTCCGGCATTAAGTTCGCGGCCATCCATCCGGATTTCGCGTACCTGATGTACCCGGCCCGGTGGTTCCCCGTGAGCGGCTACACCACGGACCGCTTTACGGCCGATGTGCGGGTCACCGCGCCGGCGGGTTACACCGTGCTGGGCAGCGGGGTCGACTCGCGCCAGGCGGCCGGCGACAAGAACGTGTTCGCATTCAAGTTCGAGCATCCGTCATTTCCCGGCAGCATTGCGGTGGTGAAGGGAGATCCCGTGAAGGTGTCTTCGGAAGGCGTCACCACTTCGCTCTACTTCCGCGGGCCGGAAGGCGATATGGCGCAGGCGTACGGAGAGCAGACCGGCAGGGTGATGTCTTATTTCACGGGCCTGTTCGGCTTGCCTCCCTATGCCAATCTGACGGTGGTGGAGACCGAAGAGGGCGCGCCCAACGGCTATGCGGCGCCGGGCCTGATCTTTCTGGCGCCGCGCGGCATCGGCCGCCAGCCCAGCGCCAGGCTGATCGCCAACCAGGTTTCGCGGCAGTGGTGGGAGGAGCTGGTGGGCCCCTCGACGCGCAATCATCTGTGGCTCACCAACGGGCTGGCGGCTTACTCCGAACTGCTATGGACGGAGCACTCGAGCGGTCCCGGCGCCATGGAATCGCAGGCCCGCGATGTGATGGTGGAGGCGCTCACCGTCGACAACGTGCCCATCATCCAATCGGCGCGGCTGGAGGACTACTCACCGGAACTGTGGGCGCTGACCGGCTCCAAGGGCGCGAGCGTCCTGAACATGCTGCGCTACTTGATCGGCGACGATAAGTTCTTCCAGACGCTCAAGACCTACGCCCAGCAGTACGCCTGGAAGTCGGCGAGCACCGACGACTTCCGCAAGGTGGCGGAGAACGCCTCGGGCCAGAGCTTGGACTATTTCTTCATCCAGTGGATCGAATCCAGCAGCGCGCCGGAATTCAAGCTCGAGTACACCATTTTCCGCACGCAAAAGGGCTTCCGCGTGATGGGCAAGATTTCGCAGGACCTGGACACGTTCCGCATGCCGGTGGACCTGAAGATCGAAACCGAAGGCAATCCGGAGCAGAAGCGCGTGGAAGTGGTGGGGACTTCGTCGGAGTTCTCGGTGGACACCTTCGGCAAGCCCAAGAACGTGGTGATCGACCCCGGCAACCGCGTGCTGCGTTACGGCAACGAAGTGAGGGTGGCGGTGGCCATCCGCCGCGGAGAACAGTTCGCCGAGCTGAGCGAATTCGGCGATGCCCTGAAGGAATACCAGAAGGCCCTGGAAACCACCCGCAACAGTTCGCTGGCGAACTACCGGATTGCCGAGGTTTTCTTCCTCCAGCAGAACTGGCAGGCGGCCGCCAACTCATTCCGCGAGGCGCTGAACGGCGACCTCGAGCCCAAATGGACGGAAGTATGGGCGCACATCAATCTGGGCAAGATTTTCGACGTCACCGGGCAGCGGGAGCGCGCCGTGAACGAGTACAATCTCGCCATTCGAACCAAGGACAACACGCAAGGCGCGCAGGAGGAGGCCGCCAAGTATCTCAAGACGCCATACGAGAGGCAGCGGCGTCCCGAGCAATAGGCAGCGCTTAACGGTCCCGCCCAGGGCTCAGAAGTGCCTCCGCAGATCGGCGAATTGTTCCACCACCAGCAGCTTGCCTTTCCCCGGCCGCAGGTCCTGCTTCTCCAGAATCCAGGTGTGCGCGTGCGGGACGAAAACCGCGTTGAGGCCGGCCTCGAGAGCGGGGTTGATGTCGGATTTCGGGCTGTTGCCGATCATCCAGGTTCGCTCCGGGTCCATGCCGCGCTCCTCCACCAGACGGCGATAAGCCGTGGCATCCTTCTCTTTGACAATGGCGGTGTGGCCGAAGAATACGCCCAGCCCCGAGCGGCCGATCTTGAGCTTCTGCTCTTCCGGGTGCCCCTTGGTAAACAGCGTCAGATGGTGGCGCAGCGAAAGGTATTCGAGGGTTTCCGGGACCCCTTCGATCACCTCCATGGGGCATTCGAGAATTCGCTCGGCGAACCCCATCGCGGTCCGGAGGTCTTCCTCGCGCACCTCGCGCTCGGCCAGGTGCCGGTAGCACTGCCGCAGGTTGCGCGCGAAGTTGGCTGAGCCGTAACCGTGGATTTTGTTATTGGCTTCTTCGATCTGGTCCAAAACGTCGCGCACCTCGCGCGGCGTCATCGAGGAATGGTCCAGGAACGCCGCAAACTCCTCGAAGGCGCGCTCGAAATAGATGTTATTCTCCCACAGCGTATCGTCCGCGTCGATGAGCAGGAAGTGGCGCATGGGCGGCGCTACAGCCCCGTGGGTCCGCCGCCGAAACCGTTGGTGGGAGCCAGGTGCTTGACGCGCTCGATGCGGCGCTGGCGCGGAATGTACTCCGCCAGGTAACGGTTGAGCTCCTTGAGCCGGCTGGTCTCGGACCGGCGCGCCAGAAGGGCGTGCAGAAAATCCAGGTCCGGCAGCGCCTGCGCCAGTTGAAAACTGAGTTGCGGGTCCTGGAGGTCGGGCTCGCCGCGCCCCTGGGAAGCCGCCAGCCCGCTCAGGTCCCGGTAATTCGAGAGCGCCTGGTCGCGCAGCTCGGCGGGCGCCGGGGCGGGGTCGTCGTCGTCGAAGAAACTCACTTCGGCCTGGAGATAAGCCTTCTCCCCGCTCAGCTCCACGATTTCGAAGCGCCTCAGGCCGCGCGTCAGGATATCCATGCGGCCATCGGGGTAGGTTTCGAGCACCTTCTCCACCATCACCGTGCAACCGGCGCTCACGATGCCATCTGCCTTGGCCAGAACCACCCCGAATTCCGAGTGGTCGCGGATGGCGTTGCCGATCATTTCCTTGTACCGTTCTTCGAAAATGTGCAGCGGCAGGCGCGTTCTGGGAAAGACCACCACCTGTAACGGAAACAGCGGGATGAGCCGCGCAGGCATGGTAATATTATGACGTTTCAAGTGGTCCCTATGCGAATTGACGGCAAAGTCGTCCTCATCACCGGCGCGTCCGAGGGAATCGGCGCCGCCTGCGCGGCGGAGTTCGCGCGCCGGGGCGCGAAGCTGTCGCTGACCGCCCGTTCCGAAGAAGGTCTCAAAAGGGCGGGGCTGGCGGCGCTGGTCACTCCGGGCGACCTCACCGACGAGGGTACCCGCCGCCGGGTGGTGGCGCGCACCCTGGAGCGGTTCGGCGCCATCGATATCCTCATCAACAATGCCGGGGTGGGCGCCTACCTGCCCTCCTGGAACATGCCCATGGAAGAGGCGCGCCGCTTGATGGAATTGAATTTCTTTGCGCTGCTCGACATGACGCAGCTTGTCGTGCCGCACATGCGCGCGCGCTCGAGCGGCATGATCGTGAATATCGGGTCGATCGGGGGCAAGATGGTGCTGCCCTGGTCCACGCTGTACAGCGCATCCAAATACGCGGTGGGCGCCCTCACCGAAGGGCTGCGGATGGAACTCCGGCGCGAGGGCGTCCACGCCATGCTGGTCTGCCCCGGTTACGTGAAGACCGGTTTTCAGGAGCACGTTTGTGGGGGACAGGCGCCGGCCGATGTGCTGCGCAGCCGCCGGTACGCTATCACGGCCGGGGAATGCGCCGCGGCCATCCGCCGCGGAGTGGAGCGCGATGCCCGCACCGTCCTGACCCCGCGCGCCGGCTGGATTCTGGTGGCGCTCGCCCGCGTGTTCCCTGCCATCGTCCAAACCCGCATGGCGCGCATGAACGAGGCCGCATGAACCTCAAGCTCAAGCGCACGCCCGGCATCTACGTGGTGGGCTTCATGGCATCCGGCAAGTCCACCATCGGCCGCCTCCTGGCCCACCGTCTGGGCTGGAACTTCTTCGACACCGACGAGGAGATCGAAGCCCGTGAACGAGCGGCCATCGCGGAGATCTTCGACAAGCGCGGCGAGGCGGAATTCCGCCGCATCGAAACCGGGATCATCCGTCATCACGTCCGCCGGATCGGGCGGGGCAGCCCCGCCGTGCTGGCGCTGGGCGGCGGCGCATTTGCCGCGCAGGCGAACCGCGAATTGCTGGAGAACAACGGCGTCACGGTGTGGCTGGATTGCCCCTTCGAGGTGGTCGAGCGCCGGGTGGCGCTGGCTTCGCACCGGCCGCTGGCGCGCGATCCCCGGCAGTTCGCCGCGCTGTACCAAGCGCGGCGCGAGGCCTACGCCCTGGCGGACGTGCGCGTTCCCATTGAAAGTGACGATCCGGGCGGCGTGGTCGAAGCCATTCTGAGCCATCCCCTGATCCTATGAGCAATCGAATTCTGCGGAAGCATGCACGCGCCATTTTCCAAGCCGCGTTGTCGGCCGCGGACCCCGCCGGCGCCGTCGAGCGCTATCTGAGGCGTCGCGACACCTCGCGCTTTCGCAACATCTACGTGGTCGGCGCGGGCAAGGCCGGGGCGTCCATGGCGCAGGCCGCCGAGCGCGTGCTCGGCCGCCGCATCGCCGCCGGGCTGCTCAACGTGAAGTATGGGCACACGGCCAAGCTGCGCCGCATCGAGCTCCACGAGTGCGGCCATCCGGTCCCCGACCTCAGCGGTGTGGCCGGCGCCGAACGGATCGCGCGGATCGCGGCCGGGGCGGGGAAGGACGACCTGGTGATCTGCCTCATCTCCGGCGGAGCGTCGGCGCTGCTGCCGCTGCCGGCCGAGGGCATCACGCTCGAGGAGAAACAGGCCACCACCCGGCTGCTGCTGGCCTCGGGCGCCAATATCCACGAGATCAACGCCGTCCGAAAGCACATCTCGCGCATCAAGGGCGGGCAATTGGCGCGGCTGGCGGCGCCCGCCCGGGTGGAATCGCTGATGCTCTCCGACGTGATCGGCGACGATCTCGACGTCATCGGCTCCGGACCCACCGCGCCGGATGCCTCTACCTTCGCCGGTGCGGTGGAAATTCTGGACCGGTACGGCATCCGCGAGCGCGTGCCCGCATCCGTGAGGGAGCGCATCGAACAAGGCGCGCGCGGGGCCGTCCCCGAAACGCCCAAGCCGGACGATGCGGTCTTTGCGCGCGTGCGCAACACCATCGTGGGCAGCAACCGCCTGGCGCTGGCCGCGGCCGCGCGCCGCGCCCGTTCGCTGGGTTACCGGACGCTGGTGCTCTCCAGCGAGATCCAGGGCGAGGCCCGCGAGATCGCCCGCATGCACGCCGCCATCGCGTCGGAAATGGCGCGCACCGGGCGGCCCGTGAAGCCGCCCGCGTGTGTCATCACGGGCGGGGAAACCACGGTCACGCTGCGCGGCGATGGCTTGGGCGGCAGAGCCCAGGAATTCGCGCTGGCCGCCGCCATCGATATCGCCGGCCTGGAGAACGTGGTGGTTTTCTGTGCGGGCACCGATGGCTCCGACGGCCCCACCAACGCGGCGGGGGCGGTGGCCGACGGCCAGACGATCGGCCGCAAGCCCGACGCGCGCCGCTACCTCGAGGGCAACGATTCCTACCACTACTTCGAATCGCTGGGCGACCTGGTGATCACCGGACCGACCAATACCAACGTGATGGATGCCTGCATCGTTCTGGTGGGAGCCGGGAAGTGAGATTATGGCCACGGATGAACCCGACGAGAGGGATTGCGATTTCCGGATCATGCCTGAGGTGGACCGGCGCCAGGAGGAAGTCGACAAGGCTCTCGCCGCTATCCGTGAGTTGCGTAAGCGCACCGGTAGAATCACGGTAGGGGAACTGCTGTCGGCCCGGGATGAAGGGCGCAAGTTCTGATGGCCTTTGTCCTCGATGCTTCCATCACGGCGTGCTGGGCCTTTCAGGATGAAGACCACCCCGATGCCGGTGCGAAACATCCTGGTAGTGAACGAACGCAGGCGGCGTATTGCGGAATCCGAGACCGCTGCTTTCCTGCTGAACTTTTCGCGGCTTCGAATCCGGATAGATCGCACTCCGGATGAAGACGCGGTTCTGCGGCTGGCCCGGACCCACCGGTTATCGGTGTACGATGCCGCGTATCTGGAGTTGGCGCCGGGTGAATGTCGGCTTACCGTGCCCCGCTATCCGTAGACGTCGGACCGATGCCCGACCGTCAGGATTTCAAGTCCGTCCACTATGCGCCGGAAGATGACGCGGTACTCCCCGACCCGCAAGCGATAACATCCTTGCCACTCACCATGCATAGGCTCCACGTCGCCGGCGCTGGTCGAGCCATGCCGCGCAATCGCCTCGAGAATTCGCAGTGCGGCAGCTCGATCCATGGCGCGGAGTTGTGTCTGGGCTTCCAGAGTGAATGGAAAACGCACCGGCTATTCCTTGCCCAGCACCTTTTCAACCATCTCGTCGTAGCTATGGCAAATGATCGTCCGGCCCGCATCCGCTTCCGTTATCCCTCGCCGGATTGAAGCGGCCAATGGGGGTTCCACTGGCTCCTGCGAGAGGAACTTCAGAAAGCGCAGCGCTACGCCGAGCTCGGCGTCGGGAAGCCCGTCAATCAAGTGGTGGAGTGCGTCGCGAGGTGCGGCCATTGGTGCTTCCCCCGCCATTAGTGTACCGAATCCCAGCAGGATACGGGAAGCGAGCTTTGGCCTGGCTCGGCGGAATAGCCATTCCCGTGCCGTAGCGCCGCTCAGTCGCTGTGGGAGGGTGGTGGAAGCATAGCGGCGTGCGCCGGCCCACAACGTCGCCGCCAGCGCCACCGAAAGCGCGGGAATCACGTGCACGGCCTGGTGAAGGCCAATCGCACGCGCCGCTTCCGTAACCGCTCCGGATCCGGCGGCCTCGCGCGCGCAGTGATCGCTCAGCCCGCCCGTCAGCAGCGGCCAGCACTACGCGGCCGTTGTGGCGCTCCCGAATGACGCGATCACCGCGGACCCCAGCGGCCACGCAGCCGAGAATCTCGGCCGCTCCCGAGGCCGCTATCCACCAGAGAGCCTTAATCTTCATGGGCGCCAGGAGTGGCGCTAGTGGGGTGTCCGGCCCCCGGCCCATAGGCGCTAAAATGACGCCCTCGACGACAATTTCGCGGGCTCTCGGTAGTCTCCCAGATCGGGACCTGTGGCCCGCATGGCTCGACTTTCGCGGGCCGGGCGTCTTGCATCATATTGGCATCACAGAGAAGCAGGTACCCGCGGCAAGCCTCGGCCAGGTCCGTTACCCTAAAGCTTCATGTGAAGTTTGACATCCTCCCCTGATATCTTCAGGGCAAGCCGTAACTCCCCCAGGCGCTTTTCGACGTGTTTCTTCAGAAAATCCTTCTCAAGTATTGTTTTCCCGATGCCTACCCAGGTCCGGAATTCCCGTCCGTCGGGGACCTCTATACTTTGTTGCTCCTTGTCCCAGCCGACGTCAGTTTCGACCTGCAGCTTCAGGGGCGACACGGGCGGGGTTTGAAGCTGTATCTTGTCATTTCCGGATCTCCACGTTGCAGGGCCGACAGTAATATCTTGGCCGGTATCGTTTCGGAGGACGATGCGAAGCTTGAGCTTGTAATGTACGTCCGTCGCGCTAGCGGGTGCACGTTCGATCTCCATTGCCCTCAGGACGACCCGCGCTGAGAGTTCCTGAGAAGCCTGATGATTGACAAGTTGTCCGGCTGTCTGCAGGAATGCCCGAGCATGGTCGCCCCATGTCGGATCGTCCGAGATGCTCGGCAGTTTTTCTCTGAAAACCTTCCTTAGCTCGTCGAGAGCCCCCGCATCCGTTATGTAACCGGTCTGCCGGGCATAGAGAACCCCGCCAAGATCGGAGAGTTTCTCCGGCGGAACAACGACCGAATAGAAGTCGGTGTGGCCCTGTTCTTTGCGAGCTAGAGCTGCACCTGCTTCCGCAAGACAAAATTGGCTCCTGAAATATGCGCGGGAAAGAATCGCGATGACCAATTGCGAATTGTTGAGCTCTCTCAGAATGTGTTGGACGAAGTACTCAGCGTTGGGGATGCTCCCGGGATAGCTGCTGAAGAATATCTGGTCGCGCGCGATGCCGACGCCCAGTTGGAGCAGATCTACGAACTTCGACGCGAGTTCTCGGTCAGCTACCGCGTGGCTAACGAAGATCTTCACGATCACTCCTTTCGTGGTTCCATGGTCGCACAGTCCGGCGATCGACCGCCGACGACGAAAGGAGGGCCTTCATCAAAGGCACCTCATTGAGGGTGAGGTTCAGAGCAGCATGGCCGAAGATTTTCTCCGCCTGGATTGTCGCCATGTCGTACTCACGCCGCTCGCGGTCCAGATACGCGGCGTTCGGGGAGATCACGGCCACGTTTCCCCCAACCGGACTTCCTGGGCGTTTGCCGTTTGGAACCTGGATTACATACGGCGCGTTCGATAGCTTCACTTGCCCTTCTTTGAATGTACCTTCTTTGACCGAACGTCGTTAATGATCTGGTCCATCCCAGGGAACACTGAGGCAAAATCCCGAATGGCGTCTTCAAGTGGCGTGAGTGCGAGCCGCAAATCGTCGGATTCCATTGCCATGGCTATTTCACGGTGGTTGAGAAGAATCGGCCTCCGTAAGCCCCAATCTCCTGTTGAACTAGTCACTTTCTCGCCGTAAGGCTGCCATCCCTTCTTCTTCAATGGTCCAGCAATGGCTTTCTCCCATAGCGCCTTTGCGGATGATAGATTGCCAGAGAAGCGGGAAATGGGCTGGCCCCAGATCGCCGCATAGACAGTAGATTCATCCTGCAGCCCAAATAGGCCCAACGTATCGAGCACTCCGCTATCCTGGGGGAACCAGAAAGCAGGTGCCCTTTCCTGGTCCGGAACCTCCTCAGCAGAACCGAAATTCAGAAGCCATTCGGCGCAAAAAGCGTTACCACCGCCGTCATCCCAGAAGCCTTCAGTGCCGAAGGATTCTTCGAGCGGGATGCTTACGAGGTCCTTCACCATGGCACTCATCGTTCTTCCCAGTTGCTTCCAGAAACGCTCCTCCGATTGTTCAAATGCCATGATGAGGCGGTGGTAGACTTCAAGATTGTCGAAGAGAAAAGCATCCATCTTCTTCATGACTGCGCCCCCTTGCTGGATTGGAAATAGGATGTGATGAACTCGGCATACTGCATAGCTAACTGGCTAACGAATGCGCTTCTGGCGGCTAAGGCATCTTCGCTGCCACAGCTGTGGGCAAACCGTTTGAGTGCGTTCGCAACATCGGACCATAATAGCCGCTTGAACCCATCCATGATAAGTTCGCCAGGCTCACCGTGCGCAGTGAGCAATCGTCCAACAAACTGCCTGCCAACTGGCCTACCCACCGTCTCGAAATATCGCTTAATCTGAGCGGTATCCTCGTGCGCCTGGATCTTGACCTCGATGCACACCAGCACCGAGCGGAACTCGATTACCAAGTCGAGGCGGGAATCGGCATCGGCGGTGACCTCGCGCCTGACGAGGGGCGCCTCGGGCTCATCTGGCCACGTCTCGCCCATCACGGCGAAAAAGCAGCGGAGGAAGCGCGTACCCTGGAAGTGCGACTCGTTTGGATCGAGAAGCCATTTTAATACTCGGCAATTGCGGACCTCATCGAGGCCAAGTGCGGCGACCTTCCAGATGTTGATTGATGGGGGTTGGTGAGCATTCTCTTCAACATAGGGTCGCCAGAGCGCTTCAAAGCTTTCAACTAGGCGGCAAAGATCACCCTCGGAGATTTCGGTGTGCTTCCCGTGGTCTGTGGTTTCGGCGAGATCGTGAAAACGCATCAGGAAGTCGTTAAACGGCGCGACCTCCTCAACGGGGCTGGAAAGGGACTCGAAGGCGTCAAGTAACAAGGCGAAGCCCTGCTGGAGTTGATCGCCGTTTCGGGGTTTTCGAACGCCGTCCGCCATCGGTCTTCAGCAGAGCATTGTATTCGACTGCGCCATCCAGTCGCAAGGACCGCCGCGCTGTCCAGCGCTGTCCAGCCGCTGTGTACGGCTCTGTGCCTGTGTCTGTGTCCGTTCTATTGACAAGACTCGGCGGATGCCGGACCCCTGGCGCTAACAGCCCCATCGTGCCAGCAGCCAGCCATGCGGTCCAGACGGCGTTGTGGGAAGCCACGGTCGCCCTGAGGCATGCACTCCGATTTCAGGCGAGATCGGTTTTGGCGATCTTATCTTAACGCCTATGGGCCCCCCGGCCCCCGGTATCACATCTCGATTTCGGTCTCTTTGAGGTTCTTGGGCGGCTTGGGGGGCTTCGGAGGCGCGGCAGGCTCGGGCGCGCTGGGCAGCGTCCCCTCTTTGCGCACGGATACCGAGCCGCGGCTGGCGGTGAGGCGGATGGTGGGGCCGTCGCCCACCTTGCCTTTCAACGTGGCCGTGCGGCCCTCGACTTCCTTCTGGATCTGCGGCCCGAAATCGTTGACCGCTTCACCGCGCTCGGCGGTGGCCTGCAATTGAAAAGCGGCCTTCTCCGGCAGCACCAGGTCGATCCTGCCCGTTCCCGAATGCGCCTCGATGGAGTATAGAGGCAGCCGCCCGGGGTGCAACTCGATGTCCCCCCGCTGGGTCTCCAGCTCGAGCGACTGCGTGAACTGCTCGATCTTGATATCGCGCGACTGCGACACCAGCCGCACCGGTCCCACAATGTCCCTGGCGGTGAACTCGCCCATGTCCATGCTGATGCGTCCGGGCACCGCCTGCACGCTCAGCTCGGTCGAGCGCGCGCCTTCGAATTGCAACGGCTTGGCGAGGTTCTTGAATTCCAGCGTCCCGGTGTAGCCGCCGTTGATGGTTACCTGCCCGGCGATGTTCTCGAGCTCGATGTCCGAGCCGCGGCCTTGGACGTCGATCTTGCCCTTCACGTCCACCGCGCGGATCACGTCGCTGCGGCCCATCTCGAGCCGCGCGTTGCCGCCCACCCGCGCCAGCCGCACATCGCCCCGGTCGGCCGCCAGCTCGACATCCCCCGCAATGTCCGAGATCTCGTAATCGCCCACGCGGCCGCGCGCCTCCACGGCCATTCCGCGCGGGACCGTGACTTCCAGGTCGTCGGAGATCCGCTGGTTGTCGGGCGCGCGATCCTGGCTGGTGCGCACCAGCAGGCGGTCGCCCTGCGGCACGATCTCGACGGGTGTTTTTTCGCTGGTGCGATCGGCGTCGCTGCGGGCATACGCGCGGATCAACTTGTGGCCGTTGACCGTCACCTCTGGCGCATCGCCACCGGTGACCTTGATGTTGCCGCGCGGATTGTCAAAAACGATGCGGTGCATGCCCGCGGCCGGGCCGTGCGCCGAAACCGGATAGTCGTACTGCTCCCCAAGCCAGTCCGGGCCGAAGGCGTTCCACCGGATGCCGTGCTGGTGCGCCTCCCAGATTCCCGACCCGGCGAGGCAGATCAGAACCACCAGCACCACCTCCCCGCCGGTGAAGCCGTAGCCGCCGTATCCTTCCCTGCTCCAAATCAGGGCTTCAATCAACCGCAGCAGTCCCCAGGCGATCAGCACGAACGGCCAGTACGATGCCAGAAGATCGAAAACGGGCGCTTCCGGGTGCAGGTTCCTCCACAAAAACAGTGCGCCAATCAGCAATAGCAGCAGGGGGCCGGTGAACGAGCGCCGTCTCATACGGAGCCTCCTGGAGGGGCGCCGGGGGTGCCCGGCGTAGTTGCGGGCCCGTCCGATCGGGGTGGAGCGCTGGTCCCGAACCCGCCCTTGGCCGTTCCCGCCGGGGCGCCCGGCGTGGTGGGCGGCCCGCCCGCATACGGACTCTGGGAGTAACCACCCGGAGGCGGGTAGCTATACGGCGGTGGCGGCGGCATGTTCGGCGCGTTGGCCGGACCGGTTGGTTGCGTGCCACGGCGCAGCAGGCTCAGCAGCCCGAACACGATCAGGATCACCGGCCAGGTCTGGTCGAAGCCATACCGGGTAAAGTTGTTCAGCGCAAACAGCACGCCTATGGTGATCAGCGTGACAGGCCCGCGGATGGCGCGGATCATCGAATGGCTATTGCCGTTCATGGCCCGCCTCCTTCCCCGCGAAGCGGCTGAACAGCAGGTAGGCCCCCGCTGCGATCAGCAGCACCGGCCAGAAGCGCGCTACGTACTCGAAGTCCAGCAGATCGAGCGTATGCAACAGCAGCAGGACACCCAGGATGATGAGCGCGGCCCCTGCCACCGGAACCTGATTCGGCCGGCCCCGCAGGTCCACCAGGCTGGAGTACTCATCCACCGGTTCGCCTCTCCGGCGCTTGAGCGCGGTGTGATAGGCTTCGAACGCCATGTAGGCCCACCAGGCCAGCACCAGCATGACGAAAACCGGTTCCAGGCCGTGGGCCGCGCGCGAATTGGCAATGCTCATCAGAATTCCCCAGATGACGGCGTGCACCAGTCCCTTGGCGTACTGGCCGTTATAGATGGCGCCGACTCCCGGGATCATGCCCAGAAAGAGAGCCAGGCCGGGTGAGACGTCCGGGTAGACATAGCCCGGCGGCGGGGCGGCGGGCACGGGCCCGGCCGGCTCCCCGGCCGGCGCGGGCGTATGTTCACCGCAAAAAACGGTTCCGTAAGCATCGCGGCGGCATTCGTCGCAGATCGGCTTGCCGCACGTGCGGCAATATGCCGTGGCCGGCACTTCAGGATGATTCTGGCAATTCATAACGTACCCCTTGTACTCCTTAACGCGATCCCCCCGAGGGATTCGAAGCTGACCCTCCGCCGGTGGTGGCGCCCGAGGCGCCGGGCCCAGAGGGCCCCCCGTCCGGAGTGGCCTTGACTGGCAGCTTGTGCTCGTCCGTTTTCCGCTCGGGAGCCTCTTGCATGGGAGCGGACTGCCGATCTTCGCCCTGCTGCTGCCATTCCCGCAGCGTGGTTTGAATCTGGTAAACGAACTTCAGGTTGTCGTAAAACTTTACCGTACGTCCCCAGGCCCGGTAGGCGCGGTCCTCGAGCCCCGCCCACACCTGGGCCGGCTCCAGGTCCGACATTTGCAATTGCCGCACGGGCGCCACGAACTGCGCCAGCAACGACAGCGAAAGAATGGTCATCGCTATGCCCATGGCGAATCGCGGCTGCCAAATCGGGCTGAGAATTCCAGCTACCCAGCTTCGCGCGCCCTTCGGCTCGGTCCTATTCTTGCTCCACGGCGCATCGAACAGAATGCGCGTGATCAGCTCCGGCGGCGGCTCGACAGTGGCGGCGCGCTCCATGAACGCGACTGCGGCGGCGGAGTCCCGCGCCAGCTCGGCGCATGCCGGGCATTGGGCCAGGTGGCGCTCCACCGCGGACTTCCGCTCCGCCGTGAGCGTGCCGTCCAGGTAATCGCAGATCAGGATTTCAACGTCTGCGCAGTTCATACCACCAGCTTCTGCCTTCGCAGCAGCCGGGCCAGTTCGGCCCGGCCCCGATTGATTCGCGATTTCACCGTGCCTTCGGGAATCCCCAGCACTTGGGCGATCTCGCGATATTCCATCTCCTGCAAGTCGCGCAGGATCACCGCCTCCCGTAAATCCGGCGAGAGCTTCTGCAGCGCCGCCTGCAAGATCTCACTGGCCTCCCGGCCGGCTACCGCATGGTCCGGACGCTCCGACGCCGTGGCGCCCTTTTCCTCCAGCACGGTGAGCTGTGCTTCGATCGGATCCGTCACGCGTTCCTGACGAGTGCGGCGATAGTGATCGATCAAAAGGTTGCGCGCCACCCTCGCCAGCCACGTACCGAATGAACCCTCCGCGGAGCGAAACGTCTTCAGCGTCCGGAACACCCGGAGAAACACTTCCTGCGTCAGGTCCTGCGCTTCCGCGCCGCTGCCGGTGAAGCGGTAGCAGAGTCCGTAGACCTGCCGGGTGTGCTGCCGCAGCAGCTCCTCCCAGGCGGCTTCGTCGCCGCTCAGGCATCTCGAAACGAGGCTCTGAACCGGGTCCAAGCTCCGTTCTACCAGATTATGACCCCCGTGAATACCCACCACGCGGTTCAAAATGTGGCCGCCGGCTGCCTGGTTTCCGAAAACCCCCAAACTTAGCGTCGTCGCGGCCATGGCACTCGTTCTTCCATATCGAGAAACGAGGCTTTATCATGATAGGTTCAATCTTTCCGGCATGCCAGCTCTTTTGAGGCGCTTCCGGGGGAGGAAGACCGATTCGCCGTCATACGTGGAAATGGGTGGCCGGCGCCGTGCTCGCCGGCGCCCTCGCTTGGTGGCTCTTGGGCGCGCATTCGCCGCTCCGGGGCTTTGATTGGAACCTGGCTGCCGCCGCCATGGCGCGGCTTCGCTGGTCCTGGCTGCTGCTCTCTCTGGTTATGGTTGCCGCCAGCTTGTACGGCCGCGCCCTGCGCTGGGCGGTTTTCCTGAAACCCCTGAAGGCCCGCCCCTCCATTCGCAACCTGCTCTCGGCCACCGCGATCGGGTTCGCCGCCATCACTTTGTTTGGGCGCCCCGGTGAGCTGGTGCGGCCCTATCTGATTGCCGTCAAGGAGCGTGTGCCGGTGAGTTCCCAGTTCGCCGCATTGCTCCTGGAGCGCATCTTCGACCTGCTTATGGCCCTGCTGATTTTCGGCTTTGCGTTGACGCGCGTGCACGCCTCGGGCACTCATGTGGGGCCAAGGCTGGCCGGGGTTCTGGCCGTTGGGGGCAGGCTGGCGGCGGTCGCCGGAGCGGCCTTGCTCGTCGTTCTGGTGTCGTTGCGCCACTTCGCCGAACCTATGCGGCGGCGCCTCGTTGCCGGGCTGCGCCTTCTCCCCGAGGCCCTATTCCTGAGGTTTGACAAGCTCGTGAACACCTTTATGCAAGGCGTGGAATCGACGCGCAGCGATGGCGCGCTGCTGCCGGTCCTCATGTACTCGGTGTTAGAATGGGCGCTGATCGCCGCTTGCTACGAGTGCCTGGCCCGGTCCTTTTTTGGCGCAAGTCTTAGCTTTGTAGATGTTCTTGTGTTGCTGGGGTTTGTGGCGTTTGGAGCGGTCATCCAAATACCCGGGATCGGCGGCGGCATGCAGGTCGTTTCGATCGCGGTTCTGACGGAGCTGTTTGCCGTGAAACTGGAAGTGGCCACTGCGTTTGCCATGCTGGTTTGGATTATTACATTTGTAGCAGTTGTTCCTGTGGGCTTGGGCCTGGCCCTCAAGGAGGGGTTGGATTGGCACAGCCTGCGACAGATCGGCCGGGAGACGTCTGCATGAAATGTCCATTCTGCAATCACATGCACGATAAGGTGGTGGATTCCCGCGAGAGCAAGGAGGGTGACGCCATTCGACGCCGCCGGGAATGTCTGGAATGCGACCGCCGGTTCACGACTTATGAACGCATCGACGAAGTCCCCTACATGGTCATCAAGAAGGACGGGCGCCGCGAGAAGTTCGACCGCCAGAAAGTGCTGGCAGGCCTTCTGAAAGCCTGTGAAAAGCGCCCCGTGAGCATGGCCAAGCTTTCCGAACTGGTCAACCAGGTTGAATCCAAGGTGAGCGATTCACCGGATCGTGAGATATCAACTACAGAAATAGGAGAATTCCTGATGGACAACCTCCGGGAGATCGACAAGATCGCCTATGTACGATTTGCGTCGGTATACCGGGATTTTCAGGATGAGCAGGCATTCTTCAACGAGCTCAAGAACCTCATGCGGCAGAAGTTGACGTAGCGCCGCCGGCGGAACGCCCGATGCGGGTCTATGCCGCCGGCTTTTCCCCTCAGGACAAACCCCACCGGCGGCAAAGGGGGTGCCCCCCGGGGCCCGGCGCTCCCAAACTTCGTGTAACCTAAACAGTTTTAAGACATCTTTAAAATAGGGCTTAACTTTGTTGGGGAATGGTGATATCATCAGACGAAAGTCGAACCCCGAATGCCGCCGATCTCCTCAACACTTGGGGCTGGACCAGCCGATCGAACTTTTTTCAGGTAGTACCCCATTTCCCAGGCACTTCCATGTAATGGATCGCGTGTCCATGGGGGAGGTGAGTATTAGTGGACCATTTTGAAGATCAGTTTTTAGCGGACAACCCTGAAACCCTAGGCCTTAATTTTGAAGATGAAACCAAGTTCTTCGATCCTGAGGCCGTACACGAAGCCGATTTCCTGCACCCCCAGCCGGTGGAGGAATCTATTTACACGGACGACCCGGTCCGCGTGTACCTTCGTGAGATGGGCGCCGTTCCGCTGCTCACGCGCGAGGGCGAAGTCGACCTGGCACGCCGCATGGAGCGCGGTAAGCTACGGATGCAGAAGGCGATTAGCCGCTCGGCCCTGGTGCAGCACGTGGTGGTCGATCTAGCCGAGCAGTTGAAGAAGGCAGCCATCGAAGTGGAGAGCATCGCGGATCTGGGGGATGTGGAGGAAGGTTCCCCCGCCGACCTCAAGGTCCGGGCTGAGGCGGCCAAACAGTTTGCCGATGTGGTAATCCTCTACAAGAGGCTTCAGCAGTTGCAGGACCGGGTGGACAATACTCCCGCGTCGAACAAGAAGCCCCGCAAACGGCTGTGTGCCAAGTTGGATCGCGCCAAAGTGGAAACCTCTCTGGCGATTCGCCGCGTTCCGTTCAGGCTCATCAAATGGAAGGAGTTCTCCCGCGAAATCGAGCGCGCCGTGGATGAAATCAGCCACCTCGATAGCGAGATCAAGAAGCTCGAAGCCCGGAACAACCCCGTGCAGCAGGTGCGCGCGCGCGAATTGAAGCGCGAATTGCGGAAACGCGAAGCCACGGCCGGCGCCACCCTGCCCGAGCTGAAGCACACCCTCACGGTGATCCGTCATGGCGAAGCCGAAGCCGAGCGCGCCAAGAAGGACCTGGTGGAAGCCAACCTCCGGCTGGTGGTTTCGGTAGCCAAGAAATACGTGAACCGCGGACTTCACCTGCTGGACCTCATTCAGGAAGGCAATATCGGCCTGATGCGCGCCGCCGACAAGTTCGAATACCGGCGTGGCTACAAGTTCTCGACTTATGCCACCTGGTGGATTCGCCAGGCCATCACGCGCGCCATCGCCGACCAGTCCCGGACCATCCGTATTCCCGTCCACATGAACGAAAGCATGAACAAGTTCCTGCGGGCGACGCGCGAGTTGGAGAAGGAGCTTGGCCGTACTCCTACAAATGACGAAATCGGGCGCCGGATGGACATCCCGGTGGAGAAGGTGCAGAAGCTGAAGACCATCTCGAGGGATCCGGTTTCGCTCGAGACCCCGGTCGGTCGCGACGGCGAATCGGCGCTCGGCGATCTGATCGAGGACCGCTGGGTTGGTTCACCGGTCGATTCCGTCATCGAATCCAATGTTCGCGACGAAACCGCAGGCATTCTGAAGACGCTTTCCCCGAAGGAGGAGAAGGTAATCCGGATGCGGTTCGGGATTGGCTGCGAGCGCGAGCACACGCTGGAAGAGATCGGGCAGGAATTCGACGTCACGCGCGAGCGAATTCGCCAGATCGAGGCCAAAGCGCTGCGGCAGTTGCGCGCTCCGGAACGCGCCCGCCGCCTGCGCGCGCTGATGGCCGCCCGATAATCCAGTGGGGCGGGCAATCTTGCCCGCAGCCGCCTTTCAGGCGGCTCTTGCGGCGCCGGCTGAAAGGCGGCTGCAGCCAGGATTGGCTGCCCCACACCGTCCCGCACGTGCCACTTCTTCCCGGATGTGGCGTGCTTGCCTCACATTCTCCGGGAAAGCCCGTCTGATAACACAGGACATACTCTCTGGCAGGCGGATTGCACCGGAGACTGGCCGAAGGAGGAGCGGCTGATGCCGATCGTTAAGATTACAGGACAGGGCTTGTGGGCGATTGCGCTATCGGTCGCCCTCCTTTGGGGCTGCCTCATCGGCGAGCGCATAGCGGCGCGGCGGGCCTTCTCGGAGCGGGCCAAGGTACTGCGCGATATCTCACGGATCGAGCGCAGGCAGCGGACACAACCGGTTTCGGCGCCGGCGCCGTTCATCCCTCATCACGCGCGCGTGGCGGCGGGATAAGCAGTACAATAATTGCAGCGATGGCGAAACTCGTTGCAATCCTTCCCATAGTTCTGTTGGCTGCCGGTTGCAGCCGGAATCCTTCCGACCGGCTCGCCCGTCTCGCGGATGAGTTTGTCCACACCACGCTTTCCTTCTCGCCTGCCATGGCGACCAGCGTCGGCCTGCACCAGTACCAGGGCCAGAATCTCGACAACCTGCTGGACGACACGAGCCCGGAGAATCTCGACAGGCAGCGGCAGTATTACGAACGCTTTCGCGAGCGGCTGGACGCGCTCAACGCCAATCGACTCACCGCCGAGGATCAGGCCGATTTGAACATTCTGCGGGATCAGGTCTCGCTCGCTCTGCTGGACTTGAACGAGTCGCACAGCCATCTCCACAACCCCACTCTTTATGTGGAGACGCTGGGGAACGCGCTGTTCAGCCCATATGTTCTGGAGTATGCGCCCCAGGCGGCCCGCATGCGCAACATTATTGCGCGGCTGCAGAAGGCGCCTTTGTTCCTCGACCAGGCCAGCACGAACCTGACCTCCTCGCCCGAGATATGGACCAAGGTGGCGATGGAAGAGAACGAGGGCAATATTGGCTTGGTGGACAAGACCATCCGGGCCGCCGTGCCGCCGGATCTGCGCGACGCCTACAACCTGGCTGCGCTGTCGGCGCTGGACGCCATGCGCAAGTTCCAAGGTTTTCTCAAGAACAACCTCTCCAACCGCGGAGACGACGCCTGGCGCATGACGAGCGACCAGTACATGCGCAAGTTCCGGTACGCGCTGGAAAGCGGGGTCGAGGCCGACACCATGTTGCAGATGGCCGAGCGCGAGCTGGTGCGCGTGCGCGCGGACATGCTGGAGCTGGCCCTGCCGCTCGACCGGCAGTTGGCGCCGGCTCATAAGGACCACGCCGAGCTTTCGGGCGCCGCCCGCGAGAACCAGGTGATCGGTGAGGTGCTGGCCAAGATCGCGGAGCGGCATTCCACGCGCGAATCCTATATGGACGACGCGCGCCAGGATCTGGCCGAAGCGCGCGCCTTCGTCGAGCAGAAGCGCTTGCTGACGCTTCCCCAGCGAGCGAACCTCCAGGTGATTCCGACGCCCGAGTTCATGCGCGGCGTCTATTCGGTGGGCGGTTTTTCGGCCGCCCCGGCGCTCGAGCCGCGGTTGGGCGCCTTCTACTGGGTCACGCCCATTCCCGCGGACTGGCCCAAGGAGCGCGTGGAATCCAAACTGCGCGAGTACAACTATTACAAGCTCAAGCTGCTCACCATCCACGAAGCCATGCCCGGCCACTACGTGCAGATGGAGATCGCCAACAACGTGCAGCCCGAGAGCCGGCGCGTGCTGCGATCGGTCTTCGGCAACGGCCCTTACATCGAAGGCTGGGGCGAGTATGCCACCCAGACGATGCTCGACGAAGGCTTCCTGGACCGCTCGCCGGAAATGGCGCTGACCTTCGCCAAAGAGAAACTGCGGGTGATTGCCAACGCCATCCTGGACGTCCGCCTCCACATGCTCGACATGACCGACCAGGAGGCCCTCGACCTGATGGAGAAGCAGACGTTCCAGGAGGAGGAAGAGGCCACCGAAAAGCTCCAGCGGGCCAAGCTCTCCTCTTGCCAGTTGCCGATGTATTTTGTCGGCTGGAGCGACTGGCTGCGCGTTCGCGAACAATACAAGCAGAAGCGCGCTCCGTACAGCCTGTCCGGCTTCAACGACTGGGCGCTCAAGGAAGGGGCTGTGCCGCTGCCAGCCCTGACACGTCTGCTGACGCCATAATGCGCGTAAAATAGAAGCAGGGATGCCGGAAGACCACAGCCCAGATCCTCCCCTTGGCGCGACGCCGGCCCGCTCCAGCCTCTGGCACGCGCTTGCCTGGGTGCGCGACCTGGCGTTTTCGGTGGTGATCGCGGTCATTCTGATTGTGTTCATCTACCAGCCAGTCAAGGTGGAAGGCACCAGCATGATGCCCGCGCTGGCCGACCAGGAGCGCATCTTCATCAACAAGTTCACCTATCGCTTCGGCTTGGGCAGCATCGAGCGCGGCGATACGGTGGTGTTCTGGTGGCCTCCCGATCCGGCCAAATCGTACATCAAGCGGGTGATTGGCCTGCCTGGCGACACCGTGAGAATCGACGCCGGCCAGGTGATGTTGAACGGCCGCCCGCTGCTGGAGGATTATGTCCCGGAAGAATACCGGGACCGCGTCTCGTGGGGACCCGAGGAAGTGCCTCGCGACAGCTATTTCGTTCTGGGCGACCACCGCATGTCCTCGAGCGACAGCCGCACCTGGGGGTTTGTCAAACGGAAAGACATCTACGGTAAAGCCGTGTTTGTCTACTGGCCCCTGGACAAGATGGGCCGGCTGCGGTAACTCACTTTCGCAAGATCCACAGCACGAGCGAGAACAGCGCGCTGAGCACGATACAAGTGGTCAGCGGAAAGTAGAAGCTGGAGTTCCTGCCGTGTATGTAGATGTCGCCGGGCAGCCGGCCGAGCCTGACAGGCAGCCGCCCGGCGAAGGCGACCAGCAGACCCGCGGCGGCCAGTACGATGCCAAGCGCGATGAGCAGGCGGCCAAGTGGCATGATTCGCCCTACCTCCGGGCGGGCGGTTGGCTGGCGAGGAGCGCGAGGACTTCGAGAATCTCCGCGCGTTTGGATGGGTCGAGACGGAGATACTGCCGATCGCCCTGGCCGGGGACAAAACGTGTGGCGCCGTCGGATTCCACGAGCACGGCTCCCGGCTCGGAGCGGCCGAAGTAGCCGTGCTCCGGCCGCACGGCTTCGAGAGCGGCGGTAAGATCCCATGTGGGCCGGCCGTAGGGCATCTTGCGATACGCGCGGTAGGACTCCGCGATGGGGTGCGGGCGCGCGTACGCGAAATCGTGTTCGATGCTGGCGGCGGGATAGAGCAAGTCGCGCCCAATTTCATAACCGCTGAGCACGATGGGGGTTGGCCAGCGCTCGAGCACGGCCTTGGCCGAGGCGATGTCGATGCGGACGTTGTACTCGGGTCTTCCGCCGGCGAAGTCGCCCGCCATGGCGACGACCAGGGCGACCTTCTCTTTGGCGAGCGCGCCGCCATCGGGGAAATCCAGCAGCGCGGCGAGATTGGTGCTGAAGCCGGTCTGCACGATCACGACCTTCTCGCGCGCGTTCGACAGGAGACGGCGCAGGAGCGCGGGCGCGGGCACGGCGGGGCTGGCGCTCCCGGCGGGCGCGGCGCGCAGAGCGGCTGTCATGTAGCCATCGCCGGCGCCGCCTTGGATCTCTTTGATGGCGGCGCCCACAGGCAAATCGCCGCGGCCGTAGAAGCGATTGACCATCCGGATGTACGGGACCGCCGCTGGATGCGCGTTGGTCAGCGTGACACCGATCAGCTCGCACTCGCCGCGATCGCTCAACGCGTGCAGCATGGCGAGCGCCAGGGCGTCATCGATATCGTTGCCCATGTCGGTGTCGAAGATCACCGGACGGGCGGCGAAGCAGACGTTCGCAATCAGGCAGGCCACGATCGGAATCCGTCGCATTTCATCCTCAGCGAATCGGCTGAATGCCGAGTTCCCGGCAGATCTTCACCGCCAGCCGGTTGTCGATCTCAGAGTGCCGTGGGACGGGCGCCTTGGCGCCCGTGACGGGGTTGGTGTAAATGGAATGGCGAGCGCCTTCACGCTCCGGCCGGCACCCATGCCGTTGCAGGTGGCCGATCAGTTCGTGGCGTTTCACGGCCGCGTGGCGCCAACCTCTATTGAGAGAGGCAGCAGTTCGATCAGGTCGGCGTCGGGAGCAGAGGCGTCGGGATCCGGTCGTGGCAAGGGCTTGCCTTCTTCCAATAGCAATTGTCCAAGGTCTTCCATGGCGCTGGAAATCATCAGTCGAGCATCGGCAAGATCAAACCCTTGAGTGACCGCTCCAGGAAAATCGAGGGCCTCCGCCACCACCATCCTTTCGCCGGCGCGTGGGAGATAGAAGGCCACATGGTAACGGAGCATACCTCTTTAGGATACTCGAAACGCAAGGCAGGCTCAGTTACAGCGCCGCGATCTGGCCGTAAATGGGCTTCAGCGCGGGGTACAGCGCCTGGTACACGCGGTGCGCCTTTTCGTAGAATGCCACGGCGGCGGCGCTCGGGGAAACCGACTCGGTTTCGCGGATGGCGGCGCGGCACACTTCCGGCACGGAGGCGTACTCGCCCGTGCCGGCGAGCGCCAGCAGCGCGGCGCCGTAGGCCGAGCCTTCCTGGGTTTCGAGCGTCACCACGCGCTTGTTCAAGATGCCGGCCAGCAACTGCCGCCAGAAGGCGCTCCTGGCGCCGCCGCCGGAGGCCCTCACACTTGTCGCCGCCACGCCCAGCGCCTCGATGATGTCGAGGCAATCGCGCTGGCTGTAGGAGACGCCTTCGATCAGCGCGCGGATGAGGTCCGCGCGCGTGTGGCTGGCAGTGAGACCGATCCAGCCGCCGCGCGCGGTGGCATCCAGGTGGGGGGTGCGCTCGCCCATCAGGTACGGCAGCCAGAAGAGACCCTGTGCGCCGGGCGGCGACTGGGCGGCTTCGGCGGTGAGTGCGTCGTACTCGGTTCCGGGCGCGAGCTGGTTGCGGAACCACTGCAGGCTCAGACCGGCGCCCTGCGTCACGCCCATCATGTGCCACTTGTCGCGCACGGCGTGGCAAAAGGTGTGGACGCGGCCGGCCGGATCGTACGCCACTTTCTCCATGTGAGCAAACACCACGCCGGAGGTGCCCAGCGTACAGGAGACGATTCCCGCCTCGACAATGCCGTTGCCCACGGCGCTGGAGGCTTGGTCCCCGCCGCCGCCCACCACCGGAGTGCCGGCCTGAAGTCCGGTGAGTTCCGCCACTTGCGCCGTGACTTGGCCCGTCACTTCGCTCGACTCGTAGCACTTCGGCAGGATGCCGCGGTCGAGGCCAAGACGGTCCATCATCTCGAAGGACCAGCAGCGGTTGACCACGTCGAAGACGGCGGTGCCGGACGCATCGGAAACTTCGGAAGCGAACTCGCCCGTCAGCTTGAAGCGCACATAATCCTTGGGCAGGAGCATCGTGCGCACGCGCTCGAAGTTTTGTGGCTCATGGTCGCGGACCCACAGCAGCTTGGGCAGGGTGAAGCCGGTGAGCACGGGGTTGGCGGTGAATCTCAGGATATTCTCGCGGCCGATTTTGGCATTGACGGCGTCCACCTGCGCTTGGCTGCGCTGGTCGCACCAGATCAGCGAGGGGCGGACGACGCGGCCGGCGCTGTCGAGGATCACCAGGCCGTGCATCTGCCCGGAAAGGCCGATGCCTTTCACCTGGCGACCCGGGACGCCGGCCTGGGCCAGCACGCCGCGGATGGCTTCGACGCAGGCGTCCCACCAGTTTTCGGGGCGCTGCTCGGCCCACAGCGGGCGCTCCATCCGCATGTCCTCGTGGGGAGATGTGTAGCCCGCGCGGACGCCGCCGCGCCCATCCACCAGGAGCGCGCGCGTGCCCCCGGTGCCGATATCGATGCCCAGCCACATAGAGTTTATGGTGGCACAAATGGTATCGTCGTGTTTCCAGTATGAAGTTCCGGCCCGTCTTGGATTCCGATTTCATCCCAGCCTCTCTGTGGAACCGGGCTTATCGCGCCCGAGTCAAAGAGAACGGCGGAGGCCGCCATCTGGCCATTGCTCTCGAGCGCAGCGATGGCTCGGTCTCCGTGTTCCGCACCGCGGTGCTGCCACACGAAGGGAAGAACGTGGCCATCAATGACCGCTACGTCGAACGTCTGCTGAAGTTCCTGCTGTGGCAGAAAGGTGGATACCGGGTCACCATCGGGGGCGATGCGCGCATCGCCGATTACCTGCGGAGCGTGTACGCGCCGGAAGGCGCGCGCGCCTTCGACTACCAGTTCATGGGCGAGCGCGTGTACGGGCGGCCGATGGCGATCGAGAGCACCGCGTTTGACGCCGCTCCCGTGGAAAGGGAGACGACCGCGCCGCTCGGCCGCCACCTGGATGGCTTCCGCATCGGTTTCGACCTGGGCGCCAGCGACCGCAAGTGCGCCGCCGTCGCCGACGGCCGGGTGATCTTCAGCGATGAGGTGGCGTGGAACCCGAGCGCGCAGGCCGATCCGCAATATCATTTCGACGGCATCCAGGATTCGCTGAAACGGGCCGCCGCGCGCCTGCCGCGCGTCGACGCCATTGGGGGCAGCGCCGCGGGGGTGTATGTCAATAACGAGGTGCGTGTCGGCTCGCTCTACCGCTCGGTGCCGCGGGACCTGTTCGACAGCCGCGTGCGGCGCCTGTTCTTCGAGTTGCAGGCGGCCTGGGGCGGCATCCCCTTCGAAGTGGTGAACGATGGCGAGGTGACGGCGCTGGCCGGATCGATGGCGCTCGGCGACAACGCCGTGCTGGGCATCGCCATGGGCAGCAGCCTCGCCGCCGGCTTTGTCACGCCGCAAGGCGCCATCACCACGTGGCTGAATGAGCTGGCGTTCGTGCCCGTGGAACACCGCGAGGACGCCCCGGCCGATGAGTGGTCCGGCGATCGCGGCGTGGGCGTGCAGTACTTCTCGCAGCAGGCCGTGGGGCGTTTGCTCGAACCGGCGGGTATCCCTCTTCCATCGGAGGCGCCGCTTCCCGCCAAGCTCGAGCAGGTACAAAAGCTGGCGGCGGCGGGCGACGGCCGCGCGCGCCAGATCTACCAGACCATCGGCGTCTGGTTCGGCTACACCATCGCCCACTACGCCGATTTCTACGACTTCCGCCATCTCCTGGTGCTGGGGCGCGTGATGTCTGGCGTTGGAGGGAACCTGATTCTCCAGGTGGCGGAGAAGGTCCTCAAAGAGGAGTTCCCCGAGGTGGAGGAACGCATCCGTTTCCACATCCCCGACGAGAAGGAAAAGCGGCACGGCCAGGCCATTGCGGCCGCCAGCCTGCCCGCAATTCGAGTCAAGGAGACCAATCATGCGGTTTCATAATTTGAGCGCGGACCTCTTCGTTCCCGATGGCTTGGCATCCGAGCCGGCCCTGGCGCGCACCACGCACCTCGCGATCTCCGCGCACCAGGACGATATCGAGATCATGGCCTACCACGGCATCGCCGAGTGTTTTGGCAGGAAAGAGAAATGGTTTACGGGCGTGGTGGTAACCGATGGCGCGGGCAGCCCGCGATCCGGCATTTACGGCGATTACACAGACGAAGAGATGCAGAAGGTGCGCCTGGCGGAGCAACGCAAAGCGGCCTATGTGGGCGAGTACGCCTGCCAGATCCAGCTCGGCTTCACCAGTGCTCGGGTGAAGAACCCCAACGAGAGCGCAGTGGTCGAGGATCTCGAGCAGATCCTGCGCGCGGCCCGGCCGGAGTTCGTGTACTTGCACAACCTGGCGGACAAGCACGATACGCACGTGGCCGTGGCGCTCCGCTCGATTACGGCGCTGCGCGCGGTGCGCCCGGACGTGAAGCCGAAGCGCGTCTACGGCTGCGAGGTGTGGCGCGATCTGGACTGGCTTCCGGACGAGAGCAAGCAGGCCTTGCCGGTTTCCGCGCGCTCCAACATCGCCGCCGCCCTGGTGGGCGTCTTCGACTCGCAGGTGAGCGGCGGCAAGCGATACGACCTGGCCACCGCCGGCCGGCGTCTGGCGCACGCCACCTACTACGCCGCGCACGCTACCGACGAAGAGAGCGCGCTCAGCTTCGCCATGGACCTGACGCCGCTGGTGGAAGATCCGAGCCTGCCGGTGACGGATTACGTCCTGGCCTTCGTGGACCGGTTCCGGGCGGACGTGGAGCAGCGGCTGAAGACGCTGGGCAGGTGAAGGTCGCGTCACTCCGGTTCAGAGCTGAGCTTTCGAAGGTGCGCGTGCAACGATGATCGATCCAGGCCCGCCACCTCAGCGGCCTTTGATTTGTTGTCATTCGTCCTTCTCAGCAGATCGGTGAAGTAGCGTTCTTCAAAACGGTGTTCCGCTTCGCGGAAAGGCAGATCCGAGAAATCCTCAACCGATAAGCCCGCGTGCTCACTTTCCAGGATTACCACGGACGGCCCAATGATCTCTCGGTCGGCAAGAATGACAGCCCTCTGGATGACATTATCCAGTTCGCGCACATTCCCCGGCCACCGATACGCAGTGAGCTTGGCAAGCGCCTCGGACGAGAACCGTTTGACGGAGCGTCCCAGTTCTCTGGCATGCTTTTCCAGCAGGTGCCGGGCGAGAATCGGGATATCGCCGGCGCGGTTTCTCAGCGGCGGCATCGTTATCGTCATCACCGCCACACGGAAATAGAGATCGGGCCGGAATGGGTGTGCCGAATCGGCGCTGCGTAAGTCGCGATTAGTGGCCGCTACAACCCTCACATCGACGGGGATTGGTTTCACGTCGCCGACGCGATAGATGATCTTCTCCTGAAGCGCCCGCAAAAGCCGAACCTGGACCTCGGGCGTGGTGTCGCCGATTTCGTCCAGGAACAAGGTGCCCCCGCCGGCGGCCTCGAACAGGCCGCGTTGGTCGGCCTTCGCGTCGGTGTACGCTCCGCGCTTGGCTCCGAACAATGTCGATTCCATGAGCGTGGCGGGAATGGCGGCCGCGTTGAAAGCGATGAACGGACGGTCGCGGCGCCGGCCCTGTTCGTGCAGGGCACGCGCCACCAGTTCCTTGCCCGTGCCCGACTCACCTTGAATGAGGACCGGCACGTCCGTCGGGATTACCTGGCGGACAACCGACAGCACTTTCTGCAACTCCGGACTTTCGCCGACAATCTCGCCAAAGCCCCTGCCATGCAGCGCTTCCCACCGGCGGAATCGCGCGGCGCGAGTAAGCTCCGACTCCGCCAACGCGCGGGCCACGGCTTCCAACATGGTGCGGCGATCGATGGGCTTTTGGAGCAGGTCGAGCATGCCGGCGCGCATCGCGCGAACCGTGGATTCAACGTCCGCATAGCCAGTGACCAGGATGCCGGCGATACCTGGATCGCCTATTCGCACGTCCTCGAGCAGGCGCGTACCGGAATCGCGGCCGAGACGTTCGTCCAGCATCAGCAGGTCGACAAAACGGGTGCTGAGGATCTCGCGCGCCTCACGTGCAGTGGTGGCTGAGAAAACCTCGTAGCCGGCCTCTTCGAGGAACTCACGCTGGACCTTCACGGCGTCCTCGACATCGTCCACCACCAGAAGGCTGGGTTTGCGGTACTCGGTACTCATATGATCGAGATGGCCTCAAAGACCTGAATCGTGAGGTCCGGCAAGTCGTAGTACGGGAGTGGGAAGAGGTGATGAAGGATCTGGGGGAGTTCGCGGCGCGGATCGCCGTGCGGTTGTACCGCCAACAACTTCGTTCCCCTGGCGATTCCCATTCCGATTTCCGCGTAGACATTCGGATTGTGCAGGGAACAAGCCTCCGGGCACAACCCAACATTAGCGACCAGCAAGGCGCTATCACCAATTAGACCACAGATCTTCTCGGCGACACTCCGCACGTCGGTCACGTCATCCGCGAAGATGACTTCTAGCTCGTGCCGGCGAAGGGCCGCGGCAATACCCTTCCGAGAAGCCCTCTCTAGAAGCCGTCGCACGTCGTCGACCTTTGCGTCGGGGGGAGCGTACGGCGTGGAAACAAAAACCTTGCTCCCGCGCGACAAATGGATCTGGCGAAGCCCGCGCTGCCCGCCAATTGCCGCTTCCAGCCGGGCTTGTAGGATTCCAAGGTCGCGGCTGAAGGCGAACTGCAAGACGTCATAAGCGCCAGCCTTGTGGCAGTCCAGTACAAGATCGCCGTGGATGTCATCCCACTCCGCCTGTACGATCAACCGCGCTTTCGGCCATCTTCTTCGGAGCCGTGTGGTGTTCTCCACAAGGCCGCTGGTGACGCCGCCGTGATGATAGAAGAGAGCGCGCACAACGGGGTGCACCCCGGAGCCCCCGGCGAGGGCTTCCACGTACGAGCAAGGGACAACGACGAGACCGTGCCCCGGCGCCACTGCCTTGAGGGCCTCGATGGCGAGGTCGCCTTCGCGCGGCTCAACCACCAATAGCGTTTTGGCGCTCATCGGATGCTCGCGAGGGCTGAGTCCGGAACAGCAAAGTGAAGGTGGCTCCCATACCCCGTCCGCCGCTGGACGCATCTACATCGCCTTCTTGTGCGAGCATGATGCGTTTGACACTGAACAAGCCTATGCCGTGGCCTGAAGGGGGATGCGCACCGGGTTCAGCCGCCGGTGGCGCAAGTGCGAGGTGAGGCAGTCGCTCGGGGTCGGGAGGGAGGGCGATATCGGGTGAAATGAAAAACAACACCGGGGTTGGGTCGTCGTCGCGAATCCATAGGTCGATCCTGGATTGACCACTCAACATTGTCTCCAACTGGACGCCCGGCTCGATCTCCTTGTTCGCAGCCTCAACGGCGGTGTCGATGGCATCGCCGAGCAAACGGCATGTGCGATCCATGCCTTTGAGATCCTTCAAAGCCCGAACGGCGGCCGGCGCGCGCTTCGTGGTAAAAAACGGCACGAAGAGACGTTTCTGCTGTTCTGAATCGAAACCGATGCCCGTGTCCACAACACTCAAGACGACATTGCCGCCCGATGGTTTGATCTCGACCCGAATCTGATCGGCGCCTGGAATCCCATTCTTGCGCCGCGCTTCGATCGCATCAATCGCGTTGTTGAGCAGGCAGCGGAAAGCGTATCGGGTCAAGGAGACATCGGCCCAGACCTGGATGCCGGTGTTCTCGGGCGACGCTACGGAAACGTTCTTGGCTTCAAGGAGAACATTCGATTCTCGAACGCATTCTTGGACGAGGGCCGTAAGATCGAACTCCCGGTTATCCGCCTGGATATCGGCGGCTAATTCGCGCTGCTCCTTGATGACCCCCTCGATCTGTCGCGCGCTGTTAAGTATTGGCTCCAGGCGCTCTCGAATGCTTTGCGCCAGTTCCGGCTCCCTGACGCCAGGGAGTTCCTTGTCCTCGAGAGCCTCGGACTGCATCAGAATAACCTGGGCATCGGAAGCCACGCGATGACGAAACTCCTGAAGGAGGGTCGTGTACTGCGCCCATTTTGCCCGCTCGATTCGAAGCCTGAACCGGTCTTCCACGAAAAGCGCCAGCCCGATAATATTAGCCAGATTCTGCAAAACTTCTCGCCAGCACAGGTCGATCGCCTCGCCCGCCAGCCTCTCCATCGCAAGAACGCCTACAACAGAATTGTCCTGGCCAAAAACGGGGAAGGCGATGAGTTCCTGCGCAGCGGGGTTGAGAGGCTGCAGGGGCGACACAGCGGTGAACTCCGTTTCGAAAATCGGGCGCTTGCTTGCCACGATCTGATTCACGAACTTCCGGCGCTTCTCGAAATTTGTGTCAGGCTCTTCCCCAACAATATCGGTGATGTCGGCGCTTTCAGTGTCCACGAACATCAGATGAAGCTGGTTCGGCTCAATGAGATTTTGGATCGAATTCCGGATGCGATCGAACAGTTCCCTTCTATCGAAAGTGACGAGCAGGCTCCGAAGCATCTCGGAGACGTTCTTCTGCGCAATGCCTGCCGCCAGGATCCGTTTGACTTCGGGGAGCGGGGTCTTGTTCTTTTCGAGATAGTGAAAGGCGCCCAATCGGATGCAATCTGTCGCGCTGGAGACGTTTGGGTAGGCGGTCAGCAGAACCACGCAAAGATGACGACACTCGGCCCGCGACTTGATCTCCCTCAGCACCTCGTCGCCACGCAGTCCCGGCATACTCTTGTCAAGCACAACCGCGTCGAATGTTTCGGCGCTGAGAACCTCCAGGCAAGCTTCTCCGGATACCACGTGGCGGGCCTCCCAATGCTCCAGCGTGAAGTAGTCCACAGCCGAAACTCCAAAAGTCGTGGAATCGTCAACGATCAAGATTTTCGGCATGGCTAACCTCTTTCTGATCTGGAAATATGAGCGAAAATGTGCTGCCCTCCCCGAGCTTGCTTTGCACTTCTATCCTCCCTTTGTGGCGCCGCAAGATTCCATAGGTAACCCAGAGACCCATTCCCGTCCCACCCGTCTTTGTCGTAAAGAATGGAAGGTGGGAGTGCTCCCGCGTCCATTGGTCCATCCCGACGCCGGTGTCCTCAAAGGAGACCACAATCTCGTTCTGGTTGTTTGCGTGGCTGCGGATCGCCCGCACGTTCAATCGCCCACCGTCAGGCATTGCCTCGATTGCGTTCTGAACAATTAGATAGAACGCAATTGACACCTGGGCGGGGTTGCACACGATCTCAAGCTCAGGATCCACTCCCGAAGCATCCAGCGAGAGACCAGGCCTTCCCTGCCGCTCGAAGTCCGAAAGCACATGGACCACCAGAGAAAGTACGCTGGTGGGCTCCATATAAGAAGGGTCGGTTTCCGCCGTGAGGGCCAGATCTCGGAGAGCCGCCTGCATCTTCGTTACCGCCTGCTTCAAGGTCAGGGCGCGCTGCGCGCGAAGTTCAGGCGTGATATTGGGATGGTTCAGAACCTCGACGACGCTGGCGATATCGTTAATCTGATTGCCGACAACATGGAGGAAACCGCTCAGCATCTCTCCCAACGCAGCGAGCGGCTGTGCCAGCCGCAGAGCCTCTTCCTGGTCTTCATGGAGGCGGGCAGTGTCCACGCTCACTGCAGCGAGGTTCGCGAGAGCCCCCAGGAAACCGAGGGTCTCGTCCGCCACTTCATCCGATTTTTCCGAAGCAAGCCCGATAAAGCCGACCGTAGTGCTTTGGGACTGAATCGGCACCCAGATGCCAAGCTTGAGGTTCGCCATCCAGGAGCGGAGGTGGGGATCCCCGGCATCACTCGCGAATTCGATCCAGTCCGCATCGGTACGAGAAGGTCGCACAACGAAGGGTTTCTTGCCCTCCATGACCTTCCGGATGAGAGCCCCGGTTGGGAACTCGGGTTTGAGGGCGATCATGCCCTCCTGTTTCCTGAGCACCCAGCGCTGTGTCTGTTCATTCCACAACCGGATTGCGCCCCGCTCCATCCCGGTTTCTTGCATCGCCGCTTCGAGTATCTTCTCGAGCACGTCGCCCACTTTTCGAGCGCCAGCGATACCCATGGATATCTGCGATAGATACTCCAGGTCTTTAATCCTTCGATTCAACTGCTTCTCGAGTCGTATCTGCCGCACTGGAAACTGTAGCAGTGCCGCCACCCGGTCAGCGATAGCGGTGAGGTTTTTCTTGTCGTATTCACCGAACTCGCGGCGACTGCTCCACCGGACCATCAGAGATCCAAATACACTTTGGTTTTCGGTGTCGCGCAAGGGGAAGCAGGCCGCGGAATTTATCCAGGTAGATGTAGATTGGCCGTGTTGCCGCTCGAATTCCTCGAGGACGGGCTTCCATACTTCGTCGGCTTGGATATCCGCCGAGAAGTGCGGCCTACGCGTGGCTATGACATGACCCGATACACCGGAACCCCTGGTTCTGCGTTTGGGCGTCGTCTCTGCAAACAAGCCCACGGCGGCGATACAGACGAGATCCCCGTCCTCATTTTCGATCCGAATGTGCGCGCTGGCCGCGCCCGAGTTTTTCATGGCGTCTTCGGCGAGGATGCCGGCGATGTTCTCCAGATTCCCGGCTTCTGCGAAGAACTTTTCCGCGCGAGAGATAATCTCCGCCGCTTCCCGGCTGGCCCGCCCGCTGGCAAACATCCGCGCGAGCCAGCCGGCGATCTGCATGAGGAAGGTTACCTCCTCGGCCGAGAAACACCCTCCGTTCGCTTTGATCTTCAGGCGGACTATGCCCTGGAGCTTCTCGCCGATCAGCATGGGCGCGGCCAGCACCGCCGTGGGACCAGTGTGCTCACCGATTTCCTCGGCGAACTTTGGTGCGATGGTGGGCTTGTCGGGATACGCTTCCAGGTGCCTGGGATCGTCGACGTCCGGCGTCGAGAGGGGACGTCGGTGTTTGGCCACCCACCCAACCAGTCCCTCGCCCACCGCCCAGGATGGCGCTGGAGTCTCTTCGGAACGCGACGTGAGTGGTTCGCTGGTAGCCGCCAGTGTCAAGCGGGAATTAGTCTCGTCGAAGAGGAAAATCGCGCAGGAGCGGACATCGAACATCCGCCTGATCACCTTGGCCGCCTCGGCAGCGGCCTTCACCGGATCTGGGTTCAGGAAGTAAGCTTCTTCGATACCACGGAAGATGGCCTGCTGTGCCCGCATGAGGATCTCGAGGGCGGACTGAAACTGGTCGAGCAGTCGAGCCAGTTCCATTTTCCTGTCGTCTGTCAGTTGATCGGCCTCGTACCAGTCAACCGTGATCACACCCTTGAAATCCTCTCCTTCGGAGAAGGGCAGCCCGTAAAGCGATCGCACTTCTGGAAAAAGGCCGTGATACCTGCCCTCTCCGGCTCGCTCTTCGCCGACGTCGCGGATGTAGAACGGTTGCATGGTCTTGATGGCATGCATCCCCAAACTCTTCTCACTGTCGAGGTACACGGTGTGCCGCAGTAGCTCGGTCCAGGGATCTCCCGAACAGGCCGCGAATCGAAGATCGCGGGCATACGGATTATAGATGCGAACGCTGGCGGTTTTCGCATCTGCCAACCGCAATGCCCGGTCGCTTGCCATTTGGTATAGCCGGCGCTTGGCCGTAAGCACCCGCTCGGGATCCTCCCCAACCTCGACGATCAGACGCCAAAGTTCCGGGTCCCAATCAACCGTGACGTGCCGGTCCGCCGCTGGTGTTCTCAGCCGACTCTGATAGCTCGCCTGTGCGTAAGCGAATCCGGCTACGGTCACGATCGCCGCGGCGGCATTCCGTACGTCCGGACCGAACGCATCGGGAGTGGACGAGGCCGCCTGAACGGCTCCCATGCGGCCACCGAAGTCCAATGGCATCGGCAGGGTCAGACTGGAGCGATAGTCGCTCTCCTGCGAGGTCGTCAGGAAACGTGGCGAGTTCGGCCTCGGATTGTGCAAGTCCGGCTCATAAAGGGGATCCCGATTCGCCGCCACCCAGCCGACATGCCCGGCAGAGTCTGGCAAGCGTCGCGGTAGCCCGTCCTGTGCGCGTCCTTCTACGCGCTTCAACTCCAGGTATGCCCGCTCGCTACGCTCGTACATACATAGGCCAACGTCGCCGAGCATCTCGGATAACGATTCGAACATCTGGTCGATGACCTGGACCTGCGTGCGAGCCTTTTCAAAAGCCTTTCCGGCTTCCGCGTACACCTGAAGGAGCTTGCGAGTCCCGCACAGGATCGACAGTTGCTCCGCTTCGGCCTCCAGCCGTCGCTTGAGCTGCTCTTCGTGGGACCTGTCCAGTAGTTCCTCACGTCGGGCCAGGAGCTCGTCGCGCTTGCCAGTGTCTCTGTGCATGAGCTCGAGGCTCTCGAAATAGGAAGAGTCGACCTTGGGTGGGCCTGCGATGTAGCCGAACACGGTGTGCCGGTTGCGAATGGCAGCCACGTAGCGATGAACGCCCAGGAGGCAACGTATGCGCTTGGGGTGTATCGACTCGGGTGGCGCGACCCTCAGCGGACAGGTATCGCAAGCGTGCTCTCCATCCACCTGAATCGCCAGGTCGCGGCACGGATCGAGGGATACGCTTCCCACTGGCTCCCTGCTTGCGCTCAGGATTGTCAAGGACCCATCAGGCGTGTCGCGGTGCCGGTCGAGTTCCTCGCTGGACAGCAAGTTCTCAATCGACTTTGGCGAATTCTGCATGGGCACCCCTCATTCTCCCAAGAATTTGCAGGCAGAGCGGCCCCAAAACAACCGGGGCCGCCCGCGGCCGGACCTCAGGGAGGACCACGCACCTGCCTGTGCCAGGACAGGAACCGAACGGCCGGTGTCGGTTTGCTCCCCCAAAAGAGTCCGTATCGAATGGTTGTTCCTTTCATGGTGCCCTTTCCGCCTTGCCTGCACACCCCAGCAAAGGCATCTTGTGAACCAAACCACAACATCCTTCAGAATGTATGACTTACAAGCGGGCTGGGCAAGCCAACAACCGTCTTTTGTAGGGATATCGCAGCACTCTCGCTGGGAAGGCGCTACAGCAGTGCCAGATACTGCATGACTCGGGTAAACAGCGTGAGGTAGTTCCGCGAGTCGGGCAGGGCGATCAATAGGTCTTCCGGCATTCGGAAGCCCCGGGCTTCAGAGGCAAGCTCGTGCGCAATCCCTCCGGGTGCACCCAAGGGAATGATCGGAAGATTCGGATGCGCCTTTGCGAAAAGATCGAGTTCTTGCCGCAGACCGGTGTCGCCGCCAATCAAGACGAGGGCGGAAACTCCGGGGTGGTGGACCATCCGTTCCCGCATCGCAGTCAGGCTCTTCGGGCATTTCGTCGCGTCGACCGGATCCGACGGTGCCGGCGCCGGTTCGTCGGGAGCATGGGGCACGAATCTGATCTCTCCGAACTGCTCCTCCGTCAGCGCGCGCGTAGCCGGGGAGATGTGATCTTCAAAATAGTCCGACTGGTAAATCACCACCCGATCCTTTGTGCCATACTCACGCGCAACCATCAAGATCAATGGCGACACAGCGGGATGCCCGCCGAACACCAGCGTCCAATCCCGTTGAAAAGTTGCTCCAGCGAGTGCTTTGACCGCCGCAGCGATCTCATGACTGTCCGCTTTCGACTTGTATTCCCTGGGGGGATAACTCGCCGCGAGAATAATAGCTCGACGCACCGGTTCTATGTCCATGATCCGTCCTCCAACGCCCCGGGATCGGCGCAGACCTCCTGCGGCTCGCGCCAGCGGACCGGATGTCGTAGCCCTGCGCACATCCAGGCCGTCATCTCGCGATTCTCAAGATACCCACCCTTCACAGCGACCAGCACGCGGTTCGGAGGCGGTGTCTCTCCTTCGATTATCGGGCAATCCCGATCCAGCAGAAACAGATCGCGCGCTTCCGCGGGGCGTGCACTCAGGCGGATGAACACGTCGGATTTCGGGCCCTTGAATCGCAGAGACTGGGTCCCTACGCGGATGGCGGAGCCGCCGAGCGCCGCATTTACATCATGAATCAGCCGCTCCCGGCGCGACCGAAACTGGTCCGCGTGCTCTTGTTCGATTGCCAGACACACTCGTTTCAGCGCCGCGGCAGTGAGGCGGCCATCCACCTTTCGGTCCGACTTCTGCAATTGCAGTCGCCGGTCGCTTGGAGTCATCTTGAACGGCGCCTTCTTTTCAGCGTCCGGCAGCGCCAGCGCAAGCAGCCCCAGCCCGTGGGTGAGCGCGAAGTTGACCTCTTTTTCGATCCACTCGGACGTCTCGACGGATGGCGAATACAGTAGCAGCACAAACGAGGTGTTTTGGAGGGCCTGCTCGATTCGGTCCTGAACCCGTTCTCCGTGCTCAATCTCGCAGGTGTCCAGAAACGTTGAGAAGCAGCGCCGATGCAGCTCGTCGTATAGCTGATAGGCCAAGGGGGTGGTTTCCCGCCTCAGGTAACTCAAGAAAACGCGCCGGTCCCGCTCAGTCAGCCCCAAGTGTCGCAGCACCTCCTCTGCGAGGGAGGGAAGGTTCACCCATGCTGTGCCGTTAATGGGGTAGAGTTCTTCGGGGACTTCCGACTTGAATTTGGGAAGAGTGGAAACGACGGGCAAGACTCGCACCTGCCGGGCAAGAGCCGCTCGGATCTGCGATCGCGCATTCGCGTCCTTGGCCAGGAGGGCGCTTCCCAAACAGATGACAAGATCGGCCGCTGCCTCATCTTCAGCGAAACGAATGGCATCGATACTCCCGGCATGCCGGAGCGCCGCCTTGGTGACCGCCTCCTTGAGCTGGCTTGCCCAATCCTCATGATCGACGTGTAGCAGCGTTATCGTATGCATGGCTTCATTCTAAGCCGCCCGAGGCCCGGAAGAGACCATCCCAGCGCGAGTCGCTCCAACTGAGCACTACTGGGCAAACTCTTGCGAGCGGTGCAAGTGACCGCGCCGCTCAGTTCTTCTTCTGCCCGACGTCGCCACAATCCGCGCCGAGCCATTTGGAGGTCCAGGCCATCTTTATGTTCCCGCCTCGGCCGCCGGCGGAGGTCATGACCATCGAGCCTTTGGCGTTCTCACGGTCGATCACCTCAACCTGAACGTCGCCGCTGCTCTTCATGTTTCCCGAGGTGCATTCCATGTGAACTACCTGCTTGGTGCTGGTCGAGGTCACGAAGGTCTGCGTGCAGATCTGCTCCTTGGGGTTGCCCCTGCCGGGGGAGGAGAACGCTTCATTGATGGTCTCCTTGGTGATGCAGTGCTTGATGGTGGTGGTCCGCGGGGCTCCGCGCCCCATGGACCCTTCCATTTTGGCGCGCTGCTCGGGCGTCAGCCTCGCCAGCGCCTCGGGTGGAATCATCGACGAGATGTCCATCTGGTTGGTTAGCGTAGTTTCCCAGAGGCCCAGTTTGACGTCCATGGGCACCGGGTCGACCGCCCAACCAGCCAAGGGCGTCAAGAAGGCCAGAACCAGCAAAATCCGTGTCTTCACTTGAACTCTCCTAATAGAAACGTCTCTCTTCGAATGAGACAGGTGTAGATTCATTCTGTCTCAAAAACCCCGCGGGAGCAAGCCGGGGCGCGTCCTCTAACCGAGATCCAGCACTTCCCGCAACGCTTCTTCCAGCGCGGTGAGTTCCGCGGCGGATACTTCGCCTACCCGGTCTCTCAGACGCTGCTTCGACACGGCTCGGATCTGATCGATTACGGCTACTGCATCCCGGCCGGCACAGCGGATCGGGACAAGTATGGGAGGGCTGGCGGAGGGAGCGCTCGACAGTGGAACCACTACCACCGTTCGGCGGCGCTGGTTGACAATGTCGTTCGTGAGCACAACGGCGGGGCGCGTCTTGGCGATTTCCGAGCCGGCCACCGGGTCAAGGGCCACCCACCAGATCTCACCGCGCCGGGGCATCATCCCAGGGTTCCTCGATGCGGTCTTGTATCTGCTCCCATTCGTCTTCGATGGCCAGAGAATCGGGGTCCTGGTTGGCCATGTCACAGGCTCGGGCCAGCCGCTTTTCACGCAGCGCCAGGCTTTGGGCGATCGCGGCGGTCACGTATTGGGACCGGCGGCGGGCGGGGACCTGTTTCAGAAATCGGTCGGCCACATCCGTTGGGATAGACAGGGTTATCTTTCGTGTAGCCATAATTCATACTACCGTACTTCTGGAAGGGCGGCCGCTCATATCGACGCCGTACTGCGCTAAAATCTGATATCCGGACTCGGTTCTGCGAGCCACACTGCGGCACAAGGAGGATCTCAGTGGATTTGAGGATGCACGCGGGGAGGATCGTTCCATTGGCGGCGCTGCTGTTTGCGGCGTCCGCGCAGGGGCAGCCGCCGGGCCGCAGCGATCCTTCTTTCTCGCAACCGTCGCTCGCTCCCGGCGTGGACTACGTCGTGCCGGCCGAGGCCGATATCAAAGCCACGCTCGACCGCGTTCGCGACTACTTTGTCCGATCGACTCAGTACCGCATCATCGACACCCGGACGGGACAGCCGATCGCGGATTTTTCGCGTCCCATCCGGACCGCCGCGCTCGACTCGCGCGGCGGCCAGTTCAACGACTGGGATTATCCCATGGGGGTGGTGCTCGCCGGAATGCTGCTGGCGACGGAGGTGACCGGCGACTCACGCTATCAAGACTACACGCTCAAGAACTTCGACTTCGTATTCGACCACCTGGACTACTTCCGCAAGCAGGTGGCCGAGTTCGGCCAGCCGTCGCACGGCTTCAGCCGGCTGCTGAACATACGCGAGCTTGACGATTGCGGCGCCATCGGAGCGGCTCTCGTCAAGGCCTACGCCAAGAAACCGGACCCGCGCTACCGCGCCACCATCGACGCCATCGCCGACCACATCGCGCACAAGCAGATGCGCATGCCCGACGGCACGCTCGCCCGGCCGCGCCCGCTGCCGGTTTCACTGTGGATCGACGACGCTTACATGAGCATCCCGTTCTTGGCGCAGATGGGGCGGCTGACCGGCGATCGCACCTGGTTCGACGACGCCGCGCGGCAGGTGATCCAGATGTCCCAGCGCCTCCAGGACCCCGCCACTGGCTTGTACCGCCATGCCTGGTTCGAGGGCGCCGATGGCCCGGCATTCTATTGGGGCCGCGGCGCCGGATGGGGGCTGATGGCCGCCGCCGAACTGCTGAGCGTTCTGCCGCAGGACCATCCCAGCCGCGGCCGGGTATTGGAGATTTTCCAGCGCGGGGCGCGCGGAGCCGCGTCCGTCGAGAGCGGCGTCGGGATGTGGCATCAACTGCTCGACAAGACCGATAGCTACCTGGAGACCTCGGCGTCGGCTATGTTCACGTTCGCCATCGCGCGCGGCGTCAACCGCGGCTGGCTCTCTCCCGTCTATGCGCCGGTGGCCCAAACCGGGTGGCAAGCGGTCTCGAAGCGCGTTCTTCCCGATGGCCGCATCGAGGGCATCTGCGTCAGCACCACCGCCGCCTACGACTCGGTGTACTACTACAACCGCCCCACCGACCTCGGCGCCATGCAGGGCTACGGCCCGGTCCTGATGGCCGGCGCGGAAGTGATCGCCATGCTCCGCTCGTTCGACATCGCTCGCACGCTGAACACGTTCCACTACCGGGCGCGGAAGCCATAGCTATTGTCAGGGCAAGCTAAAGCATGCCCCACCTTGCGCTAAAATCAGCGTTCCAGGTTTGAACGCTATGAAACTTCGAATCGTCATCGCTTTCCTTCTGCTGCCCTTGCTCGCTGTGGCGCAAGGCCAGGCATCGTCGCCGGCATCGGGCATTGACACCGCCGCCATGAACAAGTCCGTCGATCCATGCGTCGATTTCTATCAGTACGCGTGCGGCAACTGGATCGCCAAGAACCCGCTCCCGGCGGACCGCGCCCGCTGGGGGCGTTTCGCCGAACTGGCAGACCGTAACGAAAAGGTGGAACTGGGCCTCCTCGAAAGCGCCGCCGTGGTGAAGCCCGGCCGCAGCGCGCTGGACCAGAAGATCGGCGACTACTTCGCCAGTTGCATGGACACCGCGACCATCAACAAGAAGGGCATCGAACCTCTCAAGCCCGAGTTGGACCGCATCCAGGCGATGAGCGACGAGCCGGACGTGGTGGCCGAAATTGCCCACCTGCACCGTTTGGGCATCGGCGTACTGTTCGGGTTTAGCTCAGCTCCGGATGCCAAGGATTCCAACCGCACCATCGCTGCGCTCCGCCAGGGTGGCCTCTCGCTGCCCGACCGGGAGTACTACCTGAAGACCGACGCCAAGTCCGTCGAGATCCGCCAGCGCTTCGAGCAACACGTGAAGAACATGTTCCAGCTTGCCGGCGACCCCGCCGAGACGGCCGCCTCCAAGGCGCGCATGGTTCTCGAGATGGAAACCATCCTCGCCCAGGCGTCCATGGACCGAGTATCCATGCGCGATCCCAACAAGACTTACCACATCGTGACCAGGCAGCAACTCGCGGCGCTCTCTTCGGGCTTCGACTGGGACAGCTATTTCAAGGGGGTGGGCGCGCCGGCGTTTGAGACCCTGAACGTAGCCCAACCGGATTTTCTCAAGCAGATCGCCTCCACGCTGCCATCCCAGCCGATCACCGCTTTTCAGGCATACTTTTCCTACCACCTGCTGCGCGAGGCCGCCGCGGAGTCGCCGGAAGCGTTTGAGAACGAGAGTTTCGATTTCTGGCAGCGCTACCTGTCGGGCGTCAAGGAGCCGCGCCCGCGCGCCAACCGTTGCGCCGCGATGGTGGACCGCTCGCTCGGCGATTTGCTCGGGCAGAAGTACATCGAGACGGCCTTCGGCGCCGACGCCAAGGCCCAGATCACGCAACTGGTGGAGGCGCTCGACAGAGCCCTGGAGCAGGACATCCAGACGCTTCCGTGGATGACCGAGGCGACCAAGAAGGCGGCCATCGTCAAGCTGCACGCCTTCACCAACAATGTCGGCTATCCCAAGAAATGGCGCGACTACAGCAAGGTGAGCATCGTGCGCGACGATTTGCTCGGCAATTCGGTGCGCGCCGCGGAAGCCATGTACGACCACCGCATCGTGAAGATCGGCCAGCCCACCGACAAGACCGAGTGGTTCATGACCACCCCCACGGTCAACGCCTTTTACAACCCGCAGAACAACAGCATCAACTTCCCGGCCGGCATTCTGCAACCGCCGTTCTTCGATCCCAAGCGCGATATCGCCCTCAACTACGGCGGCATCGGCACGGTGATCGGTCACGAGATGACTCACGGTTTCGACGACCAGGGCCGTAAGTTCGACGCCGACGGCAACCTGCGCGACTGGTGGACCGCCCAGGACGGTGCGGAGTTCGAGAAGCGCGCCGCGTGCATCGCCGATGAGCACTCCGGCTTCACCGCCGTGGACGATGTGAAGCTGAACGGCCGCCTGACGCTGGGCGAAAACACCGCCGACAACGGCGGCGTGCGCGTCGCGCTGATGGCGCTCCAGGACACGCTGAAAGGCAAGTCGGACAAGGTCGAGGGCTTCACTCCCGAACAGCGCTTCTTCCTGGGATTCGCGGAGGTGTGGTGCGAGAACATGTCGCCGCAGGAATCGCGCCAGCGGGCCATGACCGACCCGCACTCGCCCGGCCGCTACCGCGTGAACGGCACGGTTCAGAACATGCCCGAGTTCCAGAAGGCGTATTCGTGCAAAGCCGGCCAGCCGATGGTCAGCGCCAACGCCTGCCGGGTGTGGTAGGAGGCGGGCAGGCTGGTAAGGCCTGCCCGTGATGGACCGGTTAGAACAAAAGGCTCAGATTCAACTGCAGGAACCTGGGACTGCCGATGGTGCGCTGAACGTATCCGAAGGACGTCGAAAAAGTGCGTACCGTCGGCACACCGCTGCTGCTGACGCTGTAGAGACTGGAGCTCGTGGTCGGCGCGTCGAAGCTGGGGTGGTTGAGGACGTTGAACGCGTCGGCCTGGAATCGCAGCGAGAACCGCTCGCTCAACTTGGTCTGTTTGATGAGCGCGACGTCGAAGCGAGACTGGAACGGACCGCGGAACGTATTGCGGCTGGTAGCGCCGTAAATCGTCTCGAAGGTGTCGCAAGTGGTGCCACAGGTGGTAGTGACGCCGTACGTTCCCGGCGCCACTTGCGGAATGTAGAAGTCGCTGGAGTTCACGAACGGCAGGTTGATGCTGTAGCCGGTGCTGCCCTGGAGCTCGGCCTGGGCCACGGTGACCCCCGGCTTCAGCGGAAGAATGGGATCCAGTGGCGTCCCGGAGTGGCCGCCGTAAAAGAGGCCGTTCACCGTTCCGGAATAGTCGTACGCGTTGTAGGGCATGCCGCTCTGCAGGACGGTGATGCCGTTGAGGATCCATCCGTTGGTCACCTTGCCCACCAAGGCGTGGTCGGACGCAGCCTTGGGGATCGAATACGAAAATTGAACCGTGATGTTGTGCGGACGGTCGTAGGTCGACGTGCCGTACGAGGAGCGGAGGTTGGCCGGGTCGTTGCCGTTGAAGAACAGTCCGAGACCGCTCTGTTCGTCGAGGGTGTGCGACCAAGTGTACGCTCCCGTGACTTGCAGACCGTGGCTCATGCGTTTGCGCAGGCTGAATTGCAGCGCGTTGTAGGTGGCGATGCCATTGCCCTCGTATAACACCGACATGGGGGAGTAGCCCAGGTAAGGCGCGCGCATGTCGTCATTGCCGCCATCGTAGTTATGCTGCGTCTCCACCGACGGAACCACGTTGAACCCATACGATATGGTCTGGCCGTTGATGGGATTCGCAGCCGTGGCGACACCAGCCTCATTGAACGGTATCACCGTCACCTGGTGGAAGCTGTGGCTGCCGACATAGCCCAGGCTGATTTGCAGGTTGTTGTACGGCTGCCATTGCACGTCGAACGACCAGTTTTCGGTGTAGGGCAGCTTGGTGCGCGGGTCGTAGCCGCCGAACAGGAAGGTGGTGGCGCCCGCCAGAATCCTGGCGCCGTTGGGCACCTGGGCATTCAGGCCGGCCAGGGAAGTGACCGGCGCCGGCAAAGTGGCCCCGGCGAAAGGCTGGTCCAGGTTGCCGATAATGGCCCCCGCGGCATTCGTGGCCATCGACACCTGCTGCGTGAACGGCGGCGCCAGCGCTACGCCGAACGGCCCGTTGAATCCGCCACCCGCGGGGGGCGACAGATAGGTGAAATACTGGCCCCGGTCGTAGAACATGCCGAAACCGGTCCGGATCACGATGTGGCGGAGATTCGACGGGCTCCACGCGATTCCGATGCGCGGCCCCAGTCCCCACTGCCTGGCGGTCATCGTGGAATCGCTGACGCCAGGTGTGCCGAGCAGCTTGTTGTTGCCCGCCACTACCAGGCCGGTATTGGTGATGGTGTCGGTAGAGGCAGTGTATTGATAGGCGCTTGGGTGGAAGTTGTCCAGGTCGCCGTACTTCTCATGGAAGGGGCCGTGGAAATCGTAGCGCAGCCCCAGGCTGAGACTCAAATTCCGGCTCACCCGGATGTGGTCCTGGAGGAAAGCGCCCGCCAGGTTGGCGCGGTAATAACGGTTGGCAGCGCCGGCGAAGTACCGGTTGTAGGTGGAGGGCATTACGGTGCCTTGGAGGAAGTCGGTGAACAGGTTGAAATTCACCTCCGCTACGCCGGTGATGCGGTCGATGATGTTGAGCTGGTTGAAATCCGCGTTCACGCCGGCGGAGATGGTATGGGGACCGTGCACCCAATTCAGCGTGGTCGACCCCGTGAATTGGTTCTGGTACATGCCGGCATTGGCGGTGTTGGCGGACGGACCGATGGTAAGGCTTCCACCGGAAGTGTAGTCGCTCTTGGTGATGTAGAGGCAGGGGAACATCGCGCTGCCGAAAATATTCACCCCCAAATCCAACGGATTTGCGGGTTGCTGGGTCTGTTCGTAGGAGGTCATGCGCACCATTCCGAGTTTCTGCTCCCACGTCAACGAAGGACTGAGAATGGTGGTGTTGTCGAGCACCACGGTCTGGGCGCCGGCTTGGTTCACCTGCGGGAAACCATAGGTGCCGGACCCGGACAGGGGACTGGTGGAGGGGTTGTTTTGGTAGATGACCTTCTCTGTGAGCCGGTCCTTGGCGCTGATGTCGTAGTCGAGATTGGCGGTGACCTGGTAGTGCTCGAACTTGGCGGCCGCCTGAAGATACACGTCATAACCCAGCCGGGCTTCGGTAGCGGGATCGGTGATCTGCGAATTGGGAATCAGGTACGAACCGTCGGGAAGTTTGAATTGCAGGATCTTCAAAGCGGCGGCGTCGATCTGGCTGGGGGCGAGGGTCACGCCGAAATCGGTCTGGGCTACAGTGGCCAGCCCCTGCGCGCTGCGGTCGCTGGTGAGGTGCACGGGAACCTTGACGCTCTCCGATCCGGCCTGCGCGTCGTGGTTGATGATGCGGTTGTAGGCCGCGAAGAAGAACAGCTTGTTCTTCACGATGGGGCCGCCGAGGGTGCCGCCGAAGCGGTTGTAGTGCAGTTTGGGCACCTTGTCGTGCGCGGAAATGGCTGTGGAGGCGTTGCGGAAGAAGGCCGCGGCATTCATCGCGCTGTTCTGGAAATGCTCGTACAACTGGCCGTGGAAGGAGTTCGTGCCCGAGCGGGTGATCACCGAAATGTAAGCGCCGCTCTTGCCGCCTTGCGAAGCGTCGTACATGGCCGTATCCACGCGCATTTCCTGCATGGTTTCCGGCGCCGGCGTGGTCATGCTGTTTCCGACGGAGGCGTACACCGAGGTATCGGTAGTGATGGTGGTGCCGTCGGAGAGGGCGCTGGCACCGGTACTGGAGATGAAGCGCGAAGACGCCTCCGAGCTGGTGGATTTGCCGTTGAACAAATTGTTGTTGGTGAGACCATTGATCGAGAAGCTATTGCTGGTGTCGCGCTGTCCATTCGACCAGATGGCCTGATTTCCCAGGCCGCCGTTGCTGCCGGAAGTGCTCAGGAAGTCGGCGCTCACGCCAGGGCTCAGGATCGCCAACTGGGTGAAGCTGCCCGTCGCCAGCGGTGTATTGTTGATGGCGTCTCTGTCGAGGACGTAGCCAACGGTGGTGTCGACCTGGTTCAGCATGGGGGTAGCGGTGACTTCCACGGTGGTGGCCACGCTTCCGACTTCCAGCCGGCCATTCACGGTGGCGGTAATGCCGCTCTCCACTTTGATGGACGTGTGGGTCTCCGTCTTGAATCCGTCTTTGGCGAATGTCACGCTGTAGTTGCCGATCGGCAGATTTGGCGCCTGGTAGGTCCCGCTGACCTGCGTGGCGACTTTAATCTCGAGGTTGGTGTCGGTGTTCTTGATGGTGGCGCTGGCGCCGGGAACAACGGCGCCGCTGGAGTCGGCCACAGTCCCGGTGATGCCACCGAGCACCTGCGCGCGAATCGGCCAGGAAGCGGCCAGCAGGAGAAAGCAAGCGACAAATGTCTTGCGGATCATCGGTTTATACTCCCTTCTACACCGGCCGGCGCCCGCGGCCGTCTTCCGAGGTCCAAGTGCTCTAGACCCTTACGGGTGAGTATACATCGGTTTCAGTTATACTGAGCCTAATTATCCGTGAATTTTCGGTTACAGGGAGGAGCGGTGTCCTCCCGACTGGCGTTTCGAGGGGATGTGGCATAGAATGCAGGTTACACGGGCTTCAGCGGGTTTCCAGGAAGTGGCCCCGCCTGACCCATCGCTCGCCCTGGGTTGCCCCCGTCGAAGAACAAACAAGAGGTAGCGGCCAATGGCGCGTAAGCTGGTCTTTTTTCTGACGATACTGCTCTCATGCCTGGTGTCTCCATCGAGGGCGGGCGGTCCGCCGGCGGCATCGGGCGATGCGCCACAGCGGCTCACCATCCTGCACTCCAACGACGTCCACGGCCATCTGCGGCCGTTCAGTTATCCCGAGATTTCATTGATCAGGAGTGGGAGCGTGATCTCGGGGAGCATGCAGCAGGGGAATCTGATCGGCGCTTTTGATTTGCCCGCGCGGCGCGACATCGGCGGAATCGCCAGGCGCGCCACACTCGCCGCCCGCATCCGGGCGGACCTGGCGAAGCGCGAGACGCCCGTTTGGCTGATCGATGCGGGGGATTTCTTTTTCTACAGCCCCTTCTCGAACGAGTACCACGGAGACGCGGACGTGCTGGCGATGAACCAGGCCGGCTATGACTTCGCCACGCTCGGCAACCATGAGTTCGAAATCACGCTGGCCCAGCTCAAGAAAATGATTGCGGACGCGCATTTCCACTTCCTTTGCGCCAACGTCACCGACAAGGCGAGCCACAACCCGCTCATGAAGCGCGATGAAGTGCGGCAGGTGGGAGACGCGCGCGTGGGGATCTTCGGGCTCGTCACGAACTCCGCCCATAGCCTGGCGGCCAGCGAAGGTCTCGAATTCGAGGATGCCTCCACCGTCGCCTCAGCCGCCGTCGCCGAGCTTCGCGGTCCCATGCAGGCCGATATCGTCATGCTGATCTCGCACCTCGGCGACTCAGCGGACAAGCAGCTTGCCCTGAAAGTTCCAGGCATCGACGTGATCGTCGGCTCCCATTGGCACACGCGGCTGCCGCAAGGTCAGTTCGTCCCGTGGTCCGACGAGCTGAAGCCGGACGAAGTCAACGGAACCGTCATCGTGCAAGCGGGCCAGTGGGGCGGGGAGTTGGGCCGGCTCGACCTCCTGCTGCAGAAGAACGCGGCAGGAAAGTGGCGGGTCAACCACTATCAGGAGCGCCTGATCCCGGTTACCAGCGAGACGCCGGAAGATCCGGCGGTGAACGCGGTGCTTGACAAACTTTGGGCGCCCTACGCCGCCAAGTACGACGAGGTGCTGGCCAAGGCGACCGCCGATTTCGCGGATCGGGGAGACGATTTCTCCCAGATTAACCTGTTCGCGGACCTGGTGCGGGCCGAGTTCGGCGCCGAAGTGGAGTTCGAAGGCCTGGGAGGCGTGCACTGGCCGATTGTCGCCGGGCCGGTCACGCGGGGGGCGCTGGTCGATCTCGATCAGAACAAGTCCACGGTGGTGACCTTCCGCATGAAGGGGAGTGAGATCCGCCGGTTCGTCCAGCGGTCCACGCCCATCGCTTCGGGGCTCCGCTACCGGATGTACCGCGGCAATCTCCAGGCCATCACGGTTGGCGATACGCCTCTGGACGATGCGCGCGTATACTCGTGCGCGGCAAGTTCCGCTATGGCCGGCCGCATGAACGGCTTCGAGGTGCTCGACAAGAAGGACACGGCGAAACCCTGGTCCGACGTGGTGATCGGCGCCATCCGGAAGGCGCACACGATTACCCCCGCTTACGATGGCCGGCGCCTCGTGGTCGATAATCCTCGATCGGCCCGCGATGAGTGACTCGATCACTACGCGCGAACACGATCCGAATGAAACGCCGAGCATGGACTGGATCTGTCGCGGGTACCGGTGCCGATCGGCGTGGTCTTGACCGTGGATTGAACGATTCCGAATTGGGGAGGCGCCATTACGTCGCCGGTGGGGTCGCCGTATGGGGAGGGATTCAGCGCGTTGGATACGTCCGAGCGGATTTCGAGCCGTGCGTGTTCGCCGAAGGAGATGCGCTTAGCGAGGCTGAGGTCGAGCTGGGCGCCTGCGGCGGGAACGGCGAAAGCCGCGGGATTGAGTACCGCCTTTCTCCTACAAAACGAATGAAAAGCCGGCTGATATGGTCTGCTGGCGGAACAGCGAATTCAGGTTGATCTGGCTGCTTCCGTAATACTGGGGGGTGCCGCAGAAGAACTCCCGATAGTCGAAGCGCACTAGAAACTTCGAACTGAGCCGCACCTTGACCCCGCCCCCAACATTGAAACCGACCTTGGTGATCCCGTTGCCGGTGCCCAGGAGCATGGCAATGCCGGGGTAAGTGAAGGTGGTGAAATTGCCGCCCACCGCCGCGAAGGGGCGGATCTTCTTTCCTTCGGCCGCTCCGTAAGCCAGAAAATCGTAAATGCCCTGGTGAACCGCGTTGTCACCCACTTGGCTGGAGGAGTTGTACCGGCTGCGGTTGTAGGCGTAGGCGAATTCGTGTCCGAAAAAGCGCCCGGTATTCAGAGTCGCGTGAAGCGTGAGCCGGAATCCGTTATCCAAGGACAGGCCGGTGTCGCCAACGATACCGCGATCGGCTGCAGCGACCTTGGCCGGAAAACGCGATTCTCCCACACTCGCTCCGAATTCCATCACTTGGCCAGATGCCGCCGTTCCCGCCAGAAGCGCTGCCGCCGCGGCCGTCCAGAGTCTCGTACCCGTTCGCACTGCGGACCAACATAACATAGAGCGCCGATGCCGAGGTCGACCTTGACACGCACCGGGGCCGCTGGCACTCTAAGGGAGCGGATTCAAATATCCATAATGGAGATGACCGATTGTTGCGGGCGAGCCGCGCGCTGGCGTTCATGAGCGTGGCCGGGATGTGCGGGTGCGCGCATTATCACGTCCGGCCTCTGGACCCTCTGAAGCTCGAACAGGAGTACCGGAGCCGCAGGCTCACCGACCCAGGCTTTCGCGCCTTTGTGGGAGCCGACAACCACGGCGAGCGGGAGGCCGGGCCGGCTGAACTCGACCTGCGTCTCCTTACGCTGGCGGCGTTTTACTACAGCCCGGAGTTGGCCGTGGCGCGGGCGCACCTGGAGGTCGCCGAGGCCGCTGTGGTAAGTGCCCGGGCACGCGCCAACCCGCAAATCGGGATTGATCAGCTTCTTTCCAATTGGTTGGTGATCCCGTTCTTCTTTCACTTTGAAAACGGCTTTCCTATCGAAGCCTTCGGCAGGCGGGGTTACCGGACGCTCGAGGCCATGAAGCTTGCCGAGGCCGCCCGCCTGGAGGTGATGGAGACGGCATGGCGGTTGCGCGTCCGCGTCGGCAATGCCCTTCTCGATTACCTGTTCGCCGTTCGTGAGACCCGGTTGCTGACCGAGGAGGAAAACATCCGTTTGGAATCCGCTCAACTGTTGCGAGCCAGGCTGGCGGTGGGGGAGGTGTCCCGCCCGGATGTCGACGTTGCGGAAGGCGAGCTGAGCGCGGCGCGCCTGAATGTCAGGACCGCGGAGGGGCACGTCGCCCAGACGCTCGCGGCGCTGGCCGGCGCGGTTGGTCTTCCACTGGCGGCGATCCAGGACGCATCTTTTGCGGCCAAGGACCTCGGGGACTTGCCCGGCGCGCTGCCGGCCGGCAAGGTGCAGACCGCGGGCCTGCTGAACCGGATCGACGTAAACAGGCTCCTGGCCGAATACGCCGCCGCCGAGGCCGCGCTTCGCCTGGAGATCGCCAAGCAGTACCCCGACGTTCTGCTGAGCCCGGAGTACTACTTTGAGGAGCGGCGGCAGCTTTACCAGATCAGCCCGGTGTTCGACCTCCCGATCTTCGACCACAACCGAGGGCCCATCGCCGCGGCCGCCGCGCGCCGCAAGGAGACCGAGATGCGATTCATCGCCGCGCAAGCCCAGGCGATCAATGAGATGGAGATGGCAACCGCACAGTACAACTCAGCTCTGGCGGAGTTGGCCCAGGCGCGCGACCAGTTGACCATCCTCGGCGAGCGGCGGGAACGGGCCATGGAGCGGGCCGTTCAAATTGGGGAAGAAGACCGGCTGGCGCTGGCGGGTGTCCGCGTGCAGCGCGCGGTTGCCGCGCGGGCCGAACTAGCCGCGCTCAGGAAAGCACACGCGGCGCTGGCGGCGCTCGAGGACGCGGTAGAGCAGCCGCTCCAACCGGATGCCGCCCCCTTCGTGATTCCGCCGATCAAGCTGCCGCGGGGGGTGAAGCCATGAGCGGGCCGTTGCGCAACATACTGGCCGCGGGTGCGGCGATTGCCGTGGTGGGAGTGTGTTTTTGGGTTCTCCGCCAGCAGCAGGGAGACTCCGATGAAAGCCGCGAAGAGGCTCCGGTGAAAGTGCCCCCCAGGGTTTCCCTGACTGAGGCGGGAGAAGTCTTGATTGTGCTGAGTGCGGAGGCGCAAGCGAAGGCCGGCATCCGCACCGAGGCGCTGGCGGCGGCCTGGCTGGATCCGGAGGCGATGGCTTACGGCCGCTTGCAGGAGGACCCGTCCGGCTCGTTTACCGTGCGAGCGCCCAGCGCCGGAACGCTGCGCGCGGTTGGGGAGCACGAATGGCCCGCGGTGGGACAGCGCCTGGTGAACGGCGCGGTTCTGGGCGCAGTGGAACCCCGCCTGGCTCCGGCCGATCGCATCAATCTCGCGGACCGGTTGCTGGCCGCCCGCGGGGACCGGGAGGCGGCCAGCGCCGCGGCCAACGCCGCGCACACCGCGCTGGCACGGACCCGGACGCTGAACGCCGACAACAAGAACGTCTCCGACCGCGCGCTTCAGGAAGCCGAAGCCCGGGCAAAATCGGAAGATGCGCGGCTGCAGGCGGCCACCGGAACGGTTGAGTTGATCGAGAACGCACTGAGCACCGGGGCGGCGGCGGTGAAGCCGGTTCCCATCGTCGTCGAACACGGCGGCGAGGTGGTCGAACTGCTGGCGCGGCCGGGCGAGTCCGTGGAGAGCGGGCAGACCATCCTGCGCGTCACGCGTTTCGACCGGTTGATCGCCCGTGTGGACGTTCCCACCGGCCAAAACGTCGCCCCTTCGGTTTCGACGGCCCGCATTGTGGCGCTCGGAAACGAGGATCGCCCCCTCCAGGGGGAGCGCGTCGGTCTGGCGGCTGCCGTCGATCCCAATACGCAAGGGCAATCATTTCTCTTTCGGGTTGCCGATCCGGCGGGCGCCCTGCGGCCGGGGTTGGCCGTCACCGCCTGGCTGCGGTTGCCCGGAGCCCGCGAGAAAGGAGTCTTGCTGCCGGCCAATGCTGTGATTCACGCCGCGGGGAAGGCGTGGGCCTACGTCCAGGTGAAGGCAGACCAATTCATGCGCAAGGAGGTGCGGGAGGGCCGTCCGGCCGGGCGGGGCTGGTTCACCACCGGATTCACGCCCGGTGATCGGGTCGTGATCACCGGTGCGCAGGTACTGTTATCCGAACAGTCCAAGTCGGAGATCCGCGTCGGCGAGGAGGGTTCCGGCCACTAATGCTGCAGCGTATCGTAGGGTTCTCCGTCCTGCATCGCGCGGTGGTGATCGTAGTGGCCTGTTTGATTATCGGCTACGGGATCTATTCGGCCGCTCACGCGAAATACGACGTTTACCCCGAGTTCGCCCCGCCGGAGGTGGTGGTGCAGACGGAGGCACCGGGACTCTCTCCGGAAGAGGTGGAGAACCTGGTGACGCGGCCGGTGGAAAGCGTTCTCAATGGCGCGCCGGACTTGCAGTCGATTCGGTCGGAGTCGATCCAGGGGCTCTCGGCCATCACGCTCGTCTTTCGCGAGGATGCCGACGTTCACCGCGCCCGCCAGACCGTGAGCGAGCGTCTCATGGAGGCGGCCGCCCAACTGCCGCAGGGCGTGAAGCCGCCGGGCATGGCGCCCCTGACGGGCGCTACCAGCATGGTTCTCATTGTCGGGCTCACTTCACGGACGCGCAGCCTGATGGATCTGCGGACCTTCGCGGACTGGACCCTGCGGCCGCGCCTGCTGGGGGTCCCCGGCGTGGCGCGCATTTCGATCTTCGGAGGCGAGGTTCGGGAACTCGAAATCCAGGTGATTCCGGAACGGTTGGCGGCTTTCGGCCTCTCGCTCAACAGCGTGGTGGAAGCGGCGCGGAAGTCGACCGGGGTGCGCGGCGCCGGGTTCATCGAGAATGCGTCGCAGCGGATCATCCTGCAAACCCGCGGCCAGTCGATCACGCCGGAAGAACTGAAGGAGACCGTTCTCGGTTATCAGGGGGGCGTGCCGGTGCGGCTCGGGGACGCCGCCAAGGTTGTGGAAGCGGCGGAACCGAAAGCCGGGGACGCCTCGATCGGCGGCACGAACGGCGTGCTGGTAGAGGTCTCCAGCCAGTACGGCGCGAACACGCTGGATGTTACGGCGGCGGTCGAGAAGGCGATCGAGGAGATGAAGCCCGCTATCGCCGCCCGCGACATCACCCTGCACCCGGCCCTTTTCCGCCCGGCCGACTTCATCGAGACCGCTGTCCGTAACGTCAATCGCTCGCTGCTGATTGGCGGCCTGCTGGTGGCGGCCGTGCTGTTCCTGTTCCTCTTCAACCTGCGGACCGCGGTGATCTCCATCACGGCCATCCCGCTCTCTTTGCTCATTGCCGTCATCATCCTCTATCGGATGGGAATCAGCCTCAACACGCTGACGCTCGGCGGTCTCGCCATTGCCATCGGCGAAGTGGTCGACGATGCCATCATCGACGTCGAGAATATCTTCCGCCGGCTGCGGCAAAATGCGCTGCTTGGGTCTCCCAGGCCGGCGTTCCAGGTTGTGCTGGGCGCCTCGCTCGAAGTGCGCGGCGCGGTGGTTTACGCCACCTTCGTGGTGGCCCTGGTATTTCTGCCGGTGTTGACGATGAGCGGGATACAGGGCAGGCTGTTCGCTCCCCTGGCTTGGGCTTACATTCTGGCTATCCTCGCCTCGCTGGCGGTGGCACTCACGGTGACTCCGGCGCTTTCGTTCGCGCTGCTGGCCAACCGGGCGGCGGCAGCGCACGGCGAAACACGCTTCGTCACGGGGCTGAAATCGGGCTACGCGGCCCTGCTCAGGGGCCTGACGGCGCACCGCGGGGTGTTGTTCGCGATCGCGCTGACATTGTGCGGTGGCGCCGCGGCAGCGCTTCCGTTCTTCGGGGCGTCCTTCCTGCCGGACCTACGGGAGGGCCACTTCATTGTTCACATGGCCGCGGTCCCCGGAACTTCCATTCCGGAGTCGCTGCGGCTCGGAAGCCTGGTCACCCGCGATCTGCTGAAGAGCCGCTATGTCGCGACCGTGGCTCAACAGGTGGGCCGGGCGGAAATGGCCGACGATATCTGGGGCCCGCACTACAGTGAGATCCACGTGAAGCTGAAGCCGCTCTCCGGCGAAGACGCTGAAGCCGCCGAAGCCGAGATCCGCGGAGTCCTGGGCAGGTTTCCCGGCGTCTACTTTGCCATCCGGCCGTTTCTGGCGGAGCGCATCGAGGAAGTGATCTCGGGAGTCACCGCGCAGGTGGTGATCAAGGTATTCGGCGACAATCTCGACGTCCTGGATGGAACGGCGCATCAGGTGGCCCAGGTGGTTTCGCGGGTGCGCGGCGCCGTCGATGTGCAGGTTGAGTCGCCACCCGGCGCGCCGCAGGTAAGGGTGGAGTTGCGGCCGGAGCGGCTCAAGCAGTTTGGGTTTCGTCCGGTGGATGTGCTCGAAGCGGTCCAGACTGCCTACGAGGGCACCGTGGTGGCACAAACCTACGACGAGAATCGCGTCTTCGATGTGGTGGTGAAGCTGGACCCGTCCTTGCGCGAGCGTCCGGACCACGTCGGTTCGCTGCTGCTGGCGAACGCGGACGGCCTGCGGGTTCCTCTGGGCGAGCTGGCCGCGGTCTTCCAGACCACCGGCCGCTACAGCATCCTGCATGACGGCACACGGCGCTACCAGGCGGTGACGTGCAATGTGCGGGGGAGGGATGCGTCCACTTTCGTGGCGGAGGCGGAACGGAGGATCCGCTCGGAAGTCATCTTCCCGGCCGGAGTCTACAGCGTGCTTTCCGGTTCCGAGCAGGCCCGCGGGGAAGCGCAGCGGGAACTGCTGATGTACTCCATAGCCGCGGTGGCCGGGATACTGATTCTGCTGTCGTTTGTGTTCCGCAATTCACGCAATCTCCTGCTCGTGCTGGCAAACATACCCTTCGCGCTGGTCGGCGGCGTGCTGGCGGTGATGCTGACGGGAGGCTATCTCACCATCGGTTCGCTGGTGGGCTTCGTGACGTTGTTTGGCATCACCACCCGCAATTCGATCATGATGGTCTCCCATTTCGAACACCTAGTGGCGGTGGAGGGAGCGTTGTGGGGCTTCGAGACCGCCATCCGAGGCGCGTTGGAGCGGCTCGTGCCGGTTCTGATGACCGCCATCGTGACCGGTCTCGGGCTGCTGCCGCTGGCGCTCGGCAGCGGGCAACCCGGGCGCGAAATCGAAGGCCCGATGGCCATCGTGATTCTGGGCGGGCTGGCCACGTCGACCGCGCTGAACCTGCTGCTGCTCCCCGCCCTGGCGCTCCGCTTCGGCAGGTTCAATCCACAGCCAGCGGAGGGTGGATGAGGCAGGGAAAACGATCCCTACTTCAGCTTGCTAAGGATGTGGTCGTCGATCCAGTGGTCGTCCCACCACTCGCGCGGGTTCACCTGCACGCCGTCGATCTGCATGCTGAAATGCACGTGAACGCCGCCCGCCAGTCCCGTTGAACCGGCAATGCCCATGGTCTGCCCCTTCTTGACCATGTCGCCCACTTTCACGTCGATCTTGCTCAGGTGCCCGTAAATGGATTGCAGCGCATAACCGTGGTCCACCACGATGCAGTTTCCGTAGATGCCCAGGTCCGAGGCCCACACCACGCGTCCGTCGTTCGCGGCATTCACCGGTTCGTTCTGCACGTCGGAGAGATCGAAGCCCAGGTGCACCTGCTGGTCCACCTGCTTGCCATGGTAGATATACCTGCGGACGTCCGCGAACATCGACTCTTCCTTGCCGTAGTGAAGGAACGGCCCGTTCCACAAGACCTTCTCTTCGGTCTTGAAGCGGAGATCGGCAAGCTGCTGGTTATTCGTGCGCCGCATCTCGCCGTTGATCTTGAGGAAGCGCGAGAGCAAGTCCGGTCCGGCAGCCAGCGTACCCGTGGGATCGACCGAGTTGACGAGCTTCTCCATCAGGGCGTCGTCGATCGGAAAATCGCGGAGGCGAAACTTCTTGGGGAACAGCTTGAACCAGAAGCGCGCGGTGGCTTCCGTGCCCGCCAGGTTTCGCGCGTAGACCACCGGCGTCACGCCGGGCGGCAGGTCCCACGGATAGGCGAACATGGCAAAACGCTGGTCCGCGTGCCCGGGCAAAGGGAAGCTGCGACACGCGTATGGACCAACCTTCACGCCGGCTTCGCTCCACGAGCCGCTGGGGGTGAAGGTCACCAGTTCCATGCCGCCCTGGTTGATGTAGTGCTGCGCGTTGTCGGCCACCACGCGCGGCGCGGTGAGGATCACAGTGACATCGAAGGAAGCCGTGTCGGCGCTGCCGCGGAAGTCGTCGGAGACGGCCTCCACCACCAGCCGCGCTTTGCCTTCCTTCAGGTTCGGCGCTTTGTTCTTACCCGCCTCGAAAGCCACGGTTCGGGCGGGCTCATGGCGGCGCCACCACCAGCGGTGCGCCGGAGCGCTCTGCTCGAAGAGAAGATAGCGCTCGCCATTCTGCTCGGCGTACGCGCTGAAGCGGCGCACGCCGTGAGGGTTGGCGATGCGCACCGCGACCGGCGTGCGGATCCCGATGATCTTGACCGGGGCAGCCAGGCTCAGAACCGTGTGCGTGGACATCACCAGCAGCGCGGCTGTCGCCACCACCGCCAGCAGGACCAGCGCCAGAATCGCTTTCACTTTTTGACCCAGGAATCCATCCAGTCGATAAAGGTCTTGTACCACAAAAGGCTGTTCTGCGGCTTCAAAACCCAGTGGCCTTCATCGGGGAAGACCAGAAGCTTGGAAGGAACTTTCTGCAGTTCGAGCGCGGTGAAGAGCTCCAGGCTCTGGTTGTACGGCACGCGGAAATCCAGCTCGCCGCAGCTCACCAGCGTGGGCGTGTGAAAGTCCTTGACGTACTTGTTGGGCGACCACTTGGCGGTGGTCTCCGGCTTGTCCCACGGCGTGCCGCCGAATTCCCACATTGGGAACCACAGCTCTTCGGTGGCGCCGAACTCGCTCTCCAGGTCGTACACTCCCGAGTGGGTGATGAGCGCCTTGAACCGCTGCGTATGGCCGAGGATCCAGTCGATCATGTAGCCGCCGTACGAGGCGCCGGCCGCCGTCATGCGGCTGGCATCGGCATAAGGCATGCCGGTCACGATGTAGTCGGCCACCGCCATGATGTCGTCGAATGCGCGGCCGCCCCAGTCGCCGTTGATTTCGTCGATGAACTTCTGCCCGTAGCCCGTGGAGCCGCGCGGATTGGGCATCACCACGACGTAGCCGGAAGAGGCGAACACCTGCGCGTTCCAGCGATAGGTCCAACTGTGGCCCCAGAATCCCTGGGGGCCGCCGTGGATCAGCATCAGCACGGGGTACTTGCGGTCCGGTTGGAAGCCGTACGGCTTCACCACGAAACTCTGCACGCGCGCGCCCTCCGCGCCATCCACCCAGAACTCCTCGAGGGGCGTGAGCTGGTAGGTGTTGAGGGTCTGGTCGTTCAGATGGGTGAGCGCCACCGGCGCGCCGCCCGCCGAGGAAGCGCGGTAGATCTCCGTCGGCGAGACGCCGCTCTGCTGGGTGTAGACCATGGTCTTGCCATCGCGAGTCAACTGCATATCGTCCAGCTCGTTGTCCCCGCTGGCCACCATGTGCGCGGCGCCGCCCGCGATCGGAATCAACTGGATGGCCTGGCGGCCGCGATCATTCATGGTGAAGAACAACCCGGTGGAGTCCGGCGCCCAGGTGAAGCTGTTGACCCACCGGTCCAGGTTGTCGGTGAGGTTGGTGACGTTGCCGGTGCTGCGCTCGAGCACCAGCAGCCGCCAGCGGTCGGCCTCATATCCGGCGCGGAACTGCGCCCGCCACGCGATGTACTTGCCGTCGGGCGAATAGCGCGGGTTGGTATCCGCGCCGGGGGTGTTGGTAATCTTGCGCGGCTGGCCGCCCGCGATCGAGACCGCGTACACATCGGAGTTGGTGCTGGTAGCGGGCACGGCGTCGGCGTTCATCGAGTAGCAGACTTCCTGGCCGTCCGGCGAAATGTCGTAATCGTCGGACCCGCCCAGCGAGAACGGCGGCACGTCGCGCGTGCCCGGCGTCAGGTCCCGCGGCGCGCCCCCCGTCGCCCCAACCACCAGCAGGTGGCTGCGCCGCTTGCCCTGCCACGCGGTCCAATGGCGGTAGAGCAGCTCGGTATAGATGCGCGCCTTGACCTTGCTGTTCTTCTCCGCGTCCAGGTTCTTCTTGTTGCAGGCCTCGTCGGCGCCGCACTCCGGGTAGACGTCGCTGGTGAAGAGGAGGTTCTTGCCGTCGGGCGAGAAAAGCACGCCGCCGGCTTCGGTGGAAAGATTGGTGGCCTGCCGGGCGTCGCCCCCGTCCGTATCCATCAACCAGATCTGCGAAGATCCGCTACGGTCGGAGATATACGCGATCCGCTTGGAATCGGGCGACCAGCGCGCGCGCTGGTTGGCTTCGCCGTCATGCGTGATCTGGTGCGGGACGCCGCCGGCGAGCGGCGCCATCCAGATTTGCGACGGCTTCTTGTTGGCCGCGACGTCCACGGTCTGCACGGTGAACGTCACCCATTTGCCGTCGGGAGAGATCTGCGGATCGCTCATCCGCCTCAACTCCATCATGGCGGCGAAATCGAAAGGCTTCTTCTGCGCGAAAACGATCGCCGTCGAAGCCAGCGTGAGAATGAGCCAGCGGCGCATACATGACGATTGTAACGCCCCACTTTGGCGCGTAGAGCGGCAGGCTCAGAATCTCAAGCGCAACGCAACCTGCAGCACCCGCGAGGGCTCGCCGACGCCGGTGGCGCTCGCACTGCTGGGAAGGTAGGCCTGACTACAGCACAGACTGCCGAAGCTCGACGAGCCCGAAGGAACCACCACCTCCGGCGTTTGACCCGCCGCGGAAGTCACGGTGGTGCCCGTGAACGCTGTGATCGGATTCGCCAGACGGAAGTTGGGATGGTTGAAGATGTTGAATGCGTCCGCGCGCATCTCCACCTTCCAGCGCTCGGAGATCGAGAACTGCTTCTGCATGGTGATATCGGTGTTAAAGAACCTCGGGCCGGTGAAATCGTTGCGCCCCTGGTTCCCGTACGTGCCCGCCGCCGGAATCCCGAATGGCGACGTCGTGGGATTCAGTTCCGGCAAGGCCGAATTTGGAATCCAGCCCGGTCCAACGTTCCCCGGAATTCCGGAAGTCAGGCCGAAACTCGGGATGGGTCCGGTGAGCTGGGCCCGCGCCGACCGGAGGTTGTTGGCCGTCAGAATTCCGCTCGAAATGCTGAAAGGTTGCCCGGTCATCCAACTCACGATGCCGGACAGGCTCCAACCGCCGGCGATGGCATCGGCGAAGCGCGGCGCGCCGGAAAACCACTTTCGGCCCTTTCCAACCGGGACTTGCCAGACGCTATACGTCGTCAGCACCTGCGCGCGGTTGAAATCCGAACGTCCGCGATCCATGGCGAAGTTGTGAATGTTGCTCGGGGCAGTGGTGCTGGTGACGCCGCCCGTGGAACTCGATCCGATGGGATCGGCCGAGCCATCGTCAATCGATTTGGCGAACGTCTACGAAACGCCAAAATCCAGGCTGGCTTCGTGGCGGCGGAGATGCATCTGCAGCGCGTTGTAGGACGACGAACCGCTGGAATCCATGTAAAGGATGGTGCCAAACTGCGGGTTCGCCCGGAAGTACGCGGGGGTTCCGGTGGCCGCGGCCATCTGGGTGAAATAAGTTGTATCGATGGTGCTCGCCAAACCGGCGGCCGAGCCGTTCAGCAGGGGCGTGGTGGCGGTCGACGTCGTCAGCACACTGCCCAGGATCTGCTGCAACACTCCGACCGCTTGTCCGCAGGTCGCGGTTCCCGCGGCGTTAGCGCAGTTGATGAGGTTGGAGCGCGCGGTGTTGAACGATTGCAGATAATCGCTGGGCAAATTGAGCTGATTCATGTCGTAGGCGCGCGGCAAGCGCACGGCGTGCGAGCCCACGTAGGCCGCCTCGAGCACCGTCTTCCTGCCGAGATCCCGCTGGATCGACAGGTTCCACTCGTGCACCGTGGGCATCTTGAGATTCGGATCCATCTCGCCCGCCTGCGGCGCCACCCCTTTGGCGGCCGGAGCCGGCGACAGAAACGCCGATGGCGGAATGGTCGGGAAGGGCAGCCCGGCCCCGTATCCATTGCTGATCTGCGCCGTCGGATTGGCGTTCGCCACGCAGTTGGAACTGGGAGTCACCTGGGTGGTCTTGGAAGCGGTATTGGAAACCTGCACGGTGCACGCGGCGCTCGAGCCCGGCACGGCTCCGGCGAAGGGCACCAGTTGGAAGGTGTTGATGGTATCGAAATAGATGCCATAACCGGACCGGATCACAGTCTTCCCGTCGCCAAATAGATCCCAGGCGAGACCCACGCGAGGTCCCAGAGCATCCAGGTTCTTGCGTTGCCAGAACTGGCTTGCGGGGTGATACGTCACCGGATTCGCCGGCGACCAGATATCGGGCGTCTGGTTGGGCAGGAACAGCAGGTTCTGCGTTTCCGTTCCCGAAGGATTGAACTCCCACCGCACGCCGAGGTTTACCATGAAGTTCCGCTTCACCTTCCACTGGTCCTGAATATAAGAATCGTACTGGTGCATCCGCTGTCCGCGAATGTAGAGGTTGCTGGGCGTATAGCTGTTGGGACCCGCCGCGAAATATCCCTGCGATTGCGAAGACGCCAGACCCATCCACTCATTAATGTAATTTTTGAGCGTGGCGAGGTCGGTGGAGTTCACGGTAGGCAGCGTCATGATCAACGAAGGATCGCGCACCGAGCCGCTGAAGTTCACCACGGGGTTGCTGTAGATGCTGCCCACCGAGCTGCGGGAATCGTTGTGCTGCTGGAAGCGAAAGTTGAAGCCCACGCTGAGCATGTGCGCGCCGTGCTGCCAGCTCAGATCGTCCAGCGTTTGCATGGTGGTCAGCGTGCGCGAGAGACCCGGTTGATTGGAGATGCCGCCCGCGGTCGGGTTGGCGAATGGGCTGGTGACGTTGGCGGGATTGTAGGGAGGAATGGCCGGGAACAGACTGTTGGTGTAATTGTTCGGAAATGCGTACTGGAACCGCGCCACGCCCGCCGTAAAACTGTTCACCATGTGCGGCGAAAGCACGCGGCGGTAGTTTGCGGCGTAGTTCTGCGGCTTGCGCACCGAGGTTTCAGTGGTGGGGAAGCCGGGGAAGGTTTCGTAGCCGCCATTGATCGGATCGCCGAGCGCGGTGTTATCGCGCGAGATGAGGAAGCGGAAAAAAGCGCTGTCGTCCTTGTCGAAGCTGTGATCGATGCGGCCCATGAACCGCTCTTGCGGATCTTTTGTCGGCGCATTCCATGCATAACCGGCGGTGTTGAGTCCATCGCCCGCGGTGTACAGATTGGGCAGCGGAGCGGCGTTGAAAAACTTGCTCATGGCCGGATCCGCGGCGTATGGACCACCCGCCGTGGTCGCGGCGGTCGCCCCGAGCGTCGCCAGGCTCACCGATCCGATGCAGTTGGTGGTCACCGGCCCGCCGCACGTCTGAATCCCCGGCAGCAACGCGCCCGTGGCCGCGTCTACCAGCGCCGTGCTGTTCTTGGTCTGGCCATTCACCGTTCCCACCACGTAGCGGAAGTTGCCCGCGCGCGCACTCGCCGTGTAGACCGTCGGCGCGATCGGAATGTCCACCGAGAAGCGCTGCCCCTGCCAGCTTCCAAACCAGAACGTCTTGCCGCCTGGCAGCGGACCGCCCACGTCGCCGCCAAACTGGTTCATCTTGTAGTCCGGCTTGGCGACGCGCTGCGCATTGCTGTAGAACTGGTTGGCATTGAAGTCGGGATTGCGAAGATATTCGTACAGATCGCCGTGGAACTGGCTGGTGCCGGCTTTACTGCTGAACGCGATATTGGCGCCGCTGTTCTTGCCGAACTCCGCGGTCGAATTGTGCGTGACCACGCGGAACTCCTGCACGTCGTCGGCATTCAGGTTGTAGACGTTTTTCTGCGCGTTGGGAACCGAGATCTCGTTGATGTCGATGCCGTCCAGAGTCAGATTCGAGGCGTTGCTGCGGCCCCCGTTCACCTGCGTTCCGGTGGTCGTGTTGGCCTGCTGGACGACGCCCGGCTGGAGCGCGATCAAGTTCAGCGGATTGCGCCCATTCAGCGGAAGCGTCTCGACCGCGCGCTCCTGGATCACGTCGCTGATCATGGCGCTGGTGGTGTCGACGCGCTCGTAGCTGCCCTCCACCTCGACCTTCTCTCCCGTCGATCCGATCTGCAGTTTGACGTTTACAACCAGCGGCGCGCCGATATTGAGGACGTTATGGAGCGCCCCGAACGCGCTGAAACCGGGCTGGTTCACCATGACGCTATAGGTCCCGGGAGCGAGGCCGGTCACCGCATAATCGCCCGCGGAGGTGGTAGTTGCCTCGTAGGCAACCCTGGTCCCTTCGTTCAGGATCGTGACCTTCGCGCCGGCCACCGCAAGGCCCTGCGGGTCGATGACGCTGCCGGTTACGGATGAGGTTGGAAGCTGGCCGTAGGAAATGCCAGCTAAACTCAATACTGTTCACTTAAGAACATTTCTGTGGTATTCTGTTTTGGAGAGGAACAGGAGGACCGCAGATGGCACGCACGGTTGCAGAACTTCCCTCGGGTTCTCGGATTACCGACTACATCAGC
>Ga0187865_1000259_pt1 | contig 75743 bp, 71 predicted proteins | sample June2016WEW_11_1_2_FD_132989 | JGI IMG/M metagenome (GOLD analysis project Ga0187865, IMG submission 132989) | Peatland microbial communities from SPRUCE experiment site at the Marcell Experimental Forest, Minnesota, USA - June2016WEW_11_100 | ecosystem: Environmental > Terrestrial > Soil >... | reverse complement strand
TTACGAGATCCGTTCGCTTCGCTCAGGATTTCGGCAGCGGGCTCCCGCTTCGCTCACGCCCGCTAAACGCCTCAACTTAGGTTGTCAAAGAGCGCTGAAAATGGGTTTGGGGCAGCTTCGAGGTCCGTCTTGATTGAGCGGCGCACGTCGGCACTGCCCCAATCAGAAACCTATTGTCGCATCGGGCGGGTTGGAAGTCTGTGAGGGCGGTCACAGCTTGGTTGTGATGAAAAAAGGCAGTACCCGGTACTCAGTACCCGGTACTCAGTGGGCGGCAATTCAGGCGATGATCTTGAGGTCTCGAGACGTGGGGCAACTGGCCCTTCCTCGACTTCCAAGAGAATCCCAAGCTTTACGCGGCAGTGGAATCCCAGGTCTCGAAAACCGCGAGACCTGGGGCACCCGGCAATTTGGGAAACGTCGTCCCGCAGAATGACTCGTTGATGCAGACACCGAATCAAGAGCTGCTCTTTTTGTGCTCTCGAATCTGGGAGTAGGCGACGGCGAGTTCCGAACCTAGGAAGAAGCCGCTTAGGAAATACCCGTAAGCGTTGCGACGGCTTCGGCGGCCTAATCATAGTCCGCCCCCTGGGGAAAACCAAACTGACCCGCTACCCGGTGCGGCAATCTATGGCGTGTCCATTCCCGTCCGCGTACAATTACTGATTCGGCCTTATGGCGGATCGTTACTTATGTCGGATCTGCGCCGTGGTCTCATCATCGTGAATACCGGGCCGGGCAAGGGGAAGACCACCGCGGCCATGGGGACGGCGCTGCGGGCCGTCGGGCAGGGAATGCGCGTCCTGATGCTGCAATTTCTGAAGGGCTCGTGGCACTACGGGGAACTCGACGCGGTCAAAGCTTTCGGCGACAAGTTCGTCATGAAACAGATGGGACGCGGCTTTGTGAAAGTCGGCGCCGAGAAGCCCGACCCTGAAGATGTCCGGATGGTGGAGGAGGCCTGGGCCGAGGCCGAGAAAGCGATCCAATCCGGCGACTGGGATTTAGTCGTCCTCGATGAAATCAATTACGCCATCAGCTACGGTATGCTCGACCCGGCGAAAGTGGCGGAGTCTCTGGCGCGGAAGCCGGAGATGGTGCACGTCATCTTGACGGGAAGAAACGCGCATCCGACAATTGTCGAGCTAGCCGACACCGTGACCGAAATGCGCCAGGTAAAGCATGCCTACGAGAAAGGCGTGATGGCGCAGAGAGGAATCGAATACTAGGATCGGGTGATCGGGCCATCGGGTGATCGGGTGATCTGAACCTGGTCGCCCCGGCTTGGTCGAGTATTACAACGTCGGATGAATCGGGACTTCAGATGGCCCGATGACCCGATCACCCGATGACCCGATCAGCTATGACTTGGTTCAAGCGACAATCCGGTGAGTTGGACACTTCGGGCGAGAGGAAAGTACGCACCGAGGGGCTGTGGGTGAAGTGTGACGGCTGCCGCCAGATTATCTGGAAGAAGGACCTCGAAGACAATCTCAACGTCTGCCCGAAGTGCGACAAACACTTCCGCATCGACGCCCGCGCCCGCCTGGCTCAGCTTCTCGACGACAATCAATACGACGTTTTCGACTGTAATCTCGTCTCCACCGACCCGTTGAAATTTGTGGACTTGAAAGCGTACTCCTCGCGCCTGAAGCAGGCGAAGGCCGACACCGGCCTGAAAGATGCCATCATCAACGCCCATGGCAAACTGAACGGCCGCCCGGTGATCGTGAGCGCGATGGAATATTCGTTTATCGGCGGAAGCATGGGAGCGGTGGTTGGCGAGGCCATTACGCGGGCAATTGAAAAGGCGATCGAAACGCGGACGCCGATTATCATCGTTTCGGCATCGGGCGGCGCGCGCATGATGGAAGGCGTGATCAGCCTGATGCAGCTGGCGAAGATCTCCGCCGCGCTGGCGCGTTTGGACGCGGCGCGGGTCCCGTACATTTCGGTCTTAACCGATCCCACCACGGGCGGCGTGACCGCATCGTTTGCCATGTTGGGCGATCTCAACATCGCCGAACCCGGCGCCCTGATTGGCTTCGCCGGGCCGCGAGTGATCGAGCAGACGATCCGGCAGAAGCTGCCGCCAGGTTTCCAGCGCTCCGAGTTTCTCCTGGAACACGGAATGCTCGATGCCGTGGTCGCGCGCAAGGATTTGAAAGCCTACATCGCGCGGGCGCTGGAGTTTATGGTGCAGGCGGCGTAGGGCAGCTCTCAGTTGTCAGTTTTCAGCTCTCAGTTTCTTCCGCGCGGCTAAGGCTCGAAACCCGCTTACCGGCCCGCATCAATGCCTGTCAGGTTGTGCTATTCCCTATTCAGTGCGGGGTTTGACCCTTGAATGTGGTTTTCTGGATAGCCGGGATGCAAAGATTGAAACTAGTAACTGACAACTGAGAACTGACGACTGAGAGCCGCCCTTGTCCTACGAAACCGCAGTCGCGCAGATGTATGCGTTGGGCCACGAGTTGGCGCAGACGCCGTCGCACAAGTTCGATCTGGCGCACGTGCGCGTGCTGCTGGCGGCGCTGGGGCATCCGGAAAATAGTTTTCCAACTGTGCTGGTCGCTGGCACCAACGGCAAGGGTTCGACGGCCGCTACTCTGGCGTCCATCCTGCGAGCTTCCGGGCTGAAGACGGGGCTCTATACTTCGCCGCATCTGGTTCGGATTAATGAGCGGATTCGCCTCAATGGCGAACCCATCGCCGACGATGATTTCGCGATGCTCCATGACGTGGTTGACCGGACCGCCGAGCGGCTGGTGGGGGAAGGCGATCTGCCGTGGCATCCCAGCTTCTTTGAAACGCTGACCGCAATGGCCTTCGAGTATTTCGCCCGCAGCCGGCCCGACATGGTTGTGCTTGAGGTCGGCATGGGCGGGCGTCTGGATGCGACCAATGTGGTTGAGCCCCGCCTCAGCATCATCACCGACATCTCGCTCGATCATCAAAAATATCTGGGCGAAACCGTCGGCGAGATTGCGCGCGAGAAAGCGGGGATTATCCGGCCGGGCGGGATTGTGGTTACGCTGCCGCAATTGCCCGAAGCCAACGACGCGATCGGAAACGCAATTTTGGATATGGGCGCGCGCGCGGTGAATGCCGTGCCGTATGTCCCGCCAGTGTCGCCCAGCAGTGGTCAGTGGCCAGTGGCCAGTGGTCAGTGGCAACGGTATCCGCTGGAAGTCATGGGCACGCGAATTATGGTCGAGTCGCCGTTGGTGGGCCGTCATCAGTTGCGCAACCTTGCGCTGGCGGTCGCGGCGGCTGAGGAACTGCACAATCAGGGAATAGTTCAGATCACGCCGGAGACGATCGCGCGAGGCATTCGCGAGACGAATTGGCCGGGGCGCTTCCAGGTGGTGCCGTCCGCGGGAGACAATCCCGAGTATGTGCTCGATGTCGCGCATAATCCGGCCGGGGCCTGGGCGTTGCGGTCGACGCTTTCGGCCGCTTACCACGATCCAAGAAACGACGATTTGGGAAACGGCCGCGAGATCACCATGGTGTTTGGCGTGATGCGGGACAAGGCAGTGGCGGAAATTACCGAGATTCTGTTTCCGATCGCCAGCCACGTGATCGCGACCCGCGCCAACAACCCGCGCTCGGCGAGCCCGGATGAGATTCGACAAGCAGCGGCGCGTGTGGCAGCAAGCACTGATATTGAAGAGGCCGAGGATGTAGCGTCGGCCTTGGGCCGGGCGCGGAAGGTTGCAGGACCCCGCGGCCTGGTTGTAGTTACTGGGTCGATTTACATTGTAGGAGAAGCAATGCGAACGCTCGGCGCATCCAAGTAGAGACGGGGCTTGCCCCGTCTCTCTTCGCTCAAGGCAGGCTCTGCCGCGCGAAGAAAGTTTAACAGGGAAATTTGAACAAGATTGCCACAACTGCGGAGCCGGAAAAAGAGCGGGCCGAGCTGCGCTCGGCTGAGCAGCCGGGGGCGGCTGTCCCTACGTGGCCTGAGACCCGGCCCGCAACTCATCCCGTCCAACGCCATGGCTGGCCCAGCCGCCTGCGCTCGTACTTCATTTTCGACCCGCTGATCTGGGCCTACACGCTGATTCTGGGAACGCTTTCTCTGATCTGCTCAATCTTCGACCGCAACGGGCGCATGCAGCACAATCTTGCCCGCCTCTGGTCGTGGCTGATCATGAAGACGATCCTGTCGCCGGTGAAAGTGATCGGCATGGATAAGGATAAGATCGACAAATCCAAACCCCGCGTGTATGCGGTCACGCATGCGTCGGCGCTCGACATTCCGATCCTCTACGTCAACTTGCCATTTCAATTCCGCATCATTTTCAAGAGTGAATTGCTCGCCTACCCATTCATCGGCTGGCATCTGAAACGCTCGGGGCAGGTCTGCATCAACCAGCAGAACCCGGCCGCTTCGATCGGCGCCATCAAGTCAGCGCTGAGGGGCCTGCGCAGTGGCACGCCGCTGGTCATCTTTCCCGAGGGCGGCCGTACGCGAGATGGACAGATTCAACCTTTTCTGCCGGGCGCATTTTTTCTGGCGATCAAGGCGCAGGCCGATATCGTGCCGATCGCGCTCCTCGGCACCTTCGACCTGCTGCCCATGAACACCTACCACATCAAGTGCCAGCCGCTGGAGATGCGGGTTGGTGAACCAATCTCCACGGCTGGGTTGACCGTGCGCGATACCGACGAGGTGTCGGCCAAGGTGAAGGCGGCAATCGAAGCCCTGCATTCCGCCCCCAGAAGCACGTAGGAACAAAGACCACGTATGGAGTATCGGAGAAATGCTAGAGGCTTGAAGCAACGGTCGTCAGTCTCAAGTTGGGACTGGGCTGAATAATTATTATCCCCACATCTCATTGACAAATAAGACGTTATAAAGTATCTGCCCCAGGGTGCCCTTGTCCGCGACGATTCTTGCCGATAGAATAGGTGTTGGCCCGGCGCATGACTGGTTCCTCTCGGAGTACCGTTCTTGGCCCCCTTCCCCAAGTGTTTCGGCGTTTTATCTTTGACTTTGCACTTGTGTTCATGAGACAAAGGCTGCCGTTTTGGGATATACACCCTAGGTAATCTTGAGAACTTTCTACACCAGGCGTATGCACCCAACTCGGCCACTTGTCATCTAGTAAGGGAGGAGGAATCTAAAATGGGAACCACCACCATCCAACCTCCCGTGAAGGAAGCAAGACAGCCCTTGCCGCCTGCCGTTCACGAAGTGCGTCACTGTCAGCGATGCGGTGCCTCCATGTTTCTAAAGCCACTGATTCAGTGTGGGCACTGCGGGCATCTATTGCCGCTCCGCTGTTTCAGCTATGGCAAGGGTGAAGCCTTTTACGCCGAATGCATAGATCTAAATTTGCTCGCTCGTGGAAACACGAGAGATGAGGCCATCAGTCGGCTTCAGGAGCAAATGTTTAGCTATGTCGCAACCGTGTTTGCGGGGGACGGCACGGAAGGCCTGATTCCGCGTAAGGCTCCGCTGACATCCTTCATTCGCTATTATCTCGCCGTACTGAGAGACCGACTCTCCAGTGGCCGTCATCCGCATCACACTGTCGAAGAACTGCAGATTCTAGGGGCCACAATTCTTTCTCACTGCTAAACGCATGGGAAAGCGCAAATATCCCCCGCTCAAGCATCGAGAAGTAGTTCAGATCGTCACCACGCTAGGGTTCACACTGGCACGTCAGGAATCAACCCATGCGCAGTACGAACGTCCTGCGGATGCAACCCGAAAGCGAGCGATAGTCACCGTGGACAACTACGATGACTTCGAAGAGAAGATGATAAGAAATCTCATTTCGCAGTCAGGTTTTACTCGGGAAGAGTTTTACGGTGCAACGTCGAAGACTGCCAAGAAAATCTAGGTTCCAGTTTTCAACAACGCTCTTTTAGGACGCCACCTTCCGGCCAAGCCGGCTGACAATCTCCTCCGTCATCCGTCATAATCTTTTGTTCGCCTGGAGGTGTCATGAAATCCCTTGCTCTCGTATTCTTATTTTTTGCCATGAACGTCTACGCTCAAACCACCGCCCCCACCGCCGCCGAAGCCCGGGAATTCATGAATAAGGCCGAGGCCCAGCTCTCCGACCTGAGCGTCAAGCAACAACGCGCCTCTTGGGTACAGGAGAATTTCATCACCGACGACACGCAAGCCATGGCGGCCGACGCGATCGATGAAGTCACCGCCGTCACGACGCAGTTGGTGGAACAGGCCAGGCGTTTTGACGGCCTCGCACTGCCCCCCGAGCTGGCGCGAAAATTCATGCTGCTGAAGCTCTCGCTCACGGCGCCTGCGCCGAAAGATGCCGCGCTGCGGCGGGAAATGACCGAGATCGGCGTCTCGCTGGATGGCGACTACGGTAAGGGCAAGTACTGCCGCAAGAACGGCGAGTGTCTGGACATTACGGCGATCGAGAAGCTGATGTCCACCAGCCGCGATCCGGAAGAGCTCAAAGAAGTTTGGACGGGATGGCACGCGATTGCTCCGCCCATGCGGCAGCGCTACGTGCGATTCGTCGATCTCTCCAATCAGGGATCTCGAGAAATTGGATTCAAGGATACTGGCGCCCTGTGGCGCGCCGGCTACGACATGACGCCGGAAGAATTTTCCGCCGACCTCGAGCGTTTATGGAACCAGGTGAGACCGCTGTACATCTCGCTGCACACTTTCGTGCGCTGGAAGCTCGCGGAAAAATACGGCCCGAATGTCGTTTCGCCCGACGGCCCGATCCCCGCGCATCTGCTGGGCGATCCCTGGGCCCAGCAGTGGGGCAATATCTACGACCTGCTCGGAGTGCAAGAGGACAAAGGCGGCGGCGTCAATGTCACCGAACTGCTCAAGAGGAAGAATCTCGACGCGAAGGGGATGGTGAAGTACGGCGAAGGCTTCTACACGTCGATGGGCTTCGCGCCGCTGCCGCCGACTTTCTGGGCGCGCTCGCTCTTTACCAAGCCGGCCGACCGCGATGTCGTCTGTCACGCCAGCGCCTGGGATGTGGACAACTTCGACGATCTCCGGGTGAAGATGTGCATCCAGGTGCGCGACGTGGATTTCGTCACCATTCACCACGAACTTGGACACAACATGTACCAGCGGGCCTACAAAGATCAGCCCTTCATGTTCAAGAACGGCGCCAATGACGGCTTCCACGAGGCGATCGGCGACGCCATCGCGCTGGCCGTCACACCCGAGTACCTCCACAAGGTTGGGCTGCTGGAAAATGCGCCGCAGGCGGGCAACGACATCCCGGAATTACTCAAGCAAGCGCTCGGCCATGTCGCCTTCCTTCCCTTTGGCCTGATGATCGACCGGTGGCGCTGGAAAGTATTCTCCGGAGAGATTGCGCCCGCGGACTATAACAAGTCGTGGTGGAAGCTGCGGCTGCAGTATCAAGGCGTGGCACCGCCGATGCCGCGCAGCGAGGCCGATTTCGATCCGGGAGCGAAATATCACGTCGCGGCGAACGTGCCCTACACAAGATATTTCCTCGCCCAAGTCCTGGAGTTTCAGTTCTACCGCGCTCTCTGCCGCGAGTCCGGATACACCGGCCCGCTCAACCGCTGCACGTTCTACGGCTCGAAGGAAGCCGGCGCGAAGTTCAACAAGATGCTCGCCATGGGCCAGAGCAAACCCTGGCCGGACGCACTCGAAGTCCTCACCGGCGAACGCCAGACCGACGCCGGCGCCCTGCTCGAATACTTCGCTCCGTTGAAGCAGTGGCTGGACGAGCAGAACAAGGGGAAGAAGGTGGGCTGGTAAGAACAGTTGACGCTATCCCGGACCACGTAGGCCCGGACGCCCTCGTCCGGGCAGGCGCGCGAAGCGCGCCAGCCTTTTGCCTGCACAATGGGAAACTGCGGGGCTGCGCCCCGCTGGGCAGGTGAGGGCACCTGCCCCTACGCGAGCGGTGCCAAACGCCATGACTTTCTATCGTCGCAACCTGCCCCATCTACAGCGTGACTTCAAGGCCCAGTTCGTCACTTTTGTTACGAAAAATCGCTGGACACTGCCGGACTGGGCTCGCGACATCGTGCTGAGTTGCTGCCGTCACGATCACGGGACAAAGTACGAGCTGCATGTGGCGGTTGTAATGCCCGACCACGTACACCTGATCTTTACACCACTCATCGACGAGCAAAGACAACTGGTCGTTTCCATGGCCGAAATTATGAAAGCAATCAAAGGCGCCTCCGCGCACGCCATCAATCGCAGGTTGAACCAGCATGGCACGATCTGGCAGGAGGAATCCTTCGATCACGTCTTGCGATCCTCGGAAAGCCTCGATCAAAAAATAACCTATGTATTAGAGAATCCCGTTCGCCGCGGTCTGGTAAGCGATTGGCACGACTATCGCTGGCTCTGGCATCAGCCATTCGCAAATCCGTACGCACTACTAGGAACCACGTAGCCCCAGACGCCCTCGTCTGGGGAGGCGCGCAGAGCGCGCCAGCCTTTTGCCGGCACAATGGGAAACTGCGGGGCTGCGCCCCGCTGGGCAGGTGAGGGCACCTGCCCCTACGCGAGCAAATGGTAAACTTAACAAATTGAGCGGAATACAAGGCCTGATCCATGTCTGACAGCATTCATCTCAAGCTTCCCGATGGCAGCAGCGGGGAATTCCCGAAGGGCACCACTGCCCTCGACGTTGCCAAGTCCATTAGCCCGCGTCTTGCCGACGCTGCTCTCGCCGCCAAATCGAATGGCGACCTGATCGACCTAACCCGCCCGCTCGACGAAGACACCGACCTGCGCATCCTCACCGACCGCGACCCTGAGGCGCTCGAAGTCTATCGGCATTCGTCTGCGCACCTGCTCGCCGCGGCTGTGCTCGAACTCTTCCCCGAGACCAAGCTCGGCCACGGTCCCGCGACTGAAAACGGATTCTTCTACGACTTTTTTCGCCCGACCCCGTTCACGCCCGAAGATCTCGAGAAGATCGAAAAGAAAATGCAGGAGCTAGTCCAGCAAAACCTGCCCTACGCCCGCGAGTTTCTGCCGCGCAAGGAAGGTCTCGAGAAGTTCAAGGGTGAAGGCGATTTCATGAAGTGCCACTTCATCCAGCAATTCACCAAGCCCGATGAGAAAATTTCGATTTACAAGACCGGCAAGTTCCAGGATTTCTGCCGCGGTCCCCACCTGCCTTCGACCGGGAAAATCAAAGCCTTCAAGCTGCTCAACATCGCTGGCGCGTACTGGCTGGGAGACGAAAACAATTCGCAACTGCAACGCATCTATGGCACGTCGTTTTTTTCGAAAAAGGATCTCGACGCCTACCTCACCGGCATCGAAGAAGCGAAGAAACGCGACCATCGCGTGCTGGGCAAACAGCTCGACCTGTTTTCGATCCAGGAGCTCGCCGGACCCGGCCTGATCTTCTGGCATCCGAAGGGCGGCATCATCCGCAAGGAGATGGAAGACTGGATGCGCGAAGAGTACCTGCGCCGCGGCTACTCGCTCGTCTGCACGCCGCACGTGGCGCGCCGCCAGTTGTTCCACACCTCGGGCCACGAGGGCTTTTACTCGGACAACATGTTCGACGCCATGGAGCTCGACGACGCCGAGTACCGCCTGAAGCCCATGAACTGCCCGGGACACATCCTGATCTATAAAGACTCTCTGAAGTCCTACCGCGACCTGCCGGTGCGGCTCGGCGAGCTCGGCACCGTCTATCGCTACGAGCGCTCGGGCGTGATGCACGGGCTGCTGCGCGTCCGCGGCTTTACCCAGGACGACGCCCACATCTTCTGCACTCCCGATCAGATCGAAAACGAGATTGTCGGCTGCATGGAGTTTGCGCTCGCCGTGCTGAAGGCCTTCGGCTTTGACGACTACCAGACCGAGCTTTCCACCTGGGACCCGGGCCACAGGAAGAGCTTCCTCGGCAGCGAGGACCAATGGAACCTCGCCAACCATTCGCTCGAGAACGCGCTCAAGCGGCTCAACGTGAAGTACAAGGTCATCCCGGGCGAAGCCGCGTTTTACGGGCCGAAGATCGACGTCAAGCTGGTGGACGCGATCGGACGCCTGTGGCAACTCTCGACCGTGCAGTTCGACTTCAACCTGCCGCAGCGCTTTCAGCTCGAATACGTAGCCGAAGACGGTACCCGCAAGCAGCCCGTCATGGTCCACCGCGCGCTCTACGGATCGGTCGAGCGCTTCTTCGGCGTGCTGATCGAGCACTACGCCGGAGCGTTCCCGGTGTGGCTCTCGCCGGTGCAGGTGGCGATGATCCCGATCGCCGAGCGCCATTCCGACTACGCGGAAAAAGTAGCGTCGCAACTGCGGGCGGTGGGCGTGCGCGTGGAAGTCGATGCGCGCAACGAAAAGATGAACGCAAAAATCCGCGAACACGCCATGCAGAAAGTGCCGTTCCTGCTGGTGGTCGGCGACAAAGAATCCGAAGCCAACAAAGTCAACGTCCGCACCCGAGGCAAAGAGAAGACCGAAGACATGCCCACAGCGGAATTCGTGGAGAAGATCAAGAAGCTGATTGCGGAGAAGAGCGCCACGCTGTAATCGGCAATGCCCACGTAGGGACGGCCGCCCCTACGCGGGCTGTTCCTTGAGCCCCACCCCCTGTGTTAGCATCAAAAGTTTCGCAGGCGTTGTTGGGCTGGCCTGTTCCCTGTACTCATCCTCATCCCGGGCCTTATCACCCTTCCCGTAAGCCTGCGGAAGGAGACAACCCGTGAAAGCGTACGAAGGAGCCAATCTCCGCAACCTTGCCCTCATCGGACACGGGCATGCCGGCAAGACAACCCTCGTGTCCGCCATGCTCTATACCGCCGGCGCCACGCCGCGCCTCACGCGCGTGGACGACGGCTCCGCCACCACCGACTACGACGAAGAAGAGATCGCCCGCAAGATGTCGATTGGGACCGGCCTCGCTTTTGTCGAGTGGGGCAAGACGGATTCGAAGGTCAAGATCAATCTGCTCGACACCCCCGGCTTCAATATGTTCGTCCACGAGGCCAAGATGGTGCTGCCCGTGGTGGACGCCGCGCTCGTCGTCGTGGACGGCGTCGCCGGCGTCGAGGTCGTGACCCAGCGCGTCTGGGGATACTGCAATGACATCGACCTGCCGCGCATGATCGTCGTCAACCGCATGGATCGCGACCGCGCCGACGCCAACCGCGTGCTCGAATCGCTCACCAACGCCTTCGGCCGCGCCGTCACCCCGCTCCAACTCCCCATCGGCAGCGAGAAGAGTCTCAGCGGCATCATCGATCTCGTCCGCATGAAGGCTTACACCTACGAGATGGGCGGAAACGGTAAGGGCAAGGAAGGCCCGATCCCCGCCGACATGGCCGGCGTCGCCCAGGAAGCTCACGAGCGGCTGGTCGAACTGATCGCCGAGGGTAAAGACGAGTTGATGGAAGAGTTCTTCGAGAAGGGCACAATCCCCGAAGAAGATCTGGTTCCGGCGCTGCACGAAGCGATCCGCGAAGATAAACTTTTCCCGGTGCTGTTCACTTCCGGCCTCGGCAATATCGGCGTCGACGAGCTCATGGATTTCATCGTGGACTACACGCCCGCCGCCAGCGAACATCACGCCCTCACCGGCTGGACGGCCGAGGGCAGCACCGAGCCGGCCGTGCGCAAAGGCACCGACAACGAGCCGGCTTCCGTGTACGTCTTCAAGACTATGTCCGACGCGTTCGCCGGCCGCATCTCCTATTTCAAAGTTTTTTCCGGCGTGCTGAAAAACGACGCCTCGCTGCAAAACTACAATCGCAACACGCTGGAGAAGTTCGCTCACATCTCCCTGATCCAGGGCAAGCAAGCGGTTCCGATCCCGGAACTGCATGCCGGCGATATCGGCGCGGTCGCGAAGCTGAGAGAGACGCTCACCGGTGACACGCTAGGCGATAAGTCATCGCCGATCCGGTATCCGGCCGTGCAGTTGCCCGAGCCGGCGATCACCTTCGCCATCGAACCGAAAAGCCGCGCCGACGAAGACAAGCTCGGCGTCGGCCTCCACAAGCTGATGGAAGAAGACGCTATGCTGCGCTTCTTCCGCGATCCGCAGACCAAAGAGTTCCTGATCGCGGGCACCGGACAGCAGCACATCGAAGTCGTGGTCTCGAAGATGAAGAAGCGTTACCACGCCGAAGTGGTCCTGAAGGCGCCCAAAGTGCCGTATCGCGAAACCATTCGCGGCAAGGCCGACGTCCAGGGACGGCACAAGAAGCAGACCGGCGGCCACGGTCAGTACGGCGATTGCAAAATCAAGATGGAGCCGCTGCCACGCGGCGCCGAATTCGAATTCGTCAACGATATCTTTGGTGGCGCCATCCCGCGCAACTTCATTCCCGCCGTGGAAAAAGGAATCAAGGACGCCGCTGCCCGCGGCTACCTCGCCGGCTATCCCGTGGTGAACTTTCGCGCCATCCTTTACGACGGCTCCTACCACGACGTGGATTCGAACGACCTCTCCTTCCAGATGGCGGGCCGCATCGCCTTCCGCAAGGCCATGGAAGTTGCCAAGCCCACGCTGCTTGAGCCGATCATGACCGTCGAGATCACCATACCCGACGAGTTCGCCGGCACCATCATGGGAGACCTCAACAGCCGCCGCGGACGCATCCAGGGCATGGATAACAAAGCGGGCAACACCATCGTTAAAGCCGAAGTCCCCATGGCCGAGATGCTCACCTACGGCGCCGATCTCACTTCCATGACCCAGGGCCGCGGCAGCTTCTCGATGGAAATGCACCACTACGACACCGTCCCGCAACAACTGCAGGACAAGATTATCGAGAAGGCAAAAGCGGAGCGCGGCGAGGTTAAAGAAGAAGAGGAATAATCTCGTGTGGGGACGGGGCTCTGCCCCGTCCAGCGGAGCAAAGCTCCGCAGAGGCTGCGGAAAAACTCGGGCTTCGTATCAGGGTATGGCTTTAGCGATACCACAGGTTCTTCGAAATCAACCGCCCCTTTAGGGGCTGGGCATCGAGTATCGACTGTTCCCGCAGCTTCTTTACTCGTGCGGACCGCTGCCCCGAATCCAAGAAACAGATTCACCGCAAGCCGTTTGTAGCGTACCATTCCCCTTTCTAAGGAGGCACGCATGTCCAAGCGGAGTTCCCCGATCTGCCGCCGCTTGTCCTTCGCGACGCTAGCTCTCTTACTAATCTCCCGCACCGCGATGACCCAGGAAAGCAAGAGCGTGACGCTGGAGCTCGACCACGCATCGATCTGCGGATCGAATCTCGACGCGCTGCGCCAGGCCTTCACGGATGTGGGTCTGACTCCAGACTTCGGCGGCCCCCACGGCAACGGCATTACCCAGATGGCCATCATCGGCCTGGATGACGCGTCTTACATTGAACTGATTGCGCCCATAAAGCCGGGCGTGACCGCGGGATCCGATTGGGCGAAATTTATGGCCGAGGATGCGGTCACCTGCGCATGGGCGGTAGGCACAAACGTTTTGCTGCAGGAAGTGGATCGCCTGAAAAAGGCCGGCATTCCCGTCAAGGCTCCCGAGCGTGGCAGCCGCAAGCGCCCCGACGGCATGTCCATCGAGTGGATGACCGCCGACGTTGGCTCCGGAACGCCGGGCTCCACGCTGCCCTTCATCATCGAGGACCAGACGCCGCGCGCTTGGCGCGTCCAGACTTCGGCCAGCGCACAAGGAGCACCGCTTGCCGGTATCGAGAACGTCGTCCTCGGCGTCAACAACCTGGATGCTTCGATTGCCCTGTTCCGCAAGGCTTACGGCTGGGCCGCCCCTCTCATCGAGACGCAGAAAGACTTCGGCAAACTCGCGTATTTCCCCGGCCAGCCCGTGATTCTGGCCGCTCCTGCGGGCGGAGGCTGGCTCTCGGAACGGCTCGCCAAGTTTGGCGAAACCCCGGTCGCCTACCTGCTCAACGCGCGCGACTTCGCAGCGGCCACCAGGAAGTACAAGCTCTCCGGCGCCAAAACCTGGTTCGGCCAGAAGGTAGCATGGTTCGACGCCGGCAAGCTGAAGGGCGTGCGCCTGGGAGTGATTGGGCAGTAGATTGTGAGGGGCGGACACTCTTGTCCGCCAATTTGGAACCATTGTCGGCGGGTTCTCTGTGCCGAGCTTTCGCGGACAAGAGTGTCCGCGCCGCACTGGCCACTCGCCACCGACAACTGCTACCATCGCCTTCAGTGTCCGCTGCCAAAGACAATCCCAACTTGAAAGACCGCCTCGTCTCCGCCGCCCCGGTCGAGGACGATTCCTCTTTCGAGCTCAAGCTCCGCCCCCAGCGCCTGCAGGAGTTCATCGGCCAGAACAAGGTCAAAGAGAATCTCGACGTAGCCATCCAGGCCGCCAAGTCCCGAGGCGAAGCGCTCGACCACGTCCTGCTCTACGGTCCGCCCGGCCTCGGCAAAACGACGCTCGCCAACATCATCGCTAACGAACTCGGCGCCGCTTTCCAGCAGACCTCCGGCCCCACGCTACAGATCAAGGGCGACCTGACGGCGATCCTCACCAATCTCCGCGACCGGCAGGTGCTATTCATTGATGAAGTGCACCGCCTGCAGGCCGCGCTCGAAGAGATCCTCTACTCCGCGCTCGAAGACTACAAGCTCGATATCATGATCGGCCAGGGCCCGTCCGCGCGCACTCACACGATGGACGTGAAGCCCTTCACCTTCATCGGCGCCACCACGCGCGCGGGACTGCTCTCCGCGCCCCTGCGCTCCCGTTTCGGCCTGCTGCTGCGCCTCGAGTTCTACACCCACGACGACCTCCGCGTCATTGTCGAGCGTTCGGCCGAGATTCTCGGCGTGAGCATCGATCGTCCCGGCGCCATCGAAATCGCAAGCCGCTCTCGTGGAACGCCGCGTATCGCCAACCGCCTGCTGCGCCGCGTCCGCGACTACGCCCAGGTGCGTGCCAACGGCTCCATCGATCTGCCCACCGCCCAGTCCGCGCTCAGCATGTTAGAAGTGGACCGCCACGGCTTCGACGAAGTCGACCGCAAACTGCTGCTCACCATCATCGAGAAATACCAGGGCGGGCCGGTGGGCTTGAATACGCTGGGCGCCGCGCTCGCCGAGGAACCCGACGCCATCGAAGAAATCTACGAGCCCTTTCTGATCCAGATCGGCTTTCTGAATCGCACTCCCCGCGGCCGAGTAGCAACCCAGCTAGCCTACGACCATTTCGGCATCACTCCCAACCGCCGCCAAAGCTCTCTCTTCTAGAGATGCTCGTGTGGGGAAGTGCTTGCGTGGGGACGGCCGCCCCCGGCCGTCCAGCCGAGCGCAGCTCGGCAGTTGCCGGTGGTCGCATCAACTCTGTATCCGCCATAACCAAAGCAAGCGAGTCCCCGTTTGACTTCCACCGCCGCAATCTGCGTTAATCGCTTTTCGTCATCATCGCCGTAGAATCGCAGCACGCACTGGAGGAATCATGCGCGAAGTGATCGCCACCGAGCACGCCCCGCAAGCCATCGGCCCCTACTCGCAGGCCATTCGAGCCCAGGGCCTGATCTTCACTTCAGGACAGATCGCCCTCGATCCCGCCACCGCGCAGATCGTCGCCGGCGATGTGAGCGCGCAGACCGACCGCGTGCTCAAGAACCTCGCTGCCATCTTGCAGGCCTCGGGCAGCTCTCTGGAGAAAGTTCTGCGCTGCACCGTCTTTCTCAAGAACATGGGAGATTTCGCCGCCATGAACGAAGTTTACGGCCGCTACTTCAAGCAGTCGCCGCCAGCCCGCTCCACCGTAGAAGTAGCCCGCCTTCCGAAAGACGTGTTAGTTGAAATTGATGTGATAGCGTTAGCTTGACCGCTCGTGGGCTCGTGTGGGGACGGGCGCCCCCGCCCGTCCAAGCCGAGCGCAGCTCGGCAGCCGCCGCCGTTCACACCAACTCTAGAATTCGCGATCGAAACGAAATAAGAGGATCTTACCGACCGAAGAAAAGGGGACGCACTATGAAAACTCTCATCCTAGCCATCACACTGCTCGCACTGGCCACCCTGGTCGCCGCCCAGACGGCTCCCACTAACAAGGCAACGGCGCAGCCCGCTACCAGCGGCCCCACCAAGGTCGCCGGCGCGCCCACCAAAACCGCCAGCGGTCTCGAATACTGGGACATCAAAGTTGGCACCGGCACGGTCGCGCAGAGCGGACAGCACGTCAAAGTCGATTACACCGGCTGGCTCACCAACGGCAAGAAGTTCGACAGCTCGGTCGGGACCGGCCATCCGTTTGCGTTCATGCTGGGCGCCAGCCAGGTCATCAAGGGCTGGGACGAAGGCATAGCCGGCATGAAGGTCGGTGGCAAGCGTCAACTGCGCATCCCGCCAGACCTGGCCTACGGAGCAGCCGGTTATCCCGGGGCAATTCCGGCCAACGCAACCCTGATCTTCGACGTGCAACTGGTAGATGTGAAGTAGCGAGGCTTGTGGAGGGACGGGCGTCCTCGCCCGTCCAAGCCGAGCGCAGCTCGGCAGACGCGGGACACTTCGCTCAGGGCAGGCTCTGTCCGCGCCCCTTTGTCCAAGCAGACAAAGGCCCGCAGGATTTCCACATCTCTGCGGGCTCTGATCTTCTACGCCTTAACCACTTTACCGCTGCGCAGACAGGAAGTGCAGACGCGGATGTGTTTGGTAGCGGCTCCCACCTTGGCGTGAACCGGGCGCAGATTGACGTTCCAGCGCCGTTTACTCACATTGTGGGCGTGACTGATGGTATTTCCGAACTGCGGCCCCTTGCCGCAGATATCACAAACTCGTGCCATAACTCTGAAATCCTTCCAGGCCTGTTGCCGAAGCCATCATTTTACAGGAATCCGCCGGATTCCGCCAAGCCAGACCCAACCCGCTCGCGTAGGGACGGCCGCCTCCGGCCGTCCAAGCCGAGCGCAGCTCGGCACTTGCCTGCGGCCACACCAACTCTGAATTCCCTACAGGCGGCGGAAAACTCGGGCTTCGTATCAGGGCATCGCTTTAGCGATGCCGTAAGTCCTCCGAAATCAGATGCCCCTCTAGGGGTTGGGCATCAACTGCTACGCCGCCCTCCCCATCACCGGCTCCGCGCAGTGTCCGCACCGGCGCGCATCGATCGGAATCTCGCTCAGGCATTCCGGACACTTCTTGGTGGTCGGATCCGCCGGCGTCGGCGCCTTGCGCGTCCGCGCGATCAGCGCATTGATCGGCGTCACCACAAAAAAGTAAACCGCACCCGCGACCAGCAGAAAGCTGACCACCGCGGTGATGAAATCGCCAATCGGAAACACCGTGCCTCTGATTGCGAAAGAGATCCCCGTAAAGTCCGGCTTGCCCGCCACGAGCGCAATGATGGGATTGATAATGTCCTTGACGAAAGCGGTGACGATTGTCCCGAAGGCGCCGCCGATCACCACACCGACTGCCAGATCCACCACATTACCGCGCAAAATAAACTGCTTAAAACCAGATAACATTACGTCCCCTCCGCTTCCAGAATTGCCGACAATGTAAATGCTCAGTGGCTCCTGGTCAAGGCGCACATGACAGGACCACATTTGCGAAACATGTGCAGAAAGTATCTTTCAATATATTATTCCGCGACATTACATCTCATCGGACCCTGCTGGATCCCACTTTATTTTCCGATGCAGAAGGTGCCGAAGATCAGGTTTAGGATGTCGTCGGTGGTGGTGGCCCCCGTGATTTCGTCGAGGGGGCGCAGGGCTCCGTAGAGATCGAGCAGGAGCATTTCGTGGGGAACTCGGGCGGCTACGGCGTTGGTCGCGGCGTCGAGCGCGGTGAGCGCATCGTTGACTAGTTTCCGATGGCGAACGCTGGTTAAGAAGCCGGTCTCGAGCTGAGTGGTGGAGTCTCCGGCGACGTGCTGGAGGATGGCGGCGCGCAGGGCGGGAATGCCTTCGCCGGTTAGGGCGGAGGTTCGAATCATGGGCGACGTCCGCGTTGCCGAGCTGCGCTCGGCTGGGCGGCCGAGGGCGGCCGCCCCTACGTGAGTCGTTTCGTCCCCACATGAGTTTGGAAGGTCGGATTTGTTTTCTACTACGATCGCGGGGCGGCCTTCTACCTGAGTTAGTAACTCGCGGTCTTCGTCGGAGAGGGGCTGGGTTCTGTCGATTACTACGAGGACTAAGTCGGCGTCGGCGAGGGCCTCCATCGATTTCTTGATGCCGATGCTTTCGGCTTCGTCGAGGGCGCGGCGGATGCCGGCGGTGTCCACCAGTTCCACAGGAATTCCACCGATGGCGACGGTTTCGCTGACCAGATCGCGAGTGGTGCCGGGCTGGGCGGTGACGATGGCGCGCTCGCGTTCGACCAGGCGATTGAAGAGGCTCGACTTGCCTACGTTTGGACGACCTACGATGGCCAGGGTCAATCCCTGGTGAACGATCTTGCCGTAAGTAAAAGTGGCGGCGAGTTGCATGAGCGGGCTTTTGACTTGAGCGATGTGATCGAGGATGGTGGCGTCGGGGGCAATGGAGACGTCGTCTTCGGCGAAGTCGATGCCGGCCTCGAGCAGCGCGATCAGGTCGATTAATTTCTGCTTGATGGGCTTGAGGCGATTGGAGAGCGCGCCTTCCAGTTGCTGGGCGGCGACCTTGGCTTGAAACAGTGTTTGCGCGTCGATCAGGTCGCGGACGGCTTCGGCCTGGGTCAGGTCGAGGCGTCCGTTGAGAAAGGCGCGCATGGTAAATTCGCCGGGCTCGGCGAGTCGGGCGCCGCGGGCGAGAGAGAGTTCGACGATGTGGCGCAGCACCACGGGCGAGCCGTGCGCGGAGATTTCGACGATGTCGTCGGTGGTGTAGGAGTGGGGCTTGGCGAAGTAGGTGACGACGACCTCGTCGATGCGGGCGGGCGGCGCCTGAGTTGTGGTGCTGTTGGCACCCGCGGAGCTTTGTTCCGCTGGACGGCCGGGGGCGTCCGTCGCTGCGTGAGTTGGGGAGGGGGTGACGGTTTCGCGGACAGGAGTGTCCGCGCCACACGGGTCGACCAGATCGCAGCGCTGGGCTCGGTTGGGTCCCAGTTCGCGCTTTAGGCGGAGCATGGACTTGGCTATGTCGCGCGCTTCTGGGCCGGCCAAGCGGACTACGCCTATGCCGCCGCGGCCGGGCGGGGTGGCGATGGCGACGATGGTGTCATCGAGATTCATTGGTAAGCAGTGGCCAGTGGCCGGTGGTCAGTGGCCAGTGGATCGCGATCAGGTTCATTGTAGCTAGCAGACGCGTTTGCCGGGGAGAGTCACCGTCATTTATACTGACGTTTCGCCTCAAGCCAGCTGATTCAATCAGGAGCAAGGGATTTCCGATGCCGAAACGTACATTTCAACCCAACAAACGCAAGCGCTCGAAGAAGCACGGGTTCCGGACTCGCATGAAGACCAAGAGCGGAGCCGCCGTGCTGTCGCGCCGCCGGGCCAAGGGGCGCAAGCGTGTTTCAGTGGCGCCGGGTTTCCGCGATTAGTTTTCCCCCGACGGACAGCAAAGGCCGTCATTATCATTAACTATTGTGCAGGATTGTGAGCTGGTGAGCGCCGATGCTCCGAAGCGCAGTGCAGAGCAGCCTACGACGAAGGCGGGGGCAAGCTTTCCGCGGGCGGCGCGGCTGCTGAAGCACTCCGACTTCGATCGCGTGTACAAGCAGGGGCGGCGGCACTTTTCCTCGCACATGACCGTGTTCTACCTGCGGCAAGCGGAGGGCGGCGCCCGCATCGGGTTCACGGTGGGTCGAGTGCTGGGCGGCGCGGTGGAGCGGAACCGGATCAAGCGCCGGCTGCGTGAAGCGGTGCGGCGGCGGCGTTCAGTGCTGAAGGGCGCGGTTGATGTGGTGATCAATCCGAAGAAGTCGGTGCTGACGCTGGAATTCTCTGTGGTGCTCGAAGAAGTGGGCCGGGCGTTGGATGTGATCGCGAAAAAGCTGGTGGAGAAATGAAGTCTCTCGCTCTGGGGCTGCTGCGACTTTATAAACGGTGGCTTTCGCCAGCGTTTCCACCGTCGTGCCGCTACCTGCCAACGTGCTCGGAATATGCGATGGAAGCGGTCGAGCGGTATGGCGCGTTGCGCGGCGGGGCGATGGCGGCTTGGCGCGTTTTGCGGTGCCATCCGTTGGCGACGGGCGGGCTGGATCCGGTGGTGGGAAAATAGCACTGGACGTGGCTCAGGCTCTAGAGGGGTATCTGATTTCCCGTAGAGACGCGGCTTGCCCCGTCTCTACAGCGACTAACGAAGAAATGGCGAGCGACTGATTTGGCTGAATTCAATAATCCGCAACAAGAACCCGGGATGGAGCGCAAGCTGTTGGTGGTGTTTGCGCTGACGTTTCTGGTCATCATCCTTTTCCAGCCGCTTTTGAAGAAGTACGGGCCGCAGCCTCCCGCGAAACCCGAGAGCTCGCAGGCGGCAGGGCAGAATCAGGCGCAACTTCCTTCCCAGACCCCCACCCAACTTCCTACGCAAGTCTCGACAGCGACTGGTGCTGCGCGTGGGAAGACCGCGGCCGCATCGGCTCCGCTGCAGGCGGCGAGCGAGTCGGAGACGGTGATTGAAAATGACGTCTACCGGATCGTGTTCACCAACCGCGGGGGGCGGGTCAAGTCGTGGGTACTGAAGAAGTACACCGACGACAAAGGCGGTCCGTTGGAACTGGTAAATAACGTGGCGGCGGAGAAGATCGGGTATCCGCTGACGTTGTGGACCTATGACGAGACGCTGCGGAACAAAGTGAACTCGGCGCTGTATGTGGCGACCAGCACCGGGGCAACGGCTCCGGCTGAGATCAGGTTTGCCTATAACGACGGCGACGTCTCGGTTCAGAAGAGTTTCAAGTTCGACCACGGCTATGTAGTTGGGGTGCGGACTTCGGTGGAACAGAAGGGGGCGCAGGTCACGGCGTTTCCGATGTGGCCGGCGGGGTTCGGCGGCGATACGACCGGGGCACAGTACGGGACCGGCCAGATCGTGTATCAGTACGACAACAAGGTCGAGCGGCTGGCGATCAAGAAGATCAGCGGAGGCGGGACGCTACCCGGACCGTTCCACTGGGCGGGAGTCTCGAACCAGTATTTCGCGGCGGTTTTTTTGCCGCAGGATCCGCAGAACGCGGCCATGGTGACGCTGCACAACGCCATTGAAATTCCGCACAACGCGTCCGATGCGAATAACAAGCAGATGGACAAGGTGGACGTGCTGGGCGCGGCGGTCGGCAGCCTAAAGGGCGTAACCGATGCCCGGCTGTATGTGGGCCCGAAGGCGCTGTCGGATCTGCAATCGGTGGCCGTGCCGGGCATCACGGGTGCAGAACCGGATCTGCGGGAGATCATCGACTTTGGCTGGCTGGGAATCATCGCGCGGCCGCTGTTTTTGTGGTTGAAGTGGATGTACAACCACATCGTCGCCAACTGGGGCTGGGCGATCCTGCTGCAGACGCTGGTCATCAACCTGGCGCTGCTGCCGCTGCGGCTTTCACAGATGAAGTCGATGCTGAAGATGCAGCGCGTGGCGCCGCAGATCAAAGCGATCCAGGAGAAATACAAGAAGTACAGCCTGCGCGATCCGAAGAAAGCCCCGATGAACGAAGAGATCTCGGCGCTGTATAAGAAGGAAGGCGTGAATCCGGCGGGTGGATGTCTGCCGCTGGTGATCCAGATGCCGTTTCTGTTTGCGTACTACCGGATGCTCAACGTCGCGATGGATTTGCGTCATGCGCCGTGGATGTGGATTCACGATCTTTCGGCGCCCGATCCGTGGCACATTCTGCCGGTCGCCATCATCGTTACCATGCTGGTGATGCAGCGCATGACGCCGCAGGCGGGCATGGATCCGGCGCAGCAGAAGATGATGAACATCATGATGCCAGGCATGCTGGGCCTCATGAGCTGGAACCTGCCGGCCGGGTTGGGCTTGTACTGGTCCGCGGGCCAGTTGATCGGCATCGTGCAGCAGTGGGCGATGAATCGCACGTCGCTGGGCCGCGAAATGCGCGAGATGATGGAGAAGCGGGCGCGGAAGAAAGAGAAATAAGCTTTTGGCTTTCAGCCGCCAGGAAATCTTGTCTGGCGGGGACTGGGCAGCGGGAAAGATGACACGGCGGAGGGTCGCCGGACTCCTGAAGACGAAGAGCTAAGAGCCAAAAGCTGAGAACTTAACTATGCCGATCACGGACAAGGTTGCCGCTGCAAAACAGATTGGGGAATTCCTGCAAGCCGTAATCTCCAATGGCGACTTCAAGCTGAAATACAGGATCACGGTGGATCCGCCGATCGCGCAGAATCGCGAGTGGGAGCATCCGGAAATTCTGGTGGAGTTTGCGGGGCCGGATTCGGCGCTATTGCTGGAGCGGGGTGGCGAGTTGCTGCGGTCGTTTGAGCTGCTGGCGTCGGAGATCCTGCACCTGCAGGGCAACGAGCACGAGAAGATCTGGTTCGACTGCAAGAATTTCCGGGCGATGCGGATTGACGAGCTGCAACTGGCGGCGCGGGTGGCGGCGGAGCAGGTGCGCCGCACCAGCGAGCCCTACCGCTTCGGGCCCATGTCGTCGCGCGAGCGCCGCATCGTGCATCTGGCGCTGCGTGAGGAAAAAGATTTGCGCACCGAGAGTGACGGCGAGGGCGGAAGACGCTCGGTGGTGGTGTATCCGGGGAATTACAAGACGACGGCGCCGGCGAAACGGGAACGCCCGACGATTTCGTAGTTGCACACTTTGCGCGGCAGTTAGTTTCTCGACACTTGACAGCGTAAAGAAATCGCGGTTCGATAAAGCGCGCGCGCGGAAGTTTTTATTGCAACACACCGACAGGCGAATTGTTTTGTGCTAGTATGCCCTTCGTCTGCTAATAAATTTCACCGACAACCCGTACTGCAAAACAGAAGCTGCTCTGCAGTAAAAGAAGAACTCATATTTCAAGATTGACTTTTTCCCGGACGTTTTTACGCTGGCGCTTTCGATATTCTGGTAAACCATGTCTCTCACCAGCTCTGCTATCGTGCCGAACCCCTGGGTGCGCATCCTTGATGCCCTGGAAAAGAAAGTCAACCGGCACTCCTACGACACCTGGTTGAAGCCGACGCGCTACAGCCACTCCAGCAATGGCATTCTGTTCGTGCGCGTACCGACTGCCGAGTTCCGTCACGTAGGCGACAAATACGCCGATCTGATTCAGGAAGCGGTCGACAATCTCGGGCTGGGATACGAGGATGTGAAATTCGTTACCGCCGAGGACGATCCTTCGAACACCCCGATCCGGCACAACGGCGGGCTGTCGGCTCCCAGTCCGGGGTCGCAGGCGGTGCCGGGGTTGCAGGCAGCACAGGGGAGGTTCGACTGGGACAGCGCCGCGCAACTGAATCCGCGCTATACATTTGACGCGTTCGTGATCGGCAGCGGGAACCAGTTCGCGCACGCGGCTTGCCAGGCGGTGGCGGAGCGGCCTTCGAAAGCTTACAACCCGCTGTTCCTGTACGGGGGCGTCGGGATGGGCAAGACTCACCTGATGCAGGCCATCGGGCATGAGATCAAGCGCCGGACGCCGCAGGCGGCCATCTGCTACGTGTCGAGCGAGAAGTTCACCAACGAGATGATCAACTCGCTGCGCTACGACAAGATGATCAGCTTCCGGGATAAATTCCGGACGATGGACGTGCTGCTGATTGACGACATCCAGTTCCTGGCGCAGAAAGAGCGCACCCAGGAAGAGTTCTTCCACACATTCAATGCGCTGCACGAGTCAATGAAACAGATCGTGATCGCCAGCGACCGTCCGCCGAAGGAGTTGGCGGAATTCGAGGATCGCTTGCGCAGCCGGTTCGAGTGGGGTCTGATTGCCGATATTCAGCCGCCCGACCTGGAGACAAAAGTCGCCATCCTGCAAAAAAAGGCGGAGCAGGAACAGGTGACGCTACCGACGGATGTGGCGTTGTTTATCGCCTCCAACATCCGGTCGAATGTACGCGAATTGGAAGGCGCGCTGATCCGCCTGGTGGCGCATTCGTCGCTGATTGGAGCCGACATTACGCTTCCCTACACGCAGCAGGTTTTGAAGAATTTCATTGATTCGCAGGCCCGCAAGGTGACGATTGAATCCATTCAAAAGGCGGTGGCCGAGCAGTTCGGCCTGCGCCTCGTGGAAATCAAGGCGAAGAACAATTCGCGTTCCATCGTCTATCCGCGGCAGATTGCGATGTACCTGGCCAAGCACCTCACCGAAGCTTCCCTGCCTGAGATTGGACGCCAGTTCGGCGGTAAGCACCACACCACGGTTTTGCACTCGGTGGACAAGATTGAAGGGGTTCGCAAGAACGACAAGGATTTGAACAGGTTGCTCAATAAACTGACCGAGCAATTAGGCGCGTAAATTCCGATTTCCACCAGCTTTTCCACTCATCAGGCCGTTCTTCCTGCCTTCTGGTTGTGAAGTGTTTGTGGAAACCGTGGAAGACGGGACAGAAACCTGAGTGCGCTCCGCTATTTACGATGGCCTCCGCTCAGGCAGGGACCGATTCTTCACACAAAGGGTCAATGTGGAAGCAACTGAAACCGCAGGAACCTGGACCAGTTTTCCACTTCTCCGACCTGCCTACGGTTACTACTGGTTTTCTTGCTTTTGCATTTGATATAAGAAGAGAACAGAAGTAGAGTCGGGAGACCCAATATGCCAGTGGAAGCCGCCCCTGCCGTTGCCACTACGACCATGGAAATTACGGTCAGCAAATTCGAGCTTCTTCGCGAACTGACAGCCACTCAGGGCGTGGTGGAGCGCAAGACCACGATTCCCATCCTCTCCAACTATCTTTTCGAGGCCGCGGAGGACAAACTGTCGCTGACGGCGACGGACCTCGACCTAAGCCTGCGCACGTCCTGCAACGCCAAGGTGAAAAAAGACGGCGCGTGCACAATTCCAGCACGCAAACTTTATGACTACGTGAAGTTGCTGCCCGACGCCGATATGACCATCCGCTTGCTCGAGAACCACTGGGTCAGCATTCGCTGCGGACGGTCCAACACGAAAATGGTGGGCATGGCGCGGTCGAATTTTCCCAGCCTGCCGGTATTTCCATCGGCGGGAGTGATCAAGATTCCCGCCGCCGTGCTGCGCTCGATGATTGCCAAGACCGGCTTCGCCATTGCCAGCGAGGAGTCGCGCTACACGCTGAATGGCGCCTTGATGGTGCTGAAGCCGGAGTCGATCACCATGGTCGCAACCGATGGCCACCGCCTGGCGCACGTGGAGCGCGCGGGAGAAAAGTTTGAAGGCGTCTCCGGCGAGATGAAGACGCTGATTCCGAAAAAGGCGATGGACGAACTGAAATCGCTGCTCGATTCCGACGTCGAGACCATCGACTTCGCCAAGGACGAGTCCACGCTGTTCTTCCGCGTCGGTCCGCGTTTGTTGACTTCCCGCCAGCTAACCGGCCAGTTCCCCAACTACGAGGCCGTGCTGCCGAAGGACATCACCAAGTCGATCGCGCTGCATGGCGAAGAACTCGGCGCCGCGATCGCCCGCGTGGCCCAGTTCGCCGATGAGCGCTCGCGCGCCGTCCGCCTGCGTCTGGAGAAAGGCGAGTTGAAGATTTCCGCATCCTCCACCGAGACTGGCGAGTCCGAGGATTCCATCGAAGTCGCCTATGACGGTGAGCCCATGGCGATCGGATTCAACGCGCAATACCTGCTCGACTTCATCAAGGCGACTGGGTCGTGCGACGTGAAACTCGAACTGAAAGATGCCCAGTCCGCCGGCCAGCTTCGTCCCGCGGAAGCCGAAGATTACAAGTACCGCTACATCGTGATGCCGATGCGGATCTGAGACCCCGTACCCCGCTCGTGTAGGGACGGACGTTCTCGTCCGTCCAGCGGAGCGAAGCTCCGCAGCGATTGTGCTTTGACCCATCCTGAGGGCAGAGCGCCTTGGAGTGGAGCAGGGCTTCCAGCCCTGCATTGACCTGCTTCTGCCCAACCGGCTTCACAGCCTGCGGAAAAACTCAATCTCGGGCTTGATTTTGGGTGGCGCAGCGCTTCAGCGCTGCGATAACTGGCTCGTTCTAAGGACGGGCTTTAGCCCCCGAGGTCCAGACATCCTGACATCAGGTATGAGATCAGCTCCAGCCTAAATCGCAACATTACCTGAAAGGCTCACCGCCGCCCAGGGAGAATCAGCACAGTAACAAGTGGGATAAGACGCCCATTTGGCGAAGCCTGGATAGCCGGATAAGGCCAAGATTCGCTTACGGAAGCACCCCGGAACCCAGCCTCGGAGGGGCGACCCAGCGTAACCCAGCGCTTCAGCGCTGGGGAAAAAGCCCCGTGTCCTCTGCACCCCCTGTGGTGAGGAATCCTGGACGGAGTCGAAGAGCCTGCCCGAGCAAAATCGAAGAGCGCCGCTCCGGCCGCAACAGAATCTGGCTCCTAGCCACTGGGGTCAGACTGCCGGCCGGGCGCAGCCATCGACTTTGGCTTCAGTCGCCGGTCCCCTACCAGAGCTAAAGAGGTAGTCGACGTTGGCCCCATCGCCAGTTCAATCATTTCTGCGAAGGAGTGCCATGCTTTCGCCGTCTTAGGTGCGTCCGGGTGCTGGAGCGCACGGCGGCACCTTGCAATTTGCTCGTCAGTCAAAACCTGCGAAGCGACGAAGACATCAAACGCCATGTTTGCAGCTGCGGCTCCGGGGCTCCCATACTCATAGCCTCGCCCGTGAAGGTAGTCGATAGTGCAGTCCAAAGCCCGCGCCAGCTTGTCCAGTGCCTCTGAGCCGGGCAAGTTCTTGCCATTCTCACTCTTTGCGATCACAGACTGGCTCAGGCCAGCCAGCTTACTGAGCTGGTCTTGAGACAGGGCCTTGGCCTCTCTGAGGTTCTTCAGGCGCTCTGGTCGAAACGGCATGGTTTGGCAGCCTTTGTCGAACAGAACCTAAGTTAAATCAGAATGCAAATATAGGCTAGGTAGAATAATGTTTATTCCAATTCGACGGTAATGCGTGTATGCTTTCGAACAGGGTCAGGTAGGGGCTACATTTGAGCGTACGCGGTATGCCCACTGCTCATGACACGCGCCGAATTAAATGAACTCGGATACATCGTCCCGATTGCGACGGTTCCATCGATCCTTCAACGCGGAATTCTTTCTCATCGAAGGGCGGAGAGGATACCGCATGAGTCAATCGCCCTTCAGAACGTGCAGGATCGTCGAGCCACCGTCACTGTTCCGAATGGACGCATGCTGCACGAGTACGCAAATCTGTACATTTGTCCGCGGAATCCGATGCTGCTGAAAAAGAGTGATATTCACGAGTCAATCTGTGTTTTGCAGGTGAGCGCGGACGTGCTTGACATTCGCAACGTGGTTGTCACGGACGGCAATGCAGCCAGCAAGTACGTCAGCTTCAGGCCGGCGCCAGCGGGGCTGGCGATTGTTGACCGGGATCGCACATTTGCGGAGTGGTGGACTCACGACGATCAGATAGAGCAGTGGCGTCACTCGTCTCAGAAATGCGCTGAGGTGCTCGTACCCGACGTAGTGTCCCCACCCTATGTGATCGGAGCGTACGTGTCTTGCGACAATAGTCGGCGGCAACTCCACGGTTTGGTGCCGGACTTGCCCGTCACCGTGAACCCAAGACTCTTCTTCCAGTGAGGCGCCTATGATCAAAGTGCTAATCGGCGACATCTTCGAATCGAAGGCGCAGACACTCGTCAACACCGTGAATGTAGTCGGGGTAATGGGAAAGGGTATTGCCTTGGGATTCCGCAAGCGGTTTCCCGAGATGTATGAAGATTATGTCCGCCGGTGCGAACGGCGTGAAGTCCAACTGAGGAGACCGTACATTTATCGGCAACTCACGCCCCCGCACATCATAAACTTTCCGACCAAAGACCACTGGCGATCAGTTTCAAAGCTCGACGATATCGTCGAGGGGCTCAGATACCTTGCGGCCCACATTTCTGAGTGGGGCGTAACATCGCTGGCTGTCCCGCCACTCGGCTGTGGCGAGGGCAAATTGGAGTGGCGCGTCGTGGGACCAACGCTTTATCGGCGCCTTCGCGATCTCGGAATTCCTGTCGAATTGTACGCTCCCTTCGGGACACCGCACGAAGAGCTGCAGCCCGAGTTCTTCGAGCATCGGGAGCCAGTGTCGGTCCTCAACGGCCACCAAGACGGGTCCTCACCACGGTTCCGCGTGGAGCCAGGGTGGGTTGCGCTGGTTGCGATAATCGAGCAGGTCAGCAAGCAGCGATACCACTGGCCGATCGGCCGGGTTGGCTTTCAAAAAGTGGCCTATTTTGCCACGGAGGTCGGCATCCCCACCGGCCTCTCATATCGCCGCGGTAGCTATGGCCCATACGCACCTGAAGTAAAACAAGTTTTGTCGAGCCTCATCAACAATGGACTGATTGTTGAGCGAAAGCTCGGACGCATGTTGGCGACGGACGTAGGTCCTACCTATGCAGACGCGAGGAGGGGATACGAATCGTTTTTGACCAAGTGGCAATCGGAGATCGCGAGAGTCGTGGACCTAATTGTGAGAGTGAACACTGATGATGCCGAAATTGCGGCAACCGTTCACTTCGCGGCTAACCGCTTACGCGAAGCCAGCCACAATCAGCCCACAGAGGCTGAAATCCTTGATTACGTGATGCGGTGGAAACTCCGCCGTCGCCCACCTCTAAACGAAAGTGACGTGGCTCTAGCTATTCGAAGGCTGAATGTCCTTGGGTGGATTGATGCCACGCCAACCGAGGCTTTGCCTCTTCCCGAAGAAGCGATGATCGCGTAGCTACGACCTCGCCGCGACCAACAACACCACAACAATCCAACTTCTGCCCCCTCACTTCCCCTTCAGCATCCGCACCACCCGATCAAAATCCTCCAGCGTCCCATACTCGATCGTGATCTTCCCTTTCCCCTTTCGATCCCGGATCCGCACCCTCATTCCCAGCACCGTCTCCAGCGACCGCTGTGCCGCCCGCACATTCGGATCCACCCACCTAGCTCCGCCTCCCTTATTCGGCTCGCCCAGCCTGACCGGCACGCTCACCCCCAGCACCAGGTCCTCCAGCTTCGCCACCGACATCTTTTCCTCAATCGCCTTTTGCGCGAACTTCCAGATTTGGACATTATCCCGTAGCTGCAACAGCACCCGTGCGTGGCTATACGTCAACCTTCCCTTCTGCAGCGCCCCGATCACGCCTTCCGGCAGCGCCAGCAGCCGCATGTAATTCGACACCGTCTCCCGCGACACGCCCGCCCGCTTCCCAATCTCTTCCTGCGTAAGCTTGAACTCCGTGCTCAAGTTCGCGAACGCCTCCGCCTGCTCCACGCAATTCAGATCCTCCCGCTGGAGGTTCTCCACCAGCGTCATCTCGGCCGCCTGCTGCTCCGAAACCCGCCTCACGATCGCCGGGATCGTCGTCTGCCCCGCCAGCTCCGCCGCGCGCAACCGCCGCTCGCCCAGGATCAGGATGAACCGCCCCTCGTTTCCCGGATGCACCGGCCCCGGACGCACCACAATCGGCTGCACCACTCCCTGCACCTGGATCGAATCTGCCAGTTCCTGGAGTAACTTCTGATCGAACTCCTTCCGCGTCTGGTGCGGATTGTGGTCGAGCTGATCAATCGCCAGCCGAAACACCGTCTCCCCATCCGCCGTCCGCCCCGAAGCCACCGCCTGCAACTCCTCTAAAGTCCCCGCCACCGCCAAGCCGTCTTCCAGTGGAGCGACGGCCGTCCCCGCGAGCCTGCCCTGAGCGAAGTCGAAGGGTCCACCGTCAACACCCGAAGAAGAAAGAAGAGAAGAGGAAAGCGACGAGTTGGGTCCCTGAGAACCGGGAACCGGGAACTGAGAACTCGCAGGCGCGGGTGCCCCATCCTTCCGCGCACTCTGCGGAACGGTGGGCGCCGCCGGCACCGTCACCACCCGCGGCCCCGGCAGCAGGGACTCCAGCCCCCGCCCCAAAGCCCGCCGCTTCTCCGCCAGCTTCTCGTGAACCTTCTCCGTCCCAGTCTTCGCGGCCGTCTTGTCAACCGCCGCATTCGATGTAGTCTGCATCAAGCAATCTCCCTTGGTCCGTCTGGATCTTCAAACCCTTGTCAACCGCCCCTGTGTTCCCCCGGGGTTAAGACTTGTTTTCTGAGAACTGAGAACTGAGAACTCGCCATCGGCAAACACATCGATGGACATAAATATTTACGTATATCAATCTAAGCCGCTTCCCCCGGCCCGCTCACCACTCCCGCCTGCCGGTCCAGGATCTCCTTCGCCAGCCGGATGTAGCTCTCCGCCCCCCGCGACCGCACGTCGTACACCAGCGCCGGCAGCCCGTGGCTCGGAGCCTCCGCCAGCCGTATGTTCCGCGGGATCGTCGTCGTGCACAGCTTCTCTCCGAAATATTTCTTCAGCTCCTCCGCCACCTGCTGCGCCAGGTTCGTCCGCTCGTCGAACATCGTGATCACCACGCCTTCAACCGCCAGCGTGGGATTCAGCGCCGCACGTATCCTCTCGATGGTGTCGAGCAGCTCCGACACACCCTCGAGCGCGAAGTACTCCGCCTGCATCGGGATCAACACTCCATCCGCGGCGACCAGCGCGTTCAACGTAAGCAGATCGAGCGCCGGCGGACAGTCGAGCACGATGAACTGAAAGCGATCGAGCAAACTTGCGAGGGCATCGCGCAGACGATACTCGCGCCGCTCCACCCCCACCAGCTCGATGTTCGCGCCGATCAGATTCTTGTGCGAAGGAATCAGCCAGAGTTGTTCGAGCTCGGTGAGTTGCAGCGCCTCCTCAGCCGAGGCCACGCCCATGATCACGTCGTAGATGCTGATGCGCTCCGGATCCTTCACCAGGCCCAGACCGCTGGTCGAGTTCGACTGCGGATCGCAATCAACCAGCAGCGTGTTGACTTCGGCAGCGGCGAGTGAAGCGGCAAGGTTGATGGCGGTGGTAGTCTTGCCGACGCCACCTTTCTGGTTGGCAACTGCGATGACACGTCCCATGATTTTATTTTCTATGTGTTGCGCGTCAGGATATGCGAACGCGATTGCGAAATCAATGCCAGATTCTTGTGCAACCGCGACAAAGTGTTTCACGTGGAACACTCGGCTCGTTTCGACTACCTAGGGTGCGCCATCGTGGGATGTGTTTCACGTGAAACACATCATGACTTGGGATGGTTTGAGGTTGCCAATATGGAGAAGTGTTTCACGTAAAACACTATTATCGGCATCGTCTCATAATGAGATATTGCGAACTATTTACCACTTGCGGCATCATATATCATACTAAATTGTCTAAATATTCCACTGGAAGTTGTTAATGATGATTATTTCCCACTTTTCTCATGTACACCAATCGACAAGACTCTTGTATGTGACTGGGGGACGGGTATTGGTGGGTGCCATTTCATGGTGGTCAGGGTTGTTAGGTGGGGGGTCTGGGAGGCACCTATTAGGAGGGCTAGGGTTGCGTTGGGGGCCAGAAGAGTTACGGCTTGGGGGAGGATGGTGTCGAAGTGCTCTACGGCTCGGAGGGTTACGATGTCGGCGTGGGGAAAATCGGGGCGGGCGGCCAGGACTTCGGCTCGGTCGGTGATTACATTGATGTTGGTCAATGTAAGTGCGCGGGCCACTTCGCGGAGGAAGGCGGCCTTCTTGTGATTCGATTCGATTAGCGTCAGGTGGATGTGCGGGGCCCAGATCTTGAGGGGAAGAGCGGGGAATCCGGCGCCGGAGCCGATGTCGAGGACGCGCGGGGGTTTGGGCGGCGTCCCACTCATCGCAGAGTGCGCGATGAGTGGGACGCCCGCCATTTGTGCGCTGCCGGCGTTCGCCGGTGTCCGCGCCACATGTTCCGCCGGGAAGAGGTAGCGGGCCAGGAAGAAGGACTCGCCGAAGTGGCGGGTTACGATTTCTTCTCGACTGCGGATGGAGGTCAGGTTGATGCGGGCGTTCCAGCGGAGTAATAGATCGATGTATATCGATATTTGATCGAGCTGGGATGGGGGGAGCGATGGCTCGAGGAAAGGATCGAGCAGGGCGGCGATGCGGGCGGTGTTCATGGCGAGCCTGGAGAGATTCTAGCGGGAGTGATTGCGGAAGTGTGGTTTCTCAAGCCCGGCGATCTCGTTCCACTGGTTCTTGTGGAATTTACGCTTGATTGCTTTCGTTCAGGAATCGGATGCCGGAGAGGTAGTCGGGGCATCGCTGCTGAGCCCTCCTATTAAGCAAGTGAAAACTTTTGCAGCAATCATGCACTGGAGATGGGTTTCTAGTCACGAAACACGGTGACAAAACTCACAGCTTTTTTCCGCCCCGGAGATTAAGCTGTTGACTGTTGAACCTCCCTCGACTGTTCGTTTATAAAGTCTCTTGCACTCTGCTCTTTAAAAGTGCGCGACATTAACAATCCAAACTTCGTGATCCCGGCGACCTCTTTCCCAAAGGGTTGTCGGAAAGGGTTGCTTGAATTCTGTGGAGGGAACAATGAGGCGAATTACAGTAATACTGGGTCTTTGTGCGCTGCTGTTACCAATGGCAGCTTGGGCGGACGCGATTGAATTAACTAACGTGGGGGGCTCGGTTACTTTCAGCAGCTCCGGAATCTCATCCACAATGTCCGAGCTTAAGAGCTTCAAGGAAGGCGCTTACAGCATCGTAGCTCCTAAGAGCGGCTCTCTCGGCACGGTCAGCTTTTCAACCGGCGCTTTCATCAGCGGCGGCATCTGGACCGGCGGTACGCTTTCGGCCACGGGCTCGACATTTGACGTGGCTGGCAGCGGCCGTTGGGCAAGAATATTAACGGGACAATCAACAAACCCGGTAACACTCTTCACCGGCAGCTTCGTCGGGCCGATTTCCTGGACGGTGATCAGCCACGTCAAGGACAACTATATCTTTACGCTCTCGGGCAGGATCTTTGGCCTGTTGTATACCGGCCGGGACGTGAGCGGATTCACGACGCAGACTATTTATGCGTTCACGAATCAAGAGCCCTACGATCACAAGGGCAGCCTTCACGCGGGCAGCACCAGCCTGCCCATTCCTGAACCCGGCACACTGGGATTGTTAGGCACGGGCTTGATCGCCGTCGCCGGAGCCATGCGCCGCAAGCTCTTTGGATCGTAACCATTTTCCTTCCCTGGAAGATGGGCCGCCGTGTGGCACGGACGCAAGTGTCCGCGCCCACACGGGGTTCTGCGGAAGAAACAATGAAGCGAATTGCCGTGATGCTTGGTCTATGTGCGCTGCTATTACCAATGGCAGCGCGGGCAAGCACAATTAGTCTAATTATTAACGAGTTTGGCACGGTTAGCATCACCAACGCCGGGATCGTATCCAAAGGATCCGAGCTTGTAAGCTTCAACGGGATTACAGCGCCTCCGGCAAACTCCCTGGGCTCGGTCAGCTTTTCGACCAGCGCTCTCACGAGCGGCAGCATCTGGAGCGGTGGAACCTTTTCCAGCGTGGGCTCCAGCTTTATCGTGAAGGGCGTCGGCAAAAAGTACTGGGGAGTACCGAGGTTAACGCTCTTCAGCGGTAGTTTCGTCGGGCCGATTAAATGGAAGCTGGTCAGCCAAACTGGCAAGTACGACTATGTCTTTACGCTCTCGGGCAGGATCGAGGGCATGTTGTATACCGGTCGGTACGCGATCATACCCACGAAGCAGACCATTTATGTGTACAAGAATCAATGGGCTGTGGATCACCGGGGCAGCATCCACCGCGGCGATACCAGCTTCCGCGTTAACACTCCTGAACCCGGCACACTGGGATTGTTCGGCACGGGCTTGATCGTCCTTGCCGGAACCATGCGCCGCAAGCTCTTTGGATCGTAACCTGACGCGGTTGCATCTTGCCGGCTAACCCTGGTCTCCCTATTCTGGGGGACTGGGCGGGATTCCGTGTGGCGCGGACACTCCCTTCCCCTTCCCCTTCCCCGTCGGCTGCGCTCGGGGCTTCGGCAAAACAGAGCAGGCTCTGTCCGCGCCCACCCGTCCTCGCACCACATTCTTGCCCAACATTATTCTTGCCCAACATTTGATCGGCGGCGCGGGCGGCGTGCGATACTGAAATTTATGGCGCTGCCGGATTTTTCGCCTCGGGTGGGGAACGATCCCAAGTCGGTGGTGATTCATTTGACGACGGGGACGGGGATGGAGATTGAGTGGAAGGATGGGCACCGGTCCGTCTATACGTTTGCGTTTCTGCGGGAGGCTTGCCCTTGCGCGCTTTGCGAGGATGAGCGAACAAAGGCGGGGCGAAAGGCGGGCGAGGCGGCGAAACTGGCGCCGGGGGCTTTGCCGATGTTCAAGCCGGCGGTGAAAGCGCTGTCGGCGGAGGCAGTGGGCAAGTATGCGCTGAAGTTTTCGTGGAACGATAAACACGATCTGGGAATTTATTCGTGGTTCTATCTGCGGGAAGTTTGTCCGTGCGCGGAGTGCGCGGCGGGGCGGAAGAAAGAAAAATAGCTGTCAGCCGTCAGCTCTCAGCCGTCAGCTTTCGGTTCTTAGCTCTTAGCTCTTAGCTCTTAAGCTCTTAGCTTTTGGCTGTTAGCTACCAGCTTCTCGGCTGCGGAAAATTCGGATGCCGATGCCCAGCCCGTGAAGGGGAGTCTGATTTCATGTAGAGACACGGCTTGCCCCGTCTCTACATTTATCGGTAAAGCGATGCCCAGGTACGAAAACCGCGTTTTTCCGGATTGCTGGCAATCGGTTACAGCGATCGGTCATGAAGATACGCATTCGGTTGGCGGAGGCTTGCGATGTTCCGGTGCTTCGGGAATTGATCGAAGCTTCGGTGCGGGGATTGCAGGCGGGGGATTATTCCGCGGCGCAATTGGAGAACGCGCTGCGGACGGTTTATGGAGTGGACACGCAACTGATTTCGGATGGAACTTATTTTGCGGCCGAGGAAACGGAATCTTCGGGAGCGGCGCTGCTTGTGGGTTGCGGCGGGTGGAGCAAGCGGACGACTTTGTATGGCGGCGATCTTTGGAAGGAACGTGGGGCGGGGCGGGAGGATTCGTTACTGGATCCGGCGAAGGATGCGGCTAAGATTCGAGCATTTTTTGTTCATCCGGCGTGGGCGCGGCGGGGGATTGGCGGGATGATTCTGGAGGCTTGTGAGGCGGCGGCTGAGGCGGCGGGGTTTTCGGCGGCTGGAGATGGGAGCGACGTTGACGGGGGTTCCTTTTTATCGGGCGAAGGGGTATGTGGAGTTGGAGGCGGCGGAGGTGCCGCTGGGGAATGGGTTGACGCTGCCGATCGTGCGGATGGGGAAGGGCAAGTGAATCAGTGGTCAGTGGCCAGTGGTCAGTCGAGTCGGTGCACGACGAACACCCCCGCCCAAGCGGAGCTTGGACGGGCAACCCGGCACTTAGGTAGTGATGGCGTCCAGGTAACGGCGTAGGAGTTGTTCTCCCTGACCTTCGAATTCCAGGAACATGATGCCGTTGCCGAATTGGGGATGGCGGGTGACGACGACTCCTCGGATGACGATGGGGCAGCCGTCGAGCCAGAGGGTGGCTTGAACGCGGACTGCAAGTGGGAGCTGGATCATCATCTGGACGTAGCAGCCGCCGCGACTGAGGTCGGTGGTTTCGAGGCGCATGGGGACGTCGCTGCCGTCCTGGCGGAGTTCGATTTGGACCTGGACGGTGTAACGAGGATGGATGCGGCGATCGGGTTCGGTTGGAGCGGGGGCAGAGGGCTGGGCGTCGGGCGAATTCATGGATCGGCTCCAGGGTGGTCGTAATGGGTTGCTTGCAGGGTCCCTGGGCTAATCATCGGCATTGAGGTCGGGCGAGTCTAGGGCGGGCGTCACAGAGCAGCGGTTACGGAGGGGAGCATCCCGGACGGGGTGCGGAGCGCCGCGCGGACTAGGTTCCCCTAGCAACCTAAGGTCTTCGTAAGCAAGCTCACAGGGACGTGCGCTACAGTATAATCTTCGCCTCGAATGAAACGGCATGACTGACACGAACCAGACCACTGAAGCGGCGGCGACTGAAGCGCCGGCACCGCAGAAAATCGGGATGGATATTGGCGACATTCTCAATATCCTGCCCCATCGCTATCCATTCCTTTTGATCGACCGGGTGACCGAGCTGGTGCGGATGAAGAGCATTGTCGCGTTGAAAAACGTGACCATCACCGAACCTTTTTTTCAGGGACACTTTCCGGACAAGCCGATCATGCCGGGGGTGCTGATTGTGGAAGCGATCGCGCAGGCGGGCGGGCTGCTGCTGCTGACGGAGGTTCCGAACCGGGACGAGATGCTGATGGTGTTCACGGGGATCGAGAAGGCGCGATTCCGGCGTCCGGTGGTGCCGGGAGATCAGCTGCGGATTGAAGTGGTGGTGCGGGCCTGGCGGGTCACGGCGGCTCGTCTGGAAGGCAAGGCGTATGTGGACGGGAAAGTGGCTTGCGAGGCGACGGTGACTTGCCGGCTGGTGCCGCGTGCGATGGGCGCGGGAAGCGCGGAGGCGGCGGACGAATAGTGGTCAGTGGTCAGTGGTCAGTGGCCAGTGAATTCGTCATCGCGATTCACTATCCACTGCCCACTGTCCACTGACCACCGACCACTGGGTTTCAATGTCCCTTCATCCTACGGCGATCGTCGATCCCAAAAGCAAGATACATCCGTCGTGCAAGATTGGGCCTTATTGCGTGATCGGGCCCGAGGTGGAGCTCGGCGAGGGTTGCCATCTGGCTGCGCACGTCGCGATTGAAGGGCCGACGAAAATTGGCGCGGACAACCGCTTTTTCCCTTTCGCTTCGATCGGCATGGCGCCGCAGGATATCGGCTATGCGGGCGAACCGACACGGCTGGAGATCGGCGACCATAACAAAATCCGCGAGTTTGTCACCATCAACCGCGGCACGGTGAAGGGCGGGGGATGCACGCGAGTCGGCGACCACAACCTGATCATGGCCTATACGCACATTGCGCACGATTGCCAGATTGGGAGTCACATCATCATGGCGAATGCGGCCACGCTCGGCGGGCACGTGACGGTGGGAGACTGGGCAACGGTCGGGGCGCTGTGTCCGGTGCATCACTTCGTGCGGATTGGGACGCATGCCTTTATTGGCGGGGGCACCACCATCACGCGGGATGTGCTGCCATTTTCGAAGACGTCGGCCGAGCGCGGCACGCACGCCTATGGATTGAATGCCGTGGGGTTGGAGCGGCGGGGATTTACGAAAGAGCGGATCAAGAAAATTCATCATGCGTATCGGGTGCTGCTGGCGTCAAAACTGAACACCTCGCAAGCCATTGAGAAGCTGAAAGCGGAGTCGGACACGGGTGAAGATGTCGCGATGCTGATCCGCTTCATTGAAGAGTCAGAACGCGGAGTGATTAAGTAAAGTGGTCAGTGGTCGGTGGTCAGTGGCCAGTTAAGATCCATAATACGGATGTCTTATGCCTGTACAGTCCTACCGGCAACTCATAGCTTGGCAAAAGGCGATGGACTTTGTTGCGGAGGTGTACCGTGTTACGCGCGGGTTTCCAAAAGAGGAGATGTACGGTGTGACAAGTCAACTCCGCCGCGCCGCGGTCTCTATTCCTAGCAATATTGCGGAAGGCCAAGGGCGGCAGACCACCGGCGAGTTTCGCTAATTCCTGGGACATGCTCGTGGATCGCTGCTGGAAACGGAAACGCAGATTCTGCTATCCGAACGTTTAGAGTATATAGACCACAAGACAACGGAGATGCTTATCGGGCACGCGGCTGAGTTGGGTCGAATCCTGAATGGATTGATGAACTCCCTGGAACAATCACGCCGTTAAGACTGACCACTGACCACCGCCCACCGCCCACTGACCACTATGAAACTCGGTCTCATCGCCGGCAATGGAAAGTTTCCGTTCCTCGTCCTAGACGCTGCGCGCGCGCAGGGCTACGACGTTGTGGTCGCCGCCATCAAAGAAGAAGCTTTCGCCGAGATTGAGACGCACGGCGCTGTTTCCGTTCATTGGGTTTCTCTGGGCGAACTGTCAAAGCTCATCGACACTTTTAAAGCCGAGGGCGTCACTCGCGCCGTCATGGCGGGGCAGGTTAAGCACAAGCAGATTTTTTCCGCCATCAAGCCGGACTGGCGGCTGGCCAAGCTGCTGCTCTCGCTGGGCACGCGCAATACGGACTCGCTGCTGGGCGCGGTCGCGAAGGTTCTGGCGGATGAGGGCATCGTGCTGGAGAACTCGACCGCGCTGCTGGAACCGCTGCTGGCGAAAACGGGCGTGCTCAGCAAGCGGGCTCCGAGCGGGCAGGAACGCAAGAACATCGAATACGGACGCGCGGTGGGGCGGCGGCTGGCGGAGTACGACATTGGACAGACGGTGGTGATCGCGGAAGCGGCGTGCGTGGCGGTGGAGGCGATGGAAGGCACGGACGCGACGATCGAGCGGGCGGGACTGCTGATGCGATCATTGGATTTGGAATTGGAATCGGAGGGCGAGGCTTCGACGCTGAGCCGCGCGCTGACGGTGGTGAAGGTTGCGAAGCCGGGGCAGGATCTGCGCTTCGACGTTCCGGTGATTGGCATGAAGACGATTGAGACGATGGCGCGCGCCGGGGCGAGTTGTCTGGCGGTGGACGCGGGACGCTGTCTGTTACTGGATGGCGAGGCGATGACGCGGGCGGCGGATGATGCGGGGATCGCGGTGTGCGCGGAGTAAAGTCGTCGACTAGTCCGCACCCTGGGCCCGACGGCGGGTTTTTGCCAGCGTCTTGACTCGAGTGATTCCTCCGGGGCGTTTGCGCATCTCCTGGCGTGCGCGCGCGAGATCGTGCGCGGTTTGGAGGTTCATCCAAAATTCAGGGGAATTCCTGAAATATTCCGAAAACAAAAGGGCGGACTCGGGTGTGATGCCGCGCTTGCCGCGGACCAGTTCGTTGACGCGGTTGAGAGGGATATGCAGAGCGCGGGCAAGCTCGGCCTGAGTCAGCCGCAGCGGTTCGAGAAACTCGGCGAGCAGGATTTGGCCGGGATGGGTTGCGATGCGAAATTCTGGCAGCATGGATGCGACTCCTCAGTGGTAATCTGTGCAGCGAACCTCTTCACAGTTGCCGTTCGCGAACTTGAAGACGATACGATATTGCTGGTTCACGCGGATACTGTAAAAGCCGGCAAGATCTCCTCTCAGCTTCTCCAGCCGGTTTGCGGGAGGTGACCGCAGGTCCTCGATGGATGTGCAGGCATTCAGCAAATCGAGTTTTTGCTGCACCCGGCTCCAGAGCTCGCGTCCAATTCTGCGGGCCGCTTTGGTGTCGCTCCCGTGATAGATGTCGGCAGTCGTCGCATCTCCGAAGCTGGAGATCACGAACACAGTATACCTGAATACCCGTTATTCATGTATAGCTTTGAAATGGAGGCATTCCGTGTCTACAGCAGATCGGTCCGAAGCGGCTCGCATTGCCGACCAGCTTCGCCGCGCGTTTGGTGGCGAGGCTTGGCATGGCGATTCTTTGTTTGAAATTCTGGAGGGAGTCACGGCGGCGCAGGCGGCGGCGCGTCCGATTGCGCGTGCCCACACTATCTGGGAGTTGGTGCTGCATATTGCGGCTTGGGATGGTGCGGTGCTTCGGCGGCTGGGCGGGGTCGCTGCGGCTCTCTCCGATGCGGAGAATTTTCCGCTGGTCACGGACGCGAGCGAGGCGGCATGGCACAGGGCGTTGGCGGAGGTGCGGCGTGTCCACGAGAAACTGATCGAGGCCGTTTCTGTTCTCCCCGACTCGCGGCTTGACGAAATGGTTCCGGGCAATGAGGGCGCACACTACACTTTGTACTACATGCTTCATGGCGTGGTGCAGCACGAGCTGTATCACGCGGGACAGATCGCGCTGCTGAAGAAGATGTGATGAGCCCACGGCTTGCCGCTCCGGAGACGGGGCAAGCCCCGTCTCTACAGTCGGGATTCGTGGTTTGCGCTTTCCTAGCGAGGCTGGAACTGCGACAATAGCGCGTTGTTTCTTCGTTCCGGAGCACTCATCTGAGCCAGGAATTTCCGATTAATGTTGCGGTGATTGGCGTGGGCGCCTTCGGGCGCAATCACGCGCGCGTCTATCGGCAACTGCAGCAGGCAGGCAGCGTGCGGCTGGTGGGAGTGGTTGATCCGGATACGGCGCGGGCCGACGCGATTGCGCGCGAGTTCAGTTGCAAAGCGTTCGGGTCGATCGAGCAGATGCTGACGACGCACGGCGAGGTGCAGGCGGCGTCGGTCGCGGTGCCGACGGTTCTGCATCTGGAGGTGGCGCGCGCTTTGATGGAAGCTGGGATTGACGTGCTGATCGAAAAGCCGGTGGCGGCGACGCTTGCCGAGGCCGACGAACTGCTTCGCCTGGCATCGGAGCACGAGCGGGTGGCGCAGGTGGGGCATCTGGAGCGCTTCAATCCGGCGGTGCGGGCTGCGCTGCCGCTGATCAAGCGTCCGATGTTTTTTGAAGTACACCGGCTGAGCGTGTTCTCTCCGCGGGCGCTGGATGTGGACGTGGTGCTGGATCTGATGATCCACGACCTCGACGTGGTGCTGACGTTCGTGAAGTCGGGGGTGAAGGAAATCCGGGCGGTGGGGCTGCCGATTCTGTCGGGCAAGGTGGATATTGCGAATGTGCGCATCGAGTTCGAATCGGGCTGCGTGGCCAACTTTACCGCCAGCCGGGTTTCGACGGAGCGCGTGCGCAAGCTGCGTTTCTTCCAGGCGGGGCAGTATATTTCGATCGATTATGGAAGGCAGGATGTGCTGGTGTTCTCGGTCGGAAGTGCGGTCGGCAATGCGGTTGGAAGCCCGGCGGGAATGGCCAGCGAGCCGAGCGTGAATCCGCAGATCCAGATGGCGAAGCCGGCGATCACGGCGGAGGAGCCACTGCTGGCGGAGATCAAGGCATTTCTGCAGTCGGTGCGGGACCGGTCGCGTCCGGTGGTTTCGCTCGAAGATGGGCGGAAAGCGCTGGAGCTCGGACTGGCGATTCTGGCCGAGATTGGGCGGCACGCGGGACGGATCGGGGTGGGGAGAAGCTAGAGGTTGGATCGCAGAAGTAGAAGACCTACAGCGAATCCAGAGTTGCTGTGACCACAGGCAGCTGCCGGGCTTCGCCCGGCTTGGGCGGCCGGGGGCGGCCGTCCCTACGTAACCCTGGACGGGCGCGGACGCCCGTCCCTCCACGAGCGGGTTACAGATAGTTATTGCTGAGGTGGTGGGCCCTGCTGGTCGCCGGCGTCGGGCGGGCCGTGGCGACGGTTTTGTCCCCATTGCGCACGCTTGGCCTGCATATCGTCCCACTTCTTCTGTTGGGTAGAGTCGAGGAGCGCGCGGATCTGCGTGTCGCTGCTCTTGTGGATGTCCATCATTTTCGTGTGGCGATCCTGCGGGGAAAGAGAATTGTCCTGGCGCAGGCTCTCCATCTGGGAGCGTTCGGACTGGAAGATGTCCTGCACTTTGGTTTGCTGATCGGAGGTGAGATTGAGCTTCTTGGTCAGTTCCTGGGTGCGCTGGGCGGGATCGGGCGGGCCGTGGCGCCAGCGACCGTTGTCCTGCGAGGGTGGGGATTGCTGATTGTTGGGCGGGCTATCGTTGGGCGATTGGGCCGCCGCGAAAAGCGCGGCGATCGAGATGAGGCTGGCGGCGAGAAGAATGAGAAGGTGCTTCCTGAGCATAGGTATCTCCTTTTTCCAGACGAGGTGTCTATATCTATGAATGGAATTATGAGCCGGGAGTTGCGCGACGAACAGGATTCGGACAAATCTTTGCATAACTTTACGAAGCGCAGCTCCGATTTGGGATTTATGGCGGTGACGCGCCTTGCGCGGACAGGCGTTGCTTGAGTTGGGTGGCAAATTGTTTTGTCTGCTCGTCGGAAAATTGCAGCTGACCGTCGAGGACCAAGCTCAACTGGTCGGCGCCGGCGTCCTGGAATTGCGCCTTCTGGATGGTGGCGGAGTCCTGCGCGGCGGGCGGGAGTGCGACCTTGAGGTCTGCGGCCTTCTGCAGGACTGAGAGGAGCGATGCGGCGATTTGCTCGCGCAGCGTGACGCCGAGGTCGCCGGAGCGGAGCAAGTCGCGGAGGAGGCCGTCGGCTTGGACGCGGCTAATTTCGGAGACGAGACCCAAGCCAGTGTTTTGTTCGAGCGACAAAGTGAGCTTGACCTCGATGGCGCCGTCGCCGGCGGCCACTTCCATCGGGCTTTGCTGACCCGGCGGGCAGACCCAGCGCTCGAAGTGCAAGTTCGCCACCACGAGGCTGGCGGGAACCAGAGGGGTGAGTGTGGCTTGTTGAATCGCAATGCGCTCGCCGCAGCGGGGAGAACGGGTGAGTTGGGAGCGCAGAAGGCCGGTGATATTTTGCTGCAGGTCAGAGAGATCGGCGACGAGCTGGAGGCTGAAGAGGTTGTGGCCGTTTTCGGCGGAAGTCCTGGAGACGGCGCCCGAAGCCGGGATGGATATGGGCTGGCCGCCGACGTTGATCGAGTTCGTTACCTTGGGAAGGTTGAAGGTGAGGTCCTGGCCGGCAGAGGGGAGGAGGATGCTCATTTCCCTGCCGAGCGCGAGTTGCTCGCTTTGGAAACTGGCGAGCGCCTTGTCGAGACTGGCGGCGGAGTTGGAAATCTGTTCGCTGGCTGGTTTGGGGGTCTGGACGATTTGATCGAGCGTCTTTACTTGTTTGTCGAGGTCGGAATCCGCTTTTTCCAGTTTCTTGGTGATGTCCTTCAAACCGGATTTTTGTTTGGAAGAAAACGAGGCGAGAAAATTTTGGTTGCCGGCGCGAGCTTTCTCAATAGCCTGATCGAGGGTGGTTGCGCGATCGGACAGCGGTGAAGAAGCGGGGACTTTCTGCAGAGATTCGCGAAAAGCTTGCAGCCGATCGCTAGCGGCCTGGGCGTATTGCGCGACCTTGGCGAACGCGGCGCGCTGCTCAGCGTTCGCCTGCACGGCCATGGCGCGGTGAAAATCCTTGAGATCGTCCTTTTCGCTGAGCCCTGAGGGACGGCCAGCGCCGCCGCCGCTGCCGGTCGGCATGCCGTGTCCGCCGCCGCCGTGCTGGGCAAGCATTCTGCGGGGACTGGTGAGCAGAGCGATTCCGACAATCAGCACAGCGACGCCGGGCACAGACATACGAAGCGCAGACACGCGAAGTGCGGAAACACCACGGGCAGATACGCCAGGAAGGCGAGTTCCTTTGTGGAACATAGACCAGATCTCCAAGAACATTGTACGGTTGGAACGAGAGCGCACGGTTAACGGAGAAACATAACACTGTGATGCAGACGGGTTGAAATTGGTGATCTGATCTCTCTGCCCAGTAAACCCGTCGCCCGGCGATTACCCAGGTACTCACTCGTCTGGCGTAAAAAATGCGACAATAGAATTGGCGGTCGCAACTCCATAATTTACGTAACTTTACGAAGGGACTTTACGCGTAATCTTACGCAACCCAGGAGGCTGCCCGTGGCTCTAAGCTTTATAGCCTCTGCCTGATGCCGGTCACCCAAATTCCGCCTCGCGATCCGCCGACTCCTGCCGAGCAGCCGGAGCAGCGCGATTTATTCGAAGCGCAGCACTGGGAGACGGCTTACCGCGGTTTCAATCCTGACGATGTTCCGCATCTTCTCATCCAGTTGCAGGACGATCTCTCGCGGGCGCGCAAGCGGGAAGCGCTGTGGCTGTCGGTCATCCTGCACTTGTTCGTGATTATTCTGTTGTGGAACAGCGAGAAGTTGATGGGTCTGTTGCCGCACCGGACACTGGATCTGGCGATTCGGACGGATGTGGACCGATCGAAAGACGCGACGTTCTTGGAGTTGCCGCCCGACGCGCAGAAGCTGACGCGGCGTCCCGATGCGAAAGTGATTTCGGATAAGGACCGCATCGCGACCAGCAAAGCCCCGCAGATCAATCGCGAAGAATTGAAGAAGATACTGGAAAGCGCGCGTCCGGGACGGCCGGGCGAAAGTGTGCAGCAGCCACCGGCGCAGGGTCAGCCGGCGCAGAATCAGGCGCCGCCAGCGCCACAGCAGAGTTCGGGATTCGCGCCGCCGCCGAGCGATCAGACCGCGCGTTTGCGGATGCCTCCGCAGAACAGGACGCAGCCGGATTTTAATGCTCGCATGACGGCGGGCTCGATGATCGACCAGGCGCAACGGGCCGTAGCCGAAAACCGCGGGGGCTACGGCGCTGGACAAGCGGGCGATTACGGGTTGAGCCAGGGCAGAGGCGGGGCGAAGGCGCTGGATCAGGCGGAAATCCTGACCGACACGATGGGCGTGGATTTCGGGCCTTATCTGACTCGGATCGTGCAAATTGTGCGCCAGAACTGGTATAGCATCATGCCGGAGTCGGTGTATCCGCCGATCTTGAAACAGGGCAAGCTTGCGATTGAATTCGTCATCCTGAAGGATGGCAAAGTGAGCAACATGGCGGTTCGCACCTCGTCCGGCGATGTGCCGCTCGACCGAGCCGCGTGGGGGAGCATCACCGCATCCACCCCGTTCCCACCGCTGCCGAAAGAATTTCCCGGCCAAATCCTCGGCCTGCGTTTCTATTATTTTTACAACGAAAAAATCAGCGACATGAAGTAAGCCTCGCGGAATTTGCCGCGCAGTGTGCGAGAAATCTACTTCACATATTCGGGCGCTTCGCCCTTCGACCAGGGATCGTGCAGGACGCGAACATGAGAAAGACGGAAGCGATGGCCTCCGGCTCTGTGATCGCGTTGGCTAAAGCTCCTCAGGTGCGCGAATGGGCTGAATTCGCTACCATAGGGACATCGTCAGTTCGATGCGCATCCTAATAAAAACTATGAAGATTCAACGACTGTTGCCGCTCTCCGTTGTTTTGTCCACTCTAGTTCTGGTGTGTCTGGTTCTGCTCTGCCTGCCGGTTTTCGCGCAGGATGTGCCGGCGGCTCTCCGTCCGCCGAAGGGAGCGCAAGTTGCGCTCGTCGTTTTCGAAGACCTGCAATGTCCGCAATGCGGTCGAACCGCGCCGCTGCTGGTGCAGGCCGCGCGGACCTATAAGATTCCCCTGGTGCAGCACGACTTCCCTTTGCCGGCGCACAACTGGTCGTTCGATGCCGCCGTGCTGGCGCGCTACTTCGACACGCATTCCAAGGAGGTGGGGAACGCCTTCCGGGACAGTGTGTTCGCGCACCAACTGGAGATCAACCCGCAGAATTTGCGGGGATTTGCGGAGAAGTTTGCCGCCGATCACAAGATTGGTTTGCCGTTCGTGGTGGATCCGGAGGGCAAGCTGGCGGGGCTGGTGCGGGCGGACAAAGAGTTGGGCATGAGTCTGCACCTCGAGCACACGCCGACGATCTGGGTAGTCAGCAACAAACGTAACGGCAAGCCCTACGTGGAAGTGACGGACACTAGTCAGCTCTATGTGATGATCGACGCCATGAAGCGGGAGTAGGGGAGGTCAGAGGTTAGAGGTCAGAATGCAGAGGTAAGAAGCTAATTTCAGAGGTCAGAGGTCAGATTGCAGAGGTAAAAACCTCACATTCTTGATGTGAGGATCATCACGGTCTAGATTGAAAATCAGAGAATAGAATCGCCTCCGAGGCTTGGCATGAAGCGGGACTCCGAGGCGCTGAAGGTTCGTACCAAGGACTTTGCATTGCGAGTCCTCAGACTCTATCGCTCCCTCCCTCGCACTGAAGAAGCGCGAATCCTGGGTACCCAGCTTCTTCGCTCCAGCACATCGATCGGCGCAAACTACCGAGCGGCGTGCCGCGGAAGATCTCGGGCTGAATTCGTAGCCAAACTGGGAATCGTCTTGGAAGAGGCAGACGAGACAGTCTTCTGGCTAGAACTCTTTCAGGAAGGAAATATTTTCCCGGCGGAAAAATTGCACGACCTTGTGCAAGAGGCGAACGAACTCGTCTCAATTTTTGTCAGTTCCGTGCGCACCGCGAGAAATACCTCTGCAATCTGACCGTTAAGGTCAGAGGTTAGAGGTCTGATTGCAGAGGTTGGAAACCCTTAGGGCAGAGGTTTAGGGCTTTTACCTCTGCAATCTGACCTCTAACCTCTGCAATTCCTGTTTGGTTTTTATTCCGTCCAGCGGCGGAAGAGGAGGGCGCCGTTGGTGCCGCCGAAGCCGAACGAATTCGACATGGCGTATTCGAATTCCGTTTTGCGGGCGTGGTTGGGAACGAAATCCATGTTATCGGTCTCCGGGTCCTGATTCTCCAGGTTAATGGTCGGGGGCAGAATCTGATCGCGCAGCGCCAGCACCGTCACTCCCGCCTCTAATCCGCCCGCTCCGCCGAGCAGATGGCCGGTCATGGACTTGGTGGAACTGACCGGGACCTTCTTTCCAAATAAATTTCGAATGGCGTGCGCTTCGAGCGTGTCGCCGATGGGCGTCGAGGTGCCGTGGGCGTTGAGGTAGCCGACGACGCTGGCATCGAGTTTCGCGTCGCGCAGCGCGTTGCGCATGACGCGGAAACCGCCTTCGTGCTCCGGGGCGGGTTGAGTCATGTGATACGCGTCCGCGCTCATGCCGTAGCCGACGACTTCGGCCAGGATGGGAGCGCCCCGGCGGCGGGCATGCTCTAGTTCTTCGAGAACCAGGATGCCGGCGCCTTCGCCCATCACGAAGCCGTCGCGGTCCTTGTCCCAGGGACGGCTGGCGCGAGCGGGGTCGTCATTGCGGGTGGAAAGCGCGCGCATGGCGGCGAATCCGCCGACGCCCATGGGAGTGATAGCGGCTTCGGAGCCTCCGGCAATCATTACGTCGGCGTCACAGTGCTGGATGATGCGGAAGGAATCGCCGATGGAGTGGGCGCTGGTGGTGCAGGCCGTGGCGGTCGCTTCATTCGGGCCCTTGGCGCCGAACCGCATGGAAACGTGTCCGGCGGCGAGGTTGACGATGGCGGCGGGAATGAAGAAAGGCGAGATCTTGCGCGGTCCGCCCTCGAGGAGCGCGTTGTGTTCGCGTTCGATCACGTCGAATCCGCCGATGCCGGAGCCGATGTGCACGCCGACGTTCTCGGCGATATCGGGCGTGACCTGGAGCTGCGACATCTTCATCGCTTCATCAGCGGCGGCGATGGCGAAGTGGATGAAGCGGCCCATCTTCTTCACTTCTTTTTTCTCGATGAAATCGAAGGGATCGAAGTTGCGGACCTCGGCTGCGATCTGGCAGGCGAATGCGGAGGCGTCGAAGCGGGTAATGCGATCGACGCCGCTTTTGCCCGCGAGCAGGGCCTGCCACACCGCGCCGGTGGTATTGCCCACCGAGCAGATCAGGCCGATGCCGGTAATGACGACCCGTCGTGCCAAATTACTTGCCTGCCTTCGCGTGCTTGCCGATGTAGTCGACGGCGTCGGACACGGTGCGAATCTTCTCCGCATCCTCGTCGGGGATTTCGATATCGAAGGCCTCTTCGAAGGCCATCACGAGCTCGACGGTATCGAGCGAATCGGCGCCCAGGTCATCCACGAACGAAGCGCTGGGCGTGACCTCGCCCTCGTCCACACCCAACTGCTCGACAATAATCTGTTTCACTTTTTCATCAACGGCTGCCATGTTTCTCCTCGTTTCTAAATCTGGGGATCGCGGGCCCGGGTTCCGGGCCGGCGTTTGCTGATTTACGACTGCATGGTGCTCAATCGATCGAATGAAGTCGAAACCAGTAGTCTAAAAGGGATTGGAAAAGTATGTAAAGGAAGTAACGAAAGAAAACTGGTATGGGTGGAGATCACTACGGAATCCTAACTGGCGGCGGGGAGAGCGGTCAAACCTGGGCATGGCACCAGCAATAACAAAGGGCCGGGCGAATTGTGCTCCGACCCCTGATAGTTTCGCGGGCTTCGCGGACAGGAGTGTCCGCGCCACACGCAAATTACGCCGCGGGTTTGATTCCGAGCGTGGTTTGCAGTTCGGCGAGTTTTGCTTTGGCCGGGAAGCTGTCCGGAGGAGACGGGGCAAGCCCCGTCTCTACAGGCGCTCTTGTGCATTTTGCCGGAGTCGTGTCACGATTTGGACGTGAAAATCCTAACCCTGCTTGCTGTTTTGCTGGCGCTTGCGTTGCCCGCATTTGCCGCCGATTGCCCCAAAAACCAGCCGAAGACCGAGGCCACGCTCATCGAACTCGAACAGAACTGGGCCGCGGCCCTCAGCCGCAAGGACGCTGACAGCGTTGCCTGCATGGTGGCCGATGAATTCGAAGACGCCGACGTCGATGGCTCCCTGCACACCCGCAGCCAGATGCTGGAGCACATTCCGCACCGCAAACCCGGCGTGAACCACCTCTCGGAGATGCGCGCGCACGTCGAGGGCAACTCTGGATTTACGCGCGGACTTGCCACGCTGGTGGACGCTTCGGGCAAGGTCGTGGCCCGCGTCCGCTTCACCGACGTCTTCACTTACCGCGATGGACGCTGGCAGGCGCTGGCCGGACACGAATCGCTGCTCAGCGAGGCCAGCCGCTAAATGCGCGCCGTCGTGCAACGCGTGAGCCGCGCCAGAGTTAGTGTCAATGGCGAGATCACGGGCGAGATCGGCCTTGGGCTGCTGGTTCTGCTCGGCGTGGGCGCGGGAGACACGCGCGCTGAGGTGGATTACCTAGTCGAAAAGACAATTGGCTTGCGCATTTTTGAAGATGCCGGCGGCAAGATGAATTTGTCCGTCGTGGAGGTTGGCGGCGCGCTGCTGGTGGTCTCGCAGTTCACCCTCTATGGAGACGCGCGGCGCGGCAAGCGGCCATCGTTCGATGCGGCGGCTCCGCCCGAGCAGGCGCGCGAACTCTACGAATATTTTGTGGAGAAAGTCCGCGCCCGCGGCCTGCCCTGCGAAACTGGACGGTTTCAGGAAACGATGCAGGTGGAACTGGTGAATGAGGGGCCGGTGACCATCCTGCTGGATTCGGCGAAAGTCTTCTGAAAAAGTATTCTGGAAGAAGCCACGATAGAAGCGCTTCGGGCGAGGAGCCCAATTCTGGTTATGGCTGTCGCTAGCACCGCTCAGTCCGGCTCCGATCACGAGGAGCGCAGCAGTCCGGCGCTTCCGCCTCTCGCGGTTGGCACTCTGATTGGCCTCTGTACAGCCAAGCTGCTGCTGCACATCTTCACCAGCGTCCGCCACTACGGCTACTTCCGCGACGAGCTTTATTACCTGGATATGGCCCGCCATCTCGATTGGGGCTACGTAGATAGCGCGCCGCTCATCGCCGTGTACGCCAGGATCGCGCTGTGGATGGGCGGTTCGCTGGCGGCGCTGCGCATTTTGCCGGCGCTGGCGGGCGCGGTCTTGGTGGCGATCTCCGTCTTAATCGCGCGCGAGCTGGGCGGCGGACGGTATGCCCAGCTTCTCGCCGGACTCGCTGTTCTGCTCTGCCCCGCCGTTCTGATTGCGGACAGCCTCCTCACCATGAACGCCTTCGAGCCGCTGTTCTGGATGGGCTGCATCTGGGTCGTCGCTCGCATCTTGCGCACCGGAGACTCGCGGCTTTGGCTATGGTTCGGAGTCCTCGCCGGACTTGGACTCGAGAACAAGCACTCCACGCTGTCTTTCGGATTCGCGGTCACCGTCGCCCTGCTTCTGACGCAGCATCGCCGCGAGTTCGCCCGGCAGTGGATCTGGATTGCCGGTGTCATCGTTCTTGCGCTCTTCCTCCCCAACATCATCTGGCAAATCCGCCATCACTTCCCGACGCTGGAAGATCTGGAGAACGTTCGCCGCGAAGGCAAGAACGTCGTGCTCGGCCCGCTCGCGTTCGTTAAGGAGCAGATCATCGACATGCACCCGATCCTGTTGCCGGTCTGGCTCTCGGGCCTGGTCTGGTTTCTCCGCGACCGCCGCTGGCGCGTGCTCGGCCTGACGTTTGCAGTTTTCTTCGTATTGATGGAAGTCGGGCACGCCAAGAACTACTACGTGTTCCCGATCTATCCGATGCTCTTGGCCGGCGGCGCGGTCGTGGTCGAGGGTGCGATCGAACGACGGCTGGCAAGCCGCGCCGCCTGGACACGCGCGGCCGTCGTCGCCATCATTTCGCTCGCGGCGCTTCCCGCCGTCCCACTGGTGACGTGGATGCTACCGCCGGAGCGTCTCCTCGCCTATCAAAACGCTATCGGCCTCAAACTCTCCAAGGCCGAGGTGCACCACGAGTCGCTGTTGCCGCAACCTGTTGCCGACCAGTTCGGATGGCCCGAGATGGTGCGTGAGGTCGCCGCCATCTACAACTCGTTGCCACCCGACGAGCGCGCCAAAACCGGTATCTGGGCCGGCAACTACGGCGAAGCCGGGGCCATCAATCTGTTCGGCCCGCAATACGGCCTGCCGCTCGCCTACTCTCGCCATCAGAACCATTGGTACTGGGGTCCGCCTCCACAGGTTTACAAGAACCTCATCGTGATCGAGTGGAGCCTCGACGACGTGCGCGACAACTGCACTTCATTTCAGGCGTTCGAGCACTACCAGCGCTTTGGTATGGGCGAGGAAAACACACCGGTGTACCTCTGCCGCGGTGTCACCTTCGACATCCAGAAAATCTGGTGGCACTCCCACCACTGGAACTAAACACTGGACGAAATCGCTGGCTACCGAATCTGAGCTGCATATTTGCGACTTCCGTTTGACCGATTTCCACAGCGCACGATAGACTAGATGAGTTTGCCTGTACTTGCGGACCCGTTCTGGGGCCGCGCCGCGTTTCCGGTCAGAAGCCGTTGCGGGAAAACAGCAAGCACAAGATTGTATTTGCCGAGCTGCGCTCGGCTTGGACGGGGCAAAGCCCCGTCCCTACACGAGCATAAGGAGAGTTTATGTACGCGGTGATCCGCGCAGGTGGAAAGCAGTATCGTGTCGCCCCGGGCGACGTGATCCGGGTGGAAACACAAGAAGACAAGGACGGAAAGGTCGAGTTCGGCGACGTGCTGGCGGTTTCCGCCGAGGCGGGCAGCGTATTGCCTCCGGGGTCGGGAGCGCTCGTAACCGGCGAGGTCGTCGAGCAGGGGCGCGGCGAGAAGATCCTGGTCTTCCACTACAAGCGCAAGAAGCAATACAAGAAGCTGCGTGGACACCGGCAGGACTATACGGCGGTCCGGATCACCGAGATTGCTTTCGATGGGCAGTCGTTCAAAGCGCCTGAGCTTCCGAAAAAGAAGGTGAAGAAGGCGACCGAGGGCGGCGAAGTGAAGGCTTCGGCGCGTCCGGGGAAGGCTGCCAAGAAGGCGGCTGGGAAGAAGCCGGCGGCTAAGAAAGCAGCGGCGAAGAAGAAAAAGTAGCAGATCCTTCGCTTCGCTCAGGATGACAATTTGGTTTGGGATGACAAGTTAGCTTTGGGCGGCACGAGATTGGAATTTACTCGCAACTGGCAACTGGCCACTGAGAACCGGGAACTGATTTATGGCGCATAAAAAAGGACAAGGCACTTCACGAAACGGGCGCGACTCGAACGCGCAGCGGCTTGGGTTTAAGGCTTTCGGCGGACAACTGGTGCCCGGCGGCACGATCATCGTGCGGCAGCGCGGCACGCGGGTGAAGCCCGGACTGAACGTGGGACGCGGCAAAGACGACACTCTCTTCGCCAAGATCACGGGGCGCATCAAGTTCCTCGACAAGGGATCGATGGGGAAGTTTGTGATGGTCGAGCCCGAGGCTATCGAAGCGAAATAGGGTCGTGATTTATTGTAGAGACGGGGCTTGCCCCGTCTCAGGAGCCGCGGCGAGCCGCGTCTCTACAAGGGATTTACCAGCCTCGGCTTCGGGTCGAGGCTTTTTCGTTGCAGCGAAACGGCGGAGCTTCGCTCCGCATGGGCGGCCGAACCACCCCAGCCCGCGAAAAGCGCGCGGCCTGGGGGCCCCGGCGAGGGCGGCCGTCCCTGCGTGAATTTTTCTGAGGGCTTAGTTTTCGCGGGCGAGGGCGCCCGCGCCACACGATCATGTTTGCCACACATCATGTTTATCGATGAAGCCAAAATTCGGGTTAAGGCTGGGGACGGCGGCAACGGCTGCATGGCGTTCCGGCGGGAGAAGTACGTTCCGCGCGGCGGGCCTTCGGGCGGCGATGGCGGCAAGGGCGGCGACATTTGGATGGAATCGAGCGAGCGCCACAATACGCTGGTGCATTTCCGCTTCAATCCTGAATACAAGGCGGAACGCGGACGGCACGGCGAGGGCGCTAAGAAAACTGGGCGCGATGGGGAAGGGATTGTCCTGAAGGTGCCGGTAGGCACGATCGTTTATGACGAGGACACGGGCGAGAAAGTTTACGATTTTTCGCGTCCCGATGAACGCGTCGTGATTGCGCGCGGCGGACGCGGCGGACGCGGCAACGCGCAGTTTGCCACTTCGACACATCAGGCGCCGCGCGAGCACGAAGATGGACGTCCGGGCGAAGAACGCAACTTCCGCCTGGAATTGAAGCTGCTCGCCGATGTGGGGCTGGTGGGATATCCAAATGTGGGCAAATCGACGCTCATCTCGCGCATCTCGGCGGCGCGGCCGAAAGTTGCGGATTATCCGTTTACCACGCTTGAACCGAATCTGGGTGTGGTGCTGGCGGGCGACAAGGGAAAAGAAGAGAGTTTCGTGGTCGCCGACATCCCGGGCTTGATCGAAGGCGCGCACGCTGGATCAGGCCTCGGCACGCAATTCTTGCGGCACATCGAGCGCACGCGTTTGCTGGTGCATATGGTGGATGTCTCCGACAGCAGCGGTCGGGCCGACGTGGTGAAAGACGTTGAGGTGATCCGGGGCGAGCTGGCGAGTTTCGGAGCGGGCTTGGAAAAGAAGCCGACACTGATGGTCGCGTCCAAAATCGATGTGGCGAACCCGGAGAAGCTCAAGAAACTGAAGCAGTGGGCGACGCGCAAGAAGCTGAAGCTTTATCCAATTTCCGCGGTTACTGGCGAGGGAATCGAGAAGCTGAAGTACGCGATGGCAGAGGAAGTGGGGAAGGTGCGAAAGGCGCTGGCGGCGTCTGAGGAGACCCAAGTTTCGAGGTCCAGCGCCTGATGGCGAACTGCGACGCTGCCGAGCGTCGCTCGGCCGGACCCTTCGACTTCGCTCAGGGCAGGCTCACGAGGGCGGCCGTCCCTACGTGAGCGGGGATGGGCGCGGCCACACCGTGCTAGAATTTCCACAGCTGCTGCTGGCAACTTGCGGGAGAATCGATTTTCGGTGTCCAGCCCCTAAAGGGGCATCTGATTTCGAAGAACTTACGGCATCGCTAAAGCGATGCCCTGATACGAAACCGGGGTTTTCCGCAAGCTGCCGGGCTAGACCCTATATCCTGGACCCTGCTTTGATCGAACTTGCATCCTCGATACTCGCGGCGGATTTCGCCCATCTGGCGGGCCAGGTGGAGCGGGCGACGGCGGGCGGCGCTAGTGTGATCCATGGCGATATCATGGAGGGGCATTTTGTGCCCAACCTGACAATCGGGCCACCGGTAGTGAAATCTCTGCGCCAGGCAACCGAGTTTGCAGCGGGTGTAGGGGCGGAGCTTCGCTCCGCTGGACGGGGCATAGCCCCGTCCCCACACAGACTGAGTCGGAATGAGGTTCTTTATGCGGCGTAATTTGGTTCTTGGGGTGATGGTCTTCGTGCTGGCGGTTGCTGTGGGCTGCACGAACAAGAAATCGGTGAATCCACTGGCGAACGTCGGGTCGAAACAGCCCGACAAAGTGCTGTTTGACCGGGCCATGGATGCCATGAAACACAACCGCTTCGACGTGGCGCGGATGACGCTGCAGACGCTGATCAACACCTATCCGGATTCGGAGTTTATCGCGCGGGCGAAGCTGGCGGTGGCGGATTCGTGGTACGCCGAAGGCGGTACGACGGCGATGCAGCAGGCCGAGATCGAATACAAGGATTTCCGGACGTTCTTTCCCAACATGCCGGAGGCGGCCGAGGCGCAGTTGAAGGTGGCGAACATCCACTATCAGGAGATGGAAAAGGCGGATCGCGACTTCACGCACGCGATGCGGGCGGAGGAGGAATACCGGTCGCTGATTCTGGAGTATCCCGACAGCAAGCTGGTGCCGCAGGCGAAACAGCGGCTGCGGGAAGTGCAGGAAGTGCTGGCCGAGCGGGAGTTCGGCATCGGGCGGTTCTATTATCTGCGGCTGGCGTATCCGGCGGCGATTGCGCGGCTGAAAACGCTGGTGGACCGCTATCCGTTATATAGCGGCGCGGACGAGGCGCTGTATCTGCTGGGGCAATCGTACGAAAGCGAGATCAATGTGATCCGGAAGAACGGGCGCATGAATGAAGTGGCCAAGGGGAAGATGATCGAGCAACTAACGCAGGAGGCGTCGGAGGCGTACGGGAGGATCATCAAGCGGTATCCGGCGATGGACCGGGCGCTGGATGCCAAGGCCCGATTGGAGGCGCTGCATCAGCCGGTGCCGCGGCCGACGCGGCAGGCGCTCGAACAGAACAAGAAGGAAGTAGCCAGCCGGCATGAAGCGGGCCTCATGTCGAACATGCTGGGGAACTTCGAGAAGCATCCCGACGTGGCCAAGGCCCCGCGTGTGGGCGAGCCGACGATGGTGGATCCGGTGCCGACCAATCCGAACGATGTATTGCGTAAGGTGGTAAGCGCGGGGGGATTGGCGGGCGGTGACAATAAGGTCAGTGTGGAAACGACGACCCCTGGGAAGGTAGCACCGAACCAGGAGGCACCGCGTTCGGACGCTCCAGCAGCAGCGGCCGACGCGGCGGCGGCCGAGTTGAAGCCGAATGTGGCGGATCCGAATGAACTGAAGCCGAACGTTGAGGCCGATCCGAACGCGCTTCCCCCGCTCCAGCAGAGCAATCAACTGGACACCAGTGGTGGAGCATCGAGCGCTGTTTCTTCCAGTTCATCGGCGAAAACCGAGGAGCTGGCGGATATTTCTTCAAGCAAGAAGAAAAAGAAAAAGGGCTTGGGGAAGCTGAACCCGTTCTAGGGATGGCAGAGATTAGAGGCCAGATTGCAGAAGTGGTTTAGGTGCGGGCGCTGCCCAGTCGCCCGCAGGTCAATCGCCAGCTAGCCCGACAGCTTGAGGTTGCCAAATGAGGTTACCAAGGGCACGACGACCCAGAAGTAGCACACTCCCCGACAGGCTAGGAACGGTCGTAACCTGTTACCTCTGCGGGAATCGTTGACTTAGGTTGAGGGACAAGGTAGTTTCGCGTTATCTCTCCTTTTGTGCGAAGGACGACGCTTGGCGCGGAAAATACTGCTCGCCGATGACAGTGTGACGGCCCAGAACATGGGGCGAAAGATCCTGGCCGATGCCGGGTATGACGTCGTCACGGTCAACAACGGATCTGCCGCCCTGAAGCGAATCACCGAACTCAAACCGGATCTGATCGTGCTGGATGTGTACATGCCCGGCTACAGCGGGCTGGAAGTCTGCCAGCGGCTGAAGGATGCCGCCGGGACGGCGCACATTCCCGTGCTGCTGACGGTGGGCAAGCTGGAACCTTTCAAGCCGGAAGAAGCGCGCCGGGTCAAGGCCGATGCTCACATCGTGAAGCCATTTGAAGCCAGCGAGTTGCTGACTGCGATCACGCGACTCGAAGACCGCATGGTGCCGCAGCAATCTGAGGGCTCTCGCTTCAGTACGTCGGTTTCAGGCGTGGAGCGGTTCGGCGGCGAGGGAAGCGGCAGGAAAACGGAAAGTAACGAGGATGCCGATACCGGATGGAAGAGTCGGCTGCGTTTTCCGTCGAAGAAAAAGAAAGAAGAACCGGAGCCGGAACCGGAAAATGTCGCGGCAGAAGCGAGCTTCCGGGATTTCCGGAAGGGGAAGGGCAAGACTGGCGCGAGCGCACCGTTCACGGTGAAGGCGCCGCCGCCCCCGGGACAGGAGCCAGGGCTGGTTCCCGATATTCCGCGCGACATCACGCCGGACGAGTTGGACGCACTCAGCGCGTTGGCCGCGAAACTCGATGGACCGATTCCGGCGGCTGAGAATGTTGCGGGCCTGGCGGAAAAGATGGGCCCGGCTATAGTTCCCGCGGCGGAGTTTGCGGCGGCAAAAACTGAAGTGGAAGTGCCTACGGCTGCCGCGGAAGCCAACAAAGAAGCGAAGAAGGAAGTTGAACCTCCGGCGCCGGTCGTTGAGCCCGCTGCGGCAGCGGTTGAAGCCCCGGCATCAGCCGCCGAAGGAAAGAGCGAAGGCGAAATTCCGGTCGGGCACTTGGAGCCGGCGAGCGAAGGTGCTGCGGTAGTTGTTGCTCCGGCTGCGGCAGAAGTACAGCAGCATGAGACCGAGCGTCCAGAAACCCAGCATCCGGAAACGCCGGATGCGGGGGTCGCAGACGCGGTGAATACTGCCCTCCTGGCGCAGGAGCCTGCGCCCGTGGGCAGGAACGATGAGCCCATGTTCGTTTCGGCGGCGAGCGCGGTTGAGCAGGCGGCGGAAGAAAAGATTGAAGGGAAGCCGTCCGAAGCCGTCGCGAAGAGCGATGCGACCGAGGCGAGCACACTGGCGGAAGCAGTTGCTGCGAAGGACCTGGAATCCACGCCCGAAGAATTGAAGGCGGAAGAGTCGAAGCCCCAACAGTTAAACGCCGAAGAGTTGAAGGTGGAGAAGATTGAGCAACCGGTTCCGGTTGCGGTGAGCCTACCAGAGCCGGCGGAGGCGGAAGAGCCAGCGCCGAGCGATGCGGAACTGGCCGAGGCGTTGCGCTTGCTGACACCCGCTACCGGGCACGCGGATGTCTCGACGGTTCCATCGCACGGAACCCTGGTGGCGGCCGGCCAGTTGCTGGCGGAAGAAGCGGTTCGCAATGCGGCAACCGGTCCGCGGTGGGTAGCGGAGCCGGTAGGGTTGAGTCCGGAGGAAGCGGCGATTTCGCTGGAAGCGGAAATGTTCCGCACATTCGCGGCAACGTTTGCGGCGCCGTCCGGCGGCGAAATTGAATCGGTAGAAACCACCGGGGTTTCAGCGATTGCCGCCGCAGTTGAGAACAGACTGGCAGAAGCAGAGCTGGCGGCCAGTGCGAAAGCTTTGTCGGAGCAAGAGGCCGAGCGTTGTTCATCTGAGCATGCTTCAGAGACCACAGCCGCGGAAACATCGGTCGTGGAAGCACCGGCGGAAGTGGTGGCGGCGGCTTCGAACGCAGCGAGTCCGGTGGTGGACGGGATCGAACCAGAAAAGATCGAACCAGAAAAACTCGAAGTGGAGCAGAAAGATTCCCAGGCGAAAGTCACGGAGGAAGCACCCGCGGAAGAGGTTGCGGCAGCGACCTTCGCGGATGCAGTGGGTAGGGACGAAGTCGAGATACCAGCGGAACAGAACGGAGAGCCGGTCGGCGGGACGACGGCTGCGGTGGCAGAAGAGAATCAGGATTCGAGTTCAGATTCTGGGGGTCGGGAATCCATGGGCAAAGACGTGAAAGCGAAATCGGGGAAATCGAACTGGCATCAGATCCACACGGCGCCGACGAACGCTGCCGCGAACAGTGACGTAGTGGAAGCGGCGAAACAGGCCGAACACGGGGCCGAGGAGGCTCCCAAGGCCATGGCAGCGGCGGCTTCCGCCGAGGGGGAGACAGCGTCTGCGTCTGTGCCGGACGCCAGCACGATTGCCAGCATTGTGGACAGCGTAATGGCCGATCTTCGCCCGAGGATCGTGGAAGAAATTGCGAGGAAGCTGGCGGGAAAGTAGGGCAGCTTTCAGCCGTCAGCATTGAGCCGTCAGCTCATGCCGCCTCGCCCGCCGCAGCGCGGGAACGTTGAGTTGCCTCGAGTGATTCGGGTAGTTTGTCCGGCATGAGTTCGTTCCCGCGCGTTTGACGGGGTGCCCCATTTCTCGCGTTCTTTGCCGAAAAGTGGGGCCTTCCACTGCCAGCTGTTTTGCCGCCCGCTTCTCGAAAACCGCGAGAAGCGGGGCACCCCTATCAACTTGCTGCCAACCGTGAAAATCAACTGCGTTATACTTCGCACCGAGACGTGGGCCACCCGCCAACTGCGGCAACAATTGATGCAAGTGCTCATTACAGTTGCTTCGTGCAAGCTAACGAGGAGTTCTTCCTGGAAAACTTTTGAATGGAGAGAGATGCTTGGTGTGGGACCCTATGCCTGACTTCCTGGTTCACACATTTCGGTGGTTGTCAGGCTTTCTGCATGGGAATCCACCGGTTGCTGGGGTTCTGCTCTCTGTTGTTGTCTTTTTCAGTGGCTACCAACATTTTGATGTCCGCGATTCGAAGGGCGGCAAATTCTTTCAAGGCCTCGCGCTGTTGATCTTGGCGCTGTTTGGCCTAAATGCGGTCTTCTCTGGGAGGTGGCTCAGTTTGATGATTGTCGCGGGGACCGGCTTCGTCGAAATATGGCTTGCACGCCGCCAATGGCGTAAGGCCGAGAAGATGACGCCGAGATGAAGTCCTTCAAGCCGCAATCCGGGTCAATGACACGTTCGTTCCATCCCGCAAACAACTTTACGCCGGGTGCCCCAGGTCTCGTGGTTTTCGAGACCTGGGAGCAGCCTTCTCTTATCTGATGACGACCCTAGTCGAATCCCCGCTCACCCACCCGCGCTCTCTAGCGTAGCCCCCACTCGCTCGCCCCACTAGCGCGCGGGCGGGCCTATTATTACTACTTGGTTACGGTGCACTTTTGAACGCCTCTATCTCCTATCCCGCTTCTCGTTTGACCCTTCTTTTCTTACGCCTGTAAGATCAATAATTCCCCTCCTTGTGCCGGAGAATCTGCCGAGCTTCGCTCGGCTTGGACGGCCGGGGGCGGCCGTCCCTACGCAAGCGCGGGAGCTACACACACAACATGCCGCACGAATTGCCGAAAGCTTACGAACCGGGCGCGATTGAAACGCGCTGGGCCGAGTATTGGGTCCAGGAAAAATTGTTCCACGTGGAGACGCCGGCGCCTGGAGACCAGCGTCCGGTGTTCACGCTGCTGTTGCCGCCGCCGAATGTGACGGGGCGGCTGCACATGGGACACATGCTGAACCAGACGCAGATGGACATTCTCGTGCGCTGGCATCGCATGCGTGGGTTTATCACGCTCTGGCTGCCGGGTACGGACCACGCGGGCATTGCCACGCAGATGATGGTCGAGCGCCAGCTTGCGAAAGAGGGCAAGAAGCGGCGCGAGATGGGACGCGAGGAATTTGTGAAGCGCGTCTGGGAATGGAAGCGCGAGTATGGTGGCGCGATCCTTGACCAGATGAAGCGGCTGGGCGCGTCGGTCGATTGGGGACGCGAATACTTCACCATGGACGAGAACCTTTCGCGCGCGGTGCGCGAGGTGTTCGTCCGGCTGTACGAAGAGGGACTGATTTATCGCGGGAAGTACATCGTGAACTGGTGTCCGCGATGCGAGACGGCGATTTCGGATCTTGAGGTGAAGCACGAAGAGGTGGCGGGCAAGCTTTGGGAGATCCGGTATCCCGTCATTGGAACTGGAACGAATGAATTTATCACCGTAGCGACGACGCGTCCGGAGACGATGCTGGGCGACACGGCAGTCGCGGTGAACGCCGCCGATGTGCGCTACACGCACCTGCATGGGAAGAAAGTGCTGCTGCCGCTGATGAAGCGGGAGATTCCCATCATCCTTGATGAGATTGCGAAGCCGGAGTTTGGCACGGGCGCGGTGAAGATCACTCCGGCGCATGATCCGAATGATTTCGAGGCGGGGAAGCGGCACAACCTGGCGCAGATCGACGTGATGGACCTGCACGCGCGCATGAACGAAAACGCGGGCCCGTATAAGGGCCTGGATCGCTACGAGGCGCGCGAAGCGGTGCTGGCCGATCTGAAGGAACAGGGCTTCCTGGTCGCCGAGAAGGACTACACGGTACCGCTGGGCAAGTGCGACCGCTGCGGCACGGTGGTGGAACCGCGTCTGTCGGAGCAGTGGTTCGTGAAGATTGCGCCGCTGGCCAAGAAGGCGATCGCGGCGGTGGAATCGGGCGAGATCACGATCATTCCGGATAACTACAAGCAGATTTATTTGAACTGGATGTACAACATCCACGACTGGACGATTTCGCGGCAGCTCTGGTGGGGGCACCGGATTCCGGTGTGGCACTGCAGCGATTGCAACGACGTGATCGTAGCGCGCGAGACACCTGCAAAGTGTCCGAAGTGCGGCAGCGCGAAGCTGGAGCAAGATACGGACGTGCTCGACACATGGTTCTCATCGGGCCTGTTGCCGTTCACGACGCTGGGCTGGCCGGAGAAGACACGCGATGCGCAAGTTTTCTATCCGACGACGCTGCTGATCACGGCGTACGAAATCCTCTTCTTCTGGGTGGCGCGCATGATCATGTTCGGCTGCCACTTTATGGAGGGGCACGAGCAGGATGCGGCGATCAAGCAGGCGAGCGGCTGGTCGGGGAAGAAGAACGACAGCGTTCCGTTCCGCAATGTCTATATCCATGCGCTGGTGCGCGATGCGGACCGGCAGAAGATGTCGAAGACAAAGGGGAACGTGCTCGATCCGATTGAGGTGATCGGAAAGTACGGGACGGACGCCACGCGCTTCACCCTGGCGTCGATGGCGGCGCCGGGCACCGATATCGCGTTCAGCGAGAGCCGCACGGCGGGGTATCGGAATTTTGCCAACAAGATATGGAATGCGGCGCGCTTCATGTTCATGAACGTGGACAATGTAGAGCAGGGTATTGCTCAAGAGGCAGGCGTCAGCGTCGATTCCGTTGTTTTTTGTTCCTTTCTGAGGAAGAATCCTTCGGGGGCGGGATTAGCGGCGTTCAGTACTGATGCCCTCGAGGACCGCTGGATTCTTTCGCGCTTCAATCGCGCGGCGAAGGATGTGAACGAGTCTCTCCAGACGTATCGCTTCGATGAGGCGGCGAATCGCATCTACGATTTCTTCTGGGCAGAGTTTTGTGACTGGTATATCGAGCTAATAAAACCCAGATTCTCGCTGACTGTCGGCAGCATACAGAGAGTGATGGCATCCGGTTCTCCGAACGAGAGAGCCGTCGCTCGTGCTGCATGTGCAAATCTGGTCAATCTGTTCGAGGCGTCGTTGCGTCTACTGCATCCGGTGATGCCGTTCATCACGGAAGAAATCTGGCACGCGATCTACGATGGCACGCCTCCGCTGAAGTCGATTGCGCTGGCGGCGTATCCGGCGGCGAAGGAAGAGCAGATGGATCTGGGCGCCGAGACGGAGATGGCGATTCTGCAGGATCTGATCGTCAGCGTGCGCAATCTGCGCGCGGAATTGAAAGTCGAGCCCAAGGTCAAAGTGCCGATCGAGGTGTTCGCCCATGAGCCGGCGATTCGCGCGATGCTCGAAAAGAATCTCGGCGCGGTGCTGCTCGATCGTCCGGCGAATGTGGAGAAGATCACGTTCGTGGAAAGCTCGCTGGCGAACATGCCAGGCGCGCGCAGCACCTCGCGATTCGATGTGCATGCGATCTATGAAAAAAAGATTGACGTTGCGGCCGAGCGCGAGCGTCTAAGGAAAGAACTGGAGAAGATTGAGAAAGAACAGGCCAACGGGCAGCGTCAACTGAGCAACGAGCAGTTTCTGGCGAAGGCTCCGGCGAAGGTGGTGGAGGGGCTGAAGGCGCGAGCGGAAGAACTGCGGGTGCTGCGGGAAAAGACGCTCGCGAAGTTGAAAGAGCTAACGTAGGGACGGCCGCCCTCGGCCGTCCAGTCGAGCGAAGCTCGACAGCGTTTCCGCGAAACTGCGGCTCTTCGAGCCGCTGGACGGCCGAGGACGGCCGTGCCTACACGAACATGGACTGGAATTCACGACGCATTACCGCGATTCTTGAGAACGCGCTGAACGAAGATCGGGCGACGCGCGATGCGACCAGCTATGCCTGCATCGATCCCAACCAGCGCGCTTCGGCGACGATTCTGGCCAAGCAGGAGTGCATTCTGGCTGGCCTCGGATGTGTGCCACGGATTCTCGACGTCTATGCGGCGCTGGACGGGGCGGTCACTTCGCATTACGAGGTGACGAGCCATCCTTCGATTTTTGATGGGATCCGCGTGCACCCGGGGCAGCAGATCGCGGTGATCAGGCACAACGCGCGGGTGATTCTGTCGTGTGAGCGGGTGATCCTGAATTTTCTGCAGCGGATGGCCGGAATCGCGACCACTACCCGCAAGTTTGTGGATGCCGTGGAGGGCACGCGCGTGCGGATTCTCGACACGCGCAAGACGGCGCCGGGGCTGCGCGTGATTGACAAGTACGCGGTGCGCCGCGGTGGCGGGCAGAATCACCGGCTGGATCTTTCCGACGGCGTGTTGATCAAGAGCAATCACATTGTGCTGGCCGGGGGCGCGATTCCGGCGCTGGAGCGCGCGATCCGCAACCGGCGCGGCCGGCAGCCGATCGAGATTGAAGTGCGGTCGCTGGAAGAACTGCAGCAGGCGCTGGAACACGGGGCGGAGGCGATCCTGCTCGACCATGTGAGCGTTGAGGATGTGCGCAAGGCGGTCGAGATTTGTTCGCGGCAGCCGCGGCGGATTCCGCTGGAGTGCGCGGGTGGAATCAATCTGGAGAACGTGCGGGCATACGCGGAGACGGGCGTGGATTTCATTTCGGTCGGGGCGCTGACGCATTCATCGACAGCGGTGGATATGAGTTTGAGAGTGACGCCAGCTTAGGGTTGGGTCGCTGGCTGTTTGCTGGTCGTCATTCGCTGTTCGCAAAACCAAGGCCGTCGGCGAATAGCGAACGACGAATAGCGGTTAGCGAATAGCGCACAGCGAACGACGCGACTGTTTATAATTCCCTCCATCTCCGCTTCCACGAAAACTCGCAGCTTGCCGTCCGTACACAAGGCGACAGATGTTCGCCTGGGCCGCATCGTCCGCCTGCTCATGAGCCACGCTACCGTTGTCGTCAGCGGCACGAAGATTGCGGAAGAGATCGGGACGAGCCGGTCGGAAGTTTGGCGGCTGATTCAGCAACTGCGCGGGTTGGGCGTGGATGTCGCTGGACATCCGGCGACGGGCTATCAGCTGCGCGCGGTTCCGGACTTGCTTCTGCCGGAGATGTTGTCGCCGTTGTTGAAGGGCACGGTCTTTGGAGGTACCCCAGGCGCTGCCAGGCAGGTCCATCACTATTACAAAATCGGCTCGACCAATTTGGAGGCAATGCGATCGGCGGCGGAGGGCGCGCCAGAAGGCAGCGTATTTCTCGCCGAAGAACAACTGGCGGGGCGGGGACGCGGCGCGCACACCTGGCATTCGGCGAGGTCGGCGGGGATCTACGGCTCGGTGATCCTGCGTCCGGTGATGCCGCCTTCGGAGGCGCTGATTTTTTCGCTGGCTGCGGGGCTGGCGGTTCGCGCGGCGGTGGCGGACATCGCGCCGCAGCTTCTGGTAGATCTGAAATGGCCAAACGACGCGCTGCTTGGCGGCAAGAAGTTTTGCGGCATTCTCACGGAGATGAATGCCGAGGCAACGCGGGTGCGCCATCTGGTGGTGGGGGTGGGGATCAACGTGAACCAGGTGAAGTTTCCGGCTGAGCTGCGCGAAATTGCGACTTCGTTGCGGATTGAGACGGGCAGCGAGTGGTCGCGCGTGGAGCTCTGCGCCGCTTTGCTAAAATCGCTCGACCGGGAGTATCGCAGTTTGATTGAGGATGCGGGAGCGCGAGATGCGATCCTGCGCCGGTTCGAGGAGAGCTCTTCGTCGGTGCGCGGCAGAAAAGTGAGCATCGAGGAGAACGACAGTCTGGCGGGCGTTACCGAGGGATTGGATGAGCGCGGATTCCTGCGGGTAAGAACAGCGGAGGGGTTGCGGACGGTGATGAGCGGAACGGTCAGAACTATTTCCAATTTGTAATTGGTAATTTGTAATTTAAGAGCGGCTTTTCCAATTACAAATTTCCAATTAGAAATTACAAATTCTCGTACGATTATGCTGCTAGTGATTGATGTCGGAAACACGAATACGGTGCTGGGCGTTTTTGCGCGGGTGGCGCACCGTCCGGGCGAGGACGTGACCACGGAAGCGGCGCGTTACGAGCGGCTGGTGGCGAACTGGCGCGTCGGCTCGCATCTGAACCGCACCGTCGACGAGTACGGAGTGATCTTCCGCAACCTTTTCTCAATGGCCAACTTGGAAGTTTCGGGCGTGCATGGGATCGTGATTTCATCGGTGGTGCCGCCGCTCGATTCGGTGCTGCGGCAGGTGTGCGAGCGCTATTTCAACACCAAGCCGCTGTTCATCGAGCCGGGCGTGAAGACGGGCATGCAGGTGCTGTATGACAACCCCGCGGAAGTGGGCGCGGACCGCATCGTGAACGCGGTGGCGGCGTTTGAGAAATATGGCGGGCCCTGCGTGATCGTGGACTTTGGCACGGCGACGACCTTCGACTGCGTTTCGAAGAAGGGCGAGTACATGGGCGGCGTGATTTGTCCGGGGATTGGGATTTCGGCGGACGCGCTGTTTCAGCGCACGGCGCGGCTGCCGCGGGTGGAGATTCGCAAGCCGGCGCGGGTGATTGGATCGAACACGGTGGGCAGTGTGCAGTCGGGACTTTATTACGGTTATCTCGGCCTGGTCGATGGCATCCTGGAGCGGCTGGTGGATGAGATGGGGGCGGAGACGCGCGTGATTGCCACGGGCGGACTGGGATCGCTGCTTGGCACCGCTTCGCACTTCATTAAAGAGGTGGACGAGCTGCTAACCCTCGAAGGGCTGCGCATCGTCTGGGACCGGAACCAGTCCTTCCGCCGCGAAGCCGCGCCAAAAGCGGCGAAGGCACCGGCGCCAGCCAAGCCCCTGGATGCCGATGCGAAACCGTGGCCCTCGCCGAAGTCGCCCAAATCGCGCTGAGGTGTCTGTTTCGATAGCGTCTGTGAGGGCGTTGAGGGTTCAGAAAGCCGACCCTCAGGGGCTAAAGCCCGCATTTCTGGCGGGTCTTGGCGGCACGGCTGAAGCCGTGCCGTACCCAAGACCGATTTTTGAAACCAGTTCTAGAGACTGTTCTTGCCTGTCGTGGAAAATTACTTCAATTACTTCACGGAAATCGAAGAGCACTTTCAAAGGCGGCGGGGCGGAATTCTGCTGCTTTCGACGCTCGATTGGGCTCTGATTGAGACTTGGAAGAATGCGGGCGTGCCGCTGGAGGCCGTGCTCCGAGGGATAGATGACGCGTTTGACAAGTACGATCGGCGTCCCTCGAAATCGAAAAAGGTGAACAGCCTGGCGTACTGCTCGCAGGCCGTGCTGGCTGCGGTGGAGGATATGAAGGAAGCGGCCGTGGGTGCAACCAGCGAAGAAAAAGCTCGGCCAGAGCCCGGATTTGAAGCGGCGCAGATTGCAGCGTTTCTGCGGGGGAATGCTGAGAAGCTCGAAAAAGCGAAGCTGCCGGAGCGCGCGGGATTCGCGACCGGTGCGTTGGCGCGGGAACAAGCAAGTTCGCTGCGCGAGATGGCGGAGGAAATCGAGCGCAGCGGGAAGCTTCCCCGGCTGGAAGATTTAGAGCGGCGGTTGACGGTGTTGGAGGAAAAGCTGTTCGCGGTGTTGATGGCGGCGACTCCGGATGAAGATCTGGTGAATGTTCGCGCGGAGGCGGATCGGGATATTGCTCCCTACCGGCGGAACATGACGGCGTCGCAGATCGAGCAGCTGCATAAGCAGTATGTGCACAAGCGGCTGCTGGAGCGCTGCGGCGTGCCGCGGCTGAGTCTGTTCTACATGCAATGAGATTATGTGGGGCGGACACTCCTGTCCGCCCAAACGGTTTGCGAAGACACGTCTGCGAAAAAAGATTTTGTTGGAGCTCGCATCGTCCGGCGCGGGCAGGAGTGCCCGCGCTACACTTACGACTTGCTCCTTTCCATCGAAAAACTGATCTACGGCGGTGACGGGCTGGCGCGCACTCCGGCCGGCGCGGACGGGCGCAGCATGGCCGTGTTTGTTCCGTTTGTGCTGCCGGGGGAACGGGTTGAAGCCGAGATCCGGCAAGAAAAACCTGGGTTCGCGCGAGGTTCGGTTGCGCAACTGATCGAAGCGTCGCCCGATCGCGTCGAAGCCCGCTGTCCGTACTTCCGGCAATGCGGCGGATGCCATTACCAGCACATTCCCTACGAGCGGCAACTGGAGTCCAAGGCCGAAATTCTGCGCGAGACGTTGCAGCGGATTGCAAAGATAAAGATCGAGCTGCAATCTGAGATTCGCCTGCATGCTTCTCCTCCCTGGAACTATCGCAACCGGACGCGGCTGCAGGTGCGGACTGCGCCGGAGTTTGCGCTGGGGTTCCACCGGTTCGGCTCGCATGAATTTCTTCCGGTGCGCGAATGTCCGATCAGCTCGCCGCTGCTCAATCGGGTGATGCCTCGGCTGGTTGAACTGCGCGGATTGAATTGCCCGGCGGCAGTTGAAGAGATTGAGCTGTTCGCGGATGCGGCGGATGAGCATTTGCTGGCTTGGGCATTTTGTGGGCGCGACGCAGACAAGAGAGATCTATTGCGCTGGGCGGAGGCGCTCGAGCGCGAGTTGCCGGCAATCGGCGGTGTGACGTTTTTCTCTTCGCGGCGACGATCTTCGCAGGGACGCTTGGAAGATGAAACGTCGATCGACCTGAAATCGCTGGCGCAATCGGGCGCGAAGGCAATTCGCTATCGAACCAAGAACCATGAGTATCAGGTCAGCGCCGGAGCCTTCTTCCAGGTGAACCGTTATCTGGTGGACGAACTGGTTTCGGTCGTGACCGGCAATGCCAGCGGAGACGTTGCACTCGATCTGTATGCCGGAGTGGGATTGTTTTCGGCGGCCTTGGCGGGGAGTTTTCATCACATTTTTGGTGTAGAGGCGTCACAGACATCGCATGGCGACTTCGTACAGAATGTGCCTGCGAACGTGAAAGCGGTCGGCGCGCCAACCGAGGATTACCTGAGGAGCGACTACCTGAGAGGCCGGCCGGTGCGAAACAGACCTAACCTGGTCGTGCTCGATCCTCCCCGCACCGGTGCTGGCAAGATGGTGATCCGCTCTCTCGCGGAACTCGGAGCGCCCCGTGTCCGATATGTTTCATGCGATCCGGCGACGCTGGCCAGGGACATCGCCCCCCTCCTGGCGGCCGGGTATCACATCGAGGAAGCACACCTATTCGACCTTTTTCCCGAGACGTTTCACGTCGAATCGGTGATGCTGCTGGCGCGCTGACCGCTTTCACGTCGTCCAGTTCCTCCTGGAAGACGGGTGGGTTGGCCGAGGGCCCTGGCAAAAGCAACGCACGCGCCAGGGCCCCACTCGTCCGCCGAAATCGTGAATTCCACCACGGAGGCACGGAGACACTGAGGAAACCGTGAAGTCATTTCTGCGAAGCCTAGCGACGGCCGTACTCTTCCTCAGCGGGCTGGCAGCGGCCTTGGGGCTGCTCGCGCTGTTCGGAGGCGAACCAACTCTCGGTGCTTCTATACTCGGGGCCGCTGTCGGTGTGGCGCTATTCGCCGGAATCCTGTGGATGTTGACCGAGGTTTGCCAGGTGGTTGGGAACATTTCCCAGGTGCTCGATGATGACATTTGTGAGGCCCTCGAAGCTGGACTCGCCGTCGGTTTCGTAACGCGGAATTCCCGGGTGTCAGCCTCTCCGGTCGGATCAGTCCGTGAAGCACGATGACCGTCCGCCACGGCAACCGTTGTTCTGGGCGGCCTTGGCATTTTCGCTCGGTCTGTGGACGGGCGTGCGCGCCTGGCGGCCGCCGTCGTGGTGGGTGATCGCGGTAGTGGCTTTCGTTTTCGCGGCGTCATGGTTTCTTCCGAAGCGAGCCTGGCTGGCCAAGGCGCTCTCTTTGGGCGCGTGGTTTCTTCTCGGCGCCCTTCTGATTCAGATTCGCGGTCAACACCCCGGCGATCCTCACATTCTTACCCTGGCGGATGGCCGTGCAGTCACACTCACTGGGCGTGTGATGCGCGAGGGATATGCACGGGCCGCGGGGCCGCGGTCGATTCGTGAATCCATTGATGTGGAGACGGAAGAGATCGCGAGCCAGGGTGAAAGCTGGCCGGTGCGGGCCGGGGTGCGGCTGACGATTTACGAGAAAGTAGAGAATTCCGAGGCAGTGGAGCGTGGGAACGGATCGGGTGATCGGGTGATCGGGTCATCGGATCATCAAAGATCACCCGATGACCCGATGACCCGATGGCCCGATCTTCCCGTCTCTCCACTCGCGCTGGCCTACGGCACGCGGCTGCGCATTCGCGCGAAGCTGCATCCGGCGCGCAATTACCGCAATCCCGGAGCCTTCGATTATGAAGGCTATCTGCGCGACAACGGCATCAGCGTGCTGGGGTCGGCGGAGGCAAAAGATATTGAACGGCTTCCCGGGTTTTCTGGCAGCCGGATTGAACTCTGGCGGACGCGCGTTCATGCCAGCATCATTGCGAAAATTCACCAACTGTACCCCGCGTCGCAGGCCTCGCTCATGGACGCCATGGTTCTCGGCGAAGAAACCTTCCTGCGCAACGCGACGCGCACCGAGTACCAGCGCTCGGGCACGTATCACGTGCTGGTGGTTTCCGGAATGAACCTGAGCATCCTGGCGTTCGCCATTTTTTGGGCGCTGCGCCAGTTTCGCGTGGATCCCGCGGTGGCGGCCATCGCCACGGTCGTGGTCTCGTTCGCATACGCGTTTGTGGTAGGGGTCGGCCCACCGGTGTGGCGCGCCGCGCTAATGCTGGCGACATATTTAGGCGCGCGTTTACTGTATCGCGAACGCAACATGATGAACGCCATTGGCGCCGCGGCGCTGGGAGTTCTGATCGCCGATCCACGCGCCCTGTTTGGCGCCAGTTTTCAGCTGACGTTTCTCGCGGTCTTCATCATCGCGGGCATCGGCTCGCCGATTCTGGAACGGACAACGTTGCCCTACGCGCGCGGTTTACGGCTGTTGCAAGCTGCCAGCTATGATCTGCACGTCCCGCCCGAGGTGGCGCAGTTCCGGCTCGATCTGCGGTTGGTCGGAGGGCGGCTGACGAGATTCATCGGCGATCGCCTCAGCCTCGCACTGCCCGCGATCCTGATGCGAGTGGCAATTGGTCTGGGCGAATTGATCTTCATCTCGGCGCTGATGCAGGCCGGACTGGCGCTGCTCATGGCCTACCACTTTCATCGCGCGACCACCATGGGAATGCCGGCCAACCTGGCGGTGATTCCGCTTACCCAGGTGCTGATGCCCGCCGCTGCCGCCGCTGTCGGCCTGGGATACATATCGACCGCGCTGGCCAAACCCGCGGTTTGGATTTCCGGCCTCGCGCTCGAGGGAATCGCTGGAACGGTGCACTGGCTGGGCGGCGCCCAGGTCATCGGAACATCAATCGCCGATCTGCGGGTGGCCATGCCCTCGCTCACGATGATCCTAGCCTCGATCGCCGCGCTGGCGCTCGCCATGCTGGCGGCGCAGATCCGTCGCACGCGCCTGGCCGCGTTCGCTTCCGTGGTGTTGCTGTTCGGCGTTGCCGTCTGGATCGCGTTTGTCCCCTCTCGCCCTCACCTTCGCCCCGGCGTGATGGAGATGACGACCATTGACGTCGGGCAAGGCGATTCCATTCTGCTGGTCACGCCCGAGCGCCGCGTCCTGCTCATTGATGCCGGAGGCCTGCCGCAGTGGATGCATTCGGACTTTGATCTCGGCGAGCAGGTGGTCTCTTCTTATCTTTGGAATCGCGGCATCGATCGTCTCGACGTGGTCGCGATCACGCATCCTCATGCCGACCACCTCGGCGGGATGCCCGCGGTGATGGCAAATTTCCACCCGCGAGAACTCTGGGTGAGTATCGACAAGCCGGTGGGCGAACTGGCGCCAATCGTTGCGCAAGCCGAGAGAGCGAGAATGGAAGTTTCAGTAAAAAAAGAAGGCGATCAATTCGATTACGGGGGAGCGCATTTCCACATGCTCGCTCCCGGACGCGATCAAATCACCGGGTCGATGCGGCCAAACGACGATTGCCTGGTGTTTACGGCCACTTTTGTCGGGACCACCGCTTTGCTCGAGGGAGACGCGGAACGTCCGGTGGAACGGCGCGTCGTAGAAGAGCATCCGGAGGCGATGCTGCTGAAGGTGGCGCATCACGGAAGCGCGAGTGGAACTTCCGCCGAGCTGCTCGCGACCATTCATCCGCGCTATGCCGTCATTTCCGTCGGCGTGCGGAACGTGTACGGACATCCCCGCCGCGAAGTGCTGGAGCGGCTACAGCAGGCCGGGGTGAAAACCTACCGCACCGACGAGGAAGGCGCGGTCAGCTTTTACCTGGACGGCAAGTCCGTGACTCCGGACGTCGCGCTCATCCACTGATTCTAGGCCAGGTTTCAAAGTTTCAAGGTTGCAAGGTTTCAATGTCTGAACATCAGAAGGCAACTCTGAAACATTGCAACCTTGAAACCTGGCCTTATTACGGCAAGCCGCGTCTCTACGGGAAATTGGACGCCCTCTCACCCACCGATATCGGCGGTCTCGTCATCGAGGGGCGGCAATTTACGGTACGCCTCGATAATCTTTTCCGCTTCGGGGGCGTCTTCTTCGCGCACAAGAATGACCGTTCCACCAACGCCGGGAAACGCGTCCTGGACCGCGTCAATGGATTTCAAATCCGATTCGATGCCGGCAGATTCAAGCAAGCCCTGCACGACGATGGCTTCGTTTTCCTGCTTCGTGTCGAAAATCTTGACGAGTTTCTCGTTGGGCTCGGGTTGAGGCGAGGAGTTAGTCGGCTCTGGCATGCGTCCTCCGTAGAACTGCCTGTCAACAGATTACGGCAGTCACTATACCTCTGTCTTGCGGGTCACAAAGGTGGTACGGCCAAGGGAAGCTTGATTCGCGGGCGGAAGCTGGCACAATGACGACTGGGCGCAACGCGGGAGACGCGGTCAACATCCAATAAGCACGGGGGCAGCATGGAAGTTCAACGGGCCGAACCACGAGGCGGAGAACACAAGGAGCGCATGGAGGAGGCCCGAAGACTGCGGCGCCTGCAGGTGATGATGAGCATGGTGATGTCGGTGATCGGCCAGGATCCCGATCTGACGCTGGAAGAGGCGGCGGAGATGGCCGCGAATGCCCGCCGCGCCGCCCTCAGCCTGTTTCCCGATAAAGAACTTGCCTACGATCTTCTCTACCGGCCGCGGCTGCAGCGGCTGATGAATGAACGCTTCCGGCTGCAGTAGAGGTTACTGGGCACAGTTGCCTTCTTACCACTTTGGTCCGAGCCTTCGTTTCCATCATTGACAGTTGCTTGGGGCGGGATAAGCTTGTGGACGGCTTGAAAGCAGAGCCCCGAGGTCGTCTAATGACGAAATCTGCGTATAGCAGGCCGTTCTGCGCCGCGTTGCTGGTTTTGTTTTTCTGCGCCGTGGCGCTCGCCCAAGATCCCACCAAGGTCGAGCCAACGCATTACAAGCTGGCTTTTGAGAATGAGTATGTGCAGGTGGTGAACGTCCACTATGGGCCGCATGAGAAGTCGAACCTGCACGCGCATCCTGGAGGCGTGGTCGTCGTTCTCACAGCCGGGCATCTCCGGTTCACGGATGAAAATGGCAAGACACAAGAGGTGTTTGCCAAGCCGGGCGAGGCCCGGTGGTTCCCGCCCTTCAAACACAAAGTGGAGAACCTCGGGGATACTTCCTACAACGCCGTCTATATTGGGATCAAGAACAAGCGCTTAGCCAACGAGGCCAGCCTGAAAGCTGGGCCATCGGAAATGGATGAGCAGACGAAGAAGCTCGTGGCAGACGCCCTTCTGACCGCGATGAAGTAGGATTTACTTCTCGATCCTCTGCAGGCGAAACAGCAGCGTGCCCCATCCCAGCTTGGCGCGCATTTGCACCGGCGTGTGACTTGCATCATCCGAATACCATACCCACACCTTGCCCTTGGACTGCAGCGAGCCGGAGGTGGCTTCGGCCATAACCAGCACAGCGGAGAATGTTCCGGCCGGCACTTTGATCTGCTCGCGCTTGTCCACGGTGGCGTGGACGATCGTCGTCTTCCCGTCACTGATCGGGAACTCGTAGCTGGCGCCTAGTTGCAGCGGCAGCGACTGCAGGTAGTAGAAGCCGGTGATGACGTCGGTGGCGCAGCCGGCAAGATCGTTTTCGACGTGCTTGGTTTCGCTAGTCCTCAGGTTCTTTTCATCGAGCGTGCTTTTCTTGCGCGCGTAATCGAAGTGGATCGAAGTCTCGCGTTTGTGCGCGCCTTCCTCGCTGTGCTTGAAGATCGAGAGCGAGCAGAACGTCCGGGGATCGAAGCGCGATTCGAAGCGATCGTGCACGGGAAAAATGACGTTGACGGCTCCCGAAGATTCGGCGGACGCGGTGACTTTGCGTTCGTTCCCGGCGACTTCCATTTTCACGACACCGGTCCCGGCGGTAATCAAATGCCACTCCGCCGCATAGACGTAGCTCCGTCCATCGGGAAAAGGATAGTTGGGACGTGGAGGCGCGATCTGCACGGGAGCGGGGCCGATCGATGCTGTGGGCGGGCCTTGCTGCGCCGACAACATGGCCGCGATCGGGAAGATCAGGCAGCAGAGCAGCCCAACAAGCGGCAGCAGACCGCCGAAAAAGTTCCGTTTCGTATCAGGGCATCGCTTTAGCGATGCCATAAGCTGCTGGAAAACTCTGATACACGCAGGTTTTTGGGAAGGGCACGACTTCAGTCGTGCTGTAAATGCCGCTAAATAGACGGGCTTTAGCCCCTGAGGTAAACGGCTCATGCTCCACGGCAGACTACCACACCAGCTTGACGACGAGGACGGCCAGCACCACCACGCATCCAATGCTTGCCTCGTATTCGCGGTGCTTCCAGTAGCGTGCGGAAGAGTACGCACTCTGCTGGCTGCCGTATGGCGTAAGCCGCGGCAACATGCGCGGCACGTGGCGGGCATAGTCGTCGTAGTCGGGGAACGTCCGACGCAGGTAACGTTCTTCGCCGGCAATGACCGGAGCATAAATCGCAGCGAACATCACGAGCATGACCGCGACAATCCACCAACTGCGCGCCGCGATGGCGAAGCCGGCGGCCAGCATCAGCGAGCCGAGGTACAGAGGATTGCGAGTGTAGGCATAGGGGCCGCTGGTGGTAAGCTGCTTGTCTTTTTGCACGTGGCCGGAAGCCAGCCCGCGCAAGACTAGCCCGGGAAGCAGCACCAGGGCGCCCGCGATGAGCGAGGTTCGCGTTGGCCGCGCCAGCCAGACATAGACAACCGCAAAAATAAATCCCAGGGGCACGCGGATGCGACGGGCCACGCGCGACCAGGTGTCGCCGGTGGACTCGGAGGGTTGCGATCCGGGTTGTGAGACTTCATTCACTCGGTCCCGCAATATGAGGTTCTGCAATTTAACTCTGCAACAGTTTCCGGGCTGCGGCGACCACTTCGCCGACCGTGATTTCGAGCAAACCTTGTTCCGGCTCGCGGCGACGGGTGTGATCGGTCATACTGCTCGCGCTTCGCAGCACAATCGAGCGCGTCCCGAAGGGGCCGTTGCGCGCCGGATTTGTCGGACCAAAAATTGCCACCACCGGAATTTTCAAAGCGGCCGCCAGGTGCATCGGCCCGGTATCGCCGCCGATGAGGAGGCGAGCCCGGCGCGTGAGCGCGATCAACTCAGAAACCGAGCACGAAATTTTTCGCGCCGCCCCTTCGCCAGCGGCTTCCACCGCCACGGCCAGCTCTTCTTCTCCCGGCCCGTAGTTTACGAGCGAACATAATCCATCTTTTGCGAGTTCCTTCGCTACCTGTCCGTAACGCTCGGCCGGCCACCGCTTCGCCCCCCACCCTGCGCCAGGGTTGAGAATCGCGAAGTCGTTCACATCCGCCGTCAGGCCAGCAATTTTGTTCTCCGCATCCGGGTCCACGGGAAACTCTACCTGAGGTTCCGCCATCGGGGTTGGAATGCTCGCTGTTGGAACGACCGCTCCGGCCAGCGCCAGCGCCTGTTCGACAACGTGAGTGCCGTTCGTCTTCAAAAGTACCTTGCGCGTGTAAAACATGCTGGCGGCATTCTCGCGCGGTTGTACGCTGCCATACACAATGGGCGCGCCCGACCAGCGTGCCAGCAATGCCGAGCGGAACGCGCCCTGAAAATCAATCACCGCGTCGTATTGAATTCCGCGTAACTGACTCAAGCCTACGGCCATCTGCTGCCAGGTGTTGAACGAGAACGGCGCGTGGCGCCATTCCGCCGTGTTGACGGAATGGACGCGGTCCACCAGCGGGCGTTGCGGAGAGCGCCGTCCCGAACGCGGATAGCGCAGCGTGCACAGCAGTTCCGCCCAGCGTTCTTCAATAAGCCATCCCAAGGTGGCGTGAGGAAAAGCCTGGCGCAGCGCGGCTGCCGCAGGCAGAGTGTGAATGATGTCTCCCATGGCGCTGAGGCGCACGATGAGCAGGCTATCGAATCGCGGAGTGCCGGCGGGGAGAGAAAAGGAGTCGGTCATTCCTGTCGCAACCCGCGCCGCCTCACGATTTTCGCGGCCCCAGCCGCGAGTGCGAACGAATGATCTCGGTGGCCGAGTGATTCTTGCGATCGCCCACGATGACCACTCGGCCTCCACAGGCTTCGACCTCGTTGCGCTCGGGGACGCTCTCCGCCGTGTAGTCGGTGCCCTTGGCATGGAAATCAGGACGGATTTCGCGAATGATGGCGCGCACGTCCTTTTCTGGAAAGACTACGACGGCGTCCACATCCGCCAGCGCCGCCAGAATTTCCGCGCGCTCTTCCGCCGGCATTGCTGGCCGCCCTTCGCCTTTCAACGCGCGCACGGAAGCATCGGCGTTCACCGCGACAATCAGTTTGCCGCCGAGTTCCCGAGCGGCATGGAGGTAGCGTACATGGCCGACATGCAGCAAATCGAAACACCCGTTGGCCAGCGTGATGCGATCGCCGGCGCGCCGCCAATCCGCCACACGTTGCTGAAGTTCGTCGCGCGAAACAATCTTCCGATGGAGTGATGTGCTCAATGATCCCGATCTATGCTCTCGAATAGAACTGCTCTCATAAGTGGTTCTGGGAAGGGCGCGGCTTCAGTCGTGCCGAAAGCGCTTTAGAATGAATCCGCCTTTAGACGCTGCATCTTGGGATTCGACTTTCACCACGGGCTCCTACGCCCTGACTTCGGCCTGCGCCTTGGCCCGCCGCTCGGCATACAGCGGAAACTCCTCCGCCATCCCCAGCACCTGCTTGCGGATCTTCGCCAGCACCGCGGCGTCCGTCCGATGATCGAGCGCTTCTGAGATCCAGTGCGCGATCTGCCGCATTTCCGCTTCTTTCATGCCGCGCGTAGTTACGGCTGGCGAACCAATGCGAATGCCGCTCGGCTTCATCGGAGGATTCGTATCGAACGGAATCGCGTTCTTGTTGACCGTAATGCCGGCCTCGCCCAGAGCCTTCTCGGCCTCGCTCCCCAACATGCCCTTGGCGAACACGTCCACCAGCATGAGGTGCGTGTCCGTTCCACCGGAGACGATGCGATAACCATCGGCGGCCAGCGTCTCGGCCATCACTTTCGCATTGGCCACGATCTGCCGCGCGTAGTCGCGGAAGCTCGGTTGCGATGCCTCGAGGAAACACACCGCCTTGGCGGCAATGATGTGTACCAGCGGTCCTCCCTGCATTCCGGGGAAGACCGTCTTATCAATCGGCGCCGCAAATTCCTGCTTGCTCAGGATCATGCCCGCGCGCGGCCCGCGCAGCGTCTTGTGCGTGGTCGAAGTCACGATCTGCGCGTGCGGTACCGGCGAAGGATGCGCTCCACCCGCCACCAGTCCCGCGAAGTGCGCCATATCCACCAGATAGAGCGCGCCAACTTTGTCCGCAATCTGACGCATGCGGACGAAATCGATGATCCGCGGATAAGCGCTGCCGCCGCCAATAATCAGCTTCGGGCGCGCCTCGGTGGCGATCTTCTCCAGATCGTCGTAA